>Ga0302314_10003625_pt1 | contig 28434 bp, 30 predicted proteins | sample III_Palsa_N2_3_FD_200533 | JGI IMG/M metagenome (GOLD analysis project Ga0302314, IMG submission 200533) | Peat permafrost microbial communities from Stordalen Mire near Abisko, Sweden - III_Palsa_N2_3 | ecosystem: Environmental > Terrestrial > Soil > Palsa > Peat permafrost | place: Sweden...
GTAGGGGCCGCGCTGCACGTCGGCACCGGCGACCCAGAAGGCGAAGTCGATCGCCGCCTCCGCCGCCGTGCTGAAGGCGGAGACCGCGAGGCCAGTGCCGCCGAGTGCCGAGCCGACCGGCCCCTGCTCGCCCGCCACCGGAATATCGGCAAACCCCAGCCGCGCAGTGCGGAAGCCGGCGCGGGCGTAGCTGACATAGCCGTAGATGTACGGGGCGCAGTGCTCGGGCGAATCGGCCAATGCCATGCGCTCGGACACGGCGATCGGGTCCATCGCGTAGCAGGCCGGATCGAGATGGGCCATCAGTGCACGGATGCGCTCGAACACGGCGGCGCCAAACTCCACGTCGATCAGTTCGGCCTGCCCGGCGGCGCCGGCCGGGCGGCCGAGATTGGCGGCGAGGGTGTAGAACGTCATCAGCGAGTGCGGCGGGCGCATCGGCAGCAGCACGCGGCGCGCGCGGGCCAACTCCAGCAGGTCGTCCCAGGTGGCCACCGGGCCGGCCAGCCGGTCCGGCCGCCAGGCCTGCACCTGGCTCGCCGCATCGACCGGCAAGGCCCACTGGTCGCCGCGCCAGCGGTAGGAACTGAACGACTCCCCCACCGACTGGTTGGCCAGCCGGATCAGCGCCGGCACGCGGTCCGGCCGGTTCAGCGGCAGCAGGCATTCCTCACGCACGATCTGGCCGACATGCGGGTGGTCGATAATGATCAGGTCGTAGCGGCGGGCGAGATCCTCGACCGGATACGACTCGAAATCCTGCAGCGACCGCTGCTCCCAGATCACCTCGACGCCGGTCTTGGCGCGCCAGAGGGCGGCGCAGGCCACCAACGGGTCGTAGCCGCGCGGGTGGCTCCAGGTCATGCCGCGCAACTGGGTCACAGCCCGAACTCCGCGCGCAGCGGGGCGGTGTGCTCGCCGATGCGCGGGGCCGCCCGCGTCGTGGCGGGGCGCACGCCGTCGATGCGCAACGGCGCCCGCGTGGTGTCGATGCGCACGTTGTCCGGGCGCGTGACGGTTTGCAGCATGTCGAGCACTTTGAACCCCTCGCTGGCCAGCAGGTCGGGCCATTGCAGCACGGATGCGCACCAGATGTCGGCAGGCTGCAACACGGCCAGCCATGTTTCCGTCGTCTGTTGCGCCAGATGGCCGGCGATCAGCCGCTTGATTTCGTCGCGATGCAGGAAGCCAAGCTTCGGGTCGGCGGCGTAGGGCGCGAGCTCGGGCAGGTCGAGCAGCGGCATCAGTTTGGCAAGCGGCGTCATCGCCAGCGCCAGCCACCCGTCGCTCGTGCGGTAGATTCCGTACGGGGCGGCCAGATAGGCGTGCGCGTTGCGGAAACCCGAGCGCGTCGGCAGACGGTTGCCGTCGTTGAGATAGGTGGTCAGCACCTCGAACTGGAAATCGACCAGGGCTTCCAGCAGGCTGCTTTCCACATGCGCGCCTATACCTGTGACCCCACGCCGCACCAATGCCGCCAGCACGCCCTGCACGACCGTGGCACCCGCCAGCATGTCGGCGACCGCGAGGCCGAACGGCACGGGGCCGTCGTCGGCATCGCCGTTGAGCCAGGTCACGCCCGAGCGCGACTGCGCCAGCAGGTCCTGGCCGGGCAGGTCCACCCACGGCCCCTCGTTGCCCCAGCCGGTGATGCTCGCATAGACCACGCGAGGGTTGCGCGCGTGCACCGCCTGCCACCCCAGGCCGATCCGGTCGATCACGCCCGGCCGGAAATTCTGGATGATGACGTCGGCCCGGTCGATCAGCTTCCACAGCGCCGCGAGGTCGACCTGGTTCTTGAGGTCGGCCGAAAAGCTCTCCTTGCCGCGGTTGATCGCGTGGAACAGCGTGGAATCGCCGCCGATTTCGGTATCCGTCAGGTACAGCCGCCGGCACAGGTCGCCGCCGTCCGGCCGCTCGATCTTGATGACGCGGGCGCCGAGGTCGGCGAGGCGCAGCGCGGCGTACGGCCCCGACAGGAACTGGCTCATGTCGAGGACAAGCAGCCCGTCGAGCGGCATCGTCGCCATCACGCCTGCTCCGTCTTGCCGGCCCAGTCGGCGACGGTGCGGTATTTCACGGTTTGCAGGTGCTCACAGTACAGCACGATCTCGCCCTCGCCCTTGAACACCGAATAGCTGGCCTTGATCAGGCCCATTTCCTTGTATTTGGGCCGTTTCTCCAGGTTTTCCCGGATCGTGTAGATGGTCTCGCCGATGAACACCGGCTTGATGAAGCGCAGCCGGTCGTAGCCGTAGCTGAAGGCGTTGACGCAGTTGGTGGCGACGAGGCCGAGCCCGGCGGAGAACACGAACGCACCGGCCACCAGCCGACGGCCGAAAATGCCCTCGCGCTCGGCAAACATCTGGTCCTGCACATAAGGATGGGCGTCGAGCACCAGCGTGTTGAACAGGTGGCTCTCGCCTTCGCTGATGGTGCGGCGCAGCGAGCGGATTTTGTGGCCGACCGCAAAATCCTCGTAGAACCAGTTCTCGGCGTTCCACACTGGAATGGCGGCGTGCGCAGCGGGCATGTCCGACGGGTGCGTCGAGGCGACACCGACGGTCGGTGCGAAGGTTTGGTCGGGCATGTCCTCCCCTTTGTATCGTGGCCGGCCTTGCGCGGCACCATTGCGGGAATGCTAGCACGTTCGCCCACAGATGAAATAGACTTTCACCAGCAAATGACGGGAGGGGCGCCATGCGCGAGCGACCGCGGTTTTTCGAGGACTACGCGCCGGGCGAAATGCGGGAAACGCATGGCCGGACGATCACCGAGACCGATTTCGTGGTCCATGCCGGGCATACCGGCGATTTCTTCCCGCACCACATGGACGCCGAGGCGATGAAGGCGACCGCTTTCGGCCAGCGCATCGCGCACGGCACCATGACCTTCGCCATCGGCATCGGTCTGACCGCCAGCGAAATAAACCCGCACGCCTTCACCTACGGCTACGAGCGGCTGCGCTTTCCCAAGCCGGTGTTCATCGGCGACACCATCCACACACGGCTGACGGTGACCGAGGTCAGCCCCGACCCGAAGCGGCCGGACCACGGGCGCGTGGTGGAAACCTGCGAGGTGTTGAATCAGAGCGGCGAGGTTGTTCTCGCATGCCATCACGTTCTGTTGGCCAAGCGGCGCGGGGGCTGATGCGCCCATGAGCACGCTTGACGGGCCGTCGCTGGCGGCTTGAGATTGCCGCGAGCGGGAGGAAAAAACCATGGACACACATGCAGCGTTGCAACAACTCGGCGTCGGCGGCCTGACCGAGGCGCAGCGCCGGCGGTTGGATGCCGACGGTTACTTCATCGTCGAGAATGCGTTCACCGAGGAACAGCGCGCCCGGATGGCGGCGGAAGTGGACCGCATGGCGAGGATCGAGGGCGACAAGGCCGGCAGCGAGGTCAGCATCGAGCGCGGCGCCATCCGCATCTCCAACGTGTTCAACAAATCGACCGCGTTCGACTGCCTGCTGGAGATCAGACCGCTGCTGGCCGCCGCCACCCATCTGCTCGGCGAGATGAAGGTCCATGGCGCCAATGTGCGCGAGCCGCAACTCGGCACCGGGCAGCAGCCATTGCACGCCGATACCATCAAGCGCGCCGACGCCGAATGGTGCCTGGTGAATTCGCTGATCATGTTCGACGACATGACACTCGACAACGGGCCGACCCGCGTGGTGCCGGGTTCGCACAAATGGGCACCGTTGAACGTGCCGGGCGAAAACGCCGCCGACTACAACACGCGGCAGCGCGACAAGCCGCACCAGTGGGCCGTCGAGGGCGACAACGTCGCCGAGCACGTGACCGAATCGCTGGTGATCGGCGACGCAGACAGGGTGCCGGAAGATCCGTTCGCACCATACCCGGGCGAGGTGCTGGTGACGGTGCCGGCGCGCTCGGTCGTCGTCTGCAATGCGCATATGTGGCACAGCGGCACCGCAAAGCGCACCAACACCCGACGCCGCATGCTTCATCTCAGCTACACGCGCCGCGACATGCCGCAGCAGCTGGTGCAGCGGCGCTTCATGACACCGGCGCTGCACGAGCGGATGAACGCCGCGCATCGCTATCTGCTCGACATCGACTAGCCCGATGGAATTCGCCCAGCGCCACGCGATCAGTGACGTTTGCATCCTGGTGGAAGACCTGGAGCGCTCGGTGCGGTTCTACGTGGACCTGCTGGGCTTCCGGCCGCTGCACCGAGCACCGGGCTTCGCCGATTTCTCCGGCGCGGGGCTGACGCTGGCACTGTGGCAGATCGACCATATCAGCGCGAACACCGGGGTATCGGCTGCCCGCGCCCCGGGCGTACACAAGGTGGCGGTCGCAGTGAAGCTGCCGTCGCCCGCCGAGGTGGACGCGTGCTTTGCCGAACTGTCCGCGAAAGGCGTGGTGTTTGCAGGGCCGCCGGCCGACTATCCGTGGAATGCGCGCTGCTGCTACTTCGCCGGCCCTGACGGCGAACTTTGGGAGCTGTATGGTTGGTACGAGGGCGGCGGCATCGGCCAGCTCGACTGGGCCACCGCCGATTGACTTGCCGGCGCGAACGCAGGATCGTCTCGCGCCATCATCAAGACCACGCCGCCAGTCGCAAGGGCTCCCGAGATGGACTTCGATTACGCCCCCAAAGTCGTCGAACTGCAGGCCCGCGTCGAAGCCTTCATGGGCGAGCATGTCTACCCGAGCGAGGCCGCCATTCTCGCGCAGATCGCCAAGGGCGACCGTTGGCAGCCGGTACCGCTGATGGAGGAGCTTAAGCAGCAGGCTCGCGCCGCCGGCCTGTGGAACCTATTCCTGCCGGACAGCGACTATGGCGCCGGCCTCAACAACCTCGAATACGCGCCGCTGTGCGAGGTGATGGGCCGCTCCCCGTTCGCGCCGGAAGCGTTCAACTGCTCGGCGCCGGACACCGGCAACATGGAAGTGCTGGTGCGCTACGGCACCGAGGCGCAGCGCCGGCAATGGCTGCGGCCGCTGCTCGACGGCAAGATCCGCTCGGCCTTCGCGATGACGGAGATCGAGGTCGCTTCCTCCGATGCGACCAACATCGAGACGCGCATCCGCCGCGACGGCGACGACTACGTGGTCACCGGCCGCAAATGGTGGACCTCCGGCGCGCTCGATCCGCGCTGCAAGATCATGATCGTGATGGGCAAGTCCTCGCCCGACCATCCGGAGCGGCACCGGCAGCAATCGATGATTCTGGTGCCGCTGCCGTCGCCGGGCGTGACGGTGAAGCGCATGCTGCCGGTGTTCGGCTACGACGAGGCGCCGCATGGCCACGCCGAGGTGGTGTTCGACAACGTGCGGGTGCCGGCCAACAATATTCTGCTCGGGGAAGGCCGCGGGTTCGAGATCGCGCAGGGGCGGCTGGGGCCGGGGCGCATCCACCATTGCATGCGCCTGATCGGCCTCGCGGAACGCGCGCTGGAACGCATGTGCCGGCGCGCCCAGACGCGAACCGCGTTCGGCAAACCGGTGAGCGAGCAGACGGTGACGCAGGAGCGCATCGCCGAGAGCCGCATCCTGATCGAGCAGGCGCGGCTGCTGACGCTGAAGGCCGCCGACATGATGGACAAGCAGGGCAACAAGGCGGCCCGCGCCGAAATCGCCATGATCAAGGTGGCAGCACCGAACATGGCGTGCCGCGTGATCGACTGGGCCATCCAGGCGTTCGGCGGCGCCGGCATCACCGAGGATTATGGCCTCGCCTATGCCTACGCCACTGCGCGCCTGCTGCGGCTCGCCGACGGGCCGGACGAGGTGCATCGCAACCAGATCGCACGATTGGAACTGAAGCGCTACCAGGGACCTGAGAGTCTGACAGGTGGCTCCGCGAGCGTGCTGCCCGCGGACGGCGTGCCGGAGTTCCGCCGCACGCCGGTCTGGATCGCCTAGTCGCCGCGATGGCGGACAGCATCGACGTCGACCGTTTGTCGATTTGGCTGCACGGCAACGTGCCGGGCTATGCTGGTCGGCCGCTGCTGGAACGGTTCGAGGGCGGCCAGTCCAATCCGACGTTCAAGCTGACCAGCGGCAGCGGCGCTTACGTGCTGCGGCGCAAGCCGGCCGGCGTCGTGCTGCCCAGCGCGCATGCCGTGGACCGCGAGTTCCGCGTCATGCGCGCCTTGGTCGGCAGCGGCGTGCCGGTGGCGCGCCCGCTGGCACTCTGCGAGGACGCCACGGTGATCGGCTCCGCATTCTACGTGATGGAATTCGTCGCCGGCCGCGTGTTCTGGGACCAGACGCTGCCAGGCCTGTCGCCGGCCGAACGCACCGCGGTGTTTGCCTCGATGAACGCCACCATCGCCGCGCTGCACAGCGTTGATTGGCGCGCCGCCGGGCTCGACGGCTACGGCCGGCCGGAGAATTATCTGGCGCGACAGATCGCGCGCTGGGGCAAGCAATACCGGGCGGCGGAGACAACGCCGATCCCGGCGATGGACCGGCTGATCGAATGGCTGCCGCGCCATATGCCGGCACGCGACGCGACCGCGATCGTGCACGGCGATTTCCGCATAGACAATCTGATCTTCCACCCGACGGAGCCGCGCGTCGTCGCCGTGCTGGACTGGGAACTTTCGACGCTCGGCGATCCCGTCGCGGACTTCGCCTATCACGCGATGTCGTGGCGCATTTCACCGAAACTGTTTCGCGGGCTCGCGGGCGTCGCGCTGGCCGAGCTGGGGATTCCGGACGAGGCCGACTACGCCGCCGCCTATTTCCGACGGATCGGCCAGGAGCCCGTCGCTGACTGGGACTATTATATCGTGTTCAGCCTGTTCCGCATCGCCGCCATCCTGCAGGGCATCCTGAAGCGCGCGCAGGACGGCACCGCCGCCAGCGCGCACGCCATCGACGTCGGCAGCCGCGGCGCGTTGCTGGCAGAGCAGGCCTGGGTGTTGGCCCAGTCGCTGGACTAGCGCGCGACGGCACGCTCCGGCAGCCCCAGCCTGGCGCGCGTCTCCGCGGTCGTGGAAATGCCGCCGCCGAGCCGCTCGATGATCTCGCGCGCGCGCTGCACCAGCGCGGCATTGCTCGGTGCGAGCTTGCCCTTGTCGAGAAAGATGTTGTCCTCCAGCCCGACGCGCACGTGCCCGCCGAGCACGTAGGACATCGCCACCGCCGGGAATTCCATGCGGCTGATGGCGAAGCCCGTCCATGTCGCGCCGGCCGGCAGCAGGTTGCGTGCGTACATCATCGCCTCGGCCGACGCCGGAAAACCGTATTTGATGCCCAGCACGAGCGAAAACAGGCCCGGCCCCTGCAGCACGCCCTCCGCCATCAGGTCGTGCGCGAGACGGATGTCACCGGAGTCGAACACCTCCAGTTCGGGAATCACGCCCGCGGCGCGGATCACCTTGGCCATGCGCGTGACGTTCTTCGGCGTGTTGATCACCACCTCGCGGCCGAAGGTCATGGTGTTCAGGTCGAGCGTGCAGATCTCCGGCCGCAACGCCGCGATGTGTTCCACGCGCTTCTCGGGAACGACAAAGTTGGTTCCGGGACCTGCGATCTTCGGTTCCTCGTCGCTCGGCGCGAAGCGCCCGCCGGGGCCAGTGGTGAGGTTCAGCACCAGCGCGTCGTTCTTCTCGCGGATGCGCTCGACCACCTCGCGATACAACGCAAGTTCCATGGACGGCCGGCCGGTCTCCGGGTCGCGGACATGGATGTGGGCGATCGAGGCGCCCTCCTGCGCGGCATCCAGGCACGCATCGGCGATCTGCTGCGGCGTGATCGGCAGTGCCGGGCATTTTGCCGGGTCCGTCAGGTTGCCGGTGACGGCGCAGGTGATGATGACCTTGTCTTGCATGTTTCTAGCCCGCCCGCTCCAGACCGAACTCGTAGCGTACCTCCGACCCCGCCTCGCCGGCGCGGGGCACGGTGCGCACCACGAGGTCGTCCTTCACGCCGAACACCGCGTCGCTGTCCACGTAAGGGTCGTCCTCGAAATACAGCGCGGTCGTGAGGTTGCGGTAACCGGGGGCCGAGACGATGACATGCAGATGCGCCGGCCGCCACGGATGCCGCCCCGTCGCCGTCAGCAGCGCGCCGACCGGCCCGTCATGCGGAACGGGATAAGGCGTGGGCATGATCGTGTGGAAATCGAACGCACCGTCGGCGCCGGTGGTGAACTTGCCGCGCAGGTTCATCTCCGGCTGGTTCGGGTCCTGCACGTCGTACATGCCGTTCGGCGCGGTCTGCCAGACGTCGAGCACCGCGCCTTCGATCGGCCGCCCCTCCGGATCGTGCACGCGCCCGTGCACCAGCAGGTCCGCCACCGACCCGTCCTTGACGATCGATCCGCCGGGCGGCAAATGCGGCGCGCCCTCCACCCAGAACGGGCCGAGCACGCTGGTCTCGGTCATGCCCGGGCTTTTGCGATTGTTGATGAGTTCCACAAGCGTCGAGACGCCGAGCGTGTCCGACAGCAGGATGAACTCCTGCCGCTTGTCGTCGCACATATGGCCGGTGTCGGTGAGGAATTTGATCGCCGCGAACCACTCCGCCTCGGTCGGCTCGATCTCACGCACGAACGCGTGCAAATGGTGCACGAAACTCGTCATCACCTGCTTGAGCCGCGCGTTCTCGCAGCCGACCAACTGGCTGACGACGGCGTCCGTCGCCGTGGATTCGGTCACGTCGCGCATGGCGGCACTCCAGAGCATCCGAGCGTTCGGATAGCGAACACCCATTCACTTTGCGAACTAAATATTCGCACGCCCGCCGGGTGGTCAAGCCAAAATCGTGGCAGGCCGGAGGGGTCAGTCCCGCGTGGCGGCCGCCAGATAGTCGGCCAATGCGCGGCCCGGCTCGTGCGGAAACGCGGCACCGGGCACCACGGCCACCATCCTGTCCACGCGGAATGCCCGGAAATCCGTGCGCAGCTCGCACCATGCGGCGAGCGTCCAGGCGCCGCCCCAGAAGAACAGGCCGAGCGGGCGCACCACGCGTTGAGTCTGCGCCCCCTGCTCGGCCGTGTAGTCGAAGCCGACCCGCCGGCTCGCGTCGATTGCTGCGTGCAACGCGTCCAGGTCCGCCCGCAATTCGTCGCTGACGCGCTGGCCGGGCGCATAGAGCCGCGTCCGGTCCACCCGCTCGCGCAGCGCCGCCGGCAGCACCGCCTCGATCTTGCGCAGCGCCTCCTCGGCCGCCGCCGCCAGCCGGGCGCCGCCCCAGGCGCGCGCCATGCGGGTACCCAGCACCACGGCCTCGATCTCGGCACGATCGAACATCAGCGGCGGCAGGTCGAAGCCGGCGCGCAGCACGTAGCCGACGCCGGCCTCGCCCTCGATCGGCACGCCGGAGAGCAGGAGGTCGCGCACGTCGCGGTAGACCGTGCGCTCCGACACCTCCAGCCGCTCCGCCAGCGTCCGCGCCGTGGTCAGCCGCCCGCCCCGCATGAGTTGCACCAGGCGGAACAGGCGATCGGCCCTGCGCATCAGCGGGGGCGCCGCATCAGATGCCGTGCAGGCCGACACGGTTACCTTCCGGGTCGAGCACGTGGATGAAGCTGCCCATGCCCTGGGGCAGATCGACCTTTGGCCCGGCCAGCCGGCCACCCGCCGGCTCGACCCGGCCGATCACCTCGTCGAGATTGCCGTTGCAGTTCAGGTAGACCAGCGTGCCGTAGCCGCCCGGTGTCAATGCGCCGGCCTCGATCACCGCACCGCCAACACCGGGCCGCGCGTAAGGGAACACCGCCATCCGCGGGCCGCCGAATTGTTCCTGCCGCAGCGAGGTCGCGAGCAGCGTCTCGTAGAACCCGACCGTGCGCTCGAATTCGCGCGCCGGGATCTCGAACCACACCGCCACGCTCGTCCCGGTTTCCGTTCCTGTCTCGCTCATCTCCGTTCTCCGTCCCCGCCGCACCAGCGCGGCATGGATGGAACGCTAACTGACCGCTCCTGACAGCCTTGTGTCAGGAGAGTTCGTTCCGCAACGCCGATTAACGAAATGCCAAGGTGTCGCGTGCCGTACTCCAGCCGTCAGCACCCTGGCGCGCCGGAGCCTCCCTCCATGTTCTCCCGACTGAAAATTGCTCACAAGCTCGTGCTTGCAGGTCTGCTGTTCGTGCTGCCGGTCGCCTTCACGCTCTGGCAACTGGTGAGCGAGCAGCAGGTCGCGATCCGGTTCGCCACGCAGGAGGTGGCGGGCGCTCGCTACCTGCGGGCGATCGTGCCGATCCAGGCGCGGCTGGAGCAGGCGGTGCTCGGCAACGCCGCACTGCCGGCCGGCAGTGCGGAGGCACTCGCCAGCGCTCAGGCGGAAGACGGCGGAACGCTGGACAGCGCGGACGAGGCGCAGGCCGCCGTCGCCGCGCTGCGGACGGCGCAGGACGCCGCCGGCGTCGCTACCGCCCGCGCCAAGCTGCGCGACCTGATCACGCGGATCGGCGACCGGTCCAACCTGATCCTCGATAACGTGCTGGACACTTACTACCTGACGGATGTCGTGCTGAACCGGCTGCCGGACATGCTGGACCGGATCGCCGACCTGCCGGCGCTGCGCGATGCCAGCGGCAAAGCCGGTGCGGATGCCGACGCCCGCGCGCAATTCCTGATCGCGCTCGGCGGTTTCGGCGCCACGCTCGACGGCAGTCACGATTCGATGGCTGCCGCCGAGCAGGACAATGCTGACGGCATGCTCACGCGCGCACTGCACGGCGACTATCAGAAATTGCACGATCTGGCCGCCGCGTTTTCGGCCGGGCTGGAGAAGCCGGCCGACGCCGCAGCCGATCCGGCGCCACTGCTGGCCGCCACCGCGCAGTTCAACGACGCCTCTGCCGAGGCGCTGCGACAGCTATTGGCCGATCGGGTGGCCAAGCTGCACGCCCACCAGTGGCGCGCCCTCGCGGCGGCGGCGCTGCTGTTCGTGCTGGCCGGTGCGGCAATGCTCTGGATGGCCGGGCGCACGCTCATCGGTCCCTTGATGGCACTCACCGAAACGACAGCGCGCCTTGCCGCCGGCGATCTGCTGGCGTCGGTGCCGGTCCGGACCGGCCACGACGAACTGGCGAACCTCTGTCGGTCGGTCGATGTCTTCAAGGCCGCCCTGCTCCGCAACGAAGCCTTGCAACGGCAGCGTCGGGAAGAGGGCGAGGTGCACCGCGCGCGGTTTCAGACCATCCAGGCCCTGGCCCGCGATTTCAACCATTCGGCGACCAACCGGCTTGGCAGCGTCGGCGCGGCAATCGGCCGCTTCGGCACCACCGCCGACCTGCTCACCGACTGTGCCGTTCGCGCCAACACCCGCGCCGGCGAGGTGGAGACGCGCGCCCAGGCGGCCACCAACGGCGCGGAGATCGTCGCCGCGGCGACGCTGGAACTCGCCACCTCCAGCCGCGAGATCGCGGCGCATGTCGAACGCACGCTGTCGGTCACACGCGGCACCGCCCAGCAGGCGGAGAACGCCCGTAACCTCGTACGCGAGCTGAGCGACGTGGTGGTCGGTACCGGGGAGGTCGTGCAGCTCATCACCATGATCGCCGGGCAGACCAACCTGCTCGCGCTGAACGCGACCATCGAGGCGGCGCGCGCCGGCGAGGCCGGCAAGGGGTTTGCGGTGGTCGCCCAGGAAGTGAAATCCCTGGCCAGCCAGACCGCCAAGGCCACCGACGACATCACCCGGCGCATCGCCGCCGTCCGCACATCGGCCGACCGCGCCGCCAGCCTCGTCGGCCGGATCGCCGATCTGATCGGACAGGTGGACACGAGTTCATCGGCGATCGCCGCCGCCATCACCGAGCAGGGCACCGCCACCGCCGAGATCAGCCGCAACGTGCAGGTGGCGGCCGACAGCATCACGTCGCTCGCCCAGTCGGTCGAGGTCGCGCGCCAGGACGCCGGCGAAACCGAGGCCGCCGCGGAAACACTGCGCACCGCCGCCACCTCGCTGTCCGGCGAACTGACCGAATTGCGCGGCGCGGTCGAAGCCTTCGTGAAGGCCAGCGGCAAAAGCATCGACCGCCGCATGTTCGAGCGTCACGCGACCGATCTGCCGGCGACGCTCGCCGGCCCTTCAGGCCAGCCGGTGCCGGGACGGCTGCGCGACATCTCAATCGATGGTGCGGCCATCGCCGTCGATGCGGTGTTTCCGGCCGACGCCACCGTCGAGCTCGGCGGGCTCACGCCGGGACCGCTCGCCGGCGAAGTGGTGACGTGCCAGGACGGCGTGGTGCGGCTCAGGTTCAAGACCGACGATGACACCCGCGGCGCGGCGCGCGAGTTCGTCGCCAGCCGCTTCGTCGCCGTTGCCGACGCCGCCTGACCGCCGTCGCTGTCGCCCCGGCTCAGGCCGGCGGAAGCGGGCTGCACGCCGCCGCGGTGGCGCGCGCCAGCACGATCATCCGCCGTGCCGCGACGCCGGCGCCGGCGACGTCGCTGGCCAGCCGTTCCAGCAGCGGGTTCGACAGCAGCGTCCGGGTCACGACATCGGCCGCCAGATCGGTCGCCACCACGCCGGCCGCGGCGAAGGCGACGCGGCGCAGCAGCGCGAAGGTGCCGAACAGCCCGGGCCGCAGCCCGTGCAGGGCGGCGACCTGCCGCACCAGCCGCACGCCGCGCCAGCCCACCAGCAGCCCGTCCAGCGCCGGCGAAGGTACGGCGGCTGCGACGGTGAACACCTGCAGCGCCGCCGCCCGCCCGAGCTGGTCCGCCCTGGCGCGCAGGTCCACCACCGGCCCGGCGCGCAGAAGGGCATGAATCGCCACCGGATCGTCGGTCGCCTTCACGCTCTCAGCCAAGCCACCGCCGTCCGGCAGGCTCGCGAGCCAGTCGAGCGCGGCGGCCTTCGCCCGCACTGGGTCAGCCAGTTCCGCCCGCAACCGGTCCACGTGGCGCAATCCGAACAATCCGCGCAGTTCGCGCCACGCGGCGAGCCCCAACAGCCCGAACCCACCGAGCGCCACCGCCAGCGTGAGCCAGCCCAGCACCGGCCCCCGCTCGAACTGGCTGGCGACGAAATTGCCGGCGTCCAAGGCAGAAAACCCCAGCACCAGCGTCGCGGCACCGGCAGCGGCCAGCCCGACGCCGCCCGGCGGCGGGCGCACCGGCAGCGGCACCGGCAACGCCTCCGGCTCAAGCCGCGCGATCGTCTGCCCTTCCAGCTCGAAACGCGGCCGCACCCGGGTCTCGCTCACAGCAGATCCTCCAGCAGGAACGCGAGCAGCAGATCCAAGCCGATATGGGGTACGCCGCCGCGGCCGCCCAGGGCCAGGCGCATCGGTTCGAAATCCGGCAGCGCCAGGAACGGATGCGCCCAGAAATCGGCCTCCGGCGGCCGGTCCGGCACCTCGCCGGGGTAGGATTTTCCGGCGCGCGCCTCGCCCACCACGCGGCCGCGCACCGCCGAGACGGGGCGGCCTTCCAGCGTCCACACCACGTCTTCGGTGCAGCGAACGGAGGCGACCGCGAAGGCCCGGCTGACGACCTCCGGCGTGTCGGTCAGGCTGCCCACGAGTGCCGCAAGATTGCCACGCTGGCGGTCGGCCACGTGGTCGGCCTTGCTTGCCGCGAAGGCGACGCGGCCGATGCCGCCGAACAGTTTTGGCGCCAGCGCCGCGAGCCAGGCCGGCACGCCGCGTTGCCAGCGCAGCGCCTGCGACACCGCCCGCAACGCCGCGGCCGCATCGGCGAACGCGTCCGGCCCGGCATGCAGCGCCGAGAGCAGGTCGGCCAGCACCACCAGCCGGTCCACCGCACCGAACGACGGCGCGACCAGATCGGCCCGCACCCGGGTGCGGTAGCGCTCGTAGCGGTCGCGCAGCAGGCCGGCGAGCGGGCCGCCAGCGGTCATCGGAAAAAAACTCTGCCAGGGCGGCGTCGGCCCCGGCGCCGGCATCAGGAATTTTCCCGGCTGCAACAGCGAGAGCCCGGCGGCACGCAACCGCCCGAGCACGTCGGCGTAGAGTCGGTGCCCGGCCGCCGCCACCGCATCCTCGGCCGGCGCCTTGGCAGGCAGTCCGCCGACGAACGCCAGAAAATCCCGCGCCTCCGCCCGCCCTTCCAGCCGGCGCAGGACCGAGCCCGACCAAGTTGAAAAATCCTGCCCCAGCAGCGGCAGGTCGAGCAGCCATTCGCCAGGATAGTCGAGCAGCTCCAGACGGACCCGCCGAGCCGGCAGGCTCGCCGCCAGGCCCGGCCAGCCGATTTCGAGGTCGAGCGCCAGCAGCGACACGGCCCCGGTGCGTGCCGGCCAACAGGGCGGGTCCGTGGCGAGGGCGGCGAGATGCGCGGGGAAATCGAAGCGCGGCAATCCCTCGGCGCCGGCCGGCGCAACGGCCACGCGAAACCGGCGCCCGCCGAGACGGACCGCGAGAGCAGGCAATGTCGAGAATCCCGCGCCGGCCGCCAGCAGGTTGGCGGCGAGCGAGGTCAGCAAGGCGGTCTTGCCGGCCCGCGCCAGGCCGGTAACGCCGATGCGCACGGTGCGGCGCACGGGCAGCAGCCCGCGCGCCGCCTCCAGCGCGTCCACTCAGGCTAGCTGCGCTCGACCAGCTCGATCTTGTAGCCGTCCGGGTCCTCGACGAAGGCGATCACGGTGGTGCCGTGCTTCACCGGTCCCGGCTCGCGGCTGATCTTGGCGCCGGCTTTGCGAAGCTGCTCGCAGGTGCCGTACACGTCCGGCACGCCGATGGCGATGTGGCCGTAGGCGGTGCCGATCTCGTATTTCTCCACCCCGTAATTGTAGGTGAATTCCAGCACGCACTCCGTGTCCTCATCGCCGTAGCCGACGAAGGCGTTGGTGAACTTGCCTTCCGGCACGTCCCAGCGGCGCAGCTCCTTCATGCCGAACATGTCTTTGTAGAACTTGATGCTGCGGTCGAGATCGCCGACGCGCAGCATGGTGTGCAGGTAGCGGCCTTGAGTGCTCATGGTGTGACTCCCCTCTCTCTATGGGCTTGCATCGGGATCGATCCCGATCAGGAACAGGCCGGCGGCGTCCGCGGCCTGCACCAGGGCGGTGCGATCGGTAAGGATGGTGCCGCCGGCCTCGAAGGCAATGCCGCGCAGCCCGGCGGCGGCGGCGGCGCGCACTGTCCCCGGGCCGATCGTCGGCAGGTCGGCGCGGCGATCCTGCCCCGGCTTGACCAGCTTGACCAGCGCGCCGCCCGGCCCCGGCCGCGCCAGCCCGCCGGCGCGTGCCAGCATCGCATCGGTGCCCTCGATCGCCTCGACCGCCAGGACGATGCCCTGCTGCACCACGCAGGCCTGGCCAACATCCGCCGTTCCGAGCGCCCGCACCACCTGGGCACCGCGCGCGATATCGGCCAGCGCCTGGGCGTCCGGCGCCACACGGCCGAGCACGCCGTGCGGCCCGACCGCCTCGGTCAGGATCTCGTGCGCGCCGACGACGCGAAAGCCTTCCTCCGCCAGCACCCGCACGACCGCGGCCAGCAGCCCGTCATCGCCGGCGAACGCCGCCCGGCCGATGCGCGCCAGGATTTTTGTTCCCTCCACATCCGGCCGCAGATCGAAAATCGAGGGCCGCTTGACCGGGCCGACCAATACGAGATCGCGGCAGCCGTTTTCGCGCAGCAGCAACAGGATGCGGCCGGCCGCGGCAAGGCGAACAAAACTGTGGCGGAACGGCGCCAGCACCGCGGGCTCGGCAAACCCCTCCAGCCCCACCAGAAACACCGCCCGGCCAGCCGCCTCCGCTGCCGCTGCCACCCGGCCCGGCAGCGGGCCGCCGCCCGCCAGGATGCCCAGCGCCGGCGGTGTTTCGGCCGCCCCCATCGGGGATGTCATTGCCTCACCCGGAATGATACCTTGTTTTCCGTTGGACCTCGGACAAACGATCCGGCATATGACAGATGCGGGTTGTCACGTAGAGGTGACCCGTGCGGCGACAGAACCGCAAGCCAGATGGGGGACCTGCGCATGGACGACGATACCAGCTTCCCCGACTTTCTCGACGGCCCGGAGACCGAGAGCGACCCGACCGCGCGCGGCATCGTGCAGTGCCTGCGCATGCTGGCGGAGGAAGCCGCATCGCTCGGCATGGCACGGACGCTCGATGCGCTGGAAACCGCCATCCGGGTCTGTGCCGCCGAAGGCGACGCCGTGGAGACCCTCGACGAGGCCGACGATGTGCGGCTGCGCGCCGTGGGCAGTTCGCGGCTGCACTGAGGCGAAAGCGGCCTGACGGACCCGCGCCGAGGCGCGGCGTTCATGCGGGGTCGTCAGCGTCGGCCGTCGACGCGGAGCGGATCAGGCCCCGTTTGCTCGGCGCATCGATGAACGCCAGCAACTCGGCCACCAGCGGCTCCTCGCTGCCGTCGGCCCGCACCGCGGCGACCCGTTCAGCGAACGCCTGATCGCCGAAGAACAGTTTGCGGAACGCCGCGCGCAGCACGTGCAGCCGTTGCTTGTCCACGCCGCGCCGCTTCAGCCCGATCACGTTCAGGCCGGTCAGTCGGGCGCGGTTGCCGATCACCGCGCCGAACGGGATCACGTCGGCCTCCACGCCGGAGACGCCGCCGATCATGGCGCCCCGGCCGATGCGCACGAACTGGTGCAGCGCCGCCGCGCCGCCGATCACCGCGCCGTCGCCGATATGCACGTGGCCGCCCATCACGACGTTGTTGGCCACTATCACGCCCGTGCCGATGTCACAGTCGTGCGCCACATGCACCACCGCCATCAGCAGGCAATCGGCACCGACGCGGGTAATGCCGGTGCCGGTGACGGTGCCGCGGTGGATGGTGACATGCTCGCGCACCTGGGTGCGCGCGCCGATTTCGGTCCCGGTCGGTTCGCCCTTGTATTTCAGGTCCTGCGGCGCCAGCCCGACGCTGGTGAACGGCCACAGCTTGGCGCCCGCGCCGATGCGCGTGCGGCCGTCCACGACGACATGGCTGATCAGTTCCGCGCCGTCGTCGATGACGACGTCGGGGCCGACGGTGCACCACGGGCCGATGCGCACGTCCTGGCCGATCGTGGCCCCCGGCGCCACGATCGCGGACGGATGGATGAGGCTCAAACCGCTCTCCCGGGCCGGCTAGACCTGCTTGGTCCGGTCGGTGACCATGGCGGTGTAGGTGGCTTCCGCCACCACCGCCCCATCGACCCGGGCAACGCCGGCGAATTTCCAAACGTCTCCACGGTGGCGGTCGACGCTGACATGGATGCGCAGCTGGTCGCCGGGGCTCACCGGCCGGCGGAACTTCGCCCCCTCCACCGACATGAAATACACGCCCTTGGCGCCGTCGATCTCAGCCCCGCCGATGGTTTCCAGCACCAGCACCGCCGCGGTCTGCGCCATTGCCTCCACCACCAGCACGCCGGGCATCAGCGGCACGTGCGGGAAGTGGCCCTGGAAATAGAACTCGTTGATCGAGACGTTCTTGACGCCGATCGCCGACTGGCCGGGCACGATCTCGACCACGCGGTCGATCATCAGGAACGGGTAGCGATGCGGCAGCTTGCGCATGATGCCGACCGTGTCCAGGGCGTAGCCCTTGGGCGCGCCGTCGTTCAGGGCGGTGCCCGCCGGCTCCTGTTGCTGTTTTGCTGTTCCGTCCATCGCGCTCAGTCCGAACCTGTCCGTTCCGTGCCTTTTTCCGTCGCGGCTTGCGGGCCGCCGGCTTCGGCCGCCGGTTTGCGTCGCTCTCCGGCCAGCCGTCGCAGCGCGACGACCTGACGGAAAAACTCCCGCACCGGCATCGCCGGGCTGCCGACGACTTCGGTGCCCGCCGCCACGTCCGCCATCACCCCTGCCTGCGCGCCGATCCGGGCTTTCCGGCCAATGCGCAGATGCCCGGTCAGGCCGCCCTGGCCGCCGACCATGACGAAGTCTTCAAGCACCGTCGAGCCGGAGATCCCCGCCTGCGCTACGATCACGCAACAACGCCCAAGCCGGACGTTGTGCCCGATCTGTACCAGATTGTCGAGGCGAGAGCCGGCGCCGATCACCGTATCCTGGGCCGAACCGCGGTCGATCGTGCTGTTCGCCCCCACTTCCACGTCGTCTTCCAGGATCACCCGGCCGAGTTGCGGAACGGTGACGAAGCCGCGGTCGGTCATGGCGAACCCGAAGCCGTCCTGGCCGATGCGCGCGCCGGGATAGACATAGACGCGCGCGCCCAGCAACGCGTGGCTGAGGCTGGCGCTGGCGCCGACCCGGCAGTCGGCGCCCATCTGCACGCCCGGCCCGATCACCGCACCGGGGCCGATCCGGCAACCCGGCCCGATCCGCGCGCCGGCGCCGATCACGGCAAACGGACCGATCTCGGCCGTCGGGTCGATCTCGGCACCGGCCTCCACGACAGCGTGCGGATGCACCCCCGCACGCAGCGGCGGCGGCGGATGGAACAGCGCCGCCACCCGCGCCCAGGCGAGATAGGGCTCGGGCGTCGCCAGCGGAATCGCGCCCGCCGGCACTTTCGCCACCAGGTCGGGGTGCACGATCACCGCACCGGCGCGCGTCTGCGCCAGCGCGGCGGCGTAGCGCCGATTGTCGAGGAAGCTGACCTGCTCCGGGCCGGCCGACTGCAGCGGCGCAACGCCGTGCAGCAACCGCTCGGACGCAGGTGCGGCCGCCCCGCATGCCGCCGCGACCGCCGCGACGGAATGGGGGCCGGTGCGCGCGAAGAAGCGCGGGTCGCCGGCGATCGGTGGCGCGTCCACGGCCTACTGCGCGGGCGCCGTCGCCGGGGCGGGTGCCGGTGCGGCTACCGGCGCCGGCGCTGGTGCCGGCGTGGCCGCGGCGGCGGGCTTCTCCGGCGCCTTGGCGGCCGGCGGCGCGAGCGTCGAGGGCGAGACGCCGTCCGGCGGAATGATCACGGTCGGCATGATCTTGTTGAGCTGCTCCGCCACCTCGTCGGTGATGTCGAACTGGTTCACGTTCAGGGCCACCTGCGCCCGATGCAGCACGAGATTCATGCCGCGCGCCTCGGCGACCTGCCGGATCACCGCGATCAGCGTGCGCTCGATCTGCGCCAGCGCGTACTGCGCCGCCTCCTGGATGATGCGGTTGCGGTCGCGGAACTGGCGCTGCGCGTTGGTGATGCGCTCCTGCAGCTCGCGCTCACGGCCGCGAATCGCATCCGCGGTGAGCTTCGCCTTGTCGTTCGCCAACGCCTGTTGCATGTCGCGCCAGACGGCCTGCTCCTTCTGCGCGTCCTCGTTCAGCTTGGTGCGCCGCTCGCCGATGACGCGCTCCACCTGCTGGGCGGCGGCGGAGGCGCGCATGACCTCGGGCACGCCCATCACGCCGATCACCGCGACCGGCGGCGCTTCGCCCTTGGGCAGCGGTGGCAGTTCGGGCGGCGGCGGCAGTTGCACGTTGAGTTGCGGCGGCGGCTCCTGCCCCTCGGGCCCAGCGCCTTCCGGCCCGCCGGCCGAACTGCCGAGCGGCGCCACCTGCACCGGGCTCGGCGAGCTAGGTCGCTGCGCCGGCTTCTGCACCGGGCGCTGCGCCGGCGCGGCCGGCTTTGGCTGGCCGGGAATGAAGTAGTCCTGGCTTTGCTGCGCGGCAGCCGGGAACGACAGTTGCGACAGCGTTGCCGCAACGAACGCCGCGGCGACGAGGGAACGAATCATGTACACTAGAACCTTGTACCAAAGCCGAAGCGGAAGACCTGCGTCTGGTCGTATTTCTTCTTCACGACCGGATCTGCGACGTCGATGTTGATCAGGCCGAACGGCGTCTTCCAGGACACGCCGACGCCGGCACCGACGCGCGGGCTTGGATCGTCCGCAATGGCCGACGCCGCCGCGCTGCCGGTGACGCTGACGGGCAGCTTGTTCACCTCCGACAGCGCGCCGACATCGACGAAGGCGCGGCCGGTCAGACCCAGGTCCGGCGAGATCGGCAGCGGGAAGCGCAATTCGGTCGACTGCGTCCAGATGAACCGGCCACCCAGGCTGTCGCCGCCCTCGATCGCGTGCGGGCCGGCGCCGCCGACCTCGAAGCCGCGCAGGTTGTCGCCGCCGAGGAAGAAGTTGTCGATCAACTTCTCTTGGGTGCCGAGGTCGAACAGATAGCCGGAGCCCGCCGAGATGGAGACGCCCCAATCCGGATCGCCGACCAAACTCTCCAGCGGGATGTAATAAACGCCGTCGACTTTGGTGCGGATGAAGCGCTCGGTGCCGCCGAGGCCGGCGAAGTCGGTGCCGCCGCGCAGCAGCCAGCCGCTGCGCGGATCAACCGTGCTGTCGCGATAGTCGATCGTCAGCGTCTGCCCGAGCTGCGACAGGCTCGATGTCCCGGCCAGATCGTCGATGTAGATGCTGGCGCCGGTTGCCACGTCGTTGACCTTGCGATTGACCAGTGAGTAGGCCCAGGACTGCCGCAGGTGGTCGCTGAAGTCGTAGCCCGCGCGGACCGTGAAGCCCATGCGCGACTCGTTGTACTGCGATACGGTCTGGTTGTTGTTGTTGGTGTCGAACAGGTCCAGGCCGGTGACGATGTTGCGGTCAAGGAAGTACGGGTCGGTCAGCGACAGGTCGATCGAGGTTTCCAACTGCGCGATCACCGTGTTGACGCTGGCGTCGATGCCGGTGCCGATCAGGTTGCGCTCGCGCACGCCGATATTGGCCAACGCTCCGATGTCGGTCGAATAGCCGCCGCCCAGGGTCAGCTCGCCGGTCGCCTTCTCGTCGATATTCGCGGTCACAACGCTGCGGTCCGGCGCCGAGCCGGGGCTGGTGTTGATGGTCACGCCATTGAAGTAGCCGAGATCCTGCAGCCGCTGGCGCGACCGCCGGATCAGCGCCGCGTTGAAGGCGTCGCCCTCGGCCAGACGGAACTCGCGGCGGATCACCTTGTCCTTGGTGCGGGTGTTGCCGACGATGTCGATGCGCTCGATATAAACCCGCGGCCCCTCGCCGACGTCGAACACCAGGTCCACCAGGTGCTTGGCGCGATCGCGCGAGATGCGCGGCTTGACATCGACGAAGGCGTAGCCGCGGGCCTGCACGGCGTCGGTCAGGGTCTGCACGTTGCGCTCGATCGCGTCGCCGTCGTACCAGTCGTCAGGCGAGATATCCACCAGCGGCTGCAGCACCGCGCCATCCAGTTTGCGCAGCGTCGAATTCACCGTGACCTTGGAGACCTTGTAGCGCTCACCTTCGTTCACCGTGAACGTCAGGAAGAACGCGGTGCGGTCGGGTGCCAGTTCGGCGGTCGCGTTGACCACTTCGAAGTCGGCATAGCCGTTGTGCAGGTAGAAGCGGCGCAGCAATTCCTTGTCGAAGTTCACGCGGTCCGGATCGTAGCTGTCGCTCGACGACAGGAAGCGCCACCACGCCTCCTCGCGGCTGCCGATCACTTCCTTCAGCCGGTCCTCGCTGAAGGCGTGGTTGCCGATGACGGCGATGCGGCTGACCAGCGTCTCGTCGCCCTCGTGGATCTCGAAGACGACATCGACGCGGTTCTGGTCGAGCTTGATGATCTTCGGATCGACGGTCGCGGCGTAGCGGCCGCGGCGGGCATACAGATCAAGAATGCGTTGCCGGTCCGCTTGCGCCAGCGCCGGGGTGAACACGGCACGCGCCTTCAACTGCAGTTCGGGGCGCAGCGTCTCGTCCTTGAGCTTGTGGTTCCCCTCGAAGGCGATGCGGTTGACGATCGGGTTCTCGACCACCTTCACCACCAGCGTCGCGCCGTCACGGCGCAGACTGACGTCGGAGAACAGGCCGGTTGCGTACAGCGTCTTCAGGCTGCGGTCGAGCCGGTCGGGGTCGAACGGGTCACCGGGCTGGACCAGCATGTAGGAGCGGATCGTGCTCTCCTCGATGCGCTGGTTGCCCTCGACATGGATCGCCTCGATCGCGCCGCCGGCCACCGGGTCGCCGGCGGCGACGGCAATCGGGGAGTCGTCACCCAGTCCAGGCTTCACCGAGGTGATGTTGGTCGAGCCGATGTCGGCGGCAGCGGCGTCGGAAGGGGCTGGTACTTCCCCCGCGTCTGTCACGCCTCCCAGCATCAGGCACGCAACCAGGATCGACGCGAGCAGCGCGACGCGAGTGCGAAACAAAGGCGGTACCCCCAACGACAGCGCCGCCCTGAACATCAGACGGCATTCGGATCGCCCCTTCCCCGGGCGGCGCGGACAATAGCCGCGGCGGATGCGCGGCGCTACCCGCGGCGTCTGGGCCGATCATGGCCCGCCGCGCCGCCCCCGCTCAGCCGATCAGCGCGTGGACCCAGCGCATCAGACCGAGATGCGACAGGTCGTTCCAGGTCGCGAACACGAACAGCCCCACCAGCAGCGCGAAGCCGGCGCGGAACCCGTACTCCACCGCGCGCCGCGGCAGCGGCTTGCCACGCACCGCCTCGGCCAGGAAGAACAGCAGGTGGCCGCCGTCCAGAACCGGGATCGGGAACAGGTTGATCAGCCCGAGATTGACCGACAGCACAGCGATGAAGTCGATCAGGCTGGCGATGCCGAGCTGCGCCACCTCGCCGGAGAGCTGGGCGATCCGCAACGGCCCGCCGAGGTCCTCGGTGCCGTGGCCGCCCGCGATCATCCCCCACAGGCCGGCCAAGGTCTGCGCGATGATGTTCCAGGTGTGCGTCACCCCCTGCACCGCCGCCTCGCCAACCGGCAGCCTGTTGAACGCCGTCGCATGCGCGCTGACACCGAGGCTGCCGATGGTCTTGCCGCCCACCTCTTTCGAGTCGGTGGTCACGGCCAGCTCCTGCGTCGCCTCGCCGCGACGGATCTGCAGCGTCAATTGCGTCGCCGGGTGGGCAGAGATGATGTGCTGGATGTCCTCGAACGTCGCGATCGGCGCGCCGTCGATGGTCAGGATCCGGTCGCCGGTGGCGAGCCCCGCGCGGGCGGCCGCCGTGTTCGGCAGCACGTCGCCCACTTCCGGCAGGATCACCGGCTGGCCGGCGGTGGCGAACAGCACCGCGAACAGCACCGCCGCCAGCACGAAATTGGCGATCGGCCCGGCCGCCACGATGATCGCGCGGGAGCCGACCTGCTTCTCGTGGAAGGTCTTGCCGGGCAGCCACAGCGCGCGGACATCGGCACCGACATCCTCCGGCTGCTCCTGTCCGTGTAACTTCACGTAGCCGCCGAGCGGAATCCAGGCCAGCTTCCAGACGGTGCCGCGCCGGTCGGTCCAGGTCGCCAGCGCCCGGCCGAAGCCGATCGAGAATGCCTCCACATGCACGCCGCGCCAGCGCGCCGCGAGGTAGTGGCCCATCTCGTGGAAGAACACGAGCACGCCGAGCACGATCACGAACGGGACCGCGGAGTTCAGGGGCGGCGGCAGAGCGTTGAACACGGCAGGCGATCTCCAGATGGCGGCAGCGCAGGCGTCAGGCGGCCGGGCGGTCGCGGCCCGCGCAGGCATGCGCGGCAACCTCGCGGGCGCGGGCATCGAGGTCGAGCACCGCCTCCAGCGTGTCGGCCGTGCCGCCGCCGAGCAACTCCAGTACATGGCTCACGATTGCGGCAATGTCGAGAAAACCTAACCGTCCGTCCAGGAATGCGGCGACGGCCACCTCGTTGGCGGCGTTCAGCACGCAGGGCGCGCCGCCACCGGCCTCCAGCGCCTCGCGCGCCAGCCGCAGCGCCGGGAAGCGCACCGGGTCCGGCGGCTCGAAGTCGAGCCGGCCCAAGGCCGCAAGGTCGAGCCGCCGCGCCGGCGTCGCCAGCCGCTGCGGCCAGGCCAGCGTGTGCGCGATCGGCACCCGCATGTCCGGCGAGCCGAGCTGGGCCAGCACGCTGCCGTCGCGATAATGCACCATGCCGTGGATCACCGACTGCGGATGCACCAGCACGGCGATCGCCGCACTCGGCAGCCCGAACAGCCGCGCCGCCTCGATCAGTTCGAGGCCCTTGTTCATCATCGTCGCGCTGTCGATGCTGATCTTGGCGCCCATCGACCAGATCGGATGCCGCAGCGCCGCCTCGGGCCGGACGCGGGCCATCTCCTCCAGCGTCGCGGTGCGGAACGGGCCGCCGGAGGCGGTCAGCGTGATGCTCTCGACGGCGTCGCGGTTGCCGTCGGCCATCGCCTGGAAGATCGCGTTATGCTCGCTGTCCACCGGCAGCAGCGTCGCACCGGCCTCGGCGACCGCGCGCAGCATCACCTCCCCCGCGCATACCAGGGCTTCCTTGTTGGCGAGCGCCACGGCGCCGCCGCGCCGGATCGCCGCCAGCGTCGCCGGCAGGCCGGCGGCACCGGTGATCGCCGCCATCGTCCAGTCGGCCGGCTCGCTCGCCGCCTCGACCACCGCTTCGGGTCCGCTGGCCACCGCGATCCCGGTGCCGGCCAGCGCCTCGGCCAGCGCCGCGTGCCCGCCTGGATCGGCGATCACCGCCCGCCGCGCGGCCAGCAACCGCGCCTGCTCGGCCAGCAGCACCACGTTGCGGCCGCCGACCAGGGCCTGCACGGTAAACCGGTCCCGCTGCCCGCTCAGCAGATCGAGTGTCTGCGTGCCGACGCTGCCGGTGCTGCCGAGCACGGTGACTGTTTTCATCGCCAAAAACCTACTCCGCGTCCCGCGGCCAGCGCCAGCAGGGCCGCCGCCGGCGCCGCCGTCAGCACGCCATCCAGCCGGTCCAGCAAGCCGCCATGCCCTGGGATCAGTTTTCCGGAATCCTTCACGCCGAAGCGCCGTTTCAGCCCGCTTTCCATCAGGTCGCCGGCCTGGGCGGCCACGCTCAACACCGCCGCCAATGGCAGCATCGCCAATCCGGGCGCTGCCGACCAGCCGACCAGCAACGCCCCGATCAGCCCGCCGGCCGCGCCCGACCACGTCTTGCCGGGCGAGATCGCGGGCGCGAGGCGCGGCCCGCCGATCAGCCGACCGGCCAGATACGCAGCAATGTCGGTCGCCCAAACCACCAGCAGCACGAACAGCACGTCGCCGCGCCCGACATCGGCCGAGTCGCGGAGCCAGATCAACGACACGGCTGGTAGCCCGATATAGATCACACCAAAGGCCGGAGTTAGCTGTCGCATCCGCAGCCAGACGATTCCGGTCCCAATAACAAGCCAAATCAGTGCTGTCGGCACTTGCACAAGTGCCGACAGCACGCATGCAGTGAACACCGCAAACGGCACCGCGCCGGTGCCAAGCGCCAGCATCGGCAGGCGGCAGAGCGCCAGCCACTCGGCAACCATTCCAAGCGACGCCAGAATCACTAATGCCGTCCAGGCCCAGCCGCCGAGCCAAAGACAGCCCAACCCGACCGGCAGCAGCACCAGTGCCGACAGCACGCGCAGCCGCAGGTCGGCCCAGGGCCGCGCCCCGGCTCGGGCGGGTGGCGCGCTAGCCTGGTCGCGCACCGAACCTCCGTTCGCGCCGGGCGTATTCGGCCAGCGCGTCGGCGAAATGCACCTGCCCGAAATCGGGCCACAGCACGTCGAGGAACACCAGCTCCGCATACGCGCCCTGCCACAGCAGGAAGTTCGAGAGGCGCTGTTCGCCGCTGGTGCGCAGGATCAGGTCCGGATCGGGGATGCCGAGCGTGTCGAGTTGCGCCGCGAAACCCTCCTCGGTCAGCGCGGCCGGGTCAAGCGTGCCGGCCCGCGCCGCCTCCGCCAGCCGCCGCGCCGCCGCAACGATCTCGGCGCGGGCGCCGTAGGACAGCGCCACGATCAGGTTCAGCCGGGTGTTGCCCGCAGTCTTATGCTCGGCGCGGCGCAGGTCTTCCTGGATGTCGGCATCGAAGCGGGTGCGGTCGCCGATGAAGCGCAGCCGCACCCCGGTCTCATGCAGTTCCGCGACCTCGTTGCGGACATAGTGGCGCAGCAGCCCGGTCAGGTCGGTCACCTCGGCCAGCGGCCGACGCCAGTTCTCGCTGCTGAAGGCGTACAGCGTCAGCCAGCCGACCTTGTGGCGGATCGCCGCCTCGATCGCCCGGCGCACCGCCTGTGCCCCGGCGCGGTGCCCGGCGATCCGCGGCAGGCTGCGTGCGGCCGCCCAGCGGCCGTTGCCGTCCATGATGATGGCGACGTGCGTCGGCGGCGCGCAGCCGTCCGCCGGCGCGCCCTCGCCCGCCACCGTTGCCGCCTGTGCTGCTGCTCGACCGACTGGGGCCACGCTCGTTCAGACCTGCTTGATCTCTCTGTCTTTTTCGGCCAGCGCGTCGTCCACCCGCTTGATGTAGCCGTCGGTGAGCTTCTGCACTTCGTCGTGCCAGCGTGTCTGATCGTCCTGGCTGATGGTATGTTTCTTTTCCAGCGCCTTGATCTGCTCCATGCCGTCCCGCCGCACGCCGCGCACCGCCACCTTGGCAGCCTCGGCGTATTTGTGCGCGGCCTTGGACAGTTCGGCCCGCCGCTCGCCGGTCAATTGCGGGATCGGCACCCGGACCAACTGGCCGTCGCCGCTCGGGTTCAAGCCCAGCCCGGCGTCGCGGATTGCGGTGACGACGTTGTTGACGAGGCTGCGGTCCCAAACCTGCACGGTGATCATGCGCGCCTCCGGCACCGCAATGGTGCCGACCTGCGGCAGCGGCATTTCGCTGCCGTAGGCCTCCACGCGGATCGGCTCCAGCAGCGCGGGGCTCGCGCGGCCGGAGCGCAGGCCACTGAAGTCGCGCCTCAGCGTCTCCAGCGCCCCATCCATGCGGCGGGTCAGATCCTGCTTCAGACTGTTCAGATCGGTTGTCATTGAGACCCCCCGATGTGCTGTGTGTGCGGTGATGCCATCAGCGTCCCGCCATATCCGCGCGTGGCCGGGACAGCGCATCGGCGCTGACGAAAATCATGCGACGGCGAAATGCAGTCGGGCTTTCGACCAGCAGCCGCGCCTTCAGTGATTCGAGCCCGCCGGCGAAAAACGGCCGTTTCAGATCCAACCCGCGTCGTTCCACCCACGCCGGCACGTCCAGATGGCATGTCCGCGCCAAATGTTCGGCGACCGCCGCAAGGTACGCATCGCGGATCGGCTCCAGCAAATCCGGCGGCTCGGCGAGCTCCGTCTGCCGCTCGTCCGTTCGTGCATAAAACGAGTCCAGAAACTCGCGGACCGCGTGATCGAACGTCAGTTCGCCGGCCGCCACGCGACGCGAGACGTCCTGCAAACTGCGCGGTCGCTGCGTCGGCGTGCTCACGGGCCTGTCTCCGGCGGTCCGGCAAAAATCTCTTCGAGGCCGAACTGGACTTTCGGCTCCAGACGATGGGCCGGATAGAATGCCGTCACAAGCGCAATGGCACTGGCCGCATCGGCGATGCCGATCTCCTGCCCAAGCCGCCGGATGTCCTCGACGTCGCCGCTCGCCTCGACGCCGCCGATCCGCATGGCCCGGCATTTCATGGCGAACAACGCGCCGGCCAAGGTCGTGCAGGGCCAGTTCCAGCGAGGCGCGGCTGAACACCTGCGCGCCCATCATCTGCATCCGGTCCCAGTTCCACGAACCCGCGCCATGCCTAGTCGGCCTCGACGATGGTGGTGAATCGTCCCTCGCCGCGCATCACCTGGGCGAAGGCGCCGGCGGCGTGGATGTTGAAGATGATGATCGGCAACCCGTTCTCGCGCGCCAGGCTGATGGCTGATGCGTCCATCACCGCCAGATCGCGCGACAGCACTTCCAGATAGGTCAACCGCTCGAAGCGGTCGGCGTCGGGCACTTTTCGCGGGTCGGCGGAATAGACGCCGTCCACCTGCGTGCCCTTCAGCAGCGTGTCGCAGTTCATCTCCGCCGCACGCAAGGCCGCCGCGGTGTCGGTGGTGAAGAACGGATTGCCGGTGCCGGCGGCGAACACGACGACCCGGCCCTTCTCCATGTGCCGCTCGGCGCGGCGGCGGATATAGGGCTCGCAGACGCTGGCCATCGGGATCGCCGACTGCACCCGCGTCGGCACGCCGCTCTTCTCCAGCGCGTTCTGCATCGCCAGCGCGTTCATGACGGTCGCGAGCATGCCCATGTAGTCGGCCTGGGCGCGATCCATCCCGCTGGCAGCCGCACGCACGCCGCGAAAAATGTTGCCGCCGCCGATCACCAGACAAACCTGCACGCCCATCGCCACGACGTCGCGGATGTCCAGCGCGATGCGGGAGACGGTGTCGTTGTCGAGCCCATACTCCCGCTTGCCCATCAGGGCCTCGCCCGACAGTTTCAGCAGGACGCGCCTGGAAGCGGGCGATGCGGGGGCAGGCGTCTGACTCATCGCGACTCGGTAACCGGCGTGAAACGGGCGGGCGCACCCTAGGGGGGCGGCCCGCCCTGGGCAAGCGAACGCCTCCGACAACGGCGCCGCGCGGCTACCCGCGCGGCGCCTCGGAGGGATCGAGCGGCGTCGGGATCTGCGGCACGCCGGAGACGGCGGCCACCTCGGCGGCAAAGTCGCCGGTCTGCTTCTCGATGCCCTCGCCGAGCTGGAAGCGGGCGAACCCGGTCAGCGTGGCGCCGGCTTTCTGGACCACCGCCTTGACCCGGCTCTCGCCGTCATGCACCCAGACCTGCTCCAGCAGCACCACTTCCTCGTAGTACTTGCGGATCCGGCCCTCG
>Ga0302314_10003626_pt1 | contig 28434 bp, 24 predicted proteins | sample III_Palsa_N2_3_FD_200533 | JGI IMG/M metagenome (GOLD analysis project Ga0302314, IMG submission 200533) | Peat permafrost microbial communities from Stordalen Mire near Abisko, Sweden - III_Palsa_N2_3 | ecosystem: Environmental > Terrestrial > Soil > Palsa > Peat permafrost | place: Sweden...
AACACCCGGTGAGAGCCATAGACTGCCAGCCCCACCGACAACCAGCAATCTTCTGACACCGCTTTGTCGGACCGTCTCGATGAGCTGGTCGACGTCTAGCTCGGTGAACTTGACAGCAGAAACGACCGCATCGGACCCGACAATCAGCGTGCTCAGCCGTTCGCGATCATTAACATCGGCGCTGACGGCTTCTACCTGTGCGTGTGCGGCTACATTCTCCACGCGCCTGGAAATCGCCTTTACCGTGTGTCCGCGGGAAAGCAGTTCCGCCAATACTCGGGAGCCTGCGTTTCCGGTTGCTCCAATCAGTGTGATCTTCACGATGAACCTCGATGTTGCGACATGCATCGAATCTTCATTGATCTTAAGGGTCAATAGAAATCACAAATAATGATGCCGGAGATAATGTGTGGATATAGCGGGACCGAGATGCCCCCGCGACCTCGAGCCAACCCGTTGAAATGCTAAAAGTCCGCCGAGTAATTAGATCGATCTATGCGCGGCATCGCGACAAACGATTTCCGTTGGGGTCCACGTTCGCGCTAAGTTGGCGCATGTTTCGCTCGGCCGCTGCACTAAACGGAGTCTCGTTACGGTGAAATACAAAATCGTAATTGTGGGGTGCGGTGCGATGGGCGGCGCGATTGCCGAGGCGCTGCTAGACCGGACATCGCATGGCGTTTCCGTACGTGGTGCGTCCGCGGCGAGTAGGTCGGCCACATCGTTGGCCACGCGATTAAAGGTCGGGATTGCCGGGCACGATGACATCTCGAGAAGCGACATCGTGATTGTCGCCACTCCGCGTGAAGCGATTCCCAGTCTGAGCACTCTTCTGAGCGGCTATCGGGGCATTATCGTCTCGGTAATCGTTGATGAATATGAGGGAAGCGGGCAAAAGAGCTCGGCTGAGCAACTTGCAGATGTGGTACCTAGTGCCAGTGTCACATGCGCATTTACCACGGTGGCGGATGCGGTTGTGCGCGACCCGGGAAATCAGCTGCGAACCAGTGTATTCGTGTTCTCCGATCATCAGGCCGCGAAAGTGATCGTCCGCAAACTGGCAGAGGAGCTGGGGTTCGGATCGGTCAACGGGGGCAGCTTAGCCTCTTCACTATACGGCGAGGCGCTAGGGATGCTGGTTGGTCTCTTGGCGGCCAACTCGGCCTATGGCAATACCATAAGCTTCCATCTCTTCCGCGCGGAAAAGCGCATCGCCATTGATTAGATTTCCCTCATGCCGTTCGGGCCCCCTCAACCCATCGAGGTAACGTGGGTTGGCGTAATCTTGAAGATGACGCGAGCTTCGCCGGGCTGCCGAAATGGATACTTATCCTTGTCCAAGTATTTCTTCGACATCTTATCGATGTGCGCATCTGCGCCGTTCGTTGTACGTTCGCTGACGTGGCCGCGAACTTCGATGTAGCGATAGGGATTGTCCGGATCGGTAATGGACAGCGCCACTCGCCCGTCGCGCTGCAGATTTTTATCCTTTTGCCGTCCCACCGCCGTATTGAAGACCACACTTTCGCCGTCGAAGTCGATCCATACCGGCGTCACTTGCGGTTCACCGCTCGGCATCAATGTTGCAAGATGCGCAAGCGTCTTCTTTGCGAACAAATCGAGGAACTTCTCTGGAATTACGGTGATACTCATCATTGCCTCCTTCAAGCCAGTGCACCCGAGACTAGCAAATATCGGGCATTTCCGACATCGTTTCTAACGCACACCGCACCGCAGCGCAATCATGCGCGTCATTGCGCTCAAGGCATGCGCTAAGGGTCGCAGCCGTCCTCGTGAGCCATCCAGTGCACGAAGCGATGCAGGGGATACATGGCGTCGTGCGGATTGCCGATGGTGCTCGGGCCGGCCTCGCCAAGATGGACGATGCGCTGCGCACCGCCGCTGGCGAGGCGGTCTCGGTAGGATGGCATGCGATCGAAGGGATAAAAACCCACGGTCTGCGTGGCGACGTTTATGTGTCTGACCGCATCGTCCAGCTGATCTATCCGAACCACATTCACGGTTTTATTGATGGGGTGGAAATCCACCGGTTCATCGGAACGGATGACGATTCCCTTGCCGTCGGGCTTTCCCCAGACCCCGTACTCGTCGTCGAGCATCATCAGGGTCTCAATCTGTTCCCGCAGATCCATCGACAGCGGTCTGACGTCGCCGGAGCGGGCGGCGCGCTCGGCTATGCAGCCATGGAGTTTTGTGCAGAAACGATCGGCGTCTGCCTGATCGGCCTCGAGATAAATGAAGCGGCTGGCGACGCAAGCTTCCTGGTTCAATGTCATGACATCGGCCGCCGCGAGGTCCGCAACCTGGGTTAGTACCGCTTCCGAAACGAAAGCCTCCTTGCCGACCATGGAAATGGAAGTCTTCGGATCGAAGGAGATCAGCTGAAATCCGGGACCGAGATATTTCACGACATTGGTAATGGCATCGCCCCCGCCCCAAGCGACGATCTTGTCGAAATACTGGGGGCGATAAAGCACGCGCTCGACGCTCGCATCCCCACCACGCCAGTACACCGCCGACATGGACTTGACGATCGCATGCTGAGGATCAATCGAGGCCATGGTGCGCAAAATGGCCACCATCGTGAACGGATCGGCGGAGGACATCTTGAAGAGGTTAATCGCCTTGACCAGCGCCCCTTGCGCAATGGATTTGACGGCAACGCCAGGTGAATTGCCGGGAAGGACATGAATGAGCCGCGGTGCGAAGGCGCGCACGAAACTCCGGCGGCCTTTGTAATCCTGTTTGGGCACCCAGCCATCGAGCGCTTGCGGGTCGGGAAAGTTCTGCGCCACCTCCGCGATGAGGGTGCGTTTGTCCAGGTAGGCGGCCGCGTATTTCGCCGAGGTTTCCACGACCGACCGCGGTAGGATGTGCGTGGTGCACATGCGCTCGATGCATTCCTGCATGAAGGGATTGTCGGCGGCCACGATGCGTTGACCGGTTTCCACCAGGAAATCGATTATCTCGGCGAGGGGTACGTTGAGCAGCGGCGGCACCTCGTTTCGGGCATGCACGATGCGATCGAGATTCAAGATGGGCGTGGCGAAATTGACGCCAAGATCGCGCGAGCGCTGGACGGAGTCGCTTGACTCGAGGAGCTCTCCCTTCACGAAGAAAGGTGCCGAGATCGCGTTCGACGTGTCGTTGTTCAACGGCGCGGTTGAGTTCATGCCACACCTCGTACGTAGGCATCCACCGTCCCCGCGCAGCCTATCTTGTCGTCACCTTCGAGATCCGCATACCGCGCGATGGTGTCGCGAATCGAAGGCCCCTTGTTCCCACAGGCGCACGGCCGAAAGTCGATGGAAATCCGGTCACCCGAGATGACACCACCCCAGCGGCCATCGATCGACAGATCGAAGAACGCGGCGCGTCCTTCGTACTCATCTCGGAGCGGGGGTAGGAGACTATCACCCGATTTGTCGAGGATCAGCGGCACCACCCAGGGCGGCACGTGATAACGGCTACCCTCGCGGCAGCGTGGCATGCCGGAATGGAGTTCCTGCATACTGTAATTCTGGTAGTTGCGTTGCGGCTGAATATTGAACGTCTGGTAGACGAACTCGCGGTAGTCATCCGGCAAATTCGCACGCTTGAGGCCACCGCCGACGTAGATGGAATTTTCCGGATTGAAGTCGGGCGCGGCGTAGCCCAGTTCACGCACGGCTTTTGCCACGGCGTACAGGCCAGACCACAATCCTGAGACATGAAGCTTGCTGCTGCGTGCCTCCACCACCGCCTGCGCCGTGATGCCGACGGCCTCATTGACGGCCTGTTGTCGTGCCGCCGACATTTTCTCGAATCTGGCGAGTTCCTCGGGTTTCGCCGTGCCGTCCGCAATGGCTTTTCGCAAGACCACCATTTGAGTCAGGCTGCCGACGGTGATGGGTGGGACCGGGTAGGCGAAGCGCTCGTAGTTGGGATCTTGCAACGCGGTGGTGTACGCCTCGCCGGTGGCGAGATTGCGGGGTACCTGCGCGACCGGCGCCATGCCGAAGATGCGCCGATCCTTCGCGGGTTTCACGCCCGATCCCCATGTATAGGCCGCAATCGCCTCGGTCTTGCACCAGTCCATATCGGCCTGGGAAGCTACCAGGACTGCGGACTTGCCGGTGGTACCGCTCGAGCACGAGACGAAGAATCCCTGTGCGGCCAAGTTCTCGATCCAGTCGTCGACCTCAGCGGCCGCCGAGACCGTGTCCACGGGAACGCGATACGTCGAGACCGTGTCCAGCCACTTCGATAATCGATCCCAGCGCTTCTGCGCGAGCCAACTTTCGGGGTAGCTCTTGTAGGCGGTGTGGGGCAGGAGAAGCGGGACGACTTCTTCAAGACTGCGTACTTGCTCGAGACCGGCATCGTCGGCGCGGCGTCCCACAACCTTGATTGCGTCTCGTCGCTCCTGGAGCCGCTCGTTCAGCGCCGCGATCTGATCAGCCTGCAGCTCGCCGGCGGGAATATCGTACCGAGCTTCCGACTGGACCAGGCGGGTGAGGCGTTCAACTGCTTTACCCATGGCGTGTTTTCCGTTAGCGTCGTGCTGCGATTGGTTAATGGTACCGGCGCGTTCCATTATGAACTTTTAACATCAGAAGGCAAGAAAATCCGAAAATCCGCCAGTGTGACCGTTGACCGGCCAGGTCCCGGGCGACCGACCCGGGCCCAGCAGGAACTCCGCGATGAGGAACTCCTCGGCGTCGCGCTGGATATCTTTCTGGAGAGGGGCTTCGAGCTGACCACCATGGAAGAGATTGCTATTCAGGTGGGCATGTCCAAGCGCACGGTTTACGCGCGATACGAGGATAAGGGCGCGCTGTTCAAAGCGGCGGTGCGGCGCGCCATTGAAGGCTACACGGTTCCGCGCAGCGCTCTGGAGGCCGTGGCATCGGGCGATCTGGAGGAGACGCTGGCTGCCATTGCACGTCTGCGTATCGCGAAGCTGGCGACGCCCGTCGCAATTAAGCTCCAGCGCATTCTCAGCTCGCAGTCCTACCGATATCCCGAGTTATTTCACGCGGCGTTCGATGAGGGGGCGGGACCCACCGTCACTTTTCTAGTCGAGCTGTTCCAACAGCACAGCAAGCGGGGAGTCATTCACGTTGTCGATCCGAGACGCGCGGCCACCGCGTTTCTCAGCCTCGTGGTCGGTGGCCCTGCGCGCCTCATCGTGTCAGGCAACAAGCTCGATCCGGCGGAAATCGACACGCATATTCGTTTCGCCCTCGACCTTTTCTTTCACGGTATTGCCGGTCCACCCATCTGAGTCCAACGCTCATCGGTCATCCACGTGTATTCGATGTAGTGGCCCAGGAAGGCCCGCGCATCGAGATACAGAAAGCGCAGCTTGTCGTTTCCGCCCTCGAGTACGACGGGATAGGGTTGCTGGTCCACACGAGCGCGAAAGGACTCCCATTCCGGGACACGCATGCAAACGTGATGAAATTGCAAACCGTCGTCGGACGGCAGTGCATCGCTGTAAATACGCACGTCGCCAGATACCGGCTGGATCAATTCATATTGCAGGTCGCCCACCCAGACGAAGGCTAGCTTGTTCGTCTGTATGCCGGCGCCTTCCCGCAACTTGACGGGAGTCGAACCCTCATAGGTCAGCACACGATCGACGGTTGCCCGCTTCTTGAACGTATCGACCCACTTGTCGACATCGCGGGTGACATAGGCGTTTTGAAAGTGGTGACCTTCCAGCACTGAACTTCTCCTTGATCTAGATCTATCTAAAAATCTGCATTGAGCGAGAGTTTACGTGATATTACATACATAAATGGGGGATCGAGCATGAGCCAACTAGGTATCGAACAACTGACGGTCTTGGGGCTGAAGCCGTTGGAATTCGTGGACGTCGCAGCCGATCTGGGCTGCGACTGCATCTCGATGGGCCTGTCTGGAATGCCCGGATACCCGCCTTTTTCGCTGCGTGAGGACGCGGGGCTGCGGCGCGAGTTGATCGCCGCACTGCGTGATCGCGGTATTTCGATTTCACTTGGAGAAGGATGCATAGTTAGACCGGGTCGCGACGTCCGCGATTTCGCGGCCGATCTCGACATCTTTCAGGAACTTGGCGCCGAGCGTATCAACACGGTAAGCATGGACCCCGATCTCGGGCGCAGCCTCGACCAGTTTGGTGTGCTCGCGGAAATGTCATCGGCACGCGGCATGACATCGTCGATCGAGCTCTCCCCCAATCTTACAATCAGCAATCTGGCGAGCGCCGTCGCAGCGGTCCGCCATGTCGGCCGCAAGGAGTTTGCTTTGCTTCTCGACACCATGCATCTCGGCCGCTCAGGCGCGACGGCGGCCGAGATTGCCGCGCTCGATCCAGCGATGATTGGCTATGTGCAGCTGTGCGACGCGCCGCTCGAGCCCACGAATCCGAACTACATGGATGAGGCGACATTCGATCGGATGATACCGGGCGAGGGCGAGCTGCCGCTGCGTGAATATCTGTCGATTATGCCAAGGGATGTGGTCGTCAGTCTGGAAGTGCCTTCACGTACCTTGACGAAGGCCGGCATCAGTCTGCGGGACCGCTTGGAGCGGAGCGTGAAGGCTGCACGAGCGTTGCTGAACCCCCACGATTTCATGGTGAGGAACCGAGGAACTCAGCCAGGCTGAGTGCTCCCCCGTCCGGTCCGCACGGATAAGACGAGTAGGCAGCCAACGGCGAGGAAGGCCGCCTGGCACAGCACTACGCGCGCGTAGGAGCCTGTGTGGGCAAAAATCACGGCCGCGGCCGGAACGGAAAGCACCGCGAAGGGAAGGTTGATGAGATTGACTAACCCGTATGCCCGACTGAATGAATCCCTGCCGAAGACCTCCGAAAGTGCCACGCCGAGTACCGGGATGGCGCCGGCGCCGTGCACGCCGATTAACCCGACAATCACAGCTGTCGGCGCAAAGGGCGGGTGAAGCAACAACAGCAGCCACAGCAGCGCGGCATCGATCAGCAGGATGGCGAGCGCCCGTTTACCGCCCAAGCGGTCGGCGACCCAGCCGAAAAGAACGGTGCCACCGATGCCGGCGAACGATTGAATCGCGAGCAAGGTCGCGGCGAGCGTGGCAGAGAACCCCCACGATCGCGCCATGGGCACCATATTCGCGGTGATTAGGATTGACCCCGTGATCGAGGAGATATAGCCGAGGGTCAGAACCCAGAGCAAAGGCGAGCGCAACAGCTGCGCCATGCCCGTGTCGCGCGCCATGGAAACAGTACCCGCTCCTTGGCGATTGTCGGCTGTCGAAGCCTGATCCGAAGATGGAGGACGGTCCACAATGAATAAGTTTGCGATGACGCTCACCGTCGCCAAGGCGGCAAGAACCCCATAGGCGGAGGGCAAGCCATGGGCGAGCAGCACCCACGTGGAGACCAGCGGCACTATCGCAATTACGACCGGTGCGCACACGATTCCTAGCACGCGCCCTCGACCTACCCCATACCAGCGCGTCACTAGCGTCGCGGGCAGGATGGCTCCAGCAGCCATGCCGGGACCGAGCAACAGGCCATAGGCGAGGAGATACAGCGGATAGCTCGCGGTAAAGGCCAGCACGAGGAAGCCGAGCAAACTGAGTAGCGAACCAGACAGCATAATCAGCCGCAACGAATACTTCGCCGCAAGGGCGCCCGTGATCGGGGCGAAGACCGCGGTCGCCAGATTGACGATGGGCACGGCAAGCGTACTAAGTTCTCGCCCAACCCCAAGGCGTAGTTCGACCGCGCCCAAGAGCACGCTGAAAGAGCCCCAGATACAGGCTACCGCGATGTTCTGGTTGAGGAAGGCGATGACCGCCATCCGGAATGCGAGCGGGGGATTGCTGGCCTGAACTCCGGTCTGTACTTCAGATGATGTGAGCACCAAAGCCGTCTCTCCCGAATAGTTGCCGTCACACGGTGGCCAAAAAAGGTCGCGCCCGCCCAGTGCGGTGAAGTATGGGATTCGATGCCGGCACACAAACAATGCATGTATTAGCCGATATTAAGCTAAAGAAGTCAATCTTCGACGATTGACACGGGTATTACATGCATATTATTATTTTTCTGAAGAATCCAAGGCTGGGCGGGGTGCCCTACGATGGCCCCGGGGAGAAGACACGACATGACATATCTCAGTCCCGATTCCGCGGTTCTGCCGCGATATTCCGTCATCGCGGGAGGCATCCGATCGGCCGGCGGCGGCGCCTTGATGTCGCATATTTACCCGGCAACCGGACAGGTCACGAGTGAACTGCGTCTCGCCACTGCGGTGGATGTCGACGCGGCGGTGATCGCCGCGCGCAAGGCTGCTCCGGCGTGGCGCGCTCTCGCCGGCGACAAGCGTCGCGACCTTCTGTTCAAGCTCGCGGCTTTGATCGAGCAAAACGGCAAAGAGCTCGCCCAGCTGTCGACAATCGAGAACGGCTCGACCCTCATGACGACCAGCTATCTCAGTTGGGATGCGGCACAGAAATTCCGGTACTTCGGCGGTTGGGCGGACAAGATTCAGGGCCGCACTGTCAGCACCTGGGGTGGACCTGCGCACGACTACGTGGCCTATGAGCCTTACGGAGTCATCGGCGCCATTATTCCCTGGAACGGCCCGCTATTTGCGGCGACCATGGTGGTCGCGCCGGCGCTGGCCGCAGGCAACTGCATCGTCGTCAAGGCGCCTGACCTTGCTCCGTATGCCGTCATGCGATTGGGCGAGCTGTGCATCGAGGCGGGCTTTCCCGATGGCGTGTTCAATGTCATCACCGGCGGCGCCGACATCGGCGAAGCCATGGTCGCGCATCCGGGTATCGACAAGATTCAATTCGTCGGCAGCGGACCCACCGCCAAGAAGGTATTACGCAACGCGGCGGAGACGCTGAAGCCTTGCGGCCTGGAGCTCGGCGGCAAGTCGGCGGTGATTGTCTTTGCCGATGCCGATCTTCAAGATGCCGCGAAGCGTGGTTTGTCCGGCGCCGTCAGCGCCAACGGTCAGGGTTGCGTGAACGGAACGCGGCTGCTCGTCGAGCGGCCGATTTACGAACAATACCTGAAGATGCTTGCTGCAATGGCTGCGCACATCCCTGTTGGCGATCCACTCAAGCAGAGCACGGTGCTGGGTCCGGTCATTTCGGAGGCCGCGCTCACGCGTATTCTCGCAGTGGTCGATGCGGCCGTGAGGCAGCAAGGAGGCCGGTTGATCGCGGGCGGCGAGCGCCTTGCCGGAGAAAGCGCCAAGGGCTTCTTCCTACCCATTACTCTCATCGCGGATGTCGCCAATGACGCGCCCATCGCGCAGCATGAGGTTTTCGGGCCGGTGTTGACGGTGACGCCGTTCGACACGGAGGAAGAGGCGATTGCGCTCGCCAATGGCACCGCGTATGGCCTGGGTGGTTACATTCACACGCAGAATCTGCGCCGCGCGCACCATGTCGCGGCGCAATTGGACGCCGGCATGATCCATGTCAACGGCGCCGGCGAGGGCATGACGCCCTGCGTTCCGTTCGGCGGCATGAAGCAGAGCGGCTATGGCCGCCTGGGCGGTGAACAAGGGCTGCACGAGTTTCTGCGCGTCAAGAACGTCTGGGTGAGTCTCGCGAAGCCCGCGGCGGGCGCTCGATGAGCTTGCTCGATCCGACGGCGCGGACCGCGAGGGGCGCACAGCTTCAGGGAGAAGTGACCGGTGCGCCAGCCCCCGAGGCCGCGACACTGCTGGATGCGTCGTGGCGCGACTACGTCTACGCCGAAGTATGGTCTCGGCCGGGGCTCGATTTGCGTTCTCGCTTTCTAATTTCGATGAGCACCGCAGCGTGCGCCGGCGACGCGGCGGCGACCCAAGCTTATGTGCGCGGTGCGTTGGCCAAAGGAGAAATCAGCTTGTCGGAATTGCGGGAGGCGGCGTTGCACACCGCGGTCTATGCCGGATGGTCGTACGGCGGCGTGCTCGACAAGGCCGTGACGCGCGCTGCCGGCGAGCTAGGTTTGGCACCCGTTCCCTATGCGCCGATCCGAGCGCAACCCTGGGACCCGGCAGTCAGGCTCGAAGAAGGCCGCGACAGTTTCCTGCACAACATGAAGTTTGGCGGGCCTCCTCCTCAGACCGCGTACTTCGAGGGCGGGATACTGAATTTCGTGTTTGGCGAAATGTGGAATCGCCCAGGGCTCGATCAGCGCGCGCGCCGGTGGCTGACCTTGGTGGGCGTGGGCAATAGTTCGTCCAACACGCCCATCCGCAGCCATGTCTGGTCCGCCATGGCCAGCGGCAATGCGTCACGCGAAGAAATGTACGAGTTCGTCCTGCAATATGCCATCCACTCCGGTTGGCCCCGGGCTTCGGTAATGCAGTCAGCGATCTTCGAACAGGCGCCGCGCGTAGAAAAAGGGCTGCCGTTCGAGGTCTAACGGGGAGAACGCACATGACAATCATCACGAACATGGCCGGCAAGGCCGCCCTTGTCACCGGTGCTGCATCCGGCTTGGGCCGCGGTACGGCGCTCGCGCTCGCCAAGGCGGGCGCGAACCTTTGCCTGGTCGACGTCAATGCCGACGGATTGGAAGCGACCGCCGGTCAGGTACGCGCGCTCGGCCGCGAGGCCCTCGTGGTCGCCACAGACCTAAGTCTCGAGAAGAACTGTGTCGCGGCGGTTGCCGCCGCGGTTGACGCGTTCCGTCGCCTGGATGCGCTCTGCAATGTTGCGGGCTTGATTGTGTTCGCCAAATCCAACGAGATGGCGACGGCCGATTGGGACAAGACGCTGGCGGTGAATCTGAGCGCTCCTTTTCATCTCAGCAAGGCGGCAATCCCGCACCTATTGGAGCACGACGGGGCCATCGTCAATGTGACTTCGTCGGCCGCTTTCATCGGAGAGGCGTATGCCGCCGCCTACTGCGCCACCAAAGCGGGCCTCAACGCCATGACCAAGTCCATGGCCATGGAATACATGCATAAACCCATTCGCATCAACGCCGTGGCACCTGGCGGCATGATGACCAACATTGCCGCCAACCTTCGCATGCCGCAGGGCGTCGATCCCGGATTGATCAAACGCTTTTCCGGCATGCGCGGATTGGTGGAGGTCGATGATGTGGCGGAAATGATTGCTCATCTTGCCTCCGACGCCGGCAGGGCGTTCCACGGCAGTTGTATCACCATGGACCGCGGCATCACGGCCGGCTAATCCTCGAGCGCCGTGACATCCATGTCCAGTCCACAACATACCACCACGGTCGGTTTCGTCGGTCTCGGCAGCCAAGGGGCGCCCATGGCGCGGCGTATCATCGAGGCCGGTTTTCCGCTCTTGTTGTGGGCGCGAAAGCCGGAGGCGCTGGAGTCTTTCAGCGACACGGCAGCTGAGCCGGTGAAGGACCTCGCCGAACTCGGCGCTCGCGCCGACCACGTGGGAGTGTGTGTCGTCGACGATGCCGGCGTCAGCGAAGTCGTCGGCGCGCTACTGTCCGTCATGCGTGCCGGCAGCCGAATTGCCATTCACTCGACGGTCCACCCGAACACGTGCATTGCGCTCGCGAAACGGGCGACGGAGCGCGAGGTCGCGCTCATCGACGCACCGGTGAGCGGGGGAGCCCCGGCGGCGGCGGCCGGAACCCTGACCGTGATGATGGGTGGCGATGCAGCCGTCGTGGCCGATGCACGACCCGTTTTTCAAACTTTCGCGGGAGTCCTCGCGCACTTGGGCGGGGTGGGCGCCGGGCAGCTTGCCAAGTTGGTCAACAACTCGCTCATGGCAGCCAACATGGCGCTCGCGGACGCCGCCCTCGAGGCGGCAGCGACGCTCGGACTCGATTCCGCGGCGTTCGCCGAGCTCGTAAAAGTCAGCAGCGGCCGCAGTTACGCCTTCGAGGTGCGCGCACGGCTGCCAACCATCGGGCGCTTCGCTCACGGCGCCAAGCTGCTGGCCAAGGATGTCGGACTGTTGGCAACAATACTCAACGATCATCCAAGCGGCGCGGTCTTGCGGGGCGCGGCCGAACCCTTTCTCGACAAGATCGCGCTTGCGCAAGTCCCAGGAACTTCAACATGACATTTTCCATCGATCAATTTCGTCTGGACGGCAAGGTAGCCATCGTCACCGGCGCCGGTGGCCGCCGCAACAGCATCGGGCGGGCCTATGCCCTGGGGCTCGCACACGCCGGCGCCGCCGTGGTTGTCGCGGACATCAACGCCGAGGGTGCTAAAGTCGTGGCCGATGAAGTTACCGCGGCCGGCGGCAAGGCGATTGCGGTGGGGGTCGATATCACGAACCGGGAGTCGGTCGCCGACATGGTCAGTGCCACGACCCGTGCCTTCGGCGGCATTGACATCCTGGTCAACAATGCCGCGCTCATGGCGGAACTCGGTCAGCTTGCGGCCGCGGATGTGAGTCTCGAGGATTGGAATAGGATCATGAATGTGAATGTCACCGGCGCTCTTCTCTGTGCGCAGGCGGTGATTCCCGAGTTGCGCAAGCGTGGGGGTGGGCGCATTGTCAATCAAGTCTCGGGCGGGGCCTTTCCCGCGATATCGATTTACGGTATCAGCAAACTCGCGTTGGTGGGTCTCACGACGACGTTGGCACGCCAGCTCGGACGGGAAAAAATCGCTGTCAACGCCATCGCGCCGGGCAACACCGCCAGTGATGCGGGAAAGCTGCTCACGCCCGACGATTCGCCGTTCATCAAATTCCTGGAAATGAACGTCGCCATGCGCGTCCGAGGCGCGCCGGATGAATTGGTCGGGACGCTGCTGCTCCTATGTTCGCAGGCAGGCGGCTGGATGACGGGGCAGGTGATTCACGTCGACGGCGGATGGATCTTGAGACCGTGATTCTCATTCATTGACGATGGTGCGCAAGAGAAAAAATCCGTCTAATTCGCTGCAGACACAGCGGTTGGTCACCGCGACCGCGGAAAGAATGCGGGAACTGGTCCTTGCACAACCGCCCGATGCGATGCTGGGTTCACTTACCGAGGTTGCGAAGTTACTCGACGTCGGCACGGTCACGGTGCAACAGGCGGCACGCGTGCTGGAGCATGAGGGGCTTCTGGCTGTACGTCGCGGCCCGGGCGGCGGCTATTTCGGAAAACGTCCGGATGCCCTCGCGCTCGAGCGGGCGCTGGCGACGTATCTCCGTGCGCGACACGCCGATAACTACGAGGCGCTCGAGATGATGACACTGCTCGATTGCGAGTTGATGCCCGCGGCGGCGAAGTGCGGCGATGCACAGCGACTGAATGAATTGCGTGAGCTCAAAAGCCGAGTGGATCTCTGTGCTTCCGGGGAAGAGCGGATCTCATTCGAAGACGACTTGCACGCGGTCCTGTTCAAGATGGTCAATCGGCCTCTGATCGAACTGCTCGCCCAGGTCAGCATGCGTTTTTATCGGAGCGGGCCAATCCCGCAGATTTTCGACGGCGTCGATGGAATCCGTGCCTGGAGACTATGGCGTCATCAAATCATCGAGGCGATCCTGGCGAACGATCCGGCACGCGCCCGATTCGAAGCGGAGCGTCACCGGCGCCTTCTCACGCAAAGGGTTGCCGCGCAAGCGCTGTAATCACCCGGCCCGGCCCGGCGGCGGCGGGGGTCATTGCCCAGTCCATGCCGTTGCGACGGCAATTTTCCGCGTGCTAACATCCTGTCAAACACAATAAAAAGGGGCGCCATGGCTGAAGATCATAACCTCGAGCAATTACGTCGCGACGTCCAGTATCTCGAGGATCGTCAGGCGATCACGGTTCCCCGGTCGCTGGCATCCCGGGTGGACCACGCAATTCGATCCAGCAGTCGGTGGCTGTTGCAACGCCAAACGCCGGAAGGGTTCTGGGCGGGAGAGGTGGAAACCAATTCCTGTATCGAAGCGCAATGGCTGTTGGCCGGGCACATTCTCGGGGTCGAACTGCCGATTCGTTCCGGTGTGATTCGCACCCTGTTCAGCCGCCAGCGTAACGATGGTTCGTGGGACATTTATCCGGGAGCGCCGGAGGGCGATATCAACTCCACGGTGGAAGCCTATGCGGCGTTGATTGCAACGGGACACGACAAGAACCTCCCCGCGCTGGCGCGCGCGCGAGAATGGATACTGGCTCGAGGCGGGTTACGTTCCGTGCGCGTATTCACCCGCTACTGGTTGGCCATGATCGGGGTCTGGCCGTGGCGCCAAACGGCGAACTTGCCACCCGAGGTCATCCGATTGCCGCGGTGGATTCCTTTCAATATTTATAATTTTGCCCAGTGGGCACGGGCGACCATGGTTCCCTTGGCCGTGCTCTCAGCGCGCCGGCCGGTGTGGCCGTTGGCCAACGGTTCACGGCTCGAAGAGCTGTTCGCGGAGGGCTACGAGAACTTTGATTTCGCCATCCCGGCCAAGGAGGCGTCGCGCTTTTCCATCGAAAGGCTATTCGAATTCGTCGACCGCATGTTGCATGCGGCCCAAGACCTGAAACTGCTTCCCTGGCGCGAGAACTCGATCAAGCTATGCCTGGAATGGATGATTCGGCATCAGGACGCCGATGGCGCCTGGGGCGGTATCCAGCCGCCGTGGATTTACGGCTTGATCGCGCTGCGTACGGAGGGATATGCGGTCTCCCATCCGGTGCTACAAAAAGGTCTCGCCGCGCTATCGGAGCACTGGAGCTTCGAGCGGGATGACGGCATCCATATTCAAGCGACCGATTCGGCGGTTTGGGATACGTTGTTCAGTATGTTTGCGCTGAGCGAAGCGGGTCACCGGGTATCGGACGCGCCGCCCATGCAGCGGGCACTGCGCTGGATTCTCAATCAGCAGGTTCTGGTGCGGGGTGACTGGTCGGTGACCGCCCCGACACTGGAACCCGGCGGTTGGTCCTTCGAACGTGCCAATAACTTCTATCCGGATCTCGATGACACGGCGCTCGCGCTGTTGGTGCTATCTCAGGCTCGTCACGATTGCGGCACCCAGCATGAGGCCGTGTCGCTGGCCATTGATCGCGGTATCAACTGGGTTCTCGGCATGCAGTCGGCCAACGGAGGATGGGCCGCCTTCGATCGTGACAACGACAAGCGCATCATTTCCGCCATTCCGTTCTGCAATTTCGGCGAGGCTCTCGACCCGCCGAGTGTGGACGTTACCGGCCACGTGCTCGAGGCGCTCGGCGCGTTGGGATTTACGGCGCAGCACCCCGCCGTGCAACGCGGTCTGGCCTTCATCTATGCGGAGCAAGAAAGCGACGGGAGCTGGTTTGGGCGCTGGGGCGTGAATTACATTTACGGAATCGCGGCCGTGCTGCCGGCTCTGCGTGCGCTGGATCAAGACATGGATACACCGAGCATTCGAACTGCCGGTCAATGGCTGCTCGAGCGCCAGAATGCCGACGGCGGTTGGGGAGAAAGTTGCTCGGCATATGTGGTCGATGCGGCCCGCGGGCGAGGGTCGAGTAGTCCATCACAGACAGCCTGGGCGCTGCTGGCGCTTCTGGCCATAGGGAGCCGGGAGGTGCAATTCGCCATTCGAAAAGGCGTCGATTACCTGGAATCCACGATGACCTCCCGCGGTACGTGGAACGAGACCACTTACACGGGCACCGGCTTCCCCGGATACGGCGTCGGCGCCCGGGTGCCGCTCGGGGATCCGAAAGTGTTCGAAAAACTCCAACAGGGTCCGGAGCTGTCGCGAGGCTTCATGATCGGCTATACCATGTACCGGCACTACTTCCCCATGTTGGCACTCGCGCGTGCCAAGCGCTATCAGTACTTGTAAGGGGCGGGGCTGAATATCTGGTAGGAGTAGTCGCTCAAGCCACGCCGGCCACGAACGGCGTTGTCGAGGTAGTGGGCCTGCGACAGGTCACCGGGAGCGGGCATGACCTCGTCGAAACGCTCGAGGTCGTAAACGACCGTTCGATAGGCAATGCGCCATTCACCGTTCCGCCGTTCGAAGCGGTCGACGTAGCGCCCCGCGTGCATCCAATCGAGTGCGGCCCCCTCTCGCGGGATTCTGACCATGACGATCACGTACGTTTCGCAGCGGGCGACATCGCCGTCGACTTCGATGAGCACGTTGCAAATATTGTGCATGGACGTCGTTTTCGAGGACGGCGCGCCGGCGTCGCGAGCCGACTTTAACGTCCCGATGGCCTCACGGAACGGCAACACGACGCCAAAGTGGTTGTCGATGGCATCGTCGTGGAAGGCGGCGGATACCATGTCCGGATCGCTTCGATCCACGCCCCGGCAATAGCGGACGATGACATCGTAAATCGCCTGTCTGTCTTCGATGAGTCCAAGCCGGGCCTCGATGCTGCTCAGCTGGGTTTGCGGCTGTTCATCCATCATGAGTCACCTTAGTCGCCTGTGTCAGAAGCGCTGCGCATTGCTTGCCAGTTGCTCCATGAAACCGGCGATTTCCTCCAATGTCATGGGTGCCTTCATGCCGATGGGCATGGCGCACGCAAACTCCGTCACGCCGGCTTCGAGCATGCCCGGCGTGCAAGAGAACGTCTGGTCCCAGTCGACTTCGGATTTATCGTTTCGCTGCACCGTGAGATGGCTTTTGACGATGAGTTCGTTGGGATCGCGGCCGGCGGCGGTGAACGCTTGGCGATAAATTTGTACGCCCTCCTTGAGTTTGTCCAACGATTTGCTGTCGTCGGGGCCGGTCTCCCAGCCGTCGCAGAGTTCCGCGACCAAGGCTGCATTTGTTTCGTTCGCCTTCATCGCCAGCAAGATAGGGATGCGCTTCTGGATCGGCTGTGGCATGGAGTACAGCCCTTCGAAGGATACGGTCTCGGAGCGGAAGGTGGTCGGTTGTTGATCCCACAGCGCGCGACAGGCCGCAATGTTGTCCCGAAGTATCTGTCGTCGCTTGCCGAAGTCGACGTTCAGGGAGGCGTATTCATCCCGGCTCCAGCCGGTACCGAAAACGGCCTGCAACCGTCCGCGAGACAGCACGTCGATAGTTGCCAGCTGCTTTGCCAGGAGTACCGCGGGCCGCAGTGCCGCCAGCATGATGCAGTGAGAAAGCTTTACCCGCGAAGTGACCGCCGCAAAGCTGCCGTGAAGCGCCACCGGTTCCAGGTAAGGTTTTCTGCCGGCATCTCCGTAGCGCAGGCCGCCGGCGTAGGGGTAGCCTTCCAGTGAGGAACTGAGCGACACGTGTTCGCCGATGGCGATGGCGTGCAGGCCGGCGTCATCGACGATCTTGGCGACATCGATGGCCTGGGCCATGTTGGATTCACCCAAGAGCCGGTCGAAGCTCCCTAGCATCATGGTGATCTTGAGCATGGACTCCTCGCGGATGGCTATCGGCTTGCAGCCACCCTAAGCGCGCTAAAATTTGACTCCCAGCGAGACACCGTACGTGACTGGTGAACTCCAGACGCTGCCGATACCGATGGTGTTGAACAGCACCTGGGTCTGGTAGCGCTTGTCGGTCACGTTATCACCGAACAGGGCGACGGTGTAGCGTTTGCTGGGATCGACCCACTGCGCCCGCAAGGACAACAAGGCGTAGCCGCCTTGTTCGAACTGTTGCTCAGGATCGAAGTAGAACGACGCCGTGTAATAAAGATTACCGGATAGAGTGAATTGACCCGCCTTCTCGGTCGGAATGCGGTAGCTCGCACCCAGATTGGCGGTGTAATCCGGTGAGCGCTGCATGTGATCGCCGCTGGCATTTGTCGTGGTTTCCACAATGGACCCGGCGCCCGAAGAGCAATTTGCCCCAGACGTCACGCCCGCCGCAGGATCGCAGTAGCCATAGAACGGTGCATTGGTAAACGACCGGTAACGAGCGTGGGTCCAGGTCGCCCCCACGTTGACGTCAAAATTCTCCATGATGTTGTAGCGCAATTGGCCTTCGAGACCGTAAATGCGCGCGGTTGCCGCGTTGGTGATGTTGGCAGCGCCCTCCTGGAAGCTCGATACCTGCAGATTCTTGTAGTTGTAGAAGAAGCTCGCAAGATCGACCGCCACCTTGCCGGTTTCGTACTTGTAGCCGACCTCGAACGCATCATTGGTCTCGGGTGCGACCGGCCGCTCCGAATCGCCTCCGACATTCAATATGCCGGCTTTGTAGCCGCGCGCGTACGATGCATAGACGCTCGACTGTTCCGTCGGCTTGTAGCGCAGCACGACGCGCGGCGTGAAGCTGTCGTGCTTCAAATCAGGCACCGGTATCACGGTGCCCGAGGGACCGCTGAACGGGATGGTCTGGCCGTTGGGCCCGGTGTATCCCGTATACGGAGTATATTCATCGGTTTTAAAGTAGGCATCGGTCACAAGGTCGTGGCTGAAGCGACCGCCCAGGGTCAGAAACAGATCGTCGGGCGTGAGCGCGTACGTAAGGTCGGCGAACGCAGCAACGGATCTGGTGTCGGTGCTCGAGCCCCCGAAACCGATGAAGGACGTGCTTCCAGGGACGAGGCCTGCCGCTTGGATGTTGGACCAGTTGTCGATGTTCGAGAAGTAATTGGCTCCCGCGGTCCATTGCAGGCGCGATCCTGGCTTCGAGTTCACGAGGAACTCCTGCGAGAAAGTCTCATCCCAGACATCGACGAGGATGTTGAAGAGCGGCACGGCGGTGGCATCCAAATCGCCGTGATAAGGCGAATGGTCATAGCGATACTGGGTATAAGAGGTCAGGTCGGCGAAACCGAGATCGTCCTTCACGGTCGCTTGCACCGAGTCGGATTTGGCGGTGAACCCCACGGGCGAGTTCAAGGCTACTTGTCCGGGGGCGGTGGCATAGGCGCTCGGGGGCGCGTTGAGGTTGACCAGGGCTACCCCCGCTGAACTCGTCTTACCATAGCTTGCCAGCGGATTCGCGACGGTGCTGAAGAAGCCCGTCTGACCTGACCCGTCCACATACGCGTTGACCAGCTGGGTGGTCGGATCGTTGATGCTCGCGTGCGTGTACCGCAGGAGCAACGAGAGGGAATCCGAGAATTGCACTTTTAGTCCGGTGCGCACAGACCAATCATGGTACTCGCCGATCTTGTCGTTGCCGTCGAGGATGTCCGTGAAATAGCTGTCGCTACGCCGGTATTGGCCCTCGACGTCCAAGGCGATGTTTTGGGTGAGTCCGGTGGTACCGTAGACTTGGGCGGTCTCGGTGTTGAAGCGGCTGTAGGATATCTTCGCCTCGCCGGAGGTGGTGGTGCTGGGATCGGCGCTATTGATCAGGATGGCACCGCCGGTGGTGTTACGCCCGAACAGGGTGCCTTGCGGGCCCTTGAGTACCTCGATGTCCTGGACTCGCATGAGCTGGAAGTCCGAGACATAGGCGTTAGGCTGGAAGAATCCATCGACATAAATGCCGACGTTCGGACCTCCGCCCGAGGTCGTGATGGCCGTTCCGACACCGCGAATGGTCGCCTGCATCGCGGGGCCTTGGGTATCGAAGCGCAATCCCGGCGTGAGCTTGGCGGTATCGGACAGCGAATTGACGTTGGCAGTGGCGAGTTGATCCGAGTTCAGGGTCGTGATCGTGATGGGCACATCGCGCGACTTCTCCTCGCGCCGCTGCGCGCTGACGACGATTTCTTGAAGCGTCTGGTCGCTGTCATCCGCATCAACCGCTGCCGAAACGCAAGGTAGCGTGGCGCCAATTGCCGCAACAATGGCTAGGGTGATGCGTAAATAACCGTTCGATGACATGACGGACTCCCCAAAATCTACATATTGTTCAGGCGCGAAATTAGATTCGCAGCCATTGAGGGACCGCTTCCGACAGGGTCGGCGGTCACGTGCGGCAAGCTAGCTGCGGCTGCGCCGGTGCGCTTGACGAATTTGGACAGATTTGCGGCGGCGGGGAAAAGGTTCGCTAAACGGTTAAATCCGTCTATTTCACCTTGAACGGCAAGTATTCCAGCGGTGCGCAGTGGTGCGTTTCACGGACCGACGGCGGAAATTTTCCGTCAATATCCGTAATCCCATAATGGCGGGCCAGTTCCGCACCGATTAATGTCTTGCCGCTCATCTCGGCGCGCTTGGCGTCATTGAATAGCGCCCAGACCACGTGCCCGGTCAATTCGGTGGATTCGAGCGTTCCTTCGAGATGCTTGAATTTGGCGGGTGCCGCCTGCATCAGTTGCACCAGCCGCTCTGATCTCAATGAACCCATCCAAATCGACACCGCGGCGACGTTGGCGCCCGCGTCTTTGAAGTCCACCCCCATGTCGAACGCCATTTTGTCGAGGCCCGCTTTGTGTGCGCCGTAAGCGGGCCCAAGACAGTAGTGAACCGAGCCCGGTGCGGAGGTAAAGGCAATGAGCCCGCTACCTTGCTTCACCAGGGTGGGGGCTGCAAACCAACTAGCGGCGAACCCGCTTCGTACGCCAACGGTGATCATGTCACCGATCTCGAGAGGCTTTTCCCAGAAGTTGCCAGGAGCAGGCAAGCGATCATGGATTGCACACGCGTTGTTCACCAGAATGTCGATGCGGCCCTGGTCGCGCACAACTTGATCGATCATCGCCTTCACCTGTGCATCGTCGGCATGGTCGCAGCGGACGGCGATCCCGGTGCCGCCTGCCTGCGTGACTGCCTGCGCGGTCGCATGGATCGTTCCAGGCATCGAGGCGTCGCCCTCTCGCTGGGAGCGTCCGGTGACGTAGACGATGCACCCATGAGAACCGAGCGCTGTGGCTATGCCCTTGCCCGCGCCGCGGCTTGCGCCCGTTACGATCGCCACGGGGGGGGAATGTGTCATTCGAGGCTCTCCTGATAGGCCAGGCATCATTATAGCGGTAAGCTACGACAGACCTTCCAGAAGGAATTGCTCTATGCCCGGACCGGACCCGCTTCCCCGCATACCACCACTGACGCCGGAGACCTCGACGGAGGAGGTCGATGCGATGTTCGAACGGTGGAAAAGTGGGCCATTCAAGGGATCGGATCAAAATCCGGTGTTGTGGACGTTCGCTCATAATCCAAAACTGGCAGACACTTTCTCGGCACTGAACGTTCATCTGTTGAGCACGACGAGTCTGCCATTGCGGGAGCGTCAGATAGCCATCATGCGCACCGCCTGGGTCTGTCATGCGCGGTACATGTGGTCAAGTCACCTGCGGACCAGTCTGCGGCGGGGCATCGAGCCGCAGCTATTCGCAGCATTGCAGGTGGGCGCGTCGGACCCGTATTTTACGGATTTCGAGCGTACCGTCATTCATGCCACCGAGGATCTCGTGAGGGATCGCTTGGTCAGCGATGCGAACTGGAAGGCGCTCGCGCATCAATGGAGCAGCAAGCAATTGCTGGACTTCCTGTTTACGGTCGGGACCTATGTATGTATCGCGGGTGTGATGCGATCGACCGGCGTGCAGCGGGAAGCGGAGCTGTTGGACCTTGCTGAGCTGTATGGGGCGCCGGGCTGAGTTCGACTCGAATGAGTCGCTTTGGACCTTAATCGGCTCGTTTACGGTTGCCGTGACATTGAAGGTGGCGGTTTGGCTTACGGTTACCGATTGATTCGTCGGTTGTACCGAGATCTGGGGCGGGACTGTCTCTGCCACAGGGTTATTCGTGGAGGTGGTTCCGCTACCGCCTCCGCACGCGGCGAGTAGCAGTGCAAGCGTGAGCTGTGCAAAGTATCCGATACGTCGCATAACCGCGATCCCAATGAAGCTTTTCTCGACGCTATCATCGCATGCGGTCTATCCGCTGGAAATTCTAGAGATAGCCAAAAAAATCAAAGCGTTACAACGTAACCGGTGGACACCTGAGTCTCCGGGTGACCGGCCAACGGCCCAAGCCGTCGCCCGGGATCCCGTCTATCCATGTTGTAGATTCCAGCCGGAAATCATAGAGTTACCTGTGCGCGGTGGAGTGCGCCAAAAAGATAATTTCCTTGCCGTGATGTTTTACCTTTTTTCGCCACTGATTAAAACCGCCGTATGAGGCTTACCGTTTGAGTCAAGAGGGACTCTAGTTGCATCGAAGCCGAATTCAAATTGCCTTGGTGATCTTGGCGAGCCTGTGCGAGAGCTGCGCGACGACCAAAGTGGTCGCGACCAACGCGCAGCGCGTCTACAACGGACAGCCCGTCGATCAGCAAGCGATCTCGCAAGCGATCGCCTCGGACACCAAAGACATCGGCGCGGAACTGCAGGTCATGCGCAAGAAATTTGCCGAGGCGCTGACTCTTCTGAAGAGCAACGTTCAAAAGCGCTGGGGTGAAAGGGACACCAAAGTCGCCGACCGCACCATGTACGTGAAGTACACTCAAGGGTACAAGAGCCGCGTGGTAACCGACTTCGATCACGGAACATTCACGGTCGAAACGGTCGATGAGCAGAATGCTCGGGCGAGCCTCAAAGCCACTCTGATTTCCGCTTTATTGACCTCCAGCGATCCGGCAGCGGTCGATTTGTTCACCGATAAGGACGTCGATATCGATACCAAGCGGAGACCCTATCTGTACGGGCTCGTGCTCGACAACCATGGAAAATCCATACGCACGCGAGAGCAGGCCGACGCCTTCGCTGAATATTTGGTCACCAACAAAATCCAATCGCGGCAGCTCAAGTCCGATCAAGGCGACAAGACCACGCAGTTCGTCACGCTCATCATGGTGAAAAACTTCGAGGCGAAAGGCGCTGACCGGTACCGCGCCAGCGTCGAAAAATTCTCGGCGCAATACGACGTGAGTCCCAGTCTGGTGCTCGCAGTCATTCGGACGGAGAGCAACTTCAATCCTTTCGCGGTGAGCGGCGCCCCGGCCTACGGCCTCATGCAATTGGTGCCGACCAGCGGAGGTCGTGCGGCGCTGAAGCGTGTTCAAGGCATCGATCAGACGCCGACGCCGGAGTTTCTGCTGGACCCCGAACACAACATCGAACTGGGCTCCGCGTATTTAGGCATGTTGAATACCGTGGACTTTCAGGCGGTCAACGATCCGCAGTCCCGAGATTATTGTGTGATTGCCGCTTACAACACGGGGGCGAGAAATGTGACTCGCACGTTCGCGAACGACAAGGTGACGGCGTTGGCCAGTATCAATGCGCTCCCGCCGTCGGGTGTTTACGATCGACTGCGCACCGACCTGCCATACGAAGAAACGCGCCACTATGTAGTCACGGTGAGCGGCTATCGCAAACAATTCGTCGTCTCGACAGCCGCGCCAGCTGCCGCCGCCGTTCCTGTGGCCCCGTCCGTACCAGCCACGGCAACCAAGTAAGGTCAATGCAGCGCGGTGGCAACCGCCGCAAAGAACGCCGAGTCGTCCGCCAGTTCGTCACGCGACTCATCCACGGGCTTCGGTCGGGCGCTCCAGACCACGATGACCACGTGCTCGCGCGGATTGATGTACATGTACTGCCCAAAGATGCCGACCGCCTCGAAGGCACCTACGTCAATCGGCGTGGACTGCGGCGGGATCCACCACATATAGCCGTAGTCGACCAGCTTTCCGCCGATGGAATGCGCGACGCCCGCATCGGCGAACCAGCCCTCAGGAACGATGTAACGCCCGTTCACTCGGCCATTCGCAGCGGCGATCAACGCGAATCGGCCGTAGTCACGGAGGGTGGCCCCGAGGCCGCTCCCAGCCCAGGCCAATCCCTTGGGTCCGTCCACCCACCATGTAGCGTCCTGTTCCATTCCCGCCGGTGCCCAAATTTTCTCGGATAAGTAGTCGGTCAACGATTTATGCGTCGCCCCGGCCACGATGGCTCCCAGCACAAAGGTTTCACCCGTACTGTAATTCCAGACAGTTCCGGGCGCCGCGGCCCGCGGCAGAGACCCCATATAGCGCAATACCTCGCCGGGCTTGCCCGCGATTTGCAGCTCCAATACCTTGCGGCGATCGGACTTCGGATCCGTGTAGGTTTCATCCCAGCGCACCCCTGAACTCATGGTCAGTATCTGGCGGACGGTCACCCCGTCGTACGCGCTCCCCTTGAGGTCCGGCACATACCGCACCACCGGGTCATCCAAGTTCGATATGGCGCCGTCGGCGAGAGCGGCACCCACCAGCGTCGAGGTAATCGACTTGGCCATGGAAAACGAAATCCAGTGCGTCTTCGGACCCGTGCCCAGTTCATAGTCCTCTAATGCGACTTGGCCATCTTTGAGCACCAGAATTCCCGCCACTCGATTGGTCGCCAGATAGTCGTACAGATCGAAGCGGTGGCCTCTAATCTCGAAGTGAACGGCTGGAAAAGGTTTGGCGCGCTTGGGCAAGGGCTGCGACGTCGGCCCCCGATGGACGACTTCGAAAGGCTGCAGCTTTTCCGACTGTGAGAACGTCGCCACCTCGACGCCCGGAAGCATGGTGCCGTCGTACAGCGGGCGCAATTCGGCGATATCGCCTGGCGAGGCGGCCGCACCGTAAGCCATCGCGAGCAGGGGGACCAAAAGCCCGGAATGGCGAAGAACTCTGAGCATGGACGGGACCGTTTGCGACACGCTAATCCATTAGATTAGCGCATCGCAACGGATGTCGCGAGGAAGCTGATTTCGCTAGAAAGCGACCTTGATGCCGCCGAAGTAGGCGCGCGGCATGGCCGGACTTTGGAAGCGCGGATCGACGTCGGGGTCGCCCAACTCGCCGTTCGCCGGTACACCGGGCGCGCCCACACCCGTCGGATCACCGAGGATCCCGAAGGTCGAATAGTGCCGATCGAATAGATTTTGTATGTTGGCGAACACCTGCACCTTCTTGGTGAACTGATACGAGGTTCGCAGGCTGGCCACGGTGTAACCCGGCAATTCCGGATTGAGATTCGATTCGTCGCCGCGGTAGTACGATTCGCTGACGTAGCTCCACGTTCCGCCGACGGTCCAGTTCGGTATTACGACCACGTCCGCACCCAACTTCACCCGGCTCTTGGGAATGAGCGGCAGCGTGTCCCCGACGTTCACTTGGATATTCCCATTCGCGTCTTGGTAGGGGTTGGAGGGCGAAGGGATCAAGATCGCTGACCGGAACGTGGCTTTCACGTAGCTGTATTGCACGTACGCCGATACTCGCTCGGTCTGGTAGTTGAGGCTCGCATCACCGCCCTCGCGCCGCGTCGAACCCACGTTTTGGAAGTAGCCGGAGGCGATCGTCGTCGATATGCCGTAGATGTCATCCTCCAGGTTGGTGCGATAGATGCTCGCGTCCCAGGTGAACTTGCCGATGCTGGGGTCCTTGAATGTGCCGCGTGCTCCGACCTCGAAGGTTTTCGAGACGACCTGCTTCAATGGTGGATCGGAGGCCAAGTCCGTCGGCAGGAGACACGGGATCAGCGGGTTGGCGCACTCGAGTTCGCTGGCGGTGGGGGCACGATTGTTGATCGCGTAGCTGCCATACACGGTCAGAGCCGGGAGGACCTTGTAAGTGAGGCCTGCCGAGGGGTCGAAATGCGTGAAGCGGTTGTTGCCGTTCAATGCATCACCTTCGTGATCGGTGAGATCGACTTTCGCGATGTTGTAGCGGCCGGTAAGGGTCAGCGACAGCGGGTCGAGGATGTCGAAGGTATCGGTAAAGAACGCGCTGTAGTACTTGTTGTTCGCGCCGAGGTTGACCGGAGTAGCGGAGCTATCGACACCTTCGGGCGTCGCAACGAAGTACGGCGACGGTAATACGCTCAACGCCGCATTCAGCACACCAAGCTCGGTGCCTGAGAAAAAGTTGGTGCTGGACACATCGATGGTGCCGCCGAACGCAAACGCGTTGTTGTGGCCCAAAAGTTTGTCGGAGCTCGAGAGCTGCAGCGACCCGCCCCAGGTCTGCGTGTGAATGTCCTCATAGTCGTTCTGGCCGATGATGGTTGTGCCGCCATTGGTGATGTCGGGAATATTTTGGCCGGCGGTATCGGTGAGCAAATACCCCGAATCGCTGTCGCATAACAGGCCCGGGGCGACGGTTGGATTGCAGGCTGCGTAATCGGTGTTGTCGCCGTTCGCCACCGTCTGTCGGTAGTTGCGAAAGTACACGACGTTCGACAAGGCCATGGTCTGCGTGAAGTTATAACTCGTGTTGAGCGTAATCAAATCGACGTTATTGATGTTGTTCTGAGGGCCGGTAAATACGTTCTCCGAGCTGATAGCGAGGGATTGCACCGGCGCCGGTCCCTGACCGAACAGGCGATTATTGTCTCGCGAGTAGCTCAAATCCGCGGTGATGGTATCCGTGTGAAAGCTCAAGTCCAGGTAATACTGTTTGATCCGATCGTCGGCAAAATGCCGCCAGCCGCCTTCCTTGAGCATATTGACGGCCACGTAGGCGCCGAGGGAGCCTTCGTTGACCCCGTAGTCCGCTTGCACTTGGCGTTGATTGAACGAACCGCCGGATACGATGAGATCACCGCCCGGTGCCGTAAAGCCGTTCTTCATCGTGACCGATACGGCGCCGCCCAGGGCGTTGAGGCCGAACACGGAGGTCGCGGTCAGAACATCCAGGCGATTGATGGCGATGTCCGGGATAAAATCCCAATTGACCGTGTCGCCGAATGCCTCGTTGACTCGCACGCCGTTTTGGTAAACGGCCATGCCTTGGGGAGTGCCGAGCGCCGGCGAGGCCTCGAAACCGCGGAACAAGACTTCCGGCTGGAAAGGGTCGGCAAGGGTATCGTTGAAGTTGACGCTGCTGGCCTGCTGATCCAACGCATTGAGCACACTGGCGGGGCCGTTGCGACTCAGGTCGCTCTGGCGAAATGTCTGCACATTTCCCGGGAGCTTGTCGCGGTCGACGTTAAATCCAGGCACCGGCGTCACGCCGACGACGATGATTTCATCAAGAACATGTTCATCGGTGGACGACTGTTGCGCGAATGTCACGGACGAAGCTGACACAAGCGCAAGCGCGCACCATACGCGCGTGCGACCACGCGCTGCCTGGAAAACCATAACTTCCCCCTTAATAGGCGCCGATCGTTCTGGCGCTTGTTTGTAACCAAGGCGGGAGAATTTCACGATGAACCTCAGAAGGAAATAGGAAATTTTCCCGATGTCCTCTTTTCGCCAGCGGAAGGGCGCGTCTTGTTGAGATCCTGATTTTTAGTGTGTCATTATCGCGACACACCATGGCCTGAACACAGCGTTGCGAACCGGTCCTCGCGGCGCCGTCGCCCGTTCATGTAAAGTGGCGTTGATGAAAGCCAAGAAAACTGCCTCGAAGAAATCAAACGATACATGGGTCGAAATGACCGGCTTCAGGTCCGAAAAAGACCGTTTGAAGTGCCTGGAACTCTTAAAAGCTGGATATGAACATGAGTTCAGAAAGTCGCTGCTGCGAAGGGCTGAGGGCAAAATTTGGTTTCTAGTGCGCACCACCACGTTTACCGGTCGACAGCGGACGGCACGAGAAATTAAGCAGTGCATCGTCGATGTCAATCGGAAGGGCGGGGAGAATCTTTGCCGGATGCTACTCGGAATGCTCCGGGCGGATGAGCGGCGAAAGACTTCGTCGTCGTAAGCAAGCTCATCGCCCGGGTCAGCCTTCCTGTGAGACGAGGGTTCGCAGCACGGTGTCCAGCTCCACGTCGCCTTTGACGATGTCGGCTTGCCTGCCCTCGAAGGCGATCCACCCCTCATTGAATCCATCGAGCATGCGCATACGTGGCATGGGATCTTTCATGCCCTGTGACAGGAACAGCGCTTCCCAGGTATCGCGGCTGACTACTTCGGCCGTGACTTTGCGGCCGATGATGCGTGTAAATGAGGCGGCAACGTCGTTCGGGGCGATACGATGGGGACCTTCGAGCTCTACGATGCGCGAACCGCTCCAAGTCTGCTGGAGAAGTTGTGCGGCGAGGCGGCCGACGTCTGCCGTCGCGACCATCGGCACCAGTTTGTCGAGCGGTTGCAGAAAGCTCTGGATCACTCCGTTGTCCCGAGCCGGAGCGACGTCCCATGACGCGTTTTCCATGAACCAACCGGGACGCAGGAATGACACGGGCATGGGTAGTTCGCGAAGCGCATTTTCCATGAGCGTTCTTTGCGAGAGAAGATTGGTCTCAGTGGCCTGGGCACCAATCGTCGATAGGCAGACCACCCGGCCGGGTCGCGCCGACAGAAGTGCCGCGCGGACAGCCTCAATGACGGCCCGAGCCTCCGGAAAACCGGGGGCGGGGTCGAAATCGGATGGCGGTAAAATGAAGACACCCTGTGTGCCCGTGAAAGCGGCGGTAAGAGACGTCGTATCGTTCATAGATGCCGTCGCAATGTCGCAGCCGCACTCTGCCCACGAGCCTGCACGATCGGGGTTGCGCACGACCGCGCGTACCGACTGACCGGATTCGAGCAGGGTGCGCGCCACCGCACCACCCACCTTTCCCGTGATTCCTGTGATCGCATACATGTCCGTTTCTCCTTACGTAAAACCCTGGATATTTATAGTGCGAAATGAAGCGTGATTGAATAGCATCAATGTCAGTTTTAAGATGACAAATAGTCACCATGCGGAGGAAGTAGCATGAGTTTCGATGCACGGGTTTTGACGGGGGTCGGTGTGTTTACCGCCGTGGCCGAAGCGGGT
>Ga0302314_10003628_pt1 | contig 28431 bp, 26 predicted proteins | sample III_Palsa_N2_3_FD_200533 | JGI IMG/M metagenome (GOLD analysis project Ga0302314, IMG submission 200533) | Peat permafrost microbial communities from Stordalen Mire near Abisko, Sweden - III_Palsa_N2_3 | ecosystem: Environmental > Terrestrial > Soil > Palsa > Peat permafrost | place: Sweden...
GAACGGCTCGCCCAGGATCACGATGCCCATCAGGATCGTGCTGAGCGGGCCCACCATGCCCGTCTGCGCGGCGACGGTCGCGCCGACGCGCTCGATGGCCATCATCACCATCAGCACCGGCAGGAAGGTGCAGAGCGTGGCGTTGAGCAGCGACAACCACAACACCTGCGGCGCGACGTTCGCGGCCCCGAGCGGCCGCACGAGCGCGAACTGCGCGAGGCAGAACAGGCAGGCCACGCTGGTGGCGAGGCCGGTCAGCCGCAGCGAGCCGAGGCGCCGCACCTCCTCGCCGCTGAACACGAGGTACAGCGCGTAGCTCACCGCGCTGCCGAGGACGAGCGCCGCACCGAGCGCCACGTGCGTGCCGGCGACGCGCACCTCGTGGCCGAACACCAGCAGCACGCCCGCGTAGCTCACCGCGAGCGCAAGCAGCTGCGCGCCCGCGACGCGCCGCTTGAAGACCACGCGGCCGATCAGCAGCACCAGCGTCGGATTGAGGTACAGCACCAGGCGCTCGAACGCGGCGCTCACGTAGGCCAGGCCGGCGAAGTCGAGGAAGCTCGCGAGGTAGTAGCCCGAGAAGCCGAGTCCCAAGACGACGCGCCAGTCGCGCGCGGCGAGCCGCGGCCGGCCGCGTCCCGCCCACCACGCGAGGCCGACGAACAGCGGCAGCGCGAACAGCATGCGGTACATGATCAACGTCACCGCGTCGACGCCGTAGCGGTAGGCGAGCTTGACGATGATCGCCTTGCCGGAAAACGCGATCGAGCCGGTCGTCGCGAGCGCGAGGCCGGGCCACAGGCGCTGCGGGCGCGGCACCGGCGTGGTGGTGTTCATCGTCGCCAGCGTCGGCGCGGCAGGTTCGGAGGCCATGCGCGCGAGCTTACCCGGCGCGGCGGCGCACGCCGCTCGCCGGCGGGCAAGCCCGGCTTCGCGGCCGCTGCGCCCATGAAAAAGCGCCGCGGGTGCGGCGCTTTCTTGCGGTGCGGCCAGGGCTCAGCTGCGACGGCGGCGGGCGACCACGCCCAGCGCGGCGAAGCCGGCCAGCATCAGCGTCAGGCTGCCGGGTTCCGGCACGGCCGACACCGACACCGACACGTCGTCCAGCAACGCGCCGACGTTGCCGGCACGGCTGTCCTCGAAGCTCAGCGTCATCGGGCTGCCCGTGCCCGCCGCGCTGACGCTGTAGGTCGTGAAACCCTGGCTCGAGGCGAGGGTCGGCGTCGTCCAGGTGCTGCTGCCGAACTTCACGGTGACGGTGTCGGTCCCGTCATTGCGCTGGTTGCCCGCGATCTCGAACGTGGCGGTGTAGGTCTGTCCGGCGACGGTGGCGAAGCTGGGCGAGGTCAGGATGGCCGCGCCCGGCACGCCGTTCGAGCCGGCAAGGTCGATGTAGGCGCCGTTGCCGGGCAGGAAGTCGAAGAAGCCGTCGCCGATGACGTCGACGTCGTCGGTGCCGGAACTCAGCGACCAGCCGGTGGGCGTGACGTCCGTCCCCAGCGGGTTGGTGTTGAAGTTGTCGCTGAAGACGGCGGCGTGCGCGCCCGCGGACAAGGCCAGGGCCACGGTGGCGGCAAGCATGCGGAATGTCATGTTCTATATCCCCTCGGAGAAGTGTCGTGTACGGATTTATTGTGGAGAACTGCACACTTGGGGATGGATGCGGGAAACCCCTATGCTGCGACGCAGCATCACCAAAATGGGTGAAGCTCCGGGATCCTGTCGAGCAATATTCAGGACTTCAATGTAGGGGGGAGGCCGAATCGCCGCTACTTGGTCGCCCATTGCGGGGTGCATCGCAGCACCTCGTCCATGGTCGTCAGCCCTTCGGCCACCTTCATCAGGCCGGCCAGGCGCAACGGACGCATGCCCTCCAGCATCGCCTGGCGCTGCAGCCGTGCCACGTCCAGCGTCGGGTGCATCGCGTCCTTGAGCGGCTCGCTGACGGGCATCAACTCGTAGAGCGCCGCGCGCCCGCGATAGCCGGTGTTGCGGCAGGCCGCGCAGCCCACGGGCTTCATCGGCCGCAGGCGGCCGCCCAGCTTCCACGGCTGCGCGAGTTCCTCCAGCAGCTTGGCGTTGTCGGCCGAATCGTCGGGCGCCTTGCACGCGACGCACAGCGTGCGCGCGAGGCGCTGCGCCAGCACGCCGATCACGGTGGCCGAGATCAGGTACGGCGGCACGCCGAGATCGACCAGCCGCGTGATGGCCGAAGGCGCATCGTTGGTGTGCAGCGTCGAGAAGACGAGGTGGCCCGTCAGCGCGGCCTGGATCGCCATCTCGGCGGTCTCGAGGTCGCGGATCTCGCCCACCATGATGATGTCCGGATCCTGGCGCATCAGCGAGCGCAGGCCGGTGGCGAAGTCGAGGTCGATGGCCGACTGCACCTGCGTCTGGTTGAACGCAGGCTCGATCATTTCGATCGGGTCCTCGACGGTGCAGACGTTGACCTGCTCGGTGGCGAGCTTCTTGAGCGTGGAGTACAGCGTGGTCGTCTTGCCCGAGCCGGTCGGGCCGGTGACCAGGATGATGCCGTGCGCCTGGTTCATCAGCGACTGCCAGCGCTCGGCCTCGGAGACGGAGAAGCCCAGCGCCTCGAACGGCTTGTCGACGGTGCCCGGATCGAAGATCCGCATGACCACCTTCTCGCCGAAGGCCGTGGGCAGCGTCGACAGCCGCATTTCCACCTCGGCGCCCGGCATGCCGCCGGCGCCGTCGGGGCGCTTGGTCTTGATGCGGCCGTCCTGCGGGCGCCGGCGCTCGATGACGTCCATGCGTCCCAGCAGCTTGATGCGCGCGGTCATCGCGTTCATCACCGCGGCGGGCACCTGGTGGGCCGTGTGCAGCACGCCGTCGATGCGCAGGCGGATCGCGCCCATGTCGCGGCGCGGCTCCAGGTGGATGTCGCTGGCGCGCTGCTCGAACGCGTACTGCCACAGCCAGTCCACCACCTGCACGACGCCCTGGTCGTTGGCGTCGAGCTGGCCCTTGGTCTTGCCCAGCTCGACGAGCTGCTCGAAGCTGTTGGCCGTCGACGCGCCGGTGGTCTTGTTGGCGAAGCGCACCGACGCGGCGAGCGAATAGAACTCGGGCGTGAAGCGCGCGATGTCCTCGGGATGCGCCAGCTGCAGGCGCACCGGCCGCTTCACCAGCGCCTCGATCTCGGGCACCCAGGCGATGTCGAAAGGCTCCGACGTGGCCACCACCACCTCGTTGGCGTTGACCGTGATCGGCAGGGCGCGGCGCGTCTCGGCGTAGGCCACCGACATCACTTCCGCGACGCGGCCGACGTCCGTGCGCAGCGGATCGATGCGCGAGTACGGCAGCTCGAAACGCGCCGCGAGCCAGCGCGCCAGCGCGTCGGTGTCGAGCAGGTGGCCGTCGCGCACGTCGACCAGGCTCGCGCCGCCCAGCCGTTGCAGCGGGTGCAGGTTGGACGCGCTGTTGCCGAAGCGGCGCAGCAGCTTGTCGGCCTCGTCGGGCGCCAGCACGCCGTCGTCGCGCAGCCACTTCAACAGCTGGCGCAGCTCGAGGCGGCCGTGCGGCGTCGCATGGCGGCGGCCGGGTGCGTGCGCGGGCGCGCGCACCGCGGATGCGTCGGGGGCGGCGGGCTTGACGGGATGCGAGGAGGCCATGGGATCTCAGGAGGTGAGCGGCCGCACCATGCGCAGCCACTTGCGCGCCGGCAGGCCGAAGCGCGATTCGATGTTATCCGCCCGCGCGGACAGCGTGTCGCGATCGGGCACGACCACCCCGCGGCCGGCGATGACGACGGTGTTGCCCTCGCGCGTGGGCCGCAGGCTCCAGACCTGGTCGGTGCCGAAGGCCGATGCGATGCGCGCCGCGCTGGCGGCGAAGCTGGCGTCGCGGCCGAACAGGTTGACGGCCATCAGGCCGCCATGCACGAGCACGCCGCGGCACGCCGCGTAGAACTCGTCCGAGTCGAGCACGGGCGCGGCGGCGTCGTGGTCGTAGAGGTCGACGCTCAGCACGTCGGCGCCTTGCAGGTTCGCGGCGGCGCGCACCCACGCGCCGGCGTCGGCCTCGACCACGCTCAGCCGCGCATCGTCGGCCGGCAGCTGGAACCACATGCGGCAGGCGCTGATGACGGTCGGATTGAGCTCGACCGCCGTCGTGCGCATGCGCATCACCTTGTGCGTGAAGCGCGTGATGGACGCGGCGCCCAGGCCCAGTTGCACCGCGTGGCCCTGGTCGACCTCGTCCTGCGGACGCCACAGCATCCAGGCCATCATGCGCTGCACGTACTCGAGCTCGATGGCCTGCGGCTTCCTCACGCGCATCGCGCCCTGCACCCACGGCGTGCCCAGGTGCAGGTAGCGCACGCCGTCCTGTTCGGACATCGTGGCGGGTTCGAGGATCTGGCGTGCAGGACTCATTGGGCGCTTGGCGGGAACTGGGGGACGTCGGATCGTAGCGCGAGAACATCGTGCGCCGCGCCGCGGCCTCGGTGCCGCGCCCGTTCCGATACAGAATGCGCCGCGCGGCCGGCGCGCCCGCCAACCGCGCGCCATCGATCCCGGGGAGAAGATGCACTGCTGCGGGCGAGGAGATCGAACGCGTGCGGCGCTGGCTCGAAGGCGGGGCGCTCGCGCCGGTGAACTACGGTCCGAGCGGGCCCGACAGGCACGCCCACGCGCGAAGTTTCGCGTCGAACGCGAGCGTGTGCGCGGGGCTGGACGACGGCAGGTCGATCAGCTCGAACCGGTGCGCCACGTCCTTCAGCTGGCGCCGCCCCATCCGCGCCGCGGTGCCGCCATTGAATGCGATCGCCTGCAGTCGCGGCAGCGAGGCCGCCAGGTCGACGAGCGGGTTGTGCGTCTCGTTGCGGATCGCCGCATCGAGGCTGCCCTCGCGTTCGGCCGTCGCGATCACGTCCCACAGGCCGATGCCGTGGGCACGCAGCGACGCGAGCCGCGCGGCGTAGGGCAACGCGCGCAGGTCGACATCGATGACCGCGCCGACCAGCGCCCAGAAGGCATTGCGCGGATGGCCGTAGTACTGCTGCGCGGCCAGAGAGGCGACGCCGGGAAAGCTGCCGAGGATGAGCAGGCGCGTGTCGGCGGCGATGACGGGAGCGAGGCCCTCGAGCATCGCCCGATTGTGCCCGCGCCCTCGCGCCGCGCCGGGCGGCGGCTTACTTGCCGATGACCGCGTCCACGCCGCGATGGATGGCGTGGCCCGTGGCCTTCACGCCCTCGTGGATCGCGTGGCCGGTCTTGCGCAGGCCCTGGTGGATCGCGTGGCCGGTCTCGCGGACGCCCTGGTGGATCGAATGGCCCGCGGCGCGCACGTCCTGGCGCACGCTGCCGTGCTCGTCGTGCCGTGTGCGGTCCTCGACGCGGGTGTCCTGCGCGAAGGCGCCCGTGGACAGCGCGACGAGGACGGTGGTCAGTGCGGCGGCAAGCTTGTTGTTCATGGTCGCGATCTGCAGCAACGGTGGCCCGGCCCAGGGGCCGATGTCCGGGGATTATCGTCGCGCCAGGCGACCGGGCGTAACAACGCGCAGCATCGGCCGGCCTTGCCCGGGCCGGCCCACGTCGCGATGGCGTCCGCTTACTTGCCGGTGACCTTGTCCACGCCGCGGTGGATGGCGTGGCCCGTGGCGCGCACGCCATGGTGGATCGCGTGGCCCGTGGCGCGCACGCCGTTGTGGATGGCATGGCCGGTGGCACGCACGCCGTTGTGGATGTCGTGGCCGACGCGATGCGTGTCGTCGCGCGCGACCTCGCCCGCGGTGCGGTGCGAATCGGCGTAGGCCGCGTCCATGCGCTCCTGGCGCGCGGCGTCCGATTCCTGCGCGAATGCGGTGGAGGACAGCGCGACGAAGGCGACGGCGAGGACAGCGTGGATCTTGTTCATGGGGTTCCTTGGAGGGTGAGCCGCCGCAACGCGACAGTGGATGATGAAGTGCAGGGCAATCCGCGGTCCCGCCGGCTACTTGAGCAGCGTGGCCTTGAAGTGCATCCAGACCAGCGTGCCGCCGTCGATCTCCGGCGCCGCCGGGCCGACGGCACGTTCGGCCAGGCGATTGTCGGTCGCCGGACCGGGGATGACGTGGCCGCTGCCATGCAGCACGACCTGTTGCGACAGTTGCCCGCCGACGCAATGCGAACGCACGATGCGCTCGGCCCAGCGATGGCGGTCGTCGGCGGCCTGGTCGGTGATCGCCTCGCGCGCGGTCGGCGCGGCGCAGCCGGCGCGGTCGGCCCAGAAGCGGAAGGTGTCGTCGGCCGAACGCAGCGCGGCCTGGGTCTCGCCGCGGCGCACGGTGCCGTCCACCTGACCGTTGAAGGGCACGGCGGGATCCTCGGTGCCGTTGACGGCCAGCCAGGGCAACGGCCGCGGCGACTTGCAGTTGCGCGCGAGCGCATCGGGCATCGTCGAGAGCAGGCTGGCCGCGGCGCGCAGGCCCTCGCCGGCGTCGCATGCGAAGCGCATCGTCATGAAGCCGCCGTGCGCCGAGCCGACCATGAAGACGGCCGACGGGTCGCCGTGATCCTGCGCGACCACCTCCGCGATCACGGCCTTCAGGAAGCGCACGTCGTCGACGGTGGAACCGCCGGTGAGGCCACGCACGTCGTTCCAGTGGCGATCGAGCGCCTCGGGCGCCACCACCAGGAAGCCCTCGCGCGCGCCCAGCGTCGGCAGGCTCGTCTCGCGCCAGATGTCCTCGGCCGACTGCGTGCCGGCGTGCAGCAGCACGACCACCGGCAGCCGCCCGGCGCCGCGCGCGGGCTGCACGAGATAGCTGCGGTCGAGGCCGCCCACCGCGATGTGGCGGCGGCGCGCGGTGGCGACGTTGCCGTACTCGGGCATCGCGCCGGTCGACGTGCGCGCGCGCAGCTTCGACGACGCGAGCAACGCATCGGACGCCGCGCCTGCCATGGCCCCGGGCGTCGCCGCGGCGCGCGCGGATGCGGACGCCGGGATCGTGACGGGCAGCGGCGTGCCGTCGGGGCCCATCAGGGTGACGGCGCCGGCCTCGACGAGCGCCTGCGCCGGATCCATCGCCATCGCCAGCGCGCCGAGGAGCGCGCATGCCAGCGCCGCCAGCCCTGAGCGGTGGGCTCGCTTGACGGGCGACGGGCGGGGCGGGGTATGGGTCATGTTTGTTGTTCTCGGGTCAGCCTGTGCAACGCGGGGCAGCGCTCGGCCGTTGACCGCACGAACCCGCGCGGCCCGGGCGCGGGCCTGGGTCGCGGCGCCACCTCTTGATCGAACTCGACGGCAACAGTTCCCCGGACCGCGAACATTTGCGTTCGCGCACGGCTCGTGAACGCATGTGCAGCCGCGTCCGTCCGCAGAACGGCCCGGTCGCACAACTAGGGAGACCCTCCCTAGTTCGGCCGCCTGCATGCGTTGACCCGCCCCGGTCCACGCGGACAGACTCGGCCATCCCCGGCGGGATACACACGACTCCAGGAGGTTCCCTTGCATCGCATCCGCCATTTCACGGCCCTGCCGCTCGCCTGCATCGCGGGCGCATTCGCGGTGGCCGGCGCCGGCGCCCCCGCGCACGCGGCCGGCGGCATCAAGGCGGCCTACGTCGAACTGGTCATCCCGGGCAAGACGTGGAGCGGCAGCATGCAGGTGCTGAACACGACGAACTCGATCGGCCCGGGCCCCAACGGCGGCATCCTGGGCATCACCAGCATCACGCTGACGAACTTCGACACCAGTCCCCAACAGGTGTTCCTCTTCGTGCCGATCTTCGCGAGCGGCGGCTGCGGCACAGGCGGCAGCAACATCAGCGGCGGCACCACGCCGCAGATGACGGTCTACGTGCAGCCGCAGGCGACGCTGCACCTCACGTACCCGACGCCGCTGGTGATCAGCCCGTACCAGAACATCACCTGCGTGGCCGCCGAGGTCACCACGCAGTTGCACGGCGGCTCCGTGGAGATCGACGTCAACGGCGTCATCAATTGAACGCACACCAACCCCATCGGAGGGCACGGCCCATGCGCCCCATCAGGAATGCAATCGCCGGCGCCACGCTGGCGCTGACCGCGACGCTGGCCGCCGCATCGACGACGACGCTCGCCGGCAACCTCGGCGACAGCGGCAACGCCGCGCTCGTGGGCAGCGACCTCGGCGCGCCCGATTTCAGCGACGACAACGCCATCGCCGACAACGTGGCGCTGTACACGTTCGCGGTGACGGCGCCGGGCACGGTCGACATCGTCAGCACCGGCTTCGCCGCCGGCGGCGTCGACCCCTACTTCACGCTGTTCGCCGGCGGAGACGGCAGCGCGACATTCGTCGACTCGAACTACGGCGACGCCGGTGGCGACTTCACGTGGACGGGCTCGCTCGCGACCGGCACCTACCAGATCGCGCTCGGTGCCTTCGAGAACATGTCGTTCGCGGAGAACTGGGGCGTCGGGACGCTTGCCGACGGCTTCATCAGCCTCGGCGATCCGGGCTCGCTGGGCGACGGCAGCTATTCGCTGACGTTGACGACGCCCGTGCCCGAGCCGTCGGGCACCTGGCTGATGGCGGTCGGGCTCGCGGCGCTGGCGACGCGGGCGCGGCGCGCCCGCCGCGCGAACTAGCCCATCGCCAGGGAATCACAGACCTCGTCCAGCACCGCCGCCTCTTCCGGCGGCAGCTTGCCCGCGGCCAGCAGCGTGGCGCGCTGCACGCCGCGCAGGCGGAAGTACAGCTCGTCCTCGAGCGCTTCCACCTCGGCGGCGTCGGCGGCGGCGATCGCATCGACGCTCCACAGGCCGCTCTCGTTCCAGCCCGCGCGCAGGCGCGAGATGAGGAACTGCGCGAGCTCCATCGCCTTCTTCATCGCCAGCAGCTTCGAGCGGCCGGCGACCGCGGCGACGTTGGCCTCGGCCGCGGTCAGCACGTTGTCCAGCGCCGCGAGACGCGCCTGCACGTCGGCCGGATCCATCACCGACTTCTGCGGCGCCAGCGCGCTGGCGGCCTGCGTCACGCGGCCCATCCAGTGCTGGTCGAACTCGCCCGGCACCGCGCGCAGCGCCACGCTGGCGCGCTGCAGCGTGTCGTAGGGGCTGCGCACCGCGCTGAGCGTGGCCTCGGTGACCGCCAGCAGCCGCCCCAGCGGCGAGAAGCGGTCGGCCTCGATGGCGTGCGGGTAGCCCGAGCCGTCCATGCGCTCGTGGTGTTCCGCCACGGCGCGCGCGAGCGCCGCCGGGTAGTTGGTCAGCTGCGAGATCAGCAGCGAGCCGACGTGCGGATGCACCACCAGTTGCTGGTAGCTCACGAAGTCGAGCGCGCGGTCGGCGTCGGCCTCGCCGTGCGCCGACGCGATGTACATCTCGCCGAGGTCGTGCGTCAGCCCGCACAGCATCGCGAGGCGGATCGAGGCGACGTCGCCGCCGCTGGCCGCCATCAGCGCGCCATTGAGGGCCATCGCCGCGACGGCGTGGTCGTAGGCCTGCGGACGCGAGGTCTCGACCGCCGTCAGCAGCAGCTGCACCACCGGATGCAGCGGCAGGTAGGCCGCCTCGCGCGCGAGACGCGCGCCGTGCGCGCGCAGGACGGGCGCGAGCGGCGTGTCGCTCTGCAGCAGTTCGTTGAGCGACTCCAGCAGCGTGATCGACGTGACGCCGTCCTGCGCCACCAGGCAGCTTTCCAGCGGCTGGCGCAGCTGGCGATCGAGCAGCTTGCGCTGCAGCGCGGCCGACACCGGCTGGTTGCTGGCCCACAGCTTGATGCCGGAGATGTCGAAGATGTCGGTGGCCGCGATGATCCGCTTGGTCTCGCTGGCCTCCAGGATGGCGGCCAGCGCGTGCGGATTGGCGCGCCCGAAGGACGATTCGGTCTTGGACAGGGTCGACATGGCGGCGGACTTCAGGAGTTTCGTCCCTTCCTCTTCGGCAGGCCGCGCGGGCGATCAAGGGGCCGGATCGAGGAAATACCCTTGGATTTGCCTGCCAACCCGCTCGAATGCCGGGCAGCCGACCTCAACCAACCCGGCGCGCCAAGAAAAAAAGGATCGTCAGAAGAATTTGTGGGTGAGTTTTGGCTCCGGAAGCTTGCCGAGCACGTGGTACAGAGAGAGTTCGGCGATGCGGAAGGTACGGTAGCCGTACGCTTTTCTCATAGTGACTTTGGCCTTGTTGTTCAGACCCTCGACGACTCCACTGGAGAACTGCTTTCGAGCGCGGAAATAGTTCAGCAGCAGCTCGCGGTGCTTGCGAACAGTTCGGGCGAACTTCTTGACCGGCTCAATGCGTGATCGCATGGCGCGTGTGCACCACGCGTCCAGGAACTTGGCGGCCCAGGCCGCGGACTCGTATTCCCAGAATTGCTGGAACTGTTCTTTGAGCAGGTAGGCTCGAACGCTCTTGAGGTTGTAGCCGAGCAGCTCGCGCAGGCTCATGCGCTGGTTATCAGTGAGGTTCTCGGGCCGCTTGAGCAGACACCAGCGTTTCTTCTTGAGTACCGGCTCGAAGCCCTCTCGCGCCATTCGGCGGGCCTCGGAGGCCCGAACCTCGTCGAGGGCCAAGTTGAGCTTGGCAACAACATGGAAGCGATCGAGAATATTGAGCGCCTGGGTGCAGTGTTTGGCGATGAGGTCGAGGTAGGGTTGCCACATATCGGAGCAGACGAACTCGATCTTGGCGGCCACCTCCTGGCCGATCAGCTTGAAGAACTGCTCGAAACTCTCCTTGGTGCGCTCCTTGCCGACCCACAGCAGGCGCACGCAATCGGCCTCGATCTGGTAGACCAATGTCAGGTAGTCATGGCCCCGACCCCATTGGATCTCGTCCACGCCGATGGCGCGTACCGAGCCGATGTCGCGGTGCTCGAGGCCCCACTGGACAACGTACTCCACCGCCCGGCAGACGTGATCCCAGGTGGTTCCAAAGCTGAGCGCCGTCTCCTTCCAAGACAGCTTGCGCGCCCAGTGCGCCAGGTGCAGCATGTAGGCCCGCGTGTGCGTGTGTTTGCCTATCGCCCAGGGCACCTCTTCGACCTTGACGCCGCAGGCACGACAGCTCACGCGTCTCATGCAATACAGCAGCTGCACGCTGTAGCCCCAGACCGGAATGAACTCGAAGCGCCGCATGGGCAACACGTCGTATCCTGGGGCCGTCCTGCCGCAGCACGAGCAGTGCGGCTTCGAGCCTCGTCGCGCGCGCACGTCGATCTCGATGGTATTGGTGGCGCCGATGAGTCGGGCCGCAGCGTAGACGAAGCCTGGAAAGTGATGGCAGGCATTGAGCAATCGGGTGATGAGCATGATGTGCCCCAGCAGCAGTCCTGAAGGCGAGCAAATTCTCTGTCCAGAGGATGCGCAGCGTCTACTTCGGGCTTGTCCAGACCTGGCGAACTGGGCCAAGTCGTGGCGATACGACGAGCCCGATATCGCGGTTGGTCAGCAAATCGTCGCGGTGTTCACGCCCTTCCTTCTCGGCCTCCTCGATCAGGGGCTGGCGCGCAAGACTGTCTCCCGACATCGCGACAACCTCTGGACGCTCGGCGGCGAGTTGATACGACGTCGATACGACGACAAGGCGCTTGCTCGAAAGAACGCCCGGGACGCCCTTCAAGAGCTTGTCAGCGGCGACGCAGCGCCGTTCGTCTACCCGCGCATCAGCGAATCGCAACAGGACTCGCTCGACGCGACTTGCCGCAAGCTCAACCGATTCCTTCGTGGCGATTCGGCCGAGCCGTAGACAGACTCGAAGCATCGCTACCTGTCCAGTCGGGCAGTCCGATCGTCAAGATCGGCCCACAAATAGTCCGGAGGAGCCGAAAAAAAAGGCCACCCGAAGGTGGCCTTCCGATCGGAGAACCGGGGCGCCTCAGGTCGCCGACCGGTCCATCGCGAACGTTCGCGTCGATCGCTCCAGGTCAGAACTCGACCTTGGCCGTCGCGTAGATGGCGCGCCCGGTCGGATCGGCGAACAGCGGGTTGTAGCCCAGCTGGAAGTTCGACACGTACTGGTTCGACGCCGGCGGGTTGCGGTTGAACAGGTTGTGCACACCCAGCAGGACGGTGACGTTCGACATCGGCTTGATCGATCCGTACACGTTGTAGACGGAGTACGCCTTCACGAGATGCACGTCTCCATCGGACAGCAGCTGCTGGTCGCGGTACTGCGATTCGAAGTGCTCCGCGATGCCGGCGGCCCAGATGTCCTTGTTCCAGTCGAGGCTGAGCGTCGATTGCCAGGGAATGACGACCTGGTTGGTGCCGGCGTAGTTGCCCAGCACGCTGACCCACGGCGCGCCGGTGTACGACTGCCGGCGGAACTGCGTCACGAGCGTCCCGTCCAGGCCGAACCGGTAGCTGCCGGTGCTCGAGCGCAGCACGTAGCTGGTGTCCAGGTCGAAGCCGTTGGTCTGCCGCCCGCCGACGTTGGCCAGGTTGGTCTCGATGTAGCCGCAGGTCGCGGCCGAGAGCGTCGGACAGTCGTTGGCCTGGGCGATCGACGGCGTCAGCGTCCCCGCGTTGTTCAGGTGGTACAGGTCCGCGAACTGGCCGGGATTGGCATAGATCGTGGACGTCGGCACCGTGCTGATGTCCTTGGTCACGACGATCCGGTACCAGTCGAGGGTGATGCCCAGGTCCTTGACCGGCGCGAGCACGATGCCGAGGTCGAAGTTCTTGGACAGCTCCGGCTTCAGGTTCGGGTTGCCGCCTTGCAGCACGAGGCCCTGCGAATTGCAGGTCGTCGGCGTGAAGATGGTGCCGTAGGTCGGGCTGTTGCCGGCCGGGCATCCCGGGCCGATCATGTCGCCCGCCGCCGCGTTCAGGGTGGTGGGCGAGAAGAGGTTGACGAGCGTCGGCGCACGGAAGCCGGTCGACGCCGCGCCGCGGAAGGTCACCCAGCTGGCCGGCTGGAAGCGGAACGCGAGCTTGCCGTTGTTGGTGTTGCCGAAATCGCTGTAGCGGTCCTCGCGGTCCGACAGCGTCAGTTCCAGCTGCTTGGTCACCGGCATCGACAGTTCGGCGTAGACGGCCTGTTCGTTGCGCGAGCCTTCGACCGACGTGGGCGGGAAGCCGGTCACGTTGGCCAGGATCGCCGTGAGCGGCGTGGTGTTGTAGGAGATGCGTTCGCCGCGCACGTCCACGCCCACCGCGACGCTCGGATCCTCGCCCGCATGGAAGAAGTCGGGCAGGTCATGGCTGATCTGGCCATTGACGTCCCAGGTCGACAGCTTGCCCGTGGCCCACACGCCAGGCCGGTAGGCGCTGTCGATCAGGGCCTGGCCGGCGGTCGACTGCGGGCCGAACGGGTTGATCAGGTCGCTCAGGTAGTTGCCGTCCGAGGTCATCATGACGGTCTCGTCGGGATAGCCGGTGCCCGTCTGGATGTTCTTGTTGCTGCTGTAGCTGGCGTTGGTCGCGTAGCTCCAGCCCGACGCCTCGCCGGTGAGCGTCAGCAGCAAGCGCTGCTCGGTGTTGTCGAAGCCGTTGTAACGGTTGTTGAGCGGATCGGTCCAGATGGCCGTGATGTCATGCGCCAGGTCCGGCGTCGCCGTGCCGCCGCCGATGAGGCTCGAATTGGCCGCGGTCGGGAAGTACGTCGGGTCTTCCGTCGGAGACATGTTGAACTCGTAGAACATCGGGCCGCCCCAGGTGGTGATCTGGGACTTGGCGATGTAGTACTGGGCCGACAACGTGTTGTTGCCCGGCAGCGACTTCGAGGCGGAGAGCAGGCCGGACCATTGGCTCGACTTCGGGATCAGGTCGACGGCGTCCGCATAGAGGTAGTCGCACTTGCCGAGGTAAGTGGTCGGGAACGGGTTGCCCGGGCAGCCGGCGCCGTTGACCTGGAACGAATTGCCGTTGGCGTCGACGTAGTTGCCCGGCCACGTGCCGGGCGAGTTGCTGATCGCCAGGCCGATGCCCGGGTTGTAGCCCGAGGCATAGCCGCGCTCGTAGCCGCGCAGCTCGCCGGTGTTGTTGAAGTTCGCGGCGGCCATGACGTTGTAGCCGTCCTCGCTCAGCGAACCCTTGCCGTAGGTCAGGCTCGCGGAGTGGGTGTTGCCGCCATGCCCCTGCGAGCGCGAGGCCGACAGGTCGAGCTCGCCGCCGCGGTAGTCCTTCTTCGTGATGAAGTTGATCACGCCCGCGATCGCGTCCGCGCCGTAGATCGACGACGCGCCTTCGCGCAGCACTTCGATCCGGTCGATCGCGGCGAACGGGATGAGGTTCAGGTCGACCGCGTCGCCCGAATAGACGTTGTTGGCGAGCCGTTGCCCGTCCAGCAGCACCAGGGTCTTGCCGGCGTCCAGGCCGCGCAGGCCGGCGAGGGAGGCTCCCCCGTCGAAGGTACCCACCGAAGATGCCGTGACCTGGCCCGTCTGGTTGCCCGAGATGCGCTGGAGCGCCTGCTCGATCGTCGTGACGCCCTGGCTCTTGAGGCTGTCCGCCGTGATGACGCTGATGGCCTCTGCCGTTTCGGCGTTGGTGCGCGCGAGCATGCTGCCCGTGACCTCGACGCGCTGCGGCGCCTCCACCGCGACGCCGCTCGCGGCGGCGCTCGGCGCGGGGACGGATTGCGCGAGCGCGGACAGGCTGAACACGGCGCCCGCGATGGCGGGAGCCGACAGTCGCAGCGTGCGTTTCAGCGCCGTGCGCCGCGGCTCGGCATGGCTGCCGAAAGCCAGGACAAGACCGGAACGGATCTTCGTGGGTCGGAACATTGGAAGCCCTTCATTGGTGCAAGGTTGATCGATAGACACCGTTGTGGGGCACGTCGATTGCACCTTTTGTGAACAACTATTAGACATGCCTAGACAACCTGTCGACTTTTGCACGGTCGGCGCTTCAGATCACGCTCGGAAACACGGGGCAAACGTTTACCCTGAGAAGGTTGTTGCGATATCGCGGCGAAGCGGAATTCCGCCAGCTACATGCAAGGCACGAAAATACCCAATGGGGTAGAGTTTTGCGATATACATCCGGACCGAAACATTGCTGGCATGTAAAGCAAATGGGCGGCGCGGCCACATGTCGCTTGATGGCCAGGGAACCGGGACGGGGCGACCGGCCGAGGCGTTCCGGGAGCCTGCGAAGCGCCGGGAGATACGCCGCCGAAGCGCGCCTCGAAGGGCCCGGCCGCCGCGACCGCCGCGCGCCATGTGACGTCCCCATCCGCATCTCCCCGCCCCGCCGAAGCCCGGTCGAATCCGCAGGCGACGTATTTCCGGCAGGACACTAGAGCATCTTGGTCAGCGCGTAGCGCGCTCCGCCCGGCGGGAATCCCTCCAGCCGGCTGTGCACCCGGTAGCCCTGCTTCTCGTAGAACGGCAGCGACTGGAAGCTCAAGGTCTCGAGGAACACGCGCGGACAGCCGCGCCGCACGGCCTCGTCCTCGGCGAGCTTGAGCAGCTTCGCGCCGTGTCCCCGGCCGCGCAGGCTCTCGTCCAGCGTCAGCACCGTGACCGTCAGCCAGCCGAGATAGATGCCGCCGATGAGGCCGCCCTTGACCTGGCCCGCGGCGTCGCGCGCCGCGATGAACAGGTAGTCGGGCACCGCGCCGCCCGCCTTCGAGGCGTTGTAGGCCTGCAGCTGGTGCACCAGCACGCCCATGTCGGCGTTGTTGGGCGTTTCGATGGCGAGGCTGAGTTCGTTCGTCATGCGGGGTCCCGGCGTGGCCGGTCGGCTTCTATGGGGCCCCAGTATCGAATCGGGCGCCCGGCGTCGCGCCCGGGAATCCACGAATCGACGGTGCGCGGCCGTTCAATCGCCGCGGGCGGCCGTCGACTGCAGGGCCGCCAGCCTCGGCATCGCCGCGAACGCGTTCGTGCGCGTCAACGCCGCGAGCTCCGCCATCGTCACGCCGCGCAAGGCCGCCAGCGACTCCGCGATCCGCGCCACCTCGGCCGGCTCGTTGCGCGCCTGCGGCAACGCGGGCGACCGGGACTGCCGTTCGGCCGCCGTGCGGTAGAGCCAGTGCGGCGGGATGTCGGGCGAGTCGGTCTCCAGCACCAGCGCCGAGGCCTTCGCCGACTGCGCGATGCGGCGGATCTGGTGCGCCGTCTCGAAGGTCACCGAGCCGCCGAAGCCCAGCCGGAAGCCGCGCTCGACGAAGTTCGTCGCCTGTTGCTCGCTGCCGTTGAACGCGTGGGCGATGCCACCGGGCACGTCGATGCGGCGCAGGCCCGCGAGCACCGGGTCGGACGAACGCCGCACGTGCACCAGCACCGGCAGGCCGGCGCGGCGCGCGAGCTTCAGCTGCCCGCGGTAGAAGTGCTCCTGGCGCGCGCGGATCGCGATCAGCCCGGGCACGAACAGGTCGACGCCGATCTCGCCGACGGCCACCAGCCGCGGGTCGTCCTTGTGCGTCTGCAGCGCCTGCTCGAGGCGGTCGAGATCCTCGTCGGGCGCGGCGCCGACGCACAGCGGATGGATGCCCAGCGCATACGCCAGGCCGTATTCGTGCGCGAGCTGGCGCACCGTGTCGAAGTTGAAGACGCCGACCGCCGGGAGTACCTGCATCGTGACGCCCGCCGCGTTCGCGCGTGCGACGACCGCGGCGCGGTCGGCGTCGAACTCGCGGGCGTCGAGGTGGCAATGGGTGTCGATCCACTGCACGGGCGGGGCTTCGGAAGTCATGGCCGCGTCCGGCAAGATCCGCGCCCCGGCGCGCTCACGGCGCTTCTTCCGCGACCAGCGGCGGCACCAGCACGCCCCGCTCCAGCCGCAACTGCCGCTGGCAGCGCGCCGCGATGCGGCTGTCGTGCGTCACCAGCACGAACGCGGTGCCGCGTTCGCGGGCGAGCGCCAGCATCAGCTCGAAGACGCCGTTGGCGGTGTCGCGGTCGAGGTTGCCGGTGGGCTCGTCCGCGAGCACGCACGCGGGACGCGTGACGAGCGCGCGCGCGATGGCCACGCGCTGGCGTTCGCCGCCCGACAGCTCGCCCGGCCGGTGCTGCGCGCGCGGGCCGAGGCCGACGGATTCGAGCATCGCCTGCGCCGTCGCATGCGCCTGGGCCGCCTTCACGCGCCGGATCAGCAGCGGCATCGCCACGTTGTCCAGCGCCGAGAACTCGGGCAGCAGGTGGTGGAACTGGTAGACGAAGCCGAGGTGCTCGTTGCGGAACAGGCCCTGCTGCGCCAGGCCCATCGCGTTGAGATCCTGCCCCATCAGCGTGACGCGGCCCTGCGTGGGCGCGTCGAGCCCGCCCAGCAGGTGCAGCAGCGTGCTCTTGCCGGAACCTGACGCGCCGACCACGGCCAGCGTCTCGCCGGCGTGCACCTGCAGGTCGACGTTGGTGAGCACCTGCACGTCGAGGCCGCCCTCGGAAAAGCGGCGGCCGAGGCCGGTCGCCTGCAGTACGACGCCGTCCGCGATTCGATCACTCATAGCGCAAGGCCTCCGCGGGACGCACTTGGCTGGCGCGCCAGCTCGGGTAGATGGTGAACAAGAGCGCGCACAGCAGCGACCAGAACGAGATCTTCGCCACGTCGTCGAGGTGCGGATCGCTGGGCATGTGGTCGATCAGGTAGACGCTCGCGGGCAGGAAGGTCGTGTGCAGCACGTGTTCGATGAATGGCACGATGACGGGAATGTTGTACGCCACGAGCAGGCCGAAGATGACGCCGCCCAGCGTGCCTGCGATGCCGGAGGCGGCGCCCTGCACGATGAAGATCAGCATGATCGAGCGCGGGCTGGAACCGATCGTGCGCAGGATCGCGATGTCGGCCTGCTTGTCGGTGACCGTCATCACCAGCGTCGACAGCAGGTTGAACGCGGCGACCATGACGATCATCGCGAGGATGATGAACATCATCGTCTTCTCGATCTGCACGGCGTCGTACCAGGCGGCGTTGGTGCGCGTCCAGTCCTGCACGCGGATCTGGCCGCCGAGGCCCACGGACAGGCGGCTGGCGGCGGCGCGCGCGTCGTGCACGTCGGCCAGCTTCAGCTGCACGCCGGTCGCCCCGCCGGTGCGATAGAGCTTGGCGGTGTCGTCGAGCGCGGCCAGCGCGAGGCCGCTGTCGTACTCGTAGTGGCCCACCGAGAACACGCCGACGACGTTGAACGACTTCAGCCGCGGCAGCGCGCCGGCGGGCGTGACCTGCGCGCCGGGGGCGATCACGGTCACCTGGTCGCCGACGGCCACGCCCAGCGAGCGCGCGAGCTCGGCGCCCAGCACGATGTTCCAGCTGCCCGGCACGAGCTTGTCGAGGATGCCTTCCTTCTTCAGGTCGGCCGCCAGGTCGGTGATGTTGCCCTCCTCGGCCGGCTCGACGCCGCGCACGATCGCGCCGCGCATGCCGTCGCCGTGCGCCAGCAGCGACTGCGTCTCGGTGTACGGCGCGGCGGCGCGGATGCCCGGCTCCAGCGACTCGGCCTGCTTCGCGAGCGCCCGCCAGTCGGCGATCGCGTTGCCGTCGTCGTCCGTCAGCTGGATATGCGGGATCGCCGTCAGCATGCGGTCGCTCACCTCCTTCTGGAAGCCGTTCATCACCGACAGCACGATGATCAAGGCCGCGACGCCCAGCCCGATGCCCAGCATCGACACCAGCGAGATGAACGAAATGAACGCATTGCGCCGCCCGGCGCGGCCGGCGCGCGTGTAGCGCCAGCCAATCAACCACTCAAATGGCACCAGATTTCCCCGCCCGCGTGGAGGCACGCCGGCAATCCGGCCCATTCTAGGCGGCGGCCTGCCGAGCACCGCGTCGGACAACGGCGCGAAACCTGCGACCCGACCGTGCGCCGCGCCCTGCCAGGCCCTAAACTGGCAGTTAGACAAGCGGCGCAGACTGAGCGCCTGAGAGAATCGAACAATGAAAGCACCGGATTTCGCAGGCGCCTCCAGGGAGGTGCTGTCGTTCCTGCACCAGCGCATCGGCATGGACCTGTGGATGGTCAGCCGCGCCGACGACGCCGACTGGGTCGTGCTCACCGCCGAGGACCACGGCTATGGCGTCAAGCAGGGCGACGTCTTCCGCTGGGCCGACACCTTCTGCTCGCGCATGGTGCGCGGCGACGGCCCGCGCATCGCGCCGCGCGCGATCGACGTGCCGGCCTACGCCGAGCTGCCCTTCACGCGCCAGCTGCCCATCGGCGCCTACGTGGGCGTGCCGCTGGTCGACGCCGAGGGCCAGCTGTTCGGCACCCTGTGCGGCCTGAACCCGCAGCCGATGCCCGCGGCCATCGTCGAGGAGCAGCCGATGGTGGAAGTGCTCGCCGACATGCTCAGCGGCCTGCTCAGCGCCGAACTCAACACCACCGCGCTGGCGCGCGAGGCCGAGGCCGCGCGCTCCGAGGCGCTGACCGACGCCCTCACCGGCCTCGCCAACCGCCGCGGCTGGGAACTGGCGCTGGCCGCCGAAGAGGAACGCTGCCGCCGCTACGGTGCCACCGCCTGCGTCGTCGCCGTCGAACTCGATGGCATGAAGACTCCCTGCGAGACGCTCGCCCAGCGCGAGGCCTGCGACGCCATCCTCGTGCGCGCCGCACAGGCGCTGCGCCAGACGGTGCGCAAGCCCGACACCCTCGCCCGCCTCGACGACGACCGCTTCGTCGTGCTGGGCGTCGAATGCACCACCGCCGAGGCGATGGCGCTGCTGCGCCGCCTCGAGCAGGGCGTGCAGGGCGCGGAGCTGTCGGCCGCGCTGGGCATGGCGATGCGCAATCGCAGCAGCGGGCTGTTCGACACCTTCGACCGCGCGATCGACGCGATGGTCGAACATCGGGACGCGCGCGCCCGCGACTGACCGCGCTCGCGCAAACCCTGCCCGGCCGTGGCTGCTCGCGGCGTGAGAATCGACGGCGGCGCACGTCCGCCGATCGACACGACCCAGGGAGGGCATTCATGAACGAGGCACTGAATCCGTATCGTCCGCCGACCGCGGAAGTCCAACTGGCGGCCGAGGAAGACAGCACATCGCTCGAGATCGCCGGCAAGGGCCGGCGCTTCTGCACGTGGCTCCTGGACTACGCCGGTTTCCTGGCGCTGAGCATGATCGTCGGCGTGGTGATGGCGATCGTGTTCGGGTCCGGCTACGTCCGCTACCTCGAGGGCGGCTGGTCGTACCTGTTCGGATTCGTCATCATGACGGGCTACTACCTGTTCTTCGAAGGCCTGTGGGGTCGCACGCCCGGCAAGATGCTGCTGGGCACCGTCGTCACCGACCTGCAGGGCCGCCCGCCCGCCTTCGGCAACATCGTCGGGCGCACGCTCGCGCGCTTCGTGCCGTTCGAGGGCCTCACGTTCTTCGGCGAGCGCGGTTTCCACGACCGCGTGTCGAAGACCCTGGTGATTCGCAAGCGCTGATCCGTCGCCCCGGACCGGCGCCGGGCCCAGGCGGGATAATCGCACGATGCATCTCGTGATCCCCTACGCATCGGCGCTGTCCGATGCCGCCGTGCAGGCGCTCGGCACGCTGAGCCTGCCGAACCTGGAGCGCCTGCTGGCGCGCTGGGCGCCCGTCGCGGACGCCAGCACCGCGGACCTGCCGGATGCCGACGAATACGCGCTGTCGCTGCCGCACGAGCGCCTGCTCGCGCGCCTGCGCGGCTGGCCGGTGAAGGACGGCCTGCTGCCGTTCGCCGCCGAGGCCGCGCGCGCCGACGGCTTCGCCCCCGCGACCGGCAGCGGCTGGGGACTGCTGACGCCGGCGCACTGGCACGTCGGCCACGACCAGGTCAACCTCGTCGACCCGGCGCTGCTGGAACTCGACGAGCCCGAGGCGCGCACGCTGCACGACACGCTCGCGCCGCTGTTCACCGACCTGGGCTGGACCTGGCACTGGGCCGGCCCGACGCGCTGGTACGTGAGCCATCCGTCGCTGGCCGAGCTGCCGACCGCCTCCATCGATCGGGTGATCGGCCGCAACGTCGACCTGTGGCTCAACGACCATCCCGGCGTGATGCTGGTGCGGCGCCTGCAGAGCGAGGTGCAGATGCTGCTGTACGTGCATCCGCTCAACGACGCCCGCGAGGCGCGCGGCGCGATGAGCGTCAACTCGTTCTGGCTCGCCGGCACCGGCGCGACGCAGCCTGCGGACAAGGCGCTGCCCGCCGACGTGGTCGTCGACGACCGCCTGCGCGCGCCGCTGCTGGGCGACGACTGGAGCGCCTGGGCCGAGGCCTGGCATGCGCTCGACGCCGGCCCGCTGCGCGAACTGGCCGGCGCGACGGGGCCGGCGCGGCTGTCGCTGTGCGGCGAGCGCCTCGCGCGCGGCTGGGAGCCGGCGCCCCGGCCGTGGTGGAAGAGCCTGCTCGGCGCGCGCGGCGAGTCGGTGCACGCCGTGCTGGAGGCGCTGTGAGCGACTCGCCGCGCATCCACACGCGCGACGTGCCGCCGCGCACCGCGTTCGCGCTCGAGCAGGCCGGCGTGCATCCGCTGCTCGCGCGCCTGTTCGCCGCGCGCGGCGTGCGCAGCGCCGCGGAGCTCGACGACGCGATGGCGCAGCTGCTGCCGCCGTCGACGCTGCGCGGCAGCGCCGAGGCCGCGCGCCTGCTGGCCGACGCGATCGATCGGAACAAGCGCATCGTGGTCGTGGCCGACTACGACTGCGACGGCGCCACCGCCTGCGCCGTCGCGCTGCGCGGGCTGCAGATGCTGGGCGCCAACAGCGCGCGCCTGACCTACGTCGTCCCCGACCGCCAGCTGCACGGCTACGGCCTGACGCCGACGATCGTCGACCTCGCCTGCGGCGGTCCCGACGACGCGCGCCCGTTCGATGCGTCGCAACTGCCGAAGCCCGACCTGCTGGTGACGGTGGACAACGGCATCGCCAGCCTCGCGGGCGTCGCGCACGCGCGCAAGCGCGGCATCGACGTGCTGGTGACCGACCATCACCTGCCCGCGCTGGTCGACGGGCAGGTGGTGCTGCCGGACGCCAACGTCATCGTCAACCCGAACCAGCCGGACTGCACGTTCGAGAGCAAGGCGCTCGCGGGCGTCGGCGTGATGTTCTACACGCTGCTCGCGACGCGCGCGGAGCTGCGCGCGCGCGGCCGCTTCGACGCCGCGTCGCAGCCGCGGCTCGACGCGCTGCTCGATCTCGTGGCGCTCGGCACGGTGGCCGACGTGGTCAGGCTCGACCCGAACAACCGGCGCCTCGTCGCGCAAGGCCTCAAGCGCATCCGCGCCGGGCGCATGCAGCCGGGCATCGCCGCGCTGTTCCACGTGGCCGCGCGCAAGCACGAGCGCGCGAGCGCGTTCGACTTCGGCTTCGCGCTGGGCCCGCGCCTGAACGCGGCGGGACGCCTCGCCGACATGACGCTGGGCATCGAATGCCTGCTCACCGACGACCCGACGCACGCGGCCGAACTCGCCGCCGAACTCGATCGCATCAACCGCGAGCGGCGCGACGTCGAGGCCGGCATGCGCGAACAGGCCGAGGCGCTGATGGAGCAGATCATGCCCGCCGGCGCCACGCCCGCGGCGCTGGCGCTGTTCCACGAAGGCTTCCACGAAGGCGTCGTCGGCATCGTCGCCGGCCGCATGAAGGATCGCCTGCATCGGCCGACGTTCGTGTTCGCGGTCGGCGCCGACGGCACCCTCAAGGGGTCGGGCCGCTCGATCCCCGGCTTCCACCTGCGCGACGCGCTGGACCTCGTCACCAAGCGCCACCCCGGCGTGCTGCGCAAGTTCGGCGGCCACTCGATGGCCGCGGGCTGCACGATCGCGCGCGAGGACTTCGAGATCTTCGACAAGGCGTTCTCGGCCGTCGCCCAGGAATGGCTGAGCCCCGCCGCGCTGTCGCGCGTGCTCGCCACCGACGGTCCGCTCGCGCTCGAGTGGTTCAACACCGCCACCGTCGCCGCGCTCGACGCGCAGGTGTGGGGCCAGGGTTTCGAGGCGCCGACCTTCTGCGACGAGGTCGAGGTGGTGCAGCAGCGCCTGGTCGGCGAGAAGCACCTGAAGCTGCGCGTGCGCCACGGCGGCCAGTTGCGCGACGCGATCTGGTTCGGGCATTCCGAGCCGGTGGCGGAACGCGTGCGGCTCGCGTATCGGCTGAGCATCGACGAGTTTCAAGGGCAGCAGCGGCTGCAGATGGTGGTGGAGGCCGCGGGCTGAAGCCGGCAAGGCCTTCCTCGACGTGACATGGCGGGCGGCCATCCGGCATCTACCTGATGGAGCCTCGACCCGCCTCGGTGCAGAATTCCCGGCGGCCTCCCATCAGAAACGCCGGCGCCCGACGCCAGGCGGCAGCGCGAGGCGATCATCGATGAGGGTGCGCACGCACCGGGAGGAAAAACCATGTCGACCATCGTCAAGGGCGCGAGCCTGGTTGCGTTCGCTGCGCTCGCACTTGCGGCCCAGTCGGCGCGGGCATCAGACGGCGCCGAGGGCCGTGCGCTCAGCGTCGAAAGCAAGACGGTCACGATCACCGACCCGTTGCTCGCGCCGTTCATGAAACTGCCGATCATCAGTCAGATCTCGCTGGCGCCCGACGGCCGGCATGCCGCGGCCGTCGCGCTCAACCCGGCCCGCGACAACTCGGCCGTCCTGATGATCGACACCGAGACGCTGGCCACCCGGATGATCGTGCAGCCCCGGCCCTGGAAGGTCAACGGCTACATGGCGTACGTGCGTCGCCCGCGCACGGTGCACTGGCTCGACGCCGAGCACATCGCCGTCAACTTCACCGTGGCCGACGGCGCAATCTTCGGACTCGACGGAACGCCCGGCAACGACCTGATGGAGGGCTACCTGCACCCGCTGCGCGACGCGACGGGCAAGCCCACCGACTGGCACATCGTGATACGCGACCGCGCGCACATGACGTTCGCCGCCGTCAACGTGCGCACCAACGACGACAAGCCCTACGAAGTCGACCTGCCCGACGACCTCGTGGATTGGGCCACCGACCGCGCGGGCGACATCCGCGCGGCGCGCACGGGCAACACGTCGGCCTGGTCGGACCATTCCACGCTCACCACCTGGTACCGTGCCGACATGAAGTCGAAGTGGCAGAAGGTCGACGAGCGCTCGGTCACGGCCGACTCGTTCCGCGTCATCGCTGTCTCCCAGCAGCCCGGCCACCTCGTCGTCCAGGCCTACAACGGCGGCGACCGGCTGGCGATCTGGGACTACGAAGTCGCCACCCACGCTTTCGGCGCGCTGATGGCCGGACATCCCACCGAGGACGTGGTCGCGCAGAATTTCGACGCCACCGCCGCCGACAGCGGCGAGCCGAGTGACGTCGTCACCGACGGGCTGCGCACGCATCACTACTGGTTCGACGAGCACTACGCGCGCCTGCAGGCGGCGCTGGACGCCAGCCTGCCCGACCACGTCAACGCGCTGGTGGGCGGGAGCGCGGACCACGTCCTCGTCTACTCGTACTCCGACGTCGACCCGGGTCGCTGGTTCGCGCTGGACGCCAACACCATGAAGATGAAGGAGATCGCACAGCGCTGGCCCGCCATCGATCCCGACCGCATGCAGCCCGTGCAGGCGCTGCGCTACCCGTCCTTCGACGGCAGCTCCGTCCCGGCCTACCTGACGCTGCCCGGCAAGCCGACGAAGCCCGCGCCGATGATCGTGCTGATCCACGGCGGGCCCCAGGCACGCGACCGCTGGGAGTTCGATCCCGAGGTGCAGATCCTCGCGGCGCACGGATACGCCGTGTTCCAGCCGCAATTCCGAGGCTCCACCGGCTTCGGGCGGCACTTCGAGGAGGCGGGCTACGGACAATGGGGCCTGGCCATGCAGGACGACATCACGGCCGGCGTGCGTTGGCTGATCGACAAGAAGATCGCCGATCCCCAGCGCATCTGCATCATCGGCGCGAGCTACGGCGGCTACGCCGCACTGTGGGGGCTCGAGAAGACGCCGGATCTCTACAAGTGCGGCGTCAGCCTGGCCGGCGTGACAGATCTCGAACGCAAGCTGCGCGACCAGTCGGACATGGCTGACGACCCGGTGGCCCGCGAGATCGTGCGCCACCAGATGGGCGACGCCTACGTCAACGGCGCAGCCCTCGAGGACGTGTCGCCGATCAAGCATGCCGACCGCATCGTCGTGCCGGTGCTGATCGCGCACGGCGAGCGCGACGTTCGCGTGCCGATCTCGCACGGCACGCGCATGCGCGATGCCTTGCAGGACCTGCACAAGGACGTGCAGTGGCTGTACTTCCCGAAGGAGGGACACGGGCTCGCGCTCGTCGAAGACCAGCAGACGTACTACGAGGCCGTGTTCGCGCTGCTGGAACGCACGATCGGCAAGGGCGAGCCGCCTTTTCCAGTCGCTGCGCAAGCGCCGACCGCGGTCTCGTCGACAGGCCAATGAAGAACCTTTGATCGGCGAGCCGCGCGCGGCGGCTCGCCTCGGACGAATTACTGGCTCAGCAGCATGTCCGCGATCACGCCCGTGGCCACGGCCGCGAGCACGTAGTCGCCGTTGACGTTGACCCAGTGGTAGCCCGACGGCGGCTGGCGCAGGTGGCGCGACTGCCAGTCGTTGACGACGTACTTGTTGTCGCGATAGCTGTCGGGCAGGCGGTCGCCCTTGTGCCAGGCGTGGTCGGGGCCGGCGCCGCGCATGCTCTGCTCGGCACGGCGATCGTCGTGGTGGTCGTCCTGGGCCATCGCGATGGCCGGCACGGCGACGGCCGCGGCGATGAGAAGGCCGGACAGGGTCTTGAGGTGTTTCATGAGAGCTCCTAGTTCAGGGATGGGGTGCATGCATTCTTCGCCCGCCGGGCGGGAACCCGCGTAGGCCGCGCGTCGCATCGACCGTAGTCCGCGCGACGCTCGCCGTGTCGGCGCGACGCTTCTTTGCCGGACTTGACGATGCATCGAAGTCGACACAATCGCGGCGCTCGCCGGTGCATCCGGCCCCGGCGCCGCGTAAGGAAATCGCCGCGCCGGACGACGAACCGCTATCCTCGACTGCGCGGCCACTGCCTGCCGCCCCCACGCCATGCGCCATCCGACCGACTCCTCGCCGCTGCGCCGCGCCCTCGCGCTGTTCGCATTCGTCCTTGCCGCCGCTTGCGCGCTGGCCTCGCCCGTCGGCGCGTCGGCGGCGGACGCCTGCTCGGCGCAGTCCGGCGCGACCGTGCCGGCGGTCGTCGAGCTCTACACGTCCGAAGGCTGCAACTCGTGCCCGCCGGCCGATCGCTGGCTGAGCGCGCTCAAGGGCCGCGACGGCGTCGTCGCCCTCGCCTTCCATGTCGACTACTGGGACAGCCTCGGCTGGAAGGATCGCTTCGCGCAGCCGCTGTTCACGCAGCGCCAGAACGCCTCGCAGCGCACCAGCGGCGCACGCTTCGCGTACACGCCGCAGGTGATCGTCGACAGCCGCGACACGCCGGACTGGAGCGCGCTGTCGGGCACGGCGCTGCAGCGCAGGACGCCGGCGACGGTCGCGCTGACGCTGTCGCGCGACGCGACCGGGCTCGCGCTCGTGGTGGCGCCGGGCGCGGGCGCGCCGGCGAAGCTGTCGGGCTACGTCGCGGTCGTCGACGACGGCCTGCAGACGCACGTGGGCGCCGGCGAGAACCGCGGCGAGACGCTGCACCAGGACGGCGTCGTGCGCGAGCTGCTGCCGTGGAGCCTCGCGGGCACGCAGGCGTCGACGCTGCACTTCGCATCGACCTCCGCGCCGGAGCCGGGCGCGACGCGGCACTGGGTGGCGGTGGCCACCGACGGCGTCTACGGCAAGCCGGTGCAGGCCGTCACGCTGGCCTGCGCACGCTGACGGCGTCGCGGCGCGACCGGGCGCCAAAACCGACCGATCGGTCGGGGAATCGACGGTTTGCCGAATCGGAATCGGGGCGAAATCAGTTACGCTGTCGGACGCGTTGCGCAGCGGCCACCCCGCCGCGCTCGCCTTGTTCCGGCCGGCCGCGGCACATCCACCGCGCGACCGGCCGTTTCGCAGCTATCTTTCCGCTCGCCACCGCGGGCGCGGAGCTTTGCCGATGACCCAGCACGACCCCTTGAGTCTGCACGTCCCGGAGCCCACCGGGCGCCCGGGCTGCGCGACCGACTTCTCGTACCTCCACGTCTCGCCCGCCGGCGAGGTCCGCCGCCCGCCGGTGGACACCGACCCGCGCTCCACCAGCGACCTGGCGTTCTCGCTGATCCGCGTCCTCGACGCCGACGGCAACGCGGTCGGCCCCTGGGCTCCGGAGGTCAGCACCGAGCTTCTTCGCAAGGGCATGGTCACGATGATGAAGACGCGTGTCTTCGACTCGCGCATGCTCATCGGCCAGCGCCAGAAGAAGATGTCGTTCTACATGCAGTCGCTCGGCGAGGAGGCCATCGGCACCGCCCACGGCCTCGCGCTGATCGACGGCGACATGTGCTTCCCCACGTACCGCCAGCAAAGCCTGCTGATCGTGCGCGACTACCCGCTGGTGGACATGATCTGCCAGCTGCTGTCCAACGAGCGCGATCCGCTCAAGGGCCGCCAGCTGCCGGTGATGTACTCGGTCAAGGCCAAGGGCTTCTTCTCGATCTCGGGCAACCTCGCCACGCAGTACATCCAGGCCGTGGGCTGGGCGATGGCCTCGGCGATCAAGGGCGACACCAAGATCGCGTCGGCGTGGATCGGCGACGGCGCCACCGCCGAGTCCGACTTCAACACCGCGCTGACCTTCGCGCACGTCTACAACGCGCCGGTGATCCTCAACGTCGTCAACAACCAGTGGGCGATCTCGACGTTCCAGGCGATCGCCGGCGGCGAGCACACCACCTTCGCCGCGCGCGGCGTGGGCTCCGGCATCGCCTCGCTGCGCGTCGACGGCAACGACTTCCTCGCGGTCTACGCGGCCTCGCAATGGGCCGCCGAGCGCGCGCGCCGCAACCTCGGCCCGACGCTGATCGAGTGGGTCACGTACCGCGCCGGCCCGCACTCGACCTCGGACGATCCGAGCAAGTACCGCCCCGCCGACGACGCGCAGCGCTTCCCGCTGGGCGATCCGATCGCGCGGCTGAAGCAGCACATGATCAAGCTGGGCTGCTGGTCCGACGCCGAGCACGACGAGGTGCAGAAGGCGCTGGAGGCCGAAGTGGCCGCCGCGCAGAAGGAAGCCGAGTCCTACGGCACGCTCAACGACGGTCGCATCCCGAGCGCCGCGTCGATGTTCGAGGACGTCTACAAGGAAATGCCCGAGCATCTCCGCCGCCAACGCCAGGAGCTGGGCGTATGACGACCCCGCTCGCTGCACTCGCCGCCCCCGAGGGGCTGGCCGGCTTGCTCCGGAGCGGCCGCGCGCGCGCCGGCTGCCTGATCAGCGGACGAGCTTCGCTCGCCCGGGAAGGATGACCATCATGGAAATGCAAGACAAGAAGCAACTCGCCGCGGCTGCGGAGGGTCCGACCGCGCCGATGACGATGATCCAGGCGCTGCGCTCGGCGATGGACGTGATGCTGGAGCGCGACCCCAACGTCGTCGTCTTCGGCCAGGACGTGGGCTACTTCGGCGGCGTGTTCCGCTGCACCGAAGGCCTGCAGAAGAAGTACGGCAAGTCGCGCGTGTTCGATGCGCCCATTT
>Ga0302314_10003631_pt1 | contig 28420 bp, 22 predicted proteins | sample III_Palsa_N2_3_FD_200533 | JGI IMG/M metagenome (GOLD analysis project Ga0302314, IMG submission 200533) | Peat permafrost microbial communities from Stordalen Mire near Abisko, Sweden - III_Palsa_N2_3 | ecosystem: Environmental > Terrestrial > Soil > Palsa > Peat permafrost | place: Sweden...
ATCACCGTGCCGCCATAGTCGGCGATGGCCATGCGCGCGGCCGCCACGTCGCCGAGGCCGCCATTCGTGGCATAGGGACCGGTTTCGTCGGTCAGGATGCCGATCTTGACCGGCATCGCGCCACCCGCTGCCGCAGCCGGATCGGTATCGGCGATCGCGGGCGACGAGATCGCGACCAGGTTTAGGATGGCCAGGGCCGCCAATCGCAGGTTCATCCGCCGTTTTCTCCCTTCGCGACCGGTTTATCGCCGACAGCTTGCGGCGTGGGTCGCTGTCGCGCAATGGGCGGTGGTCGTTTAGTGCTTGTAAAGATGAGGCTTCGTCGCTTTGCTAGACATTGAGCATTATTTAGTGCGACCGGCCGCGATCGGACCGGTCGGGCAGTCACGGTCCTCAAAGGGGCGGCGGTGATGACATCGAGCGGCGCTGGCCTCGGGGTTTTGATAGTGGCGTTGCTCATGCTGTCTTGTGCGCAGGCGGCGGAGCTGCCGGTCACCCACCTGACCGTCATGGGCTCGCTCGGCGGCACCGCGCAATATCGCGATATCGAAGAACCGTTCTGGTCGCGCCAGCTTGCCGCCGACTCGGGCGGCCGGATCACCGCCGACGTGACGCCGTTCGACCAGACCGGGCTCAAGGGCGTCGAGGCCCTGCAGATGGCGCGCCTGGGCGTCATCAGCTTCCTGACGCTGCCGCTGTCGCTGGTCTCCAGCGAGGATCCTGAGGCGAATGCGCCCGATCTGCCCGGCCTCAATCCGTCGATCGAGATCATGAAGGCCAATCTGGCGGCCTATCGACCGGTTCTGAGCGAGGTCTATCGCACGCGCTACCGGCTGGAGCCGCTGGCCATGGTCAGCTATCCGGCGCAGGTCCTGTTCTGCAAGGAGCGCTTCGAGCATCTGTCCGATTTGGCCGGCCGGAATATCCGGGTCGCGAGCGGCGCTCAGGCGGGCCTGATGAGCGCCTTGGGCGCGCGCGGCATCGTGCTGCCGTTCGCCGAGATAAAAAACGCGCTCATGAACAACGCCGTCGACTGCGCGATCACGGGTACGTTGACGGGCAATTCGATCGGATTGCCGAGCGTCACCCATTATGTCCATGCGCTCGCAATCAACTGGGGCGTTCAGATGGTGGTGGCGAACCGCGCGACCTGGCTGGCGCTGAACCCCGACGCCCGCGCGTTCCTGACGCGGGAGCTGGCCGATCTGGAGCGGCGCGTCTGGAGCCAGACCGAGGCGGCGACGGCCGAGGGGCTGGCGTGCGACTTGGGGCAGGGCAAATGCGCCCACGGCATCAAGGGCGATATGATCCTGGTGGCGGCCGCCCCCTCCGACCGGGCGCTGCTGGATCGGATCTTGCGCACCGTCATCCTGCCGAAATGGGCCGCGCGCTGCGGCGAGGATTGCGCCGCGGCATGGAACCGGACCGTCGGTGCGCGCATGGGGCTCACCGCCGAAGCGATGGCACCATGAGCAACCGGCCCAGGGCATGGCGCGGCGCCCATCGGTGGCTCGATGTGGAGGCGGGAATCATCGGGTTCAGCATCCTGGCGGTCCTGGCGTTCGGCGCGGTGCTGGCCTTCACGCTCGATCGCAGCCGCCGTAGCGCGCTCGACAGTTCGGTCGCGACCACGCGGAGCGTGGCGATCGCTGCGGAGACGGAGACCGCGCGGACCGTGCTGTCGATCGACGCCATGCTGTCGGGGGTCGCCGAAGCGCTCGACAAGATGCCGGGCGACGCGCCGCTCGACGGCCCCGCCGCGCATGATCTGCTAAGGGTATTCGACGATCAGAATTTCTCGGTCAGAGACATCCTGCTGCTCGATGCCCGCGGATTCCAGATCAATGATTCGGCCTCGACCATGCGCAAGCCACGCTCGCTCGCCGATCGCGATTTCGCGCAGGAGCATGGCAGCGGGCCGGACGCCCAGGCCTTGTTCGTGGGCCTGCCGGCGCGCTCGCCGGTGACCGAGAGCTGGTCGGTCTTCATGAGCCGGCCTGTCGTGTTGCGCGACGGGCGGTTCGTCGGACGGATCGCGGCCGAGGTGCCGATCGATACTTTCCGCGATTTTTACGACAAGCTCGATGCCGGCAAGGCGACCAAGATCAGCCTCTATGCCGCCGATGGCACCCTGTTGGCGAACGATCCGCCGAGCGATGCCAAGATTGGCCAGCACCTGATCGCGCCCGAGCATCTGGCCAAGCCGCTTTCCGATACGGTGGTCACGACGGTCGAGACCGATCCGATGAGCGGCATCCGAGCCATCATCTCGTCGAGGGCCATTCCGCTCCGGCCACTCGCGGTGCGTGCCAGCATCGATCTGCCGGCCGCACTAGCCGCCTGGAACGAGGAGGCGCGGGTGCTCGCCTTCGTGTTTCTGATCGGCGCGCTCGGCTGCGCCGGGTTCACGCTGCTGCTGGTGATCCTGCTGCGCCGGCAGCGCCGGGCACAGGCGCTGCTGCAGGACGCGCTCGAGCATCTGAGCGAGGGCTTCGTCCTCTGGGATGCCGAAGAACGCCTGATCATGTGCAACAGCCGGTTTCGCGAGATCTATGCGCTCAGTGCCCATGCCATGGTGCCGGGGGTGACGCTGGCGGAGATCATTCGGGTCGGTGCCGAGCAGGGCGAGTACCTGAACGTGCCGCCCGACGACATCGACGGCTGGCTCGCGGCCAAGCTGATCGAGCATCGCGGCATCGCCGGCAGCATGGTCGAACGCCAGCTGGCCAACGGCCGCTGGCTCCGGATCTCCGAACAACGAACCTCCGACGGCGGCACGGTCGGCGTGCGGACGGACATCACCCGGGCGAAGGACCATCAGGCGCGGCTGCGTCGGAACGAAGATCAACTGACCAAGACGATCGCCGCCCTGGAGGACGCCCGGGCCCAGGCGCAGCGGCAGGCCGACGACGTGACCCAGCTGGCCGGCGATCTGGCGGCCGCGCGCGATCGTGCCGAGGTCGCCAATCGGGCCAAGAGCCAGTTCCTCGCCAACATGAGCCACGAGCTGCGCACGCCGTTGAATGCGGTCATCGGCTTCGCCGAACTGCTGAAGCTTCAGGTGTTCGGCCCGCTCAACGGCAAGCAGACGGAATATGTCGAGGACATCCGGGGCTCCGGCGCCCATCTGCTCGAAGTCATCAACGACGTGCTGGACCTATCGAAGATCGAGGCCGGCCATGCCGAGCTGCGCGAGGAGACGGTCGATCTGGTCGAACTGATCGATAGTCAGCTTTCGGTCATGGCGCCGCGCGCCGCGCAGGGCGCGCTGACCGTGCGCAAGGACTATCATCCCGGTCTGCCCTACTGCTGGCTCGACATGCTCAAGGTCCGGCAGATGGTGCTCAATCTGCTTTCGAACGCGGTCAAGTTCACGCCCGAAGGCGGGATGGTCACGGTCGGCGCCCGGATCGAGCCGGCCGGGACCGAGCGGTCCGGCTGGCTGCGAATCGAAGTGAGCGACACCGGCATCGGCATCGAGGTGGAGGATCTGGCGCTGGTGCGCGAGCCGTTCCGGCAGGTCGAAAATCACCTGTCCCGCAAATACCAGGGTTCGGGCCTGGGGCTCGCCATTACCGACGCCCAGATGCGGCTCCACGACGGCCAGTTGGAACTGGCCAGCACGATCGGCCAGGGCACGACCGTCACCCTGTGGTTCCCGCCGAGCCGGGTCCTGACCGAGACGGCCGGGCGCCACAGCATTTCGGCAGACGCGTGACGGGCGTTTTCGCGATATGCTGGCGGGCAGCCATGAAAGTGTCAGCTCGGTGCCTCTGAAAAATCCCCTCGCTCACCTGCGGTTCGATGCGGTGCTGGACAGCGCCGACTCGGTCATGTTCGACCGTCTCCGCTTCTGGTGGTACGGCTACGATCCGCATGCGGTGGCACACGACGAGGTCGAGGCGATCGTCGAGGAGGTCGTCGACGTGGCCGAAGAGCCGGTCGATCGTCTGGCGCTGTCGCAGAAGATCTGGGGGCCTGGCTTCCTGGTGCCGGGCGGCGTCGATTATGTGATGACGATGGTGAAGCTGTTCGGCGTCAATCCGGCGATGAGCCTGCTGGATCTCACTGCCGGCCTGGGTGGTCCGTCCCGCCACGTCTCGCAATTCTTCGACGTGTACATTACCGCCATGGAACGCGCGCCCGAGATCGCCAAGCGCGGCCATACGATGTCGATCGATGCCGGCTTGGGCAAAAAGGTGCCGGTCACGACCTACGACCCGGAAAGTTTCGAGCTGAAATCCCACGCCTTCGATGGCTGTTATGCCGAATATCTGACCATTTCGGTCCTGGCCAAGGAGCGGCTGATCCGCGAAGTGGCGAAGGCGCTCAAGGCGCGCGGCCAATTCAGTTTCGTCGATTTCGTGCTGGCGGACGGCGGCGATCCGGAAGACGCGCGCCTGGACGCGCTGCGCAAGATCGAGCGCTTCGCGCCCACGCCCTGGACCGTCAGGCAATATACCGACTGCCTGGTCGCCAGCGGCTTCGACGTCCGTATTTCCGAGGACCATACCGACCTGTTCATGCAGCATGTGAGTCAGGGCTGGGCGCAGTTCGTCGAGAATTATGACGTGAAGCTGATGACGCGCGGCAATCAGCGGGCGATCGCCGAGGAGGGCGAGCTGTGGATGACCCGCATGGCGGCGCTGCAGAGCGGTCTGCTGCGGGTCTATCGTTTCTACACGGTGTCGACCTACGGCTCGATTTCCTGATGCGCCCTGTTTCTTGATGCGCCCCGTGCGCAGGCGGGCTTTGCGTCCAAAGGGCGCTACGGTGCATTGACAGGGGCGGGGCCTTGCCATAGTTTCCGCCGCTCCAAAGTTTATCCATGCCGCATCGCCAGGGCTCGTCATGAAGATCGTGAATTCGCTGAAGTCGCTGAAGAAGCGGGACAAGAACTGCCGCGTGGTGCGTCGCAAGGGGCGCGTCTACGTGATCAACAAGGCCAATCCGCGCTTCAAGGCCCGCCAGGGCTGAGCCGGGCGGTCTCGTTCGGCCCCGGGTGCGTTCGTACCCCCGCCGATCGGGACCAAGCCTTCTACCGCTTCAAGACCAAAGGCTGACGGGTCACCACTCGTCGGCCTTTTGTCGTTTCCGTGCGGCACTTCCACCCTTGCCATCGGGGCGCCCCGGCTGAGATCATGGGCATCAATGGATAGGGATGGGAAGCGCTCATGAAGATGCCGACTCCGGATGCCGCCATCGTCGCGCGCCGACGCGAGATCGCCAGCCATCTGCGCACCCTGCTGAAGCCCGAGTCGGTCATCGAGCAGGAGGACGAGCGGCGCGTCTATGAGAGCGACGGCCTGACCGCCTATCGCCAGCCGCCGCTGATCGCGGCGCTGCCCGCCTCGACTGCCGAAGTGTCGGCGGTTCTGACCTATTGCCAGCAGGAAGGCATCAAGATCGTGCCGCGCGGCGCCGGGACGTCGCTATCGGGCGGCGCGCTGCCGCTGGCCGACGCGATCACGCTGGGTCTGGGCAAGCTCAACCGGGTGCTGGAGGTCGATCTGCCCAACCGGGCGGTGACGGTGCAGCCGGGCGTGACCAACCTCGGCATCACCCGCGCGGTCGAGCATGCCGGTTTCTATTACGCGCCGGATCCGTCGAGCCAGATCGCCTGCACCATCGGGGGCAATATCGCCGAGAATTCCGGCGGCGTGCATTGCCTGAAATACGGCCTGACCACGAACAACGTGCTGGGCCTCGAATTCGTGCTGATGAACGGCGACGTGCTGCGGATCGGCGGCAAGCATCTCGATGCGGGCGGCTACGACCTGATGGGCGTGCTGACCGGGTCCGAGGGGCTGCTGGGCGTGGTGACCGAGATCACCGTTCGGGTGCTGCCGAAGCCGTCGCACCTGAAGGCGATGATGATCGGCTTTCCGACGAGCGAGAGCGCCGGCGACTGCGTCGCCCGGATCATCGCGGGCGGCATCATTCCGGCCGGCATGGAGATGATGGACAAGCCGGCCATCCACGCCGCCGAGGCCTTCGTCCGTGTGGGGTATCCGCTCGATGTCGAGGCGCTGCTGATCATCGAGCTCGACGGTCCGGAATGCGAGATCGACGCCTATATGGCGCGGATCGAGGCGATCGCCGGGGAGTGCACTGCGGTCTCGTGCCGGATCAGCACGAGCGAGGCGGAGCGGCTGGGCTTCTGGGCCGGACGCAAGGCGGCGTTTCCGGCGGTCGGGCGCATCTCGCCCGATTACCTGTGCATGGACGGGACGATCCCGCGCCGCCGCCTGGCGGAGGTGCTGGCGCGCATGGAGGTGCTGTCCCAGCAGTATGGCCTCCGCGTCGCGAACGTGTTCCATGCCGGCGACGGCAATCTGCATCCGCTGATTTTATACGACGCCAACCAGCCGGGCGAACTCGATCGCTGCGAGCGGTTCGGCGCCGATATTCTGCGTCTATGCGTCGAGGTCGGCGGCGTGCTGACCGGCGAGCATGGCGTCGGCGTCGAAAAGCGCGACCTGATGCCGGTCATGTTCAACGAGCAGGATCTGGACCACCAGATGCGGCTGAAATGCGCGTTCGATCCGGATCACCTGCTCAATCCCGGCAAGGTGTTCCCGCAATTGCGCCGCTGCGCCGAACTGGGACATATGCACGTCCATCACGGCCATATATCGTTTCCGGACCTGCCGCGATTCTAATCGTGCCGAAAGAGAAGCCGATCGATGAGTGAGTTGAGGCCTGAGAGCGTTTCGGCGCTGACGGATGCCGTCGCGGCGGCGTCGGCTGACAAGAAAACTTTGGAAATATCGGGCGCCGGCACCAAGCGCGGCATGGGGCGGCCGGTCGAAGCGGCTGATCGCCTGTCGCTCAAGGCTTTGCGCGGCATCATGCTGTACGAGCCGGAGGAATTGGTCATCTCGGCCTATGCCGGTACGACCCTGGTCGAGATCGAGCAGTCCCTGGCGCAGAAGGGCCAGCAATTGGCGTTCGAGCCGCCGGATTGGGCCCCGCTGTTCGGGACGGCACCGGGGACCCAGACGATCGGCGGCGTCGTCGCCGCCAATCTGGCCGGTCCGCGCCGACTGACCGCGGGGGCCGCGCGGGACCATCTGCTGGGTTTCCAGGCAGTCAGCGGCCGGGGCGAGCTGTTCAAGGCCGGCGGCCGCGTCGTCAAGAACGTCACCGGCTTCGACCTGTCGAAGCTGCTGGCCGGATCGTTCGGCACGCTCGCCGTGATGAGCGAACTGACGCTCAAGGTGCTGCCCCGGCCAGAGCGCACCGCGACCCTGTTGCTCTTGGACCAGGATGCGGCGACCGCGGCCGGCTCCATGGCGGCGGCACTCGGCAGTTCCAACGAGGTGTCAGGTGCCGCCTGGCTGCCGGCGGTGCTGGCCGGGCGCCTGGATGTCGGTGACGGTGCCGCCGTGACCGCCTTGCGCTTCGAAGGGTTGGACGAGTCGGTCGCGTTTCGGCTGAACGCCCTGATGGGACTGATCCCCGGGGCCGCGATGCGGCTCGACGGCGCCCGATCGGATGATTTCTGGCGCCGGGTGCGCGATGCCGAGCCCTTGGCGGCCGACCCGTCGCGCGACGTCTGGCGCGTGTCGGTGGCGCCGCTCGACGGCGCCCGGCTGGTGGCCGGCCTACCCGAGGCGGAGGCCTATCTGGATTGGGCCGGCGGCCTGGTCTGGCTGGCCCTGCCGGCGGCACCCGACGGCAATGCCGCGCGCGTGCGCCAGGCCAAGGGGCCGGTCGGCCATGCGACCCTGGTCCGCGCCGCCGCCGACGTCCGGGCCCGCGTCGCGGTGTTCGAGCCGGAACCGGCACCGCTCGCCGCCCTCAGCCGGCGCGTCAAGGCGAGCTTCGATCCGCTCGGCATTCTCAACCCCGGCCGCATGGTCGAAGGGGTCTAGTCCAGATGCAGACGCATTTTTCCCTGGCCCAGCTCGCCGACCCGGACATCCGCGAGTCGGACAAGATCCTCCGGGCCTGCGTCCATTGCGGCTTCTGCACCGCGACCTGTCCGACCTATGTGCTGTTGGGCGACGAGCTCGACAGTCCGCGCGGACGCATCTACCTGATCAAGGACATGCTGGAGCAGGCCAAGCCCGCGACCGAGCATGTCGTGAAGCATATCGACCGCTGCCTGTCGTGCCTGTCCTGCATGACGACCTGCCCGTCGGGCGTCAATTACATGCATCTGGTCGACCATGGCCGCGCCTGGATCGAGGAGACCTACCGGCGGCCCTGGCTCGACCGGCAGATCCGCCGGCTGATGGCGCTGGTCCTGCCGCGCCCCGGCCTGTTTCGCCTGGCATTGATGGGCGCGATCCTGGCCAAGCCCTTGGCGCCGCTGCTGCCTCAGCGTCTGCGGCCGATGCTCGCCCTGACGCCCAAACATCTGCCGACGCCGTCATCGGTCGATAAGCCGCAGGTCTTCGCCGCCGAGGGCGCGCGGCGCAAGCGCGTGGCCCTGCTCAGCGGCTGCGCCCAGCAGGTGCTGGCGCCCGGCATCAACGAAGCGACGATCCGGCTGCTGGCCCGCCACGGCTGCGAGGTCGTGGTTGCCCGGGGCGCCGGCTGCTGCGGCGCGCTGGTCCATCACATGGGCAAGGCCGAGGCGTCTCACGCGGCGGCGCGCGCCAATATCGATGCCTGGACCCGCGAGATCGACGGGGCCGGGCTCGACGCCATTATCGTCAATACGTCCGGCTGCGGCACGACGCTGAAGGATTACGGCTTCATGCTGCGCGAGGACGCGGCCTACGTGGCCAAGGCTGCCGCAGTCTCGGCGCTGTCGAAGGATGTCAGCGAGGTCATGGCGGAACTGGGTCTGGGCGCCGTGCCGGCGCCGTCCGGCCTGACCGTGGCCTATCACGCCGCCTGCTCGCTGCAGCATGGCCAGCAGATCCGCGCCGAACCCAAGGCGCTGTTGGCCGCCGCCGGCTTCACGGTCAAGGACGTGCCGGAGGCTCACCTGTGCTGCGGCTCGGCCGGGACCTACAACCTGCTGCAGCCGGAAATCGCCGGGCAATTGAAGGCGCGCAAGGTGGCCAACATCCTGACCACACTGCCGGACCTGATCGCCGCCGGCAATATCGGCTGCATCACGCAGATCGCCAGCGGCACCGGCCTGCCGGTCATCCACACGGTCGAGCTGCTGGACTGGGCGACCGGCGGGCCGAAGCCGGCGGGGCTCAGCGCGTAGCCCACGCCACCAGCGCTTTAACGAAACGCTTCAGGTGCGGTCGGACGCCGGCGGCCAGGTCGGGGCGGAAGCCGTAGGGCGCCGTCACGTCCATGTAGGTTTCCTGGACCAGTTCGAGCTGGATCGCATGGCGGCCGCGGGCAGGGTCGCCATAATGGCGGGTGATATGGCCACCCTTGAACTTGCCATTGAGAACAGAGCTGTAACCGGCTGCGGATTCTAGTATTTCCGCGGACCGGTTGCCGATCTCGGCAGCACAGCTTCTGCCGTCGGCGGTGCCGAGATTGAAGTCCGGCAGGCGACCCTCGAACAGGCGCGGGACCGTGCCGCGGATCGAGTGGGCGTCGAGCAGGATCGCCTTGCCGTGGATTGCGACCAGGCGGGTCAGTTCGGCTTCGATCCGATCGTGATACGGCCGCCAATAGGTCTCCAGCCGCAGCGCGCGTTCGGCCGCGTCCGGCGCGGTGCCGGGGCGATAGGCCGGCGTGCCGTCGAACGTGATGTCGGGGATCAGGCCGGTCGTGGCGCCGGCATAGAGCGGCTTGTCGTCGGGCGGCCGGTTGAGATCGACCACGAAGCGCGAATGCCGGGCCGCGAGCGTGCCGCAGCCGAGTTCGTCCAGGAAATCATAGAGATCCGGTAGGTGCCAATCCGTGTCGCCGAGCGGCAGCGCCGCGTCCGACAGACGCTGGGCCAGGCCCGGCATCAGCGCGGTGCCGACATGGGGCATGCTGACCAGCACCGGGACCCGGCCTGGCGTGAAGCGATAGATCTCGGTCATGACGGGTTCCGGCGCAAGGCGGCGAGTTTGGGCAGGACGAGCGACAGCGCCAGAGCGCCGAAGCCGACCAAGGTCGGCTCCAGCCAGTTCATCGAGCCGGTCAGGGCCTGGGCGCCGGCGGCGCCGGCATCGACGCACACCAGCGTCATCGGCAATTGGCCGATGAACGAGCCCAGCAGATAGTCGCCGACCGAGATGCGCGACAGGCCGAAGGCGTAGTTGACGGGGGTGTGCGGCATGATCGGCATCAGGCGGATCAGGGTGACCGCGCGCCAGCCGCCGCGTTCGACCCGGGCCAGCAGCTCGCCGAATTTCGGCAGGCGCTCGGGCTTGATCCAGCCGGCATTCATGTAGCGCGCCAGCGCGAATCCGGCGAGCGAGCCGGCCATGGCGCCGCACACGGCCCAGAGCGCGCCCCACCACAGGCCGAACAGCAGGCCTGCCGCGATCGACAGCGGCGTGCGCGGCACGAACAGCAGGCTGGCCACGACATGGATCGCGATGAAGATCAGCGGCGCATAGGCTCTGTCGCCGATCGCGGCCTTCAATTCTGCCGGCAGTTCCGAGAGCTGGAAATGGGTCCGCTCATGCCAGACCAGGCCGATGGCGACCAGCACCAGGACCAGCAGCAGCATGCGCAGGACGCGGCCCCAGGGCTTCGACATGGCCTAGACCGTCGGGTCGAGCAGGACCGGCACCTTGGCGCGGCGCTGCAGCCACATCACGCCGAACAGATCGACGATGCCGACCAGCGCGCGGTCGATCGTGCCGTAGTTCGACGTGCCGCGTTCGCGCGGCCGATGGTTGACCTTGACCGACACCACGCTGCCGCCGAGGCGCAGCACCAGCGCCGGCAGATAGCGGTGCATGTGATTGAAATAGGGCAGGTCGAGAAACACCGCGCGTTCGAACAGCTTCAGCCCGCAGCCCGTATCCGGCGTGGCGTCGCCCAGCAGGCGTGAGCGCAGGCCGTTGGCGAAGCGGGACGACAGGCGCTTGACCGCGGTATCGCGGCGTTTGGCGCGATGGCCGCAATAGATCGCCGGGCGGCCCGGCTCGGCCGCCTGGGCCAGTCGCCACAGATGGGGAATATCGGCCGGGTCGTTCTGGCCGTCGCCGTCCAGCGTCGCGATCCAGCGGCCTTGGGCCGCCTTGACGCCGCTGCGCACGGCGGTGCTCTGGCCGCAGCTCTGGGCATGGCGCACGAGGCGCAGGGTCGGGTCGCCGGCCTGAATCGCCTGGAGGCGCTGGACGCTGTCGTCGGTCGAGCCGTCATCGACATAGACGATCTCGAACGAGACCAGTCCATCGAGCGCCGCATGGATCTCGGCGATGAGCGGCGCCAGATTCTCGGCCTCGTTCTTGACGGGGATGACGACGGAGAGATCCAAGGCGGGGCCGGTCCTGTGCTGGTCGATAGTCCAAGGTGGAAGCGGCGGCGTGTACCACGTTTTGCCGGTTCCTACCAACCTGATGATCGGACAATCCTGGTCAGCGCGGTGGGGATGCTGGGATGATATCCGGCGTATTACTTCTCATGATGGCTCCGCTTGTCGGTGTATACAAGTATCTGTTGAACATAATTCATTCGAGGTCCTGTAATGAATCAGGCGATCATTGCGACGTCGCGCTTCGGCTATGGTGCCGGACCCGACGGCACGGCGGCGATCCTCGCGGATGGCTCAAGAGTCAACTTGCCCAGCCACAGATTCCGGCGAGCTTTGCTGCACTTCCCCCGTCGGCCCAGTTGGTGGTGACCTATCAGCAGCTCCAGCAGCAGCGCAAGCTGGCCAAGGCCGATGGCACGCCGCCGGTGCCGCCGGTGCGCAGGGCGCGGCTCGATCAAAGCCCGCAGGGCGCCGATTCGCGCGGCGGTCCAGAGGAGATGGCGATGGAGGCGCCGGTCATGGCCGCGCCGCAAAAGGGTCCGGCGCCGTTTCCGGAACAGAAGCTATTGCGGCAGGCCTTCCTGGCCGAGACCGGCGCCAAGCTCGATGCGGTCACCGGCAGCCAGACGCCGTTCGTCGAGCGGCTGGTCAGCTTCTGGGCCAATCATTTCACGGTGTCGGGCATCCGTCCGGTCGTGCGCCCGCTGGCCGGCAGCTTCGAGCGCGAGGCGATCCGGCCGCATATCAATGGCCGGTTCGAGGATATGGTGCTGGCCGTGGTGCGGCATCCGGCCATGGGGCTCTATCTCGACAATTGGGTCTCGGTCGGGCCGGACTCGCGGGTGGGACTGCGCGGCAAGCGCGGGATCAACGAGAATCTGGGCCGCGAGCTGCTGGAGCTGCATACGCTCGGCGTCGATGGCGGCTATGGCGAGGAGGACGTGCGCGCCTTGGCCCGGATCCTGACCGGCTGGTCGATCGGCGGGCCGCGCATGCCCGATCCCGGCCATTTCACCTTCGTGCCGCAGATCCATCAGCCCGGTCCGAAGCTTTTCCTGGGTCAGACCTATCCGGGGTCCGGCATGGGCGAGGGGCTGGCGGCGATCCGCACGATCGCGCATCACCCCTCGACCGCGCGCCATGTCGCGCGCCAGCTGGCGGTGCATTTTATCGCCGATCAGCCGCCGCAAGCCGCTATCGACCGACTGACCCGGGTCTTTCTGCAGACCGGCGGCGACCTGCGCGCGGTCCAGGCCGCCCTGGTCGATCAGCCCGAGGCCTGGAGCTGCTATCAGCAGAAGATCAAATCGCCGTTCGATCTGGTCGCCTCGGCGATCCGCGCGACCGGCAGGACCCTGTCACCGGAACAGGCGGTGCAAACGTTCGACCGGTTGGGTCAGGGCTTGCATATGGCGCCGTCGCCGGCCGGCTGGCCGGACGATGCCGCGGCCTGGATCGGGCCCGAGGCGGTGCTGCGCCGGGTCGAATGGGCCCAGACCTATGCCGATCAGGTCGGCAACGACGTCGATCCGGTCATGCTGACCGACGCGGTGCTGGGCGACACGATCGCGCCCGACCAGCATCTGGCGATCGCGCGCGCCGAAAGCCGTCCGACCGCCCTGGCGATGCTGTTCGCCAGTCCCGCCTTCCAACGCCGGTGAGTGCCATGAACCCGCAAGATATGCTTCCGAGCCGCCGCAAGATCCTGGGGACGCTCGGCGTCGGTGCCGGTCTCGCCTTCCTGGGGCTGCCGCGCATCACCTATGCCGCGGCCCCGACCGAGAATCGCCTGGTCGTCATCATGCTGCGCGGCGCGCTCGACGGTCTTGCCGCCGTGCCGCCCTATGGCGATCCGCGCTATGCCGAGCGGCGGACCGGTCTGGCGCTGCCCATGCCGGGTCAGCCGGATGGAATTCTGGCGCTCGACCGCACCTTTGGCCTCAACGCGGCGCTGGCCTCGATCCAGCCGATGTGGGGCGCCGGCGAGCTGCTGATCGTGCCGGCGTCGGCCGGCGGCTATCACACGCGCTCGCATTTCGATGCACAGGATCTGCTGGAGATGGGCCTGACCGAGCGGCGCGGCCAGCCGACCGGCTGGCTCAACCGCGCGCTGGTCGATATCCAGGGCGGCGACCGGCAGCGCCGCCTCGGCCTCGCGGTCGGTCCGTCGATCCCGCTGATGCTGCGCGGCGGCGTTGCCGTGGCCTCATGGGAGCCGCCGAACCTCAAGGCGGCCGATCCGACCCTGCTGGCCTCGCTCACCCAGATGTATGCCGCCGACAAGCTGTTCGGCCCGGCGCTGGCCGACGGCATCAAGGCGCAGAATCTCGACGACGAGGTGCTGGGCGCGAACAGCCTGGGACCCGACGGCAAGCCGCGCTTCGCCAAGGCCGGAGGCTATGGTCCGGGCGCGTTCCGGCCGATGGCGGAGGCGGCCGGCGGCCTGCTGGCGGCGGCGGACGGGCCGCGCGTCGCCGTGATCGACATGGGCGGCTGGGATACCCATGTCGGTCAGGGCACGGTCAAGGGCCGGCTGGTCGACAATCTGCGCGGGCTCGGCGACGGCCTGGCGCAGCTCAAGACCAGTCTCGGCCCGGCCTGGAGCAAGACGGTCGTGCTGGTGATGACCGAGTTCGGCCGTACCGTGGCGCCGAACGGCACCAACGGCACCGATCACGGCACGGCGTCGGTCGCCCTGCTGCTGGGCGGCGCGGTCAAGGGCGGGCGCATCGCCGGCGACTGGCCGGGGCTGGATCAGCTCGAGGAAAATCGCGATCTGCGTATGGCGACCGACCTGCGCGCCGTGGCCAAGGGCGTGCTGCGCGACCATATGGGCGTGGCGCCGGCGCATCTCGACGGCGCCGTGTTTCCGGACAGTGCCACGGTCCGTCCGATGGGCGGGTTGGTGCGGACGTAAGCGGATGCGGGCCGTCGCAGACAGCGCGCGCGTTTTCCGGTAGTTATGCGTGCCAAGTCCGATCCTTCGGACGGCGCGATGGCGGGATGGGTCCGGATGGCTGCACGGCGGCCGAAAACATTGGGTTTGCGATCCGTGCCTCGGGCGCTGGGGGCCGTCATCCTGGCCGTCGGGTTGGCGGTGCTGACCGGCTGGGGTGCCGACATCACGGCGCTGCGGCAGCCGATCGCCGATTCGGGCCCGATGAACCCGACAAGCGCTGTCGCCTTCGTCTTGATCGGCGTTGCGCTGATGGCCGGCGTGCGGGGCGACGCGCGCCATCTTCGCACCGCGATCGGCAGTATCCTGACCCTGTTCGGCCTGATCAAACTCGCCGACGTCGGCTTTGCCTGGCACAGTGGCATCGATCAGATCATCTTCCGTCAGAGGCTGGTCGATCCGGGGCTGCTCGGCACCGTCGGCATGGCCCCCAACACGGCGCTCAACCTCGTCCTCATCGGGACCTGCCTGCTGCTGACGGCGCGACCGACCCACCGCCGGGTCATCGTCAGCCAATATACCGCGGCGGTGACGCTGATGCTGGCGCTGCTCGCCGTGCTCGGCTACCTGTTCGGTGCGGTGGGAATCTATAGCAGTACGATCGGCTCCATCCCCACCGCCGGGTGCCTCCTGCTGTCGTCCGCCGGCATTCTGATGCAGAAGCCGCGCCGCGGCTTCATGGCAACGGTGACCAGCCGCAACATGGGCGGCGCCACCGCGCGCCTGCTGCTGCCGAGCGTCGTGATCCTGCCGATCGTGCTCGGCATGCTGTGGCTCGTGGGCACCCGCAGCGGCCGGATCGACCCGACGACCGGCATCGCCGTGTTCGTGACGGTCAATGTCGCGGTCCTGGCCGTGATCGCGATGGTGGCGGCCGACCGGCTGCGGCGCACCGCCGCCCGTCTCGATGGCCGGTCGCGCGAGCTGGAAGCGGCCCGCTCGGCGGCGGAGAGTGCCAACCGGGCCAAGAGCGAATTCCTCGCCAACATGAGCCACGAGATCCGCACGCCGATGAACGGCGTGCTGGGCATGACGGCGCTGCTCATGGAAACCTCCCTCAATGCCAAGCAGCGGCAATTCGCGGAAACCGTGGCGTCGTCGGCCGAAACTCTGCTCGACGTGATCAACGACATTCTCGATATCTCCAAGCTCGAAGCCGGGCGCGTGACGATCGAGCGGGTCGATTTCGATCTGGAGGCCCTGGTCGAGGGCGCGGTCGAGCTGATGGCCGCCGCCGCCAATGCCAAGGGCATCGAGATCGGTGCGGACATCGCGCTCAGCCTGCGCCGGCGCTTCAAGGGCGATCCGACGCGGCTCCGGCAGGTACTGGTCAATCTGCTGGGCAATGCGGTCAAATTCACCGAGCACGGCTTTGTCGGCGTCGAGGTCGAAGAGATGCCGGACGGCCTGATCCGGGTCTCGGTGACCGATACCGGCATCGGTATCGCCGCGCGCGACCTGCCGAAGCTGTTCGAGAAATTCAGCCAGGCCGACGGCACCGTCACGCGCCGGTTCGGCGGCACCGGTCTGGGGCTGGCGATCAGCCGGCAATTGGTCGAATTGATGGGTGGGCGCATCCAGGTCCGGAGCGCGGTCGGGCGCGGCAGCCGGTTCTGGTTCGAGCTGCCGCTGGGCGGGGCGACGACGATGCCGCTCGACGGGCCGTCACTGCCCGCGCGGCTGGCCGGCGTCTCCGTGCTGGTGGTCGATGATATCGAACTCAATCGCCGTACCATGCGTCATCTGCTTGAAGCGTTCGATATGCGGATCGGCGAGGCCGCGTCGGGGACCGAAGCGCTGGCGCTGCTCGATCGGCGCTATGCCGACGGTGATCCGATCGATTTGATCGTGCTTGACCAGATGATGCCGGACATGGCGGGCGCAGTGGTCGCCGCCCGGATTCGCGCCAATCCGGCGCTCGCCAGCGTGCGCCTGATCCTGGCCAGTTCGGTCGATGTCGCGTCGCCAGTGGGATTCGACGCTATCCTGACCAAGCCGATCCGGCGCCACCAACTTGTCGCGGCGCTGGAACGCCTGTTCGATGTCGAGCGCGCGCCGGTTGCGGCGGCGGTCCAGGTCGCGCGTCCGACGATTCAGCGCGGTCTGAAGCTGTTGCTGGTCGAGGATAACCGGATCAACCAGATGGTCGCCGCGACGCTGCTCGAAGCTGACGGCTACCTGGTCACCATCGCGGAAGACGGCCTGCAGGCGCTGGAAAAGGCGGCCCAGGATCGGTTCGATGCCATCCTGATGGACGTGCAGATGCCCCGGCTCGATGGCATCGGCACGACCCGGCGTCTGCGCGAATCCCAGGGCCCCAATCAGCGAACGCCGATCATCGCGCTGACCGCCAACGCCATGGAGGGCGACCGCGAGCGCTATCTGGCGGCCGGCATGAACGACTATCTGTCGAAGCCGTTCGAGCTGGAGACGGTGCGCACCGTCGTGGCGCGCTGGGTCGCCGGCGGCGAGGGGACGCCGGCCGCGGTTGCCGACCGGCCGATCCAAACCCCGCTTGAGATCGATGCCCTGCCCGTGCTGGACGAGAGCCGGCTGGCCGGCCTCGAAGCGCGCATCGCCCCGCCCAAATTCGCGGCGATGATCGAGGCGTTTCTGGCGAATGCCGACCAGCGGCTGCGCCGCATGGCCGAGGCGCGGGCGGCAGCGGACAACGAGATGCTGGAGCGCGAGGCCCACAGCCTGGCTGGCGCCGCCGCCAATGTCGGGGCCTTGCGATTGGCGGCCGTCGCTCGCCGGATCGAGCTGGCGTGCAAAACCGCCGGTTTCGACGATCTGGAATGGGAACTCGACGAACTGCGCCAGATCGTCCCCATGGCGAAACGGGCCTTGTCCGATCGGTTTCTCAAGTTAGATCGAGTGGTCCCGGATGCGTCGTCCAGCTAAAGCGCTTTAACATCTGAGAGAAATTCGATCACACGTGATCGGATTTCTCTAGAACTAAGCAGATCTTAAAGGATCTGCCGGCATGCTGGGCGACTGACTTTGTCACCAAGGCCCTGCCGCATCCTTGAAGGGGGTGGTGTGTTCAATCCTCGCCGTCGCATCCGCCGGTCGAACTGGGGCGTGCCGCGTTTTGCCGGCGCCTTCGCGCTGGCCGTCGGCGTGCTGGTTCTGATCGGCTGGGGCGCGCATCTGCGCCCGCTGATACAGCCGATTCCCGGCAGCGTGCCGATGAACCCGACGACGGCCTTGTGTTTCGGCTTTTTGGGCCTCTCGTTCTTCGTCGCGCGGCCGCGGACCTGGCTGGTCCGTCCGCTGCTGGCCGTGCCGATCCTGGTCGGGGCGATCAAGTTCATCGACCTGATGGCGGGCTGGGATTCCGGCATCGATCGCCATATCTTTCCGGGCAGCCTGGTCGGGCCCGGTTCGCTCAACAACAATCCCATGGCGCCCAACGCCGCGCTGAATTTCGTCCTGATCGGCGGCGGAATCTGGCTCGCCGGCATCCGGCGGCGTCGCGGCGTGCCGATGGCGCAACTGGCCGCGGTCGTCTCGATCCTGCTGTGCTTCACTGCCTTGCTCGGCTACGCCTATGGCGCCTTGAGCCTGTATCAGGTGCGCGCCTATTTCCCGATGGCGCTGCATACGGCGGCGATGTTTCTGATCCTGGCGGTCGGGCTCTTGTCCCTGCGCCCGCACCGCGGGCTGATGCGAACCCTGACCGCGGACAACCTGGGCGGCGTCACCGCCCGCCGGCTGCTGCCCGCCGTGGTCGGCATCCCGGTGGCATTGGGGCTGGTCTGGCTGCTGACCCAGCGGCGCGGCCTGGTCGATCCGGTCGCCGGCATCGCCACCTTCGTCGGCATCGATGTGCTGGTCCTGACCGTGATCGTGCTGCTGACCGCCGGGCGTCTCAGGCGTATCGCCGATCGGCTGGATGGCCAGACCCGCGCGCTCGACGGTGCCCGCGCCGCGGCCGAGCGCGCCAACCAGGCTAAAAGCGAGTTCCTGGCCAATATGAGCCACGAGATCCGCACGCCAATGAACGGGGTGCTGGGCATGAACGCGCTGCTGATGGAAAGCGAACTCGACGGCAAGCAGCGCAAATTCGCCGAATCGGTCCAGACCTCGGCCGAGGTGCTGCTGGGCGTGATCAACGACATCCTCGACATCTCCAAGCTTGAAGCCGGCCGGGTCACGATCGAAGAGGTCGCGTTCGATCTGGAGGATATGGTCGAGAGCGTCATCGAATTGATGGCGCCGCGCGGCGCGGAAAAAGGGTTGGAGATCGGCGCCGATATCCAGCCCGGCCTGCGCCGCCGCTTCAAGGGCGATCCGGTCCGGATTCGACAGGTTCTGCTCAATCTCATCGGCAATGCCATCAAATTCACCGACAGCGGGACGGTCTCGGTCGATGTCTCGGAAATCAGTTTCGACGGGCCGGCGCCGGACGCGCTCGGCGCGCCGGTCCGGCTGTGCTTCGCGGTCGCCGATAGCGGCATCGGCATCGCACCGGAGGACCAGGATCGACTGTTCCGCAAGTTCAGCCAAGCCGACGGGACCATAACCCGCCGCTTTGGCGGCACCGGCCTGGGCCTCGCCATCTGTAAACAGCTGGTCGAGTTGATGGGCGGACGGCTGGGGGTGCGGAGCCGTATGGGCGAGGGCAGCCAGTTCTGGTTCGAACTCGAACTGGGGCCGGCCGGATTGCCCGTGTTCGGCGCGGTCGAGCTGCCGGACAAGCTCAAGGGCCTGCGGGTGCTGATCGTCGATGATCTCGAGATGAACCGCCGGATCCTGCGCCGTCAGCTCGAAAGTTTCGGCATCGATGTGACCGACGTGGACGGGGGCGAGGCGGCCCTGGCCGAAATCCGGCGGGCGTTCGAGGCCGCGACGCCCTACGACGTGGCGCTGCTCGACCACATGATGCCGGGCATGGCCGGTGACATGCTGGCGGAGCGGATCAGGGCGGCGGCGCATTCGAGCGACATCAAGCTGCTGCTGGCCTCGTCGATCGGCGTGCCGCACGAGAGCGACCGGGCGGCCGGCGCCGGCTTCGAGGCCGTGCTGACCAAGCCGATCCGGCGCCAGGCGCTGCTCGACGCGCTCGGCCAATTGTTCGGCGTGCTGCCGATGCGGGCGCCGGTCAACTCCTCGGCCCCGGCGGTGCCGGCACCGGCGCGGGCGGCACGCCTGCTGCTGGTCGAGGACAACAAGATCAACCAGATGGTCGCGGCGACGCTGCTCGAAGACGCCGGCCACCATGTTGAGATCGCCGAGGACGGTCTGGCGGCACTGGTCGCCGCCGAGGCCATGCGGTTCGACCTGATCTTCATGGACGTCCAGATGCCGCGGCTCGACGGAATCGAGGCGACCCGCCGCCTGCGCGCCGGCAGCGGGCCCAACCGCTCGACGCCGGTCGTGGCCCTGACGGCGAACGCCATGGAAGGCGACCGCGAGCGCTATCTGAATGCCGGCATGAACGACTATCTGTCGAAACCGTTCGAACTGGCCGCCGTCCTGGGCATGGTCGCGCGCTGGATGGAGCGGGTGCCGGCGCCGTCGGAGGCCGATGCGCCAATCACCTGATCGTGTAGCCGCCGTCGATCACCAGCACCTCGCCGGTGACAAAGCCCGAGGCGGGGGAGCAGAGGTAGAGCGCCGCCGCTCCGATGTCCTCGGGCGTTCCCACCTTCGGCAATGGGGTCATGCCGCGCCAGACCGGCCCCCATTCCGGGTTGGCAAATCCCCCTGAAGTCATGTCGGTTCCGATATAGCCGGGCGCGATGGCATTTGCTCGGATCCCCTCCGCGGCGTAGTCGCTTGCCAGGCTCCGGGTCAGCATATGCACGGCGGCCTTGGACGCATTGTAAGCCGCCTGCGGCTGCGGGACGTTGGAGACCATCCCGGAAATCGAGCCGATATTGAGAATTACGCCGCTCTGCTGCCTTCGCATCGGTCCGAGCGCCGCTTGGCAAGCCCGGAAGACCGCATCGAGGTTGATATCCATCAGCCGCCGATAGTTCTCTTCCGAAAAACTATGCGTCTCGCCGTGCTGTGCCACCCCGGCGTTGTTGACGAGGATGTCCAGGCGTCCGGCAAGCGCAACCGCATCGGCAATCAACTTCGCTGGCGCCATGGGGTCCTGCATGTCGGCCTGGATGAAATCGACATGGTGCCCGGCCAGCCTGAGGCGGGCGACCACCTCCGGCTTGGGCGTTTTGGCGGACAGGATGACATGGCCGCCTGCCTCCACCAGCGCCTCGGCAATGCCGAGCCCGATGCCCCTGGTGGCTCCCGTAACGAGCGCCACCTTCCCGTCAATGCGAAATCGATCGAAAATCATCAGCCAATTCCCATTCGAATCTTGCCGAAGCTACAGCCAAGCACCCAAGCAAGCGCTGCTAGAGATCGAAATTGGTGGGCAGCATGACCACGTCCCGAATCGTCATGCCACGCGGCCGCGTCAGCATGAAAATTATCACGTTGGCCACTTCGCTGGCCTCCAGCAGACTGCCCGACTCCCTGGCTTCTTTCAGTTTCTCCGGCGGCCAGTCCGCGAGGAGCGCGCTGATGACGGGACCGGGCGAGATCGAGCCCACGCGGATGCCGTGCTTGAACACCTGGCGCCGCACCGTCTGGACAAAGCAGTTGATCGCCCATTTGGACGACGCATAGACCGGCTCCCACGGCGTCGGAAAATGGGCGGCCAAGGAACTTGTGACGATAATGTCGCCCGTCCGGCGCTCGATCATGTGAGGCAGCACGTCATGCACGTTCTTCATCACGACGTTGACATTCAGGTTCAGCATCCGGTCGATCGCCCCGGTGTCGGCATCGACCAGGTCGCCTCCGACGTAAGTCCCGGCGTTTGCGTGCAGAATATCGAGTTGGCCGGCCTGCTCCAGGACTCTCGGCACCAGCATCTCGCAGTCCTTCGGATCGAGCAGGTCGATGACCAGCGGGATCACCGCATCGCCATGCTTGTTGCAGAGCGCCGTCAACGCCGCCTCGTCGCGGTCGATCATCACCACGCGCGCGCCTGCGGCCAACATCGCCTCCGTGCTGGCCAATCCGATGCCCGACGCCGCCCCGGTCACGACGGCAACCTTGCCTTCCAATTCTCTTGCCATAGTCTGTCTCCTCGGCGGACGCGCCAACATGGCAGGTACGATTAGGCGATCATCGGCTTCTTCTTGCTGTCCTTATAGCGCTGCAGCAGCGCGTCGAAGCAGGCGACCATGCGCGTCTGCAGGTCCGGGCGGCCTTCGATCCGGCTCATCAGGATCGCGGTCGCCTCCAGTGTCGAGACGCTCTCTCGGCGCGGCTCCTTGCGCAGCTTGCCGTAGCGCGAGGGGGCCTTGGGGTTGAGCACGATGCGGCGCAGCTTCAGCAGCCAGGCATTGCGCCACCACAGCGCCTTGGCCTGGCTCCAGGTGCCGTCGAGCAGGACGATGCCGTCGAGCTCGCCCAGCGCTTCGTCCAGGGCCGGGTCCATCGCCCCTTTCCGGTCCAGGACCACGATATCGCGGCCCAGCGCGTCGGGCGGCAGGATGGCCGGCCCCAGATACAGCACGCCCCAGCGTTTCGGATCGGCCACCGGGCGGCCGACCGCCTTGGACAGGTTGGGCCAGCTCAGGCCGACCTTGAAGGCGGCGTTCTCGAAATGCAGGAAGGCGAGGCGCGCGGTGCCCAGATCGCGGTCCTGCTCCTGCGGGTGCTGCAGCATCAGCACAAACACGCGGTTGGCGATCGGCTCGATCGCGGCGCAGACGCACAGATCGAGCGCTTTCAGGCAGCGCGGACAGGTCTCGATCGGCGGGGTTTCCAGGCTCATGGGCCGGAAAGTGGCCGGTTTATCCGGATCTGTCGATACCGATCCTACTCGGACGGCCGCCGATCCTACTCGGACGGCTGGTCTATCGTGATGCCATCGACGAACAGGCTGCGCGACGGCAGGATCCGGAATCCGCGGATGCGGGGACCGACCAGATAGGCGTTGCGGCCATAGGCCAGCGGCAGCGCCGGGAGGTCGTCGAGCAGGATCCGTTCGGCCCGCGCCAGCTTTTCCGCCCGAGCGAGGAAGTCGGCGCTTTCGGTCGCCTGGCGCAGCAGATCGTCGAACCTGGCGCTGCGGTAGTGCCCGACATTGCCGAAATTCTCCGGCGTGCTCTGAAAGCTTTCCAGGATTTCGAGCGGATCGGGCGCCGCCGCCGCTTCGATCATCAGACCCATATCGAAATCGCCGCGGTGATAGGCCGCGAAGCGGGCCGTGTCGTCTTCGATGATGGTGCAGGTGACCTGGACGCCCAGGGCCGCTTTCCACATGTCGGCGGCGATCTGGCACCGGTCGCGGGCGCTGTCGACCAGGTTGATCGCCAGCGCCCGCTGCGGCCCGTAATGCGCCTCGCCATAGAGCCGCCGCGCTTCGGCCAGCCGGTCGGCCATCGGGCGGGCGGCGAAATCCAAGCGGGGATGGGCATAGGCCGGAAAATTGCGCGGGATCAGCGAGTTGGCCGGTTCGATCGTGGACGCGTTCAGCTTGCGCGCGATTACCTCGGGCTCGAAGCTCAGCGCCAGCGCGCGGCGCAGGCTCGGCTGATCGGCGAACGGTCCGGTCGCCATATTGAAGAAATAATAGGCGGCGCTGTTGACCGGCTGGATCCGGATCTGGTCGCCCAACTTGGCGCGCTGGTCGGTGACTTGGTCGTCGGTCAGGCTGATGGCGTCCAACTCGCCGGACAGGAACAGCTTGAGCTGCAACTGATGGTCCGGAACGGGGATGAACTTGATCCGATCCAGCCGGATGGCGCTGGCATTCCAATACCGGGGGTTCTTCACCAGCTCGATGGCGCCGGTCTGGCGGAAATTGGCGAGGATAAAGGGGCCGTTGGAGACCATATGGCCGGGCTCGGTCCATCGGTCGCCCCATTTCTCGATCAGATCGCGTTCGAGCGGCACCAGCAGCGTGGCCCAATGCAGGAAAAACGGCGAGGGATGGGCGAGCGTGACCGTCAGAGTCCGGCTGTCGGTCGCGGCGACTCCCAGCGCGTCCGGCGGCAGCTTGCCGCTGAGGCAATCGCGGGCATGCAGCACGGACTCGATCGCGCCGGTCGATTGACTATGGGTCCTCGGATCGACATAGCGGCGGAACGCGTAGACATAATCCTCGGCCGCGACCGGCTGGCCGTCGCTGAACTGGGCGTCGGGGCGCAGATGGAACACATATTGGCGACCGTCGGACGAGATATCCCAGGAGGCAGCGCCGCCGGGAACCGGATCGCCGTTGGCATCCTCGCGCGACAGGCCGTCGAGCATCATGGTCGTGACGATGCGTTCGGCCGCCCAGACGCGCAGATGCGGGTCGAGCGTCCGGACCTCGACCGGTGTCGCCAGGCGCAGCACATGCTCGTCGGCCGCGGCCGCACCCGCGCACCAGCCTGCCGCCACCAACGCCATCAGGGCTAAACCCGCTTTCCGCACCGGCATCTCCGAAAACGCGACCGAACTTTCGCGGATGCGGAGGATTCAATCAATCGCGATCGATAAGGATCAATCCCGATTTATCAACCTTGGGCCTGGACCCAGGCGATGCGCAGGATGTTCGTGGCTCCGGGCGTGCCGAACGGCACGCCGGCGGTGATGACGATCCGGGCGCCTTCCTGGGCAAAGCCATGGACATGGGCGATCCGGCTTGCCTTATGGACCATGTCGGAAAAGGTCGAGATATCCTTGGTCACGACCGGGTGGACGCCCCAGACCATGGACAGGCGTCGGGCGGTCTGGGTACTGGCGGTCAGGCACAGGATCGGCACCGATGGGCGTTCGCGCGCCGCGCGCAACGTGGTCGAGCCGGAGGTGGTGTAGGTCACGATCGCCGCCGCCTTGATCGTCTTTGCCACCTGGCGCGCCGCGGCGGTGATGGCGTCCGACGTGGTCTCCTGCAGATCCTGATGATCGGTGTCGAGACCGGCCTGGAACAGCGGGTCGGCGTTCACCCGTGTGATGATACGGTTCATCATGTCCACGGCCTCGACCGGGAAATCGCCGGCCGCGGTTTCGGCCGACAGCATGACCGCGTCGGCACCCTCGTAGACGGCGGTCGCGACGTCGGACGCCTCGGCCCGGGTCGGGGTCGGCGATTTGATCATGCTTTCCAGCATCTGGGTCGCGACGATGACCGGCTTGCCGGCCTGGCGGCAGGCATGGACGATGCGGCGCTGGGCGACCGGCACGTCCTCGGGCGGGGTCTCGACGCCCAGATCGCCGCGCGCGACCATGATGCCGTCGGACTGCTCCACGATCGCCTCCAGATGCTCGAGCGCGCTTGGCTTTTCCAGCTTGGCCAGCAGGGCGGCCCGGCCGGCGATCAGCTTGCGCCCCTCGGCGACATCCTCCGGCCGCTGGACGAAGGACATGGCAACCCAGTCGATGCCCAGTTCGAGCGCGAAGGCCAGATCCGACCGGTCCTTCGAGGTCAGCGCCGAGATCGGCAGCACCGCGTTGGGGACGTTGACGCCCTTGCGGTTCGACAGGACGCCGCCGACCGTCGCGGTCACCTCGGCGAAATCGGCACCGCAGCGGTCGACGCGCAGGCGAACCTTGCCGTCATCGACCAGTAGATCGGTGCCCTCGCTGATCGCCGCGAAAATCTCGGGATGGGGCAGGGTGCAGCGTAGCTCGGTTCCGACCGCCTGATCGAGATCGAGGCGGAATTTCGAGCCGGTCGGCAGATTGATCCGACCCTGGTCGAACGTGCCGAGCCGCAGTTTCGGGCCCTGCAGATCGACCATCACGCCCAGCGGATGGGAATAGCGCTTTTCGATATGCCGGATGCGATCGACGTTGGCCCGGTGGTCTTCCTGGCTGCCGTGGCTGAAATTCAGCCGGAAGACATCGACGCCGGCCAGGAACAACTTCTCGATCATGGCGTCGGTCGAGCTGGCCGGGCCCAGGGTGGCGACGATCTTGGCACTGCGTTGGCGGCGGATGGTGAGCTTCACGATTAGCGGATCCCTTCGAGAGCGGTGCCGGTCAATGGACCAGGATCGCCCGGAAATCATTCACATTGGTATAGGTCGGCCCGGTCACGACCAGGTCGCCCAGCGCCTTGAACAGACTGTAAGCGTCATTATTGTCCAACATCGCCTGCGGATCGAGCCCGATTGCACGCGCTCGCGCCAAGGTGGTCGGATCGATCAGCGCGCCGGCATTGTCCTCCGTTCCGTCGATTCCGTCGGTATCGCCGGCGATGGCGAAGATGCCGGGCTGGCCCTCCAACGCCACCGCCAGCGCCAGCAGGAATTCGGCGTTGCGTCCGCCGCGCCCCTTGCCGCGCACTGTGACCGTGGTTTCCCCGCCGGACAGGATGACCGCGGGCGTATGGGCCGGATGGCCGTGGCGCGCGATCGAGCGGGCGATGCCGGCATGGACCTTGGCCACCTCGCGCGCCTCGCCCTCGATCGCGTCGCCCAGGATAATCGGATTGCGTTGCGCCTTTTTGACGGCGGCGGCTGCGGCTTCCAGCGCCATCTGCGGCGTCGCGATCATGGTCAGGCGATTGCCGGCCAGCCGGGCGTCGCCCGGCTTGGGCGATTCGTCGGTACCGGCGGCGAAATGGCGGGCGATGCTGTCGGGCAATGCTATGGCATAGCGCTCGATCACCGCGCGGGCATGGGCGAATGTCGAGGGATCGGCGACGGTCGGGCCCGACGCGATGATGGCCGGATCGTCGCCCGGCACGTCGGAGATCGCCAGCGTCACGACCTGGGCCGGGTAGGCCGCGGCGGCCAGGCGCCCGCCCTTGATGCCCGACAGGTGTTTACGGACGATGTTCATCTCGCCGATGGTGGCGCCGGAGCGCAGCAGCGCGCGGGTCACGGCCTGCTTGTCGTCCAGGCTCAAGCCTTCGGCCGGCAGCGTCATCAGCGCCGAGCCGCCGCCGGAGATCAGGCACAGCACCAGATCGTCGGGGGTCAGCCCGCGCACCGCGGCCAGCACCTGCTCGGCGCCCCGGACCGCGTTCAGGTCGGGTACCGGGTGGGCCGATTCGATGATGTCGATCCGCTTCAACGGCAGGCGCTGGCCGTGGCGCGTCACGACCACGCCGCCCAGCGCGCCGGTCCAATGCGCCTCGACCGCCTGCGCCATCTTGCTGGCGGCCTTGCCGGCGCCGACCACGATGGTCCGGCCTTTGGGCGGCGGCGGCAGATGGCGCGGCAGCACCCGCATCGGATCGGCTGCGGCGCAGGCGGTATGGAACAATCCTTCGAGGAAGGCTCGGGGGTCGAGGGCGCCCTTCACGATCGTTGCCTCATGTTTTCTTTGTCTCTGGGTCGATGAAGGTCGACAAAATGCGGCGGAAGAGGAAAAATTTCCGAGCAACGGAAAATAAGCCCAAAACATGTCCGACGCCAAGCACGTGCCAACATCGACCGGCCAGCCGACCGGACCCCAGCGCAGGCGCGGGCGTCCCGCGCAGGCGGGTGCGGCTGCGGCACCGGGCGTGGTCCAGTCGCTCGGCCGCGCGCTCGACCTCATGGAATCCGTGGCGATGGCGGAGCTGGGCGCCGGCTTGACCGAGCTGGCCAAGGCCACCGGTCTGGCGCCCTCGACCGCCCATCGCCTGCTGAAGACCCTGCAGCAGCGACGTTATGTCAGCCACGATGCCGAACGCGGCCTGTGGTTTATCGGCGTGCAGGCATTCACGGTCGGCGCGGCGTTCCTGCGCACCCGCAACGTGGTTGCCGCCGCCCGGCCGGTGATGCGGCAATTGATGGAGGATTCCGGCGAATCGGTCAGTCTTGCCGTGCTCGACGGCGCCGACGCGGTCTACCTGGCCCAGATCGAATGCCGCGCGATGATGCGGGCGTTGGCTCGGCCCGGCGGCCGGGCCCCGCTGCATTGCTCCGGGGTCGGCAAGGCGCTGCTGGCGGCGCTCAGCGAGGCGGAGCGCGCGCCGCTCTACGCCCGCATCGATTTCACCCGCTTTACCGACCATACCCTGACCGACCCGGCCGCCCTCGGTGCGGCCCTCCGTCCGGTCGCGGCTCAGGGCTATGCCGTCGATGACGAGGAATTCGCGCTCGGTCTGCGCTGCGTCGCCGCCGTGATCCGCGACGAATATGGCGAGCCGGTCGCGGCGATCTCCTGCTCGGGGCCGACCGCGCGCGTCACGGTTGATCGGGTCGCGCCGCTCGGCCGGCTGGTCGCGGCCGCGGCTGCCGATATCGCCGCCGCGCTGGGGGCGGTAAGGCGCTGATTCCATGACTCTTTTTTGCCGGCAGAAATTGCCGGGCACTACCCGACAGGAATGGATCATGCCGCGTCCATTGAGGGCGGATTCGAGAAATACCTATATATAACAGCGCATTAAGGATGCACTACCCGGTGGCACGGCGTTCGCTATGGGATCGACAGTACCGATTTCACCAAACCCGAGGTCCTCATGCGAGCTTATGAAGAACTGCCCGGCGCCAAAGGTCGTCGGATTTTCTATCGCCCCGAGCGTTTCGCCGCGCGCGACGCCTTCGGCTCCGTGCTGCCAACCGTCGAAATCGACGACCGATCGCATGTGCTCGACGATCTGAGCATGACCGGCCTGTCGGTGGTCGGTGCCGACGACAGTCATGTTCCGGGCGCCAATGTCCTGGTCCGCCTGCGGGTCGGCGACGCGCTGCTGCATGAAGGTGCCGCCCGGATCCGCCGCGTCGATGCGACGCCGGCCGGTTCGCGCATGGCGATGCAGATGGATTCCGGCTATCTCGACGTGCCGCGTCTGGTGATGCGGCATCAGGAACTGATGCTGGATCGCGATCTCGACCGGGCGATCGTGCCCGACGACTCGCTGGTGCCGGCGGGATATCGCCGCCATCTCTCGGACATTCTGTTCACCTTCCGCGAATTCCGCACCATCGCCGACCGGACCGAGGCGCGCATCCGCGCCAACGGCGGCGATCTGGAAGGTCCGGAAGCGCAGGATTTTCTGACCCGCTGCGAGTCGCGGCTGGTGCCGGCCTGGCAGGCGTTCTGGACCGCGGCCAATGCGCTGGTCGAGCCGATCCGCCACGATGCCGACGCGCTGGCCGCGACCAAGCGCTATACCGAGCGCGTGCTGACGCCCGAGATGATGGGCGGGGCGATCTGCCGCCGCTCGTACGAAA
>Ga0302314_10003632_pt1 | contig 28416 bp, 25 predicted proteins | sample III_Palsa_N2_3_FD_200533 | JGI IMG/M metagenome (GOLD analysis project Ga0302314, IMG submission 200533) | Peat permafrost microbial communities from Stordalen Mire near Abisko, Sweden - III_Palsa_N2_3 | ecosystem: Environmental > Terrestrial > Soil > Palsa > Peat permafrost | place: Sweden...
TGGGGATTGCGAATCTGCATAATCTGCGGATGATGCGAGAGCTGATTACCGAGGTTCCGCTGGTGGTGGATGCCGGGCTGGGGACAGCGTCGGATGCGGCGATTGCCATGGAGATGGGCTTCGATGCAGTTCTGCTGAATACGGCGATTGCAGGTGCGAGTGATCCGATCCTGATGGCGGAGGCGATGCAGCATGCGGTTCTGGCCGGACGGCAGGCGTTTCTTGCGGGCCGTATGCCGAAGAAGCTGTACGCGACTGCGAGTTCGCCTCTTGAGGGGATCTCGCGCTGATCGTTGCGGGTGTCCACAGGACTCAATCTTGATAGCCGGGCCCGGCCTGGTATGCAGTAAACTTCGCCTATGCGAGTCTTCGGTATCGATTGCGGGACAGAGTTCACCGGCTACGGCGTGGTGGAGGTCGACTGCGATGCGCGTATGCCGCGACTTGTGCATCTGGCAGCAGGGACGATTCGGCTTAATAAAAAAGATAAGACTCCGCAGCGGCTTGCGCAGGTGTACGCGGAGCTGACTGCGTTAATGGCGCTGCATGAGCCGGAGGTCGTCGCGATCGAGGAGGTTTTCTTCTCGGCGAATGCGAAGTCCGCGTTGAAGCTTGGGCAGGTGCGAGGGGTTGCGATGCTGGCTGCGGCTGTGTCCGGCCTGCCGGTGGCCGAGTACGCGCCGCTGTCGATCAAGAGCTCCGTGGTTGGTTATGGGTTGGCAGCCAAGGAGCAGGTGCAGTTTATGGTGAAGCGTCTGCTGGATAACGAAGCTGCGTTCGATTCGGCGGATGCGGCGGATGCGCTTGCCATTGCGATCTGCCATATCCACACCTCACAGACACTTCTGCAGCAGGGCGCGCGTCGATGAGGCTGGCGGCACGGCTGGTGCTGGTGAGCGCTTTGCTGCTGGCTCCGGTTGTGTTCGTCGCGGCGCAGGCAACAGCACTACAAACCGATGGGCCTGCGAAGTCTATGGCTGAAGTGAGCTTTCAGTTTGAGCGCGAGGGGCTGCCCGTTCCTCGCTTTACTCTGCAATTGCGGGAGGACGGATCGGGAAGGTATCAGGCTGAGCACGCGGAGAGGCCGATAAGCGGTACATCCATACGCGGGGAAGAAGCGAAGCATATCGATCGTACGATTCAGCTGAGTCCTGCAATGGTTGCGAAGATCTTTCGCGCGACGCGTGAGTTGAACCGCTTCGATATCGACTGTACTTCAAAGCTGAAGAACATTGCTGACACGGGAAAGAAGACGCTGAGCTATTCGGGGGGAGACGGACGCGGATCGTGTGTTTATCACTACTCTGACAATAAAAAAGTGGAGATGCTGACGGAGACCCTTATCGGTATTGCCTACACCATGGATGAGGGGAGCAGGCTGGAGTTTCTGCATCGGTACGACCGGCTGGGGCTGGATGCGGAGATGATCCAGCTGAACCAGGAGGTTGAGGCGGGACGAGCGCTGGAGCTGGGCAATATCTCGCCGACGCTGGCCGCAATCGCCGATGACTCGGCGGTGATTCAACGGGTGCGGCTGCGTGCGGCGAAGCTGCTGGATGAGACAAAATAATCGGGATTACTTTTAGACAGACGCGGTTTGAGCCAGCGATTTGTACAACTCTGCCATTGGTTCAAGCGCCAGTGATTCTGCACGCGCCTGTGCCGGGATGCTGGACGGCCACGCTGCGGCGAGCTCTTCTGCGGAGTGGCCGGCGGCGCGGAGATTGTTCTGCAGCGTCTTTCGCTTCTGCGCGAAGCAATGGCGCAGAAAGATGTTGAACGCTGCGGCATTCACGCCTAGTTCGGCGAAGCGGGGCGCGAAGTGCAGGCGCAGGACGGTGGAGTAGACCTCGGGCGGCGGTGAGAAGGCGGACGGCGGCAGCGTGAAGAGATGATCGACCTGTGCGTTCATCTGCGCGGTGGCGGAGAGAAGGCCATAGTCGCGAACGCCTGGCGCCGCAGAGACGCGATCTGCAACCTCGCGCTGCATCATCAAAACGGCGCGGGAGAGGATGCCGGCGCTGCCTGCGGCAAAGAGCTGCAGAAGAATGTCCGAGGTGATGTAGTACGGCAGGTTTCCGATGACGTCCGCTGTTTCGCCCTCGGGAACAAGTGCGCGAAGATCGGTTTTGAGGACGTCGGCTTCGATGATTTGCACGTGGGGCTGATCGCGAAAACGGAAGGTTAGTTCGGCGGCGAGGGCACGGTCCAGCTCCAGCGCAATCAGGCGATGGCAGCGTCCGGCGAGGATTTCGGTGATGGCTCCATGGCCCGGGCCAATCTCGATGACAGTGCGTTCTCTGAGATCGCCCAGGGCATCCACGATGGCGTGCCGCGCGGCGTCGTCGACAAGAAAATTCTGCCCGAGTTTTGGTTTTCGTTTCATTTGCATCCAATGCGTAACACTTATTCGTGTGCTCTTGTATAGACTAACGGTTTAGCTGGAAAGACATGAGGACAGCAGCATGCATATCGTATTCGCGGCATCGGAATGTGCTCCGTGGGCAAAAACGGGAGGACTGGCGGACGTCGTCAGCGCGCTTCCAAAAACCCTGGCGAAGCTTGGTCATCGTATCAGCACCTTTTTGCCGTACTACCGGCAGGTAGCCAAGGCCGTACCCAATGCGCCGATCGTTTTGCAGAGCGTGACAATTCCGTTTCCTTCGTACAACCGGTTCGTCCGCATCCTCGATGGTGGTCTGGCCGACGGAGTGCAGACTTACTTCGTCGACTGTCCCGAGCTGTTCGACCGGGAGAATTTTTATTCCACACCGTCGGGCGACTATCCCGATAACGCAGAACGGTTCGGGCTGTTCAGCCGCGCCGTCATCGAAGCATCGAAGGTTCTCGGCGTTCCCGATGTCTTCCATGTGCACGACTGGCAGGCGGCGATGCTGGCCGTACTGCTTCGGTCGGTGTATTTCTTCGATCCGGTCTTCCGTCATGTCCCGGCTGTGCTGACCATTCACAACGCCGGCTATCAGGGCTGGTTTCCGCCGAAGACGATGGAAGAACTGTTGCTGCCGTGGGATATGTTCACCTACGACAAGCTGGAACACTATGACACCGTGAACTTTCTGAAGGGCGGGATCGTCTACGCCGACGCGGTCACGACCGTCAGCCGCAAGTACGCTGAAGAGATTCAGACAGCGGAGTTCGGCAATGGCCTTGAAGATACTCTGCGGAAGCGCAGCGGGGATCTCTTCGGCATTCTCAACGGCGTCGATTACGAGGAGTGGAACCCTGCGACCGACCCAAACATTGCAGCCCACTACTCTCCCGAAAAACTTGCGGGAAAGCAGGAGTGCCGCCGCGATCTGCTTCATGCGTTCGGGCTCGAAGGTGTTGGAGATGAGACGGCTGTGATCGGCATCGTCTCGCGTTTCGCCACTCAGAAAGGTTTCGACTTCATCGTGGAGATCATGGACCGTCTGGTGGAAGAAGATATGGTGATGGTCGTCCTGGGCAACGGCGAAGAGTATTACGAACGCCTGCTGGTCGAGATGGCGAGCCGTCATCCATCGAAGGTGCGGGTGCACGTGACCTTCGATAACGTGATGGCCCACAAGATCGAGGCGGGTGCGGATATCTTTCTGATGCCATCGCGGTACGAGCCTGGCGGCCTGAATCAAATTTATAGCCTGAAGTACGGCACCATTCCTGTGGTCCGCGCCACAGGCGGTCTTGACGACACAATCGACGAGCAGCCTTTTGGCGGCGGCAACGGCTTCAAGTTCTGGGGCTATAGTGCATGGGCGCTGATGGATGCACTCCACCGCGCGCTCGATACCTTCCGCAATAAGGACGAGTGGACTCGCATGATGCAACGAGGCATGATGCAGGATTTCTCCTGGGATGTTCCCGCGAAAGAGTACGTGCGGGTGTATGAGCGCGTCGTTCAGAACAGGAGCTAGGTTGTACGCCTGCTCCTCAGCAGGTAGTGCACGGGAATTCCAAGCAGAATGACGAATGTCCCTATCAATGAATTTCGCAGTTGATCCACGAATGAAAATACCAGTAGTACTACTGCTGCCAGGATGAACAATGCTGGCAGCAGCGGGTACCCTTTAATGCTGTAGGGGCGATCGGCGTTCGGTTCGCGATGACGGAAGACGAAGATGGTGCTGGCTGTGAGTGCGTAAAAGAGCCATTCTCCGAAGATGGCCAGTGAAAAGAGCGCCTGAAATCGTCCGATTGCGAGCAGCAGCAGGGAACTCAGCACGGCCTGCAGGATGAGTGCCGTCGACGGTGTTTGAAATCGTGGCTGCACATGGGCTAACTGCCGGAAGAATAATCCATCGCGAGCGGCTGCGAACGGTACTCGGGCTCCGGAGAGCGACGAGCCGACAAAGGTTGCGCAGATGCTGACAGCCATGCCGACAGATACAAGCGTTGCTCCCCATTGCCCCGCGACCAGTCGCATCGCGTCAGCTGCGGGGCGGTCTGCGGCGGCGATTGCGACGGCTGGCAAGACATATTGAATTGCCGCGTTCGTGAGCATGTAGAGCGCACCGACGATGAGGACGCCTCCCACGAGCGCGCGCGGCATGTTGCGCTGTGGCTGTTGCACCTCGCCCGCCATGGTTACGACGTCGCTCCAGCCGTCGTAAGCCCACAAGGCGGCGACAAGGGCGATCATGAAGCCAGAGAAACCGCCGCGTGCTCCCGCGAAGTCGGTGGTGAAGTTGTGCCATGACCCGTGGTTTCCTGCGGCTCCGAAACAAAACCCGGCGATGACGAGGATGAGTGCGCCCTTCAGCCAGGTCAACAGGAGCTGAACATTGGCAGATTTTCGTGTGCCGATAATATTCATTCCTGTGATGAGCCATGTCATAGTAATCGCGAAGACCTGCGACCATAGAAGATGCGCGAAGGCCGGTCGCGAAAAAGAACTGAAGACAGCGAAGGTTCCGAGGACACGCGCCAGTCCGGCTGCGATGGTCGCAAGAGATGCGGGCTTGGCGACGGTAATCTGCGTCCACATGTAGAGGAAGCCGGTGAGATCGCCGTAGGCTTCGCGCAGAAAGGCGTACTCGCCGCCGTAGCGTGGGTGCGCTGCTGCGATCTCGGCGTAGGTCATGGCGCCGAAGAGCGAGAGCAGTCCACCGACGATCCAGACGGCGTAGACCATGCGGGACGAGCCGACGGCAGCCATCATCTCGCGAGGCACCAGAAAGATGCCGCTGCCGATAATGATGCCCACAACGATAGAGGTGGCGTGGGACGCGTTCAGTACGCGAGGTAGTTCTGCCCGAGATTGTGGCATTGGTTGCACGGAGAGTAACACAGCTATGCCATAGCTCTGCAACAGCTAAATATAGTGTTTCAACTCGGACCAGTCTTCGAGAAGGTTCTTACGCCGTCCACGTGCGAGATAGATGTTGCGATGCTCATAAGGCATGGAGAGGGGATGGTCCATGCGCCCGACCACTTCAACTGAGTCATAAAATTCGCGCATCTCCTGCGGTGTTGCGCCGTTGATAACGATCACGACCTCGCCTGTCTCTCCCTGCGGCCCCCACAGCCAGTAGTTGTTATGGCCGCTGATGGCTGGTGGCAGTCCGTGTCCGAGAAAGTTGATTGCGCTTGCTTCGCCATAATTTGAGCAGAGAATTCCCGCCTTCTTCTGGTCTTCTGGTGGAAGCGAATGATAGATTCTGCTTACCTGATCGACCTCCTCCTGCCATCCAAAACGGTCGGCGTAGAACTGCGGCAACGGTCCGTTGGCCTCGTTCTCCGTGCTGTCGCTGGTTTTATAGAGACGCGTGGCCGTGGTGTAGGCCAGCCATGTTTCCGGCTGCATAAGAGGGAGAGCCATCGGTGAAATCAGTATCCCTGCAACCAACAAGACAGCTTCCATCACCGGAAATGCGAAGACCCGGTTCTTTCTGACAGCGCTGCTGTTTGTAAAGTGCGTCTCCCATGCAATTCCTCCGGCTGCGAACAGAATCGGATAGATGGGCGCAAGGTAATAGTCCTTCGCGTGCAGCGCCATCATCATCGCGAGAAACAGAATGTAAGTAAGTCCCAGCCATCGCCAGCTTCTGGCAAGTGGATTTCGCAGCAGCCAAACCAGACCCGCTCCCCAGATCAATACGGTTAGCGGCTGAAGATTCAATAGCTGCTTCCCAAGAAAGGGCAGTGGGGCAAGATTAATATTTTTGTTTTCAAACTTGCCATTGTGGAGAAACTCCAGCGTTGGCCAGTGATGATGAATCTGCCAGACCAGGTTCGGCAGCGCGATGAGAAGCAGAAGTGCAACTCCGGCAGCAGTCCATCGGCTGAACAACAGACGACGCTGTGGAGTGACGAGTAGAGCCACCAGAAGGGCAACGAGGAAAAAGGCCATCGATGGTTTATTGAGCAGGCCGAGGCCGGCAGAGAGACCGAAGATCAGCCAGAGTTTTTTGCTGCCGCCGCGCACGACCAGGATTAATGCCAGCAGGCAAACCATCCAGAAGATCGATTCGACTGAGTTCATCGACAGATAACTATCGGTGCCCAGGTACTGCGGAGCGACGAGAACGCCAATCATCGCGAGCGCCTGCGCGGGTCTTCGACCACCCAACGACCATGCCAGCAGGCCGGTGAGAAAGATGCGGACGGCACCGGCTGCGGCCGAGAACATTCTTATTCCGGCGAGGGATTTGCCGAAGATTGCGAGCGCTAGTTTCGCCTGCAACGCGACACCGGGTCCGTGGTCGACGTAGCCCCAGGCCAGATTGCGCCCGCAGATAATGTAGTAGAGCTCATCGCGAAAGTAACCATAGCCGATGTGCGCCTCCCACAGGTTAGTCGCGATGTGAAAGAGAAGCTTGAATGCGGCGAACAATGTCGCCAGGTGCAGTGCGGCCTGCAGGGTTGGATCGACAGGATGGACGATGGTTGTGCGCGCACTCGACACGTGTGGGGCTCCAGGAGTTTCCAGCATCGCATACGGTCTCGCTGGAGGGAAAGTTCCGCGGTCGTTGTAAATTTATATGACAGGCAACGACGTCTGACGTTATGCCAGGTATTAATTTGACCAACGGTGCGATCCAATATTATTGGCGCATCTATATGTTGGCGCATCAGGGCCTCAGAACGTATGCTCGCTAAGAACGAATTCAACGTCAGTGGAGTGAACGATGGACTGGACGCCTGGTGGTCTTAGTGACGATGTTGAAGACAGACGCGGCTCTTCCGGCGGTGGTGGCGGCGGTTTCGGTGGCGGCGGTCTGGGCATCGTCGGATTTATCGTCCTCGTCGTTATCAGCCTGCTTACCGGGCGAAATTACATCGGCAGCTATCTTTCGGGTCATCCTGGAGCGGTGACAACAACCAGTCAACCGGGATATGGACGCTCCGCTGCACCGGCTTCGCCGCAGGAGGATCGCTCGGCGCAGCTTGTCTCGTTTGTGCTCGACGATGTGCAAAAAACATGGACCATTCTGCTGCCGGAGCAGGCGCACCGGAATTATCGTCATGCAAAGCTGGTGCTGTTTCGGGGCTACACGCAGTCGGGCTGCGGTGTTGCGAAGTCGCAGACCGGGCCATTTTATTGCCCGGAGGACGAGAAAGTCTACATCGACCTGAGTTTCTGGGATGAACTGCGACGCCTTGGAGGCAGCTCGGGGGAGTTTGCGCAGGCGTATGTTGTGGCTCACGAGTTGGGCCATCATGTGCAGAATATTCTTGGCATTGAGCAGCAGGTGCAGCGTCTTTCCGGACAGAACCCATCGGAGAGAAATCGTCTGTCGGTCGATCTTGAACTGCAGGCCGATTGCTTCGCCGGGGTGTGGGCGCACAGTACGGCGCAGCGCAACATTATTCATGAGGCCGATATTGCTTCCGGTTTGCAGGCGGCTGCGGCGGTTGGCGACGATCATCTGCAAAAGATGGAGCGCGGAGCGGTGAGCCCGGAGAGCTTTACGCATGGCACCTCGGCGCAGCGCATGGGGTGGTTCAAGCGCGGGCTGCAGCAGGGAACCATCGCAGCGTGCAATACCTTCAAAGTGGGTGGTGTGGTGCCTGCGTCGAGCGATGCGCCGTAGTTGAAGGCTATGCCTGGTTCAGTACCGGCAGCACAGTGTTTTCAGAGGGTTCGGCCTCGAAGTAGGTTCGGATGCGCTTCGCGGTCGCGGCGTTGACGACGGCGGTGAGGGCATCGGGACCGGCCTGTTTGATTCCGCGCACGCTGCCGAAGTGCTCGATCAGGCGTTGCCGCGTTCGTGGGCCGACGCCGGGGATGGATAACAGCTCGCTGTCGCGGTCGCGCATCTGCCTGCGCTTGCGATGGTAGGTGACGGCGAAGCGGTGGCTCTCGTCGCGAATCTTCTGCACCAGGTGGAGTACGGGGGAGCGGCGGTCCAATACGACGGGTTCGTTCTCCTGGCCATAGACGTAGATGATCTCCTCGCGTTTTGCGATGGAGGCGAGCGGCTGCAGGGTGATGCCGATCTCCTCCAGCGCAGCGTATGCCGCGTGGAGCTGGCCGAGGCCGCCGTCGATGAGGATGAGAGAAGGGAAGGGCTTTTTATCTTCCTGCAGGCGTTTGTAGCGGCGCTGAATGACCTCGCGCATGCTGGCGAAGTCGTCGACGCCGGTGACAGTCTTCACCTGGAATTTGCGATAGTCGGACTTCTTCATCGCGCCGTCCTCCCACACGACCATGGAGGCAACGGTTTCCGCGCCCTGAATGTGCGAGATGTCGAAGCACTCGATGCGGCGAGGGAGTTCTTCGAGCGTGAGGGCGTCCTGCAGGGCCTCCTGAATCGCCTTGATGCTCGGTTGCAGGACGCGGAAGCGCTGGTCGTAGGACTGCTTCGCGTTCTGGCAGACGAGGTCGACGAGGGAGCGTTTTTCTCCGCGCTGCGGGGCGAGGATCTCGATTCGCTTGCCGGTTCGTTCGGTGAGGATGTCGGCCAGCAGGGCGCGATCGGGGAACTCGACCGGGACGAGGATGGAGCGAGGGACGTAGTTCTGATCGAGATAGAGCTGCTTCAGCAGGGCAGAGAAGAAGGCCGTGGGGCTGAACGCAGCACCCAGCTCCGAGATGGCTGTGTGTTGAACGACGGGGATGCCTTCGCCGATCTCCGGCGCGGGGGCTGAAGGGTTGGGCTCCATGCGCGGGATGGCCTCGAGTTCGTCGATCTCCGCGACAGCCTCGGTGGCTGCGTCCAGCAGGGACTCCGGGAGATCCTCCCAGAAGAAGTCGCGGCGGTCGACGATCTTGCCGCTGCGCATGTGAAAGAGATTTACGGCGAGCATCTCGTTTTCGTAGTGATAGCCGAAGACGTCCGCATCTTCGTTGTCGGTCGTCGCCATGCGCTGCTTGTCCTGCATCTGATGGACGGTGACGATCTGATCGCGCAGCCTGGCCGCAAGCTCAAACTGCTCGGTCTCCGCAGCGGACTCCATGCGTTTCGTCAGCGATTGTTCGAGTTCGTTGGTCCTTCCTTCCAGAAAAAGCTGCACGTCCCGGATGGTGTCTTTGTAGATCTCCGGCGTCGTCAGCCCTTCGAGGCATGGGCCGAGGCAGCGCTTGATGTAGTACTGCAGGCAGGCGCGCGGATGGTAGCGCGAGAGGTCGACTTTGCAGCTCGGAATCAGGAAGCTGCGGTGGATGAGGTCGACCAGGCGGTAGGCCAGGTTTCCTGGAAAGTATGGGCCGTAGTAGGCACTCCCGTCCTTGCGCAGCCTGCGCGTCACGAAGACCTTGGGATAGCGGTCGTTCATGGTGAGCTTGATGTATGGGTAGGTCTTGTCGTCGCGGAGCAGAATGTTGAAGCGCGGCTTCTTCTGCTTGATGAGATTGTTTTCGAGCGCCAGCGCCTCGTGCTCGTTGGCGACGGTGATGTACTCCACATCGACGGCCTCGCGCATCAGAGAGCCGGTCTTGGCGTTGGCCTGCGAGGCCTGAAGAAAATACGAACGCACCCGCGCGCGCAGGTTCTTCGCCTTGCCGACGTAGATCACCTCGCCCTCAGCGTTTTTATAGAGGTAGCAGCCTGGCTGGGTGGGGATGGTGCGAATTTTCTGGTAAAGATCCATGCGTGAAAGAGTGCTCGCGTCCTGAGTGTAGACGCTGAGCAAAGCTGTGTGCGGTGTGCATAGCTTTGCTCAGTAGATTTGACGCGCTACTGCATCAAAAGTTCCCGCTTCCGGGGCTTGTAGGCGTGGGCGAATCGATGCCGTACGGCCTAAATCGTTGTAAATAATACTGGTTGCGCTCTGTATTCTTTTGGCACGACAATTGCTCTACTACCTACGTTGCAGCACTTACTTAACAGTACTTATAACCAGGAGAGTGAAATCAATGAGCTCCAATCATACCGACACGAAAATAAAGTCTGCCTGCACCGCAATTCTCGCCAGTGCTGTGGTCATCACCCTGACGGTAGGCTGCTCGACCAAGAACTATGTTCGTTCCCAGACCACTCCCATCATTCAGCAGACGAACGATCTGGACGCGAAGACTGCGGCTGATCACCGCGACATCGTCTCTACCGACGAGCGTGCTCAGAGCGGCATCGCCGGTGCCCAGAGCGCAGCCAATACCGCCGATCAGCACGCGATGGCCGCAGGCCAGTCTGCCGATACAGCCAATAAATCCGCGCAGGAAGCCTATAACCGTGTAGACAGCCTGTCCGGTGTTGTCGCCAATCTTGACAACTACAAGCAGCTCTCCAACGTGACAGTTACCTTCGGCTTCGACAAAGCTGTCCTCACTGCAGAGGATAAGAAGCAGCTCGATGATCTGGCTGCCAACCTGACCAGTACCCGTGGCTACATCCTTGAGCTGACCGGTGGAACCGACACGGTCGGCGACGCTGCCTACAACTATCAGCTTAGCCAGCGCCGCGCCGATGCGGTCGCCAACTATCTGCAGTCGAAGTACAACATTCCTCCGCACAGGTTTTACCTCGTCGGTATTGGCAAGGATCAGCAGGTAGCGAGCGACAGCTCTGCTGCAGGCCGTGCCAAAAACCGCCGCGTCGATATCAAGCTGATGAGCAACATGAGCGGCGATCAACCCGCAGCGGGCGCGACAACCTCGCCCAGCGGGCAGATGTAACCCGCCACGATCACTCATCACGATCTCCGCAACAAAACCCCGCTATAGCACTTCTCCAGGCAACGCGTCCGGTATGCTGCGGGCGCGTTGCTCTCTTCACCTATGGCGGCAGGGCAGCATAAGAAAGCCCTGCCAGCCATCCTTCGCGGCTCTCAGCTGTGAATTTAATTTTTAAGTTTGTAGTAGACGATGCCCAGCAGCGCTGAGGCTGCGATCACCCAGGCAAACTGATACCAGTAAAAGAACGGGAACCCCCATAACGCAGGTGTGGCGCGCATGTAAAGTTGCGGGAAGCAGAGTCCCAGGTAAGGCAGCACCAGCAACAGCATCCAGCTTTTTTTTCCGCGTGCGGCTTTGGCGTTCGTTTCAGGTGCGGGCAACATATGCTGCAAAGCATAATGCATTTGCGCGCGGCAGAAAACCGGTCCTGATCGGGTAAAGTGGAAGAGGTATGGCCGAACCTCCTGCAGAACCGTTTCATTCCGCACCAGTCGGCACTGACCCGATTGCGGAAGCCATCGCCATCATGGCGCGTCTCCGCGCTCCGGATGGCTGTCCCTGGGACCGCGAACAGACGTTCGACTCCATCAAACGCCATACTCTGGAAGAGACCTACGAGGTCTTCGACGCCATCGAACGGCGCGCCTGGCCCGATCTGAAGGATGAGCTTGGCGATCTGCTGCTGCAGGTACTCTTCTACGCTCAGATGGCCTCCGAGGCGGGCTACTTCACCATCGACGACGTTGCCGCTAACCTGAACGCGAAGCTCATCCGCCGCCATCCCCACATCTTTGCCGGCGTCCAGGCTACGGACTCCGACGCTGTCCTGCGCAACTGGGAGCAGATCAAGCAGGCGGAGAAACAGACCGCAGCAAAATCGCAGAGCTCCATGCTCGACGACATTCCACGCACCATGCCGGCGATGCTCGAAGCGGGTAAGCTGGGCTCCCGCGCCGCGAAGGTTGGCTTCGACTGGCCCAATACCGATGGACTCTTCGACAAGCTGCAGGAGGAGATCGTTGAGCTGCAGGCTGAGCTCTCCCGACCGGCGGAGAGTAAATCCACATCGGCAATCGAAGCGGAGCTGGGCGACCTGCTCTTCACCGCCGTTAACCTCGCCCGTCATCTCAAAGTCGACCCGGAGTCGGCGCTTCGTTCCACCAACGCAAAGTTCCGGCGCCGCTTCGAGGCAATGGAGTCGGCAGCGGGCCATAGCGACGCTCTGGCGGCCCTCACGCCGTCGCAGCTTGAAATTCTGTGGTGTCAGGCCAAAGACGCCACCAGCGAGCCCCCAGCCCCATGAATGTACATCCGCACGACAGCATCGAGATTCGTTCCCTGACCACGCTTGAGCATTTTGAACGCTGCGTCACGCTGCAGCTTGAGGTCTGGGGCTACAGCGACGGCGATCTTATCCCACGGCGTATGTTTCTTGTGGCCCAGCGCATCGGCGGGCAGGTGCTTGGCGCCTTCCACGGCGACATCATCATCGGTTTCGCCATGTCTTTGCCTGGTTACCGTAACAAACGGCCCTACCTCCATTCGCACATGCTCGCCGTCCTTCCGGAGTACCGCAATACCGGCGTTGGCCGCCGACTCAAACTCGCCCAGCGCGAGGAGGCCATCGGGCGCGGCTTCGATCTGATGGAGTGGACCTTCGACCCGCTGGAGATCAAAAACGCTCATCTGAATATCGCTCGCCTCGGTGCGATCGTTCGCCGTTATCAGCCGGATTTTTATGGCCCTTCTTCATCCCCATTGCAGGGAGGCCTTCCGACGGATAGGCTATACGCGGAGTGGTGGTTGCGTTCTCCCCGCGTTACGAGTCTTCTGCGCGGAGAGCCGGAGCCCCTTCAGATTGTTGAACGCATTACCGTCCCGCACTCCATCTACCAGTGGAAGCAGGACACCCGGCAGCGAGGTCTTGCACAGGCTCTGCAGAGCAGCAACCGAGAGGCGCTTCAGTCGGCGTTCGATCGCGGCCTGGCCGTGGTTGGTTACGAGCGCGACGAGGAAGGCAACGGCTGTTATCTTCTTGGCCCCTGGAAGGAACCGTCCGGCAGCGACAATATGATTGAGGAACCGCTGAAAACCTAAACCGTAAAACCGATCCAAAATTGAAGCATTGCCAATACCCGCAGTCGACGGATACCCGGAAAGACAGGAACTGCCCATGCTCAACATCGATGCCATCCACATGCGCGAGATCAACATGCCGCTGGCGTATCCGTTTGAGACCAGCTTCGGCCTCACCACCGCCCGCCGCATCCTGCTGATCGAACTTGAATCCGACGGCCTCACCGCCTGGGGCGAATGCGTCGCGGGGGAGCATCCCTACTTCAGCGACGAGATGATCGACACAGCGTGGATCGTTATCGAGAGCGAACTGGCTCCGCGGCTGCTCGAGGCTGACCTCAAAACCGGCGGCAGCTGCGTTGATCTCTTCAAGCAGGTTCGAGGCCATCGCATGGCCAAGGCTGCGCTGGAGAATGCTGTCTGGGATCTTGAGGCGCAAGTCGAAGGGATATCGCTGTCCAGGCTTCTTGGCGGCACGCGCAGTGTCATCCCGTGTGGTGTTTCCATCGGTATTCAGCCAACGCCTGAAGGGCTCATGGACAAAATCGCCACCGAACTGGCTGCCGGATACCAGCGCGTGAAGCTGAAGTGCAAGCCTGGCTGGGACATCAGTATCTTCGAGGCGGTGCGCGCCCGCTGGCCGGACATCACCCTCAGTTGCGACGCCAACTCCGCCTACCGGATGAAGGATCTCGACCACCTTGCGAGCTGGGATCAGTTTGGGCTGCTCATGATCGAGCAGCCTCTCTGGTACGACGATTTTTACTTCCATTCCATGCTGCAGAAACGCCTCGACACTGCCATCTGTCTCGACGAATCCATTCGCAATCGTCGCGACGCCCTGGCAGCCGTCGACATGGAATCCTGTCGCATCATCAACATCAAGGTCGGCCGCGTCGGCGGTTTCAGCGAGGCTATCGCTGTGCACAACGTCGCGGAAGAGCGCGGCATCCCCGTCTGGTGCGGAGGGATGCTGGAGACCGGCATCGGACGTTCGCATAACATCGCGCTGTCGTCGCTGCCGAACTTCTCGCTCCCCGGCGACGTCTCCGCCTCCAGTCGTTACTGGGTCGAGGACATCATCGAGCCAGCGGTTACGGTCAGCGCAAAGGGAGAGATCGCGGTGCCGACTGCCGTTGGCCGTGGCTTTGAGGTCCAGCGCGATCGCGTGGAGGCCCTGACGGTTCGCCGGCAGACGCTCTATGCCAAGGCCCGCGTGACCGCCTGAGCGTCTCCTATCGTCCGGGAAGCGGCGTATCCAGCAGCAGATGAATGGCGTCCTGATAGCTCATCGGACCGATCGTCTGGACGTTGCTCGCTGAGACGTTTGAGTGAACAATAAGATTTTTGACCATCAGCGCACGCACGCTCAGCCGCATCGAAAAATCGGTGAAGATCCACCGGTTGCCACCGGCGCTGGTCTGATTCAGCGCGACTTTGCCCCCTGGATAGATGTGAGCGAGCATGCCCCATCCAAAGTTCACAGGACGCGCGATCGTTCCCTCCATGCGAACCAGGTAATGCGTCTTCGCGTCGACCCAGATCCTTCCTTCAAGCCCGGTCAGCGCCTCGGCTTCGGTGTTTGGAGGAACAAACTTCGGATTGGGTTTGTAATCGAGCACGATCTCCAGCGCTCCATTGTTTGTTCCCGTTTGTGGCTGTCCCGGCGTGTAACTGAAGAGGGCCGCATCTGGCATCAGCGGCACCAGTCTGTCCGCTGTCTTCCGGTCGGTCTCCCCATTCCTGACATGCCTGGCATAGTTGGAGGGAGAAGCGAGCAGGTCATTCAAACGCTGCCTCTCTGCCTTGTCCTGCTCGTCAGTCAGCGGCTTGCCGTCCCTGGAAATAAGCCGCGCCACGGTGCCATCCCTGCTTTCGACAACGTCGCGAATCTGTTCGCCCTTGTCGTTGACGGTGCGAGTACGGTATCGCAGGTAAGAGTCCAGGTGATGCAGCGCGATCAGCTCGTTTGCAGCTGCATCGACTGCCCAGGAGCGCGGCGGTAGCGACAGCAACGAGGTCTCGTCTGCACCTTTTGTCGTATTGGCAGCCTGTGCCCTGGCGCGCTGATTTGCCAACGTATTCGGCAGGACCAGCGCCGCGACGACGATGCAGCGCCACAGATTTGGACGCGCCATAGCCATTCCGGCCCGCAGCGCACGGGTGGAAACCACTACCTTGCCCGTCTCCGCTGCCGTTGTTACCAACCCCCACCTCGTACGCAATCTTTGTCCATTCTGCTCATCTTACGTAAGACGTCTAACCTGCCCTAAAGTTTAGCCGGTTTGCCTCACGGCATGAGCCTGGGTATAGTTCGGGCAAGGCGCACCCGCAACAGATTCGCCAGGAGAACACAAATATATGAAGCCAGCAGAGGGTTCCACCGTCATCGGTAAGTCGGTCGTCATCCGGGGAGAACTCTCCGGCAGTGAAGACCTTTACATCGACGGAGACGTTGAGGGAACCATAACACTTCAGGAAAGCCGTCTGACCATTGGGCCCAATGCGCACGTCCGGGCCGACGTCAGCGTTCGCGACATCGTCGTCTTCGGTCACCTGACCGGGAATATCAAGGCGGCAGGACGTGTCGACCTTCGCCAGTCCGCGTTTGTCGCCGGCGATATCTCCGCCGGCAGGCTCTCCATCGAGGAGAGCGCCATCCTCAAGGGGAACGTCGAACTCAAAACCTCTTCCGAGGGAAAGCTAACCTCGAGCGGCAACCCGGCCGCGACCTCTGAGGCGACTGTATCCGGCACGCCTCTCTTTCCTCAGCCTCAGGCCTAGAACAGAAAAGGAAGCGAGCGTATGCGCAGCCTTTTTGGCAGCAGCGACAGCACCAACAGCACACGCGGATCCGAAGCGGGCCGCGTCGCCCGCCACTCAAGCGGATGGAAGGAGTTACTCAAACACCTGCGCTCGCAGGAGTCGCTCCGCATCCTCGACATCGGTCCCACCTCGTCCTCCAACATCAACTACATCACCAACCTCGGCCACAGCATCTACATGGCGAACGTGGTCGAAGAGGCGTCGAAGCCCGAGTGGATCGTGCCAGGCGAAGCCGGCGAACCAGCAGGCTTCGACGTGGAACGCTTCCTCGAGAGCAATCTCAGCTTCTCTGGCCGTATGTTCGACGTCGTCATTTTTTGGGACACGGCAGACTATCTGCCGGAGCCTCTCCTGGCGCCGGTCTTCACGCGTATTCACCAGGTCCTGCAACCTGGCGGACTCATGCTGGCCTTCTTCCATGCAACAACCGGCCCGGAGACTTCCTTCTGCCGATATCATCTTACCGACACGGAGGTCGTCGAGATGCAAAAAGCAGGGAACTACCCGCTGCTGCATATCTTCAGCAATCGAAAGATCGAAAACATGCTGAATGAGTTCAGCAACTATCGGTTCTTTCTGGCAAAGGATAGCCTTCGCGAGGTCATCATCACCCGCTAAGCCGCATGATCTTATCCAGCCATGAATGTTACAACACAGAAAAGCGCAGGCACTCGAAGATACAGAGTCTGCGCTTTCTTTTGTTATGAACTTATTGCTTAGCCCTTCGAGCTCTGCTTCTTACGCTCAGCCCAGCGCTTTTTCATGGCGTCGGCAATACGCTTGCGGCCTTCGGGACTCAGTTTGCGCTTGCGAGCGGTCTTGACTGCCGGTGCTGCGGCTGCCGTGTTCTTGCTGCCTTTGGGGCGGCCCGGGCCTGTGCGAACCGCGGCGGCGGTTGTTCCGGACAACAGCGTCCGTGCCTGTTGTAACTTCGATATCTGTGCATCAATCTCAGCGATGATACGGCTAACTTCCAAGTGTTACCTCCAGGTGGCATCGATATTCAGTCACTGTCGGTGTTAGCCGTCAACCGAATTTCTTACCTGCCACTCGTATGACGATACAGAAGTAACTAACATCAGGCAAATAACTGGTAAGTCGAAACGGCTATTCGCTCTTACTCGAAATAGCTTCTTTTTCTTCGCTCCCCGCATCGGAACGCGGCGTGCGAATAGAGTATCCCGGTCCGGTTTCATCTAGTTCTTCATACCGCGAACTACCCAGGCCGCGACGGCTATTGTTCTCATCAATACACTTCTGCAGACCTTTCAAAGTCTCCTGCTTGTCCCGCGCAAACTCAGTCGCCATGCGGGTTAACGCATAGGTCAAAATATCGCTGTGGTGCAGGTCCTGCATATCCGGCGCGCGTCGCAGATTGAGCCAGAGGCGATGAACGAGCTGTACCTCGCGAGGCTCAATGGTGGGCGCATGAGGTCCGATATGGAAGCTGAGCGACTCCCCATCCGGATTGACGACATAAAAAGTAAATTGCCGTTTTGGTTCCGGAAGCGCCTCCCAAGCCTGACCGACGTGGTATGCCTGCTCCTCCGCCGTGAGCTTCGTCGATAAGCCGGAGACTACCGCCGCCGCGTCCAGCGAGTTAGCCGTCTGTACCAGCGCCGAAAAAATATCGCCGGCCGGAACTACCAGCAGGGAGATATGTTTCCCAAAGCTCTCCGCAACCGATACAGCTTTGGTAAAGAGCATCTGCTCATGTTCGCTGAATAACTGCTCCGAAGCATCCATATACTCCGGGCCGCCCGCGCCCATCATCCGCGCGGCCAGTACGACCAGATCCTGATCGTCCGTATTCGTATGTGTCAGGGCCCATTTCAGCGCAAACGGAGCGGAAGAATCACGCATTGTTACGACGACGGAGCCAGGACGAATATCCAGCGCTTCCCGTCCGATGCTCTCCGGATGCTCCAGCTGAAAGTGCTCCTTCATCTGTCTCGTTGTAGATTCGTGCCGTCGCTTGTTATCCCTTTCAGACAGAGAAAAGATCACAAAGAAAGCCGCCGCAAAGATAATTCCACTTACCGTAGCGACCGATTTTGTGAATAAATTAACAATCGCCGTCGTCAGCAGAACTAAAAATACCGAAAGTAGTCCAAGCGGTATCTCTGTCTTACCGAAACGCAGGTTCAGCGGTACCTTCCAGCCGCGTTCTCCCTTGTATTTCCACCGCAGCACCAGCATTGCCAGAGCGTTGAAGGTGAAGCTCCAGATCACCCCGAACGCATAAGCTTCGCCCAGCATAATCACGTCGCCGCGAGTCACCAGAATGGTGAACATCTGCAATCCGGCTACCAGATTCACAATGCGATAACTGGTTCCATATTTACGCTGCGGCTTGCGGAACCAGTCCGACAGCACACCATCTTCGGCTACTCGCATCAGTACGCCGGTAGATCCGACGATCGCCGTATTGACTGCGCCGCCAAGAATCAAAAAACCAACAATGACAACAAATACACGGAAACCGATTCGCAGCGCCAGCGGCCCGACCATAAACATCGCCATGCCGGCAATCAGGTTATCGCGATAGACCGGAACCCGTACCGAGTCAGGAATCAGCATGACTGCGAGCAGTGTGCCCAGGCCGGTAAAGATGAAGCTATAGATCGCAATTACGATTGCGGCGCGCTTCAGGTTCTTCAGCTTCGGGTGTTCGATCTCGCGGTTCACCTGCGCAAGCGATTCTTCGCCGCTCATCGCCAGGACGGAGTGCCCAAATGCCATCAGCACACCGAAGAATCCCAGCGTCCTGACAAAGCTCGTGTGCTTCAAAAATCCGAGAGCATCTTTGCTGAAGTGAAGATTATCCGGCGTTGGCCACGGTGGAAGCTGCACACCGCGATGGATCGCCGAAAATATTCCCCAGGCAAGTAAGATCACAACCATCACGGTCGTGATCTTCATCACCTTCAGGGCCTTGTCGCTCGACTCCTCAATGCCTTTGGTGTTCTGCCACCAGAAATAAATCGTGATAATTCCGGCGATTGCAGCCGAGGTCCCATCTACCGGCAGCTGTCTTGCAGCACCATTCGCATGCATCGCAAGCGCACCAGTCCAATGATGGAAAGCGAACAGCCGTAATAACTCATTCAGCAGCCCAACAATATACTGGCCGGCCGACACGCCCGAGATTGGTCCTGTCAGAATGTAGTCGAACATCAGCGCCGAGACGCTCAGTTTGGCGAAGGTTCCACCCAGCGCTTCCTTCACAATCCGGTAGACGCCGCCGCGCGTGAACATGCTGCAGCTCTCGACATAGACCGCGCGCACCGCAAAGCTGAACAGCATGACGCCCAGAATGAACCACGGAGCAGACTTGCCGACTGCCTCTTCTGCAATTCCGCCGGCGTAGAAGGCGGAAGACCCAAGATCGTTCAGAACGATGGCCGCCGCTCGCCAGAAAGAGATAAAGGTAAGCATGACCGACGAGGCCACGACCAGGCGGACACGGTTCGATTGCAGCTTCTGGATAGTTTGTCTGGAGGCCATTATGGTTTGTTGTTCACGATTGCGTTCCACTTATGACATCGAATCACTTCGGCATCATAAGGAACCCTGCATTCAGAATGGAGCTCTGCTGCGACCCACCGGCAGGAGCAGTGAAAACTCCGCGTTTGTCGCTGGCAGTTAATCTTCATCTCCCAGCAACTCCTTTAGATCTTCAGCAAAACTAACGACAATCACAATGGCAGATCCTGCCATCCCAAAAAAGAAAAGTGGCACGACGACCTTTGCGATTCCATGAATGATGAGATCCATATCCGTTGATTGTATCTCCCAACCGGCCTGAAATTGATAGCTCAATGTTAGACTTCAAACGCGATGCGACTTATTCCCCCGCGGCTTTGGGCTATGGCCGTACTATCCGGTGTCCTCCAGGTTCTGCCCTTTCCCATCGCCGGGCCGACGCCTCTGTGGCGCACAGCCTTCTGCTGGATCGCTCTTTTGCCGCTGCTCTGGGCGCTTCTGGCTAATGCAAAGACAGGAAATCCACTTACCCTCCGCCAGGGAGCTACGCTGGGTTACGTCTGCGGTTTTGTCTGGTACCTGGGTAATTGTTACTGGATCTACCAGACTATGTATCTCTACGGCGGACTCGCCAAACCTGTCGCCGTCGGCATTCTTGTCCTCTTCTCTCTCTATCTGGGTCTCTACCACGCCCTCTTCGGAACCCTTATCGCCGCCTTTCGCAACCGTTTCGGACGCCAGACGGCTCTGATGCTGGCTCCCTTCGCCTGGGTTGCCGTTGAGCTTGCCCGCGCCCGCGTTACAGGCCTTCCGTGGGACCTGCTCGGCATCGCTCAGGTCGACAACCCGCTGCTCACCCGTCTTGCACCCATCACCGGAGCCTATGGCCTCTCCTTTATCATCGTTGCGGTCAACGCTCTATGGCTCATTCGTATCCGTGTCCGCGAACGCCGTCATACCCGATTGCTGCTCACCCTTGCGGGCGTGGTCATCATCGTTCTCTACGTTGCGGGCCTTCGCCTGCTTGTCAGTTCAAAAACGGAAGCCACCACCGCGACGGCCACCCTCGTCCAGGAAAACTTAGAGGTAGGCGCCGCCAACACCGGGCCTCAGCCCACTACCCAGCAGTTTCTGGAATCCTTCTCCTATCTCAGTCGTTATCCCTCCACGCAATTCCTGCTTGGAATACCCGAGTTGCCGGGTACGCAATCCGTCTACCTCATTCGCCGGCACCCTTCCGTCGAAGGAGCCGACTCCAGATCTCCGGTACCCACGCCAACCAACCTTATCGTCTGGCCCGAATCCCCCGCGCCATTTGAGAGCATCGATCCACAGTTTCGCACCGCGATGTCCGATCTTGCCCGCGCCGCTCAGGCCCCCATCATCGTCGGCAACACCGGCTTCGAGCAGAATCCATCCACAAAATCCGGCTACACCCCGTACAACCGAGCCACCTTCATCACCCCCGACGGAACCTACGCCGGACACTACGACAAGATGCACCTGGTCCCCTTCGGCGAGTACGTCCCCTATAAAAAACTTTTCTTCTTCGCAAAGGATCTTCTTAACGAAGTCGGCACCTTCGAACCCGGTACGCAGCGCAGCGTCTTCACCACCGGTGGCCACACCTACGGCACCTTCATCTGTTACGAATCCATCTTTGCCGACGAGATCCGTCACTACGCCGAGCAGGGAGCCGACGTCCTCGTCAACATCTCCAACGACGGCTGGTACGGCGACACCAGCGCCCCCTGGCAGCATCTCAACATGGTTCGTATGCGTGCTATCGAAAGCCATCGCTGGGTTCTTCGCGCCACCAATACCGGAGTGACGGCAGCCATCAACCCCTGGGGCCGCGTCACGGTTGCAGCGCCACGCCACATTCGCACCAGCATCCACGTCCGCTTCGCCTATGAGCACGACCTCACCTTCTACGCCGCCCATGGCGATCTCTTCGCCTACGCCTGTGCTCTCGTCACCACGCTTGGCCTGATCTTTAGTCTCCGGACAAAATTCACGTAAACTAAAGGCTATGCTTAGCGATCTCGAATACTCCTACTCCCCGGTCCGCGACAAAGTGCGCGATCTGCGGGAGTATCTTTGACTCGGCCCGACTCCGCCGCGAACTAGCCATCATTGAAGAAAAGATAGCCGATCCCACGGTCTGGGCCGACGCCTCGCGTTCGCAGCCGCTCATGCGCGAACGCAAGCGCCTCGAAACCCTCCTCGCCGACGACTCCGAACTCGCCCGCCGCTCCGACGACATCGAGGCCTACTTCGAGCTTGCCAAAGAGGGCGAAGACACCGAGCCCGACCTGGTTCGCGAGATCCCGTCTCTGGTCGACTTCGCCGAAAAGCTCGAATCCAAAACCATGCTCTCCAGCGAGACCGACCCGCTCAACGCCATCGTCGTCGTCCATCCTGGCGCAGGCGGCACCGAGAGCCAGGACTGGGCCGAGATGCTCATGCGCATGTACATCCGCTGGGGCGAGCGCCAGAACTTCAAAGTTGAAATCAACGAAATTCAGGATGGCGACGAAGCCGGCATCAAATCCGCCACCTTCACCATCACGGGCGATTTCGCCTTCGGGCTGTTAAGTGGCGAAACCGGCGTGCATCGCCTCGTCCGCATTTCTCCGTTCGACTCCGCCAAGCGCCGCCACACCAGCTTTGCCAGCGTCTTCGTCTCGCCCGAGATCGACGACACCATCGTCATCGACATCAAACCCGACGACCTCCGCATCGACACCTACCGCTCCGGCGGCAAGGGCGGCCAGCACGTCAACACCACCGACTCCGCCGTCCGCATCACACACATTCCCACCGGTCTCGTCGCCGGCTGCCAGAACGAGCGCAGTCAGCACAAGAACAAGGAGCGTGCGATGAAGCTCCTCCGTTCGCGCCTCTACGAGTACGAACTGGACAAGAAGAAAGCCGTCAGCCGCAAGCTCGAAGACTCAAAGCTCGACATCAAGTTCGGCTCGCAGATTCGCAGCTACGTCCTGCAACCCTACCGCATGGCCAAGGACCTTCGTACCCGCGTTGAAGTCGGCGATGTCGACAAGGTGCTCGACGGCGATCTCGAACCGTTCATTCGCGGCTACCTGCGCATGCGCCGCGAGGGCAACTTCCCGGCGGAGGCTGCAGACGACGATCTAAGCTAGCAGAACAGGTCCACGACACCTGACACAGGCCGTGCAGCTACGGATGCGCGTTCTTCGTCTGAGCAATCGTTGCCTCGGAGGCATGACATTCGTCACCCCATCTTCTGACATACGCCACTGTCCTTCAGCCGCGATATAAGGAATGCTTATCTCCAGCAGGCATCCTCCGCTGTTCAGGAGTTAAATGATGACGACCTCATTCTTAACGAAACCCAACTACGGCATCGACGCTCCTGCCGTTATGCGCAACTTCTTTCTCATTGGCGCAGCCTGTCTGCTCTTTGCAATCTTTGCTCCGGCGCTTGTCCATTTAGGTCCGATTGCGATCCGCCCCCGGTCCTTCTTCTGGCCTGCTGGCTTTCTCATCGGCGAAGGCTTCCTCTTCCTGCTCTACGTCAAAATCGGCAAGTTCCGTCACCGTGACTTCATGCTGAGCCTCCACTCCTGGCGCGGCGACGAAAATGTCCTCGACGTAGGCTGCGGCCGCGGCCTGTTACTCGCAGGAGCAGCCAAACGCCTCGCCGCCCTGAAGGGAACCGGCCATGCCACCGGCATCGACGTCTGGTCGAACGTCGACATGGGCGGAAACTCCGCCGCCGCGACGCAGCATAACCTCGACCTCGAAGGCATCTCCTCCATCTGCACGCTCGTCAGCAAACCGGCGCAGGAGATGTCCTTCCCCGACGCCAGCTTCGACGTCATCGTCTCGAACCTCTGCCTCCACAATATCTACGATCGTCCCACGCGCCGCCAGGCTCTCCAGCAGATCGTTCGCGTGCTCAAACCTAGCGGCATCGCCCTCATCTCCGACTACAAACGCACCGGCGAATACGCAGAAGAGTTCTGCAACTCCGGCCTCATCGTCGAAAAGAAGCGCGGCAGCCTTCTGACGACCTTTCCGCCCCTCACCGTCGTCATCGCCCGCAAACCCGTGTAACTCTCCTCCCTGGCCTGCATCCAATCAATAACGACCAGGAGGCATGAGCCAGCGATGAGCGCAACCAAAGCAGCAGACAAACCGAAGCACACCGTCGACGAGCAGGCTGCACTACGCAAACAATTAGTCGCGCTCCTCCAGGGCGGCCAGGCGCACGTCACCTTTGACGATGCCGTAAAAGACTTTCCTGCCGACCTGCGCGGCACCGTTCCGCCCAATCTCCCCTACTCCGCCTGGCAGATTCTTGAGCATCTTCGCATCACCCAGCGCGACATCCTCAACTTCTCCGCGCCTCCCACCGGCGGCTACCACCCCATCAAGTGGCCCGACGACTACTGGCCCAAAACGCCGCAACCCTCCGGCGCCCACGCCTGGGATCAATCCATCGCCGCCATCCGCACCGACCTCGAACATTTCGAGGCCCTCATCCAGAACCCCGGCTCCGACCTGTACAAAACCTTCCGCTGGGGCGACGGCCAGAACCTCCTCCGCGAAGCGCTCCTCGTCGCCGACCACACCGCCTACCATCTCGGTGAACTTATTGTTATTCGCCGCCTGCTTGGAGCCTGGCACAAGTAAACTCTCTCTGAGCCACGGCGGACAGGAACCCCGACAAACGATGAATGAACCCGAGACAATCCGCACCATGTTGGGAGTCACCACTCCCGGCAGGCCCCGCACCATCGCCGTTATCGGTCTGTCGGAAAACTCCGGCAAGCCCAGCCACTACGTCTCCGCATACATGCAGCAGCACGGCTACAAAATCTACCCCGTGAACCCGTCTATCCCCGAGGTCCTCGGCGAAAAGTCCTGGGCCTCGCTCTCCGACCTCCCTGTTAAACCTGACATCGTCGACGTCTTCCGCCTGCCAAAGTTCATCCCCGCCATCGTCGACGAGATGATCCGGCTCAACCTCCCCAACCTCTGGGTCCAGCAGGGAATCGTCAACCTCGAAGCCGCCACCCGCGCCGAAGCCGCCGGCATTCATGTCGTTATGGACCACTGCATTATGGTCGAACACCGTCACAGCCAGCCTTTATCCCACTAAAAACGCCGTCCGTCCGCATCTGCCCAATTGTCATTCGCTTGTAACCACACCTGACACCCCCGCATCCAACCCCTACAATCGAGATAATGACGATCCGCCGACTCTCCGCTCTGCTTACCCTCCTCTGCGCCCTGTTCGCGCTTACCCCGGCGCGCGCCCAGCTTCAGGCCGTCGGCGATGGCGGCCCCGGCCCCGTCAAGGCCCAGCACCTCACCGCCGAGCTCGTCTCGCTCGCCCCGAGCATCGCTCCCGGTGGCACCCTCCAGATCGGCCTCGTCCTTACCCTTGAAGAGCACTGGCACGTCTACTGGCTCAACGCGGGCGACGCCGGTGAGCCTCCAAAGATCACCTGGACCCTTCCCGCCGGGATCACCGCCGGCCGCATGCAATTCCCGATCCCCAGCCGCCTGCCCGTCGGCCCTCTGATGGACTTCGGCTACGAAGACTCCGTCGCCTTCCCCGTGAAGCTCACCGCCGCGAGCTCGCTCAAACCCGGCCCCATCCACCTCGACGCCATCGTTAGCTGGCTGGTCTGCGCGCAGGTCTGCATCCCCGGAAAGGCCCACCTTGGCCTCAATCTCACCGTCGCCCCCGGAGCCACAGCCCCCGCGGAGCCCGTAGGCGCTCTCGGCGAAGCCCTCACCCTCATCCCCAAGCCTCTCCCCGCCGATGCAAAGCTCACCATCACCGGCGGCAAGACCGACTTCGTCTTCACCCTCATCACCGGCAAACGTGAGACCGACGCCGAATTCTATCCCGCCGACCAGGAGCAGATCGCCAACGCGGTCGACCAAAACGTCGAATCTCTCCCCGACGGTATTCGCCTCCGTGTTCGCCGTGACGAAACTCTAACCAAACTCCCCGCGCAGCTCCACGGCGTCTTCAAGCTCTCTGACACCGTTGCCTACGACGTCACCGCGCCCGTCACCCCCGGCGAGATCGCCGCCGCTCCCGCGCCTCCTCCTGGAGCAGACACCAGCAACGTCACCACCCTCACCGCCATCGGCCTCGCCTTCGTCGGCGGCATCATCCTCAACCTGATGCCCTGCGTCTTCCCGGTCCTCTTCCTCAAAGGCCTCGCCCTCGTGCAGTCCTCCGGCGAAGAGCGCAGCCGCCTCCGTAGCCACGGCCTCATCTACACCCTCGGCATCCTGGTCTCCTTCTGGGTCATCGTCGCCGTCCTGCTCATCCTCCGTGCCGAAGGCAGCCAGGCCGGATGGGGCTTCCAGCTACAATCCCCGATCTTCCTCACCCTCCTCGCCGCGGGCATCTTCTTCTTCGCTCTCTCGCTGGCCGGACTCTTCGACATTGGCCTTTCCCTCACCAGTGTCGGCGGCGAACTCGCCCAGAAGCAGGGCTACACCGGCAGCTTCTTCACCGGAGTTCTCGCCACCGTCGTCGCCACGCCCTGCACCGCGCCGCTCATGGGAGCTGCCATCGGCTTCGCCCTCGCCCAGCCCGCCGGAATCACCTTTGCCGTCTTCACCGCCCTTGGTCTCGGCCTCGCAGCGCCGTATCTCCTGCTCAGCTTCCAGCCCGCCTGGACGCGCATCCTTCCTCGTCCCGGCGCCTGGATGGAGATCTTCAAGCAGCTCACCGCCGTCATCTTCTTCGCGACGGTCATCTGGCTCGTCTACGTCTACGGTTCACTCTTCGCAGGCGGAGCCAGCGGCGGCCAGGGCATCTACCGCGTCGCTCTCCTGCTCGGCTGCTTCCTTATGCTGACCATCGCAGGCTGGGTCCTCGGCAAATGGCCCGCCCGCTGGACCAGCACCATCGCCGCCCTGCTCATCGCCGCTATCGGCCTCGCCATCCCGCTCTACCAGCCCAAAGACACCACCCTCGTCTGGGCTCCCTACTCGCAACAGGCGCTCGACCAGGCCCGCGCCGCCGGCCATCCTGTCTTCATCGACTTCACCGCCGCCTGGTGCCTCAGCTGCCAGGTCAACGAGCGGCTCGTCCTCAAATCCGCCGACGTCCAGCATGAGTTCAGCAAAAACAACGTCACCCTCCTTCGCGCCGACTGGACCCAGTACGACCCCGAGATCACCAGACAGCTTGGTTTGGTCAACCGCAGCGGCGTCCCCACCTACGTCATTTATCCCGCTGCCACGAACTCCGCCGCCGACGTCCTCCCGGAACTCCTCACCAAAGACATTGTCCTCACCGCCCTGAAAAAGGATGTAAACCCCTAAAAGACAATGTCCTGCCGGACGGGCCTCCTGCGCGGAGGGCGGGCGTTCACACGCCTTTTTAAGTTGTCCGGGCATAACAAGCAGCACCGGCCCTCCCGTTGGTCGGGATCAATCGTTGCCGACCAACGGGAGGCCCTCAAAAGATCATCCCCGCGAGACAAGACACACCTACCACGAAGTGGTCGCCCCACGCGCTGTGGGCCCGTCCGGCAGGACCTTTGCATTTGTCATGCCTTCGTCGCACAATATTGCCAGACAGCAGTTGTGGAGGTGATCCCCATGAATCCCAGGCCCCACCGCAAACTTCTCTCCTTCGCTCTAATCCTCTTCACCCTTCCCGCGCTGGCCCTCATCCCCGGCACTCTCGCCCCAGACTTCAGAGGCACCGACTCCACCGGCGCGCAGCACACGCTCTCGCAGTATCGCGGCAAATACGTCGTCCTCGAATGGGCCAATCAGGGTTGCCCCTACGACCGCAAGCACTACCTCAGCGGCAGCATGGAAGCATTACAGAAAGAGTGGACCGCCAAAGGCATCATCTGGCTCTCCGTCATCTCCTCCGCGCCCGGCGAGCAGGGTTACGTCACCCCGGCCGAGGAGAACACTTACCTCAAAACCATGCACGCCGCCCCCACCGCAGCGCTCCTTGACCCCGAAGGCGCCATAGGCCGTCTCTACGAAGCCAAAACCACGCCTCACATCTTCGTCATCGACCCCACCGGCAAGCTCATCTACCAGGGCGCGATCGACAACAAACCCACCACCGAGCAGGAAGACCTAAAGGGAGCCGACAACTACCTCAACGACGCCCTCAACGCCGCCATGTCCGGCAAGCCCATCCAGGTCGCCAGCACCCGCCCCTACGGCTGCTCCGTTAAGTACGCCCACTAGAGCCGTCTCACAGATGCTGTGGTGGCCAGAAAAGTCATCATTCTGACCCCGAGCGTAGCCGACCGGGAAGAACCCCTGTATTTCGTTCGAAGCACCACGCTACTCCGATTTGCCATCGCGTTTCCGTAATTTAATCCGCGCAATCTCATCCATCCTCTGTGCCAGCAGCTTCTCGCGTCCCTCCTGCGTTGGCTGATAGTACCTTCGCCCCGCCAGCGAATCCGGCAGACACTGCATATCCGCCACGCGTCCTTCGACATCATGCGCGTACTGATAGTCCCTGCCGTAGTCCAGCTCTTTCATCAGCCTCGTCGGCGCGTTCCGCAGATGCAGCGGCACCGGCTCCGCAGCCGTCGCTTCAATATCCGCCTTCACCGCGCCATACGCCGTATACACCGCATTCGACTTCGGAGCCAGCGCCAGATAAACCACCGCCTGCGCCAGCGCCAGCCCACCCTCCGGCTGTCCCAGAAAGTGCATCGCATCCCGCGCCGACAGGCAAAGATTCAGCGCCTCCGGAGCAGCCAGCCCAATGTCTTCGATGGCCATCCGCACGATCCGCCGCGCGCAGTACATCGGGTCCTCCCCCGCCTCCAGCATCCGTCCCAGCCAGTACAGCGCCGCATCCGCATCGGAGTTCCTCACGCTCTTATGCAGCGCCGAGATGATGTCGTAGTGCTGCTCACCCTTCTTGTCATACAGCAGCACGCGCCGCTGCATCGCCTCCGCCGCCAGCG
>Ga0302314_10003633_pt1 | contig 28393 bp, 23 predicted proteins | sample III_Palsa_N2_3_FD_200533 | JGI IMG/M metagenome (GOLD analysis project Ga0302314, IMG submission 200533) | Peat permafrost microbial communities from Stordalen Mire near Abisko, Sweden - III_Palsa_N2_3 | ecosystem: Environmental > Terrestrial > Soil > Palsa > Peat permafrost | place: Sweden...
GGCCGACCGGGCCAGCCTGAGCAAACGCCGGATTGTAATCGACGCCACCATAGGTGTTCGGATCAAACGGCGCCTCGGCATCGAAGGCGTTGATCAGGTTGAGATAGAATGTGAATCCCTCGCTGACCTTGTAGGACGTGACGAAATCGACCTCGACAAAATCCTTGATGTGGCACTGCTCGGAGACAGGAATGCCGTCCGCTCCGGGTAGATTGGTGACACCGATCGCATTCGCACATCCGACGCCCGCATAGTCCGGCGCACAGCCTTTGTAGCAGCCTGTATAATACGCCGTACCCGTAATCGAAAGTTTGCCGACGTCGAGCGTATTGGACCAGTTACCGCGCCATTTGGCGTGCCCGAATCCGACGTGTTGGCGTAGGGAGCTTCGGTACCAGCGAACCTCTGAACTTCGCCATCGGTGGTCAGATTGAGCTTGAAAACGAGCGTGGCATCGAGCGCCTGACCGGCGCGCCGGATCGCCTCGACCAGGCCGCCTTGCCGCTGAACTGCAGATCCGAGCCAATTCCCAGCAACGTCGAGATCGCGGCACTCTTGAGCAGCTGCCAGCAGGGATCAGGCCTTGACGCGGAGCGTGGTATCCATCGAAGTGATTGGTTCACACCCATGAGCACGGACGATCATCATGTCCTCGACATGCGTCGTGCCCCAGCCGAACTCGTGATAGGGCATGTCGAGCGTGAACACCATGTTCTCGAGGAAGCGCAGCTCGTGATGGCCCGGCATCTCGGCACCTACCGAGACCGGGTGATCGGTATGTTCGAGCCCGACCGAATGCGGCGCCGCCAGCACGAAACCGGGAAACCCCTCGTCGTGTACCGCCTTGAGCGTGAGATCGACGATCTCCTTGAAGGTCTTGCCCGGGCGGATATTCTCATAGGCGATGTGCAGCGCGCGGGTGACCGCCTTGTTGCGATCGAGCATCTCGCGCGTCGGCTCGCCGCAGATCACCGAGCGACCCACGTCGCCCCGATATTCCTTCCAGCTGCCGACCGAATCGAGCTTCATGATCTCGTCCCGCTCGACGACGCCGGTCGCCAGCCCGCGGATGTTGGCGATGATCCATTCGGACTTGCCGCCCTGCTCGGCCATCGACATCGCATGGATGCGCCCGATCTCGTCGAGCGGCATGCCCGGCTTGATCGCGGCGATCACCGCCTCGATCGCGGTCTCGCTCATCCGGCCGGCAACCTTCAGCAACTCGATCTCGTCGGGACTCTTGACCATCCGGATCTGCTTGAAGATGTTGAGCGCATCGACGCCCGACAGCTTCTCCAGCCCGACGTCCTGCAGCCAGCCGAGCACACGCGGATCGTCGAAGCCGAGGCGACCCTGCTCGAGCCCCGCCTCGCGGATCGCGCCGGCGAGCGCACGGGTCGAGGTGACCTGCGGGTTGTCGCTGCCGTGCGCGGCGTAGCGCGCGAGCAACTGCTCGTCGCGCGGCGCCATCGCCACGCCCTGGCGGGTCGGATAGGGCATAAGTGGTGTGTGCGCGGGCGGCGTCGGCATCGGACCGGTCTCGTCGATCTCTTCGGTGGTCATCTCGAAGTCGCGCGGCGGCATCGGCTGGCCGGGCTTGAGCCGGGTGATGTAGGTCGCGATGTTGGGCATCCAGGTCGGCTTGTGCTCAAGATGATAGACGCCCGAACCCGGCATCACGAGCGCGGCGGGGGCGGTCTCGTCGCGCGGCAGCAGGGCATACAGCGTATAGTTGCGCGACATCAGGAACATCGGGCCCCAATAGTCCGACAGATAGTAGATATTCTCCTTGAACGCGGCGACCATGCCGTCGAGCCCGTATCTGTCCATGATTTCGTTGGCGCGGGTGCGGTTCAGCAGCATAGCGATTCCTTTCAAATACCCGCCAGCTCTTAGCCGGACCGACGTGGCGGCCCGCGGCGACGCCTCAAATTTATCCGCACGCCGGTCAATCGCCATTCCCCACGCATCAGATCGTGACAAATCCGTGTCTCGGATGCCGTGATTGATCGTCTGGCGGAGAGAATGCGGCAATTCGTGGACACCGGGGGGGCGGGTAGGCTGCAACCAAAAACGCGGGAACAAAATCCCGCCGAGTAGATGAGCCCAAACTTCAGCAGGAGTTTGAGCGAAGATCGTTTGAAACGCGGGGGGATACCGCAGACTGGCAGATCATCGCGCCCTCGTCCGGGCGTGATCGGAGCGACATGACCGCTTCCCAGCCTGCTCCTCTTAGCCTTCGCACGATCATCGCAAAATCGATCGACACGCGGCGATCCGAATTCGGAGGCCCGTGCACGGAATATAAGCTAAAGGGAGCCACTGTCGTGACGATGAACAACCGCCTGCTTATCCTGTCCCTGCTCGCATCCGCAAGCATCCCGTCGGCCGCCTTCGCGCAGGCCGCGACGACGCCGGGCGCTCCCGGCGCCACGCCCGAGGCCGCACCGGGCGCCGCGGTAACGCCGCCGCCTTCGGATCAGCTCGGCGAGATCACCGTCACCGCGCGCAAATCCTCGGAGAACCTCACCGACGTGCCGCTTGCGATCACTGCCGTGACCGCAGCCGCGATCGAGAACCGCGGCATTCGCGACATCACGCAGATCGCCGCGTTCACGCCTGGCCTGACCTTCCAGAACCAGTCGGTCGGCCGCAACGATCGCGGCTTCAAGCAATATGTCATCCGCGGCATCATCCCCAACAGCTCGCTCGCCACCCGCCAGACCGTCACCGTGTTCGTCGACGGCGCGCCGGTCTCGGGCGGCAACCTTTCGGGCGTCACCGACATCGAGCAGGTCGAAGTCATCAAGGGCCCGCAGAGCGCCTTGTTCGGCCGCTCGACCTTCGCCGGCGCGATCAACGTCACGACCCGCGCACCGAGCTATACCTGGGGCGGCGAGGTCGACGGCGAATATTCGCGCTTCGACACCAAGGACGTCAGCGCCAGCATCGAAGGCGGGCTGATCCCCGACAAGCTGGCGTTCCGCCTGTCGGGCCGAATCTACCACACCGACGGCGGCTATACGGACAGCAACTATCCCGACACGCGGCTAGGCCGCCGCAACACGCAGTCGATCAGCCTCAGCCTGCTCGCGCAGCCGACCGAGACGCTGACCATCCGCGGCTTCGCGACGAGCTGGACCGACGACGACGGCCTGCCCGCCAACGCGCGCGAAGGCGTCGGCCAGGGCAATTGCCATCCCAATCCCTTGGTGCCGTCGCTCACCTATTATTGCGGCGCGATCGGCGACACGCCGGCCTCGACGCGCACCTGGAACGAGACGGTCAACCCGACGGCCTATAGCGCCGTCCAGAACGGCTCGACGCTGTTCGGGCCGCAGTTCGTCGATCATCTCGGCCTGCACCGTACCGCGCAGCAATACCGCGTCACCGCCAACCAGGAGCTCGGCGACTGGGTGCTGAGCGGCATCGGTTCCTACGGCCGCAACAAGTGGGGTTTCATGCAGACCGCGCTGGGCGAGGACTATCGCAACATCCCCAACCCGAACAAGGCGACCAACGCCAATGTTCCCTATGTCTATTCGCTGACGCTGGGCAACACCGAAGACCGCGACGCCTATGGCGAAGTCCGCCTCGCGACGCCCAAGGACAAGCGACTGACCGCGACGCTGGGCGCCAACTATGCCTGGGCGCGCACCGACAATCTGACCTCGTCCTATCAGCTCTCGGCCTACGTCCTCAACACGCCGCACACGATCAATAGCAGCAACACCTACGGCGTATTCGGATCGGTGCGCTGGGAGTTCGTCGATCATCTCTCGATCTCGGGCGAAGGCCGCTACCAGATCGACAAGCTGTTCCAGCAGACGCTGGCGGGGACCAATCCGGCGTACAAGGGCACGTTCAACTCGTTCACGCCGCGCGCCGTGCTGCAATATGAGCCGTCCCGTTCGGCGACCTTCTACGCCTCCTATTCGCGGGGCAACCGCCCGGGCGAGTTCAACACCATCTATGCCGCCCAGCCGGCCTATGTGCAGGCGGCGATCTCGGCGCAGGCGCATGTCGATCAGGAGGTGAAGGAAGACAAGATCGAGATGGAAGAGATCGGCTTCAAGGGCAATCTCTTCGATCACCGCCTGCGCATCCTGCTCGCCGGCTATGTCGGCAAGTGGACCAACCGCCACATCCCCAACATCATCGACTATATCAGCACCGCGGGCGAGCTTCAGTCGATCCAGGTGACCGCGGCCAACGGTTCGGTCGATCTCAAGGGCGTCGAGTTCGAGACGGCGTTCAAGCTGACGCCCGAGCTGACGCTGGAGGGCACGTTCGATCTCGCCGATACCAAGATCAAGAACAGCTTCTCGGCCGACGCGCTTGCGGTTACCGGCAACGCCAATCAGGTCGGCAAGCAGTTGCCCTATTATCCGAAATATTCCGCCTCGGCGTCGGCGACCTATATGCGCCATGCGTTCGCCAACTATGACGGCTTCATCCGCGGCGACGCCCAATATAGCGGGCGCATCTACGAAGCGGAGGACAATCTGGCCTGGACCAAGCCGGCGACGATCCTCAATCTGCGCGTCGGCATCCAGAACGACCAGTATCGCTTCGAGGTGTTCGGCACCAACCTGACCAACAACAAGACCCCGAACAGCCTCGCGCGCAGCACCGACACGATCTACAGCGCGCTCGGTGCCAACGTCGGCACCGGCCAGGGCATCACCGTCTCGCTGCCCGATCCGCGCAGCTACGGCGTACGAGCGAGCGTGAAGTTCTGATCTCCCGATAACGCGCACCCGAAAGGGGCGTCCGGCTTCGGCCGGGCGCCCGTTTCTCGTGGGCGGCCACGCAGCCGCTCGGCGATGTGGCGTGTGGCGAGGAGTCGGCGGACCCCGTGCTCCGGCGAAGGCCGGAGCGCTGGCTGTCGGCCGCGGCGCTCACTTCCCAACGCTCCTGCCTTCGCAGGAGCACAGAACGCTGTAGGATTTGCGGACGCACCTCTCCCTTAGCTGGCGAGAGAAACGGCCGGCGTGCCCGCGTGCCTCGTGGCAGCGGAGGTGTGCGGGGGTATCGTCCCGCGAGGGCCTTCATCGTTGCCGTCGCCTGATGCCGTGTAGCGAAAAGTGCTGGCGGCCTTTGGAGCGCGGACGCGATGCGATCCCGGTTGCGGCGGGTGCCTGGTTCTCTGCCGCCTCCGCGTGGCACGGGAAGCAGGCAAGCAGGCGCCGGTCTGGTGGAACATGATAGCGGGCTGATCCCTCCGGATGCCCGGCACGCCGGCCGTTCGGGCGGTCGATCGCACCGCCACCCCGTCCCGCCCGCTGCGTCGCCCTGATCGAAGGCGACAGCGGACGGTTGCAGCGTATAACCTATGTGGTTCGTTATGTCAAGATCATTTTACCATATGATGGTAATCACACGGCTAGTCGGGCGCCCGCGTAGCGCTGGAAGCCCATCATGTCGCGGCCCGGGCTGACGGCGACGCCGATGCCGCGCTTAAATCCCGTCAGATTGTCGCGGCTGGCGCCGCCCAGATAGTAGAGTCGCATGTCGGTGTCGGTGACGATCAGATGCGGCGCGGTCACCTCGCCCGCGTCCCAGCCGCCGCTGCCATCCACCGTGAAGAAGGGGCGGCCAAACATCCGCGTCCAGGCGATCCCGTCTTCCGACGTCGCCGCCGCGATCGAGCGCCGCTTGAAGCGCGCGGGATTGCTGTCGATGCCGGAATAGACCATCAGATAGCGCTGACCGGGGAAGGGATTGCGCTGCAGGTTGCGCGCGATGATGCCCTTGCTGTCGGACTCGCGGGGGCCGTCGGCCCAGCGCATCTCGCCCTGCTGCTCCCAGGTCACGCCGTCATGCGAAGTGGCGACGTGGCTGCGCAGCACCTCATAGTCGCCGCTGCCCGAGGTATAGTGCATGAGGAAGCGCCCGCGGTCCGCGACCACCGCCGACCAGGATGCGAAGACGTCGCCGCCGTTCCCGAACAGCGCGCCGCCGGGGCCCGGGCCGGGCACCCGCATCCAGTTGATGCCGTCCTCGCTCTTCGCCAGGCCGGGCAGCGTGCGGAAGCCGAGCACATGGTTGCCGCGGGTATCGACCGAGGGCGTGCGGTCGCCGCCGAAATACCACATCCAATAATGGCCGCGCGCATAGGTCACGTCGGTGACGCCGACATGCAGGCAATCGAACGCGGTGGGATCGGCGCTCGGCCAGAAGATCGCGCCTTGCGGACCGGCGCCGGGGTGGCGCGTCCAGCTCAGGCCGTCCTTCGAGGTCGCGAGCGCGACATAGCCGCTGGCGAGGCTGGTCGGCGTGATGCCGTCGAAATCCTCGTTCTTGCCGTAATACCACATCATCCACTCGCGCCGCTTGGGCGACCAGAGCGGCGTGCCCACCCCCACGCGGACATCGTCGCAATAGCCCTTGGGGCCGGGCGCGAGGATCATGCCGAGCAGCGGGTTGCGCGCCGGCACCAGCTGAGCGCGAAGCGATGTGCCCAGCGACGCCGTCATCGTTGCGGCGATACCGCCGAGGCCGAAGCCCCGTCGCGAGATACCCGTCGTCATTTCGCCTTCTCCATGGGAACCGAGGCCTTCACGTCTTCGGCGCGGCGCGCCATGCCCAGTCGGGCGATGTCCGCCACCGGCTCGACGCGGCGCTCGTCGCCGAAATGCAGAATCGGGGTCGCGGCCTCTGTTACGGCGGGCCAGTGCGGCACGCCCTTGCCATTGGGGTTGCCGGTGCGCGCGAAATTGATCCAATAGGTGATCAGGTCGACGCTCACCTCGCGATCGACGTCGGTCCACTGCCGCTTGCCCGGTGTGAGATCGTCGAACGTGTAGGCGACGTCGGACCCGTGATCCGCTCCGTAGAGCGCGGCATCGGGCGACGGCGCGACGCGGTCGAACCGGTAGAGCCACGTCTTCGGCTGCACCTGCGCATGCAACCGCGCCTCGTAGAGCGAACCCTCGTTGATCGCATAGGAGCGCAGCGTGACGCGCGATGTCCGCGCCTCCGTATCGTCGGCGTGCGGCCACAGCGGCAGGATCGCGTCAGCCTTGTCGCCATAGGTGGCCCGCACCCACTGCTCGAAATCGGCGGGGGTGAAATGCGCGGGCACCGAGGAGCTGTTCTCCTGCGCGGTCGAGCCGATGATCAGCGGCAACGGGTCCTCGCGGTGCTGCTGGAAGGCGTGCGTCGCGGTCAGCGGCAGCACGTCGCCGTCGGCGATCGGGGCGAAGGGGAGAAGCAGCGCCTTCTGCTCCTCGGGGTTCAGCACCTGCAGCTTCTCCCAGGGCAGCGCGCGCATCTCGGCGACCGTGGTGGCGCCGCGTGCCGCCATGAAACGCTCGCCGAAGGCTTCGGCGACGGGTCGCTCGCGCATGGCCGGCGTCAGCCCGAACAGCGGGCCGCTCTGCACGATGCCGCCCGCGAGCAGCCCCTTGGCGGAGGGTGCCGCCAGCAGCATGTTGACCGACACCGCGCCCGCCGACTGGCCGAACACGGTGACGCGCGCGGGGTCGCCGCCGAACGCCGCGATGTTGGCGCGCACCCAGCGGAGTGCCGCGATATTGTCCATCACGCCGTAATTGCCCGACGCCCCGCTCGGCGAGGCCTTCGACAGCGCGGGGTGCGCCAGATAGCCGAGCGCGCCGGTGCGATAGTTGACCGTGACGAGGACGACGCCGCGCGCCGCCAGCTTCGCGCCGTCGAAGTGCGGATCGGAGGTGCCGCCGCCGATGAAGCTGCCGCCGTAGATCCAGACGAGCACCGGATATTTCTCGGCGCTCTTGGCGGCCGGCGCCCAGAGGTTGAGGTAGAGGCAGTCCTCGTCGAGCCGCTCGAGCGTCGAGGGGTGCGCCGGCGAGACCGGCTGCGGGCAATCCGCGCCGAAATGATCGGCCTGGCGGACGCCCGTCCAGCGGGCCGGCGGCTGCGGCGGGGCCCAGCGCAACGCGCCGATCGGCGGCGCGGCGAACGGTATGCCCTTGTAGGCGACGGTGTCGGTCCTGCCGTCGGCGACGCCCTGTACCAAGCCGTCGGCGATCTCGACGGGCGCGACCGGCGGCGCGGCGGCGGCGGTCAGACCGGCCAGCATCAGAGGGGCCATGGCGAGAAGCTGCGTGATCATGAGACCTCCTGACGAAGAAAGCGTAGCGCTCCGCGAGGGGGGCGGGCAGGTAAAGACGGCGCTCGTTCCTGGTCGACAGGCGGATAGCCGGCAACGCCGTCTTCCTGCGCGGCGGGTCGGGATGGTGTGATCGGACTTGGCGATGCCGTCGCCCCGTTCCATGCCGTGCCGCGCGACCGCGCGAGGAGACCATAGTGACCGATACCAGCCTGTCCACGAGCGTCCTCGCCGCATGGCGCAACCCCGGCCTGATCGCCCACGCGCAGCAGGGCACGATGCTGGTCAACCGCGACCGCGCCGACCGGATAATGGACAAATACGGGCTCGACGGCCTGGTCGCGGCGCTGCCCAGCAACATCTATTATCTCTCCAGCCATCTCGGCATCTCGTCGATGATGGGGCGGCATTATTCGAGCTACGCGGTGCTGCCGCGCAACCGCGAGGCGCCCGCCTCGCTCGTGATCAACGGGTCGATGGTCTATCATCTCGATTACCGCCCGACCTGGATGCAGAACCTCGAACTGTTCAGCTATCCCAGGCCGGACGCGTCGGGCGAGGCCGAGCCGCTGCCGAGCCCCTGGGCGCAGGTGGTGCGCGAGGCGAGCATGACCGATCGCGATCGGCTGCTGATGGCCTTCTACGCCGAATATGAGGGCAAGACCGCGCCGTCGGCCGCCGCCTCGCTGGTCCGCGCGCTCGCCAAGGCGGGGCTGACGCGCGCCACGGTGGGCTTCGACGACATGCGCGTGCCTGGTGCGCTCGGCAGCGACTTCGGCGGGACGGCGGTCGACGCGCTCAACATCTTCCGCGAGATCCGCATGGTGAAGTCCGAGCCCGAGGTCGCGATCCTGCGCCAGGCCGCGATCAAGAACGAGGCCGCGCTCGACGCCGCCATCGCGACGATGCACGTCGGCCAGCCGATCGGCGACGTCGACATCGGCCACCAGCGCACCTGGGGCGAGCTCGGCGGCGCATCGCTGTGGCTGATCGTCAACCAGCGCGGGCTCAATTCGGGCTTCATCGAGAAAGACGAGCCGACCAAGATCGACAGCGTCGGCGAATATCTCGGCTACAAGGGCGACGTCGGCCGCACCATCGTCGTCGGCACGCCGCCCGACGAGGTCGCACGCCGCGCCGAGGCCAATACCGCGGCGCTCGCCACCTTCTACGCCGAGGTCCGCCCCGGCATGACCTTCGCCCAATCGGCCGTCATCATCGCCGACGTGCTGCGCCAGCACGGTTTTGCGCGCGGCGGCGGGGGCGCGCATCCGGTCGGCCTGGAGCATACCGACCAACCCTGGCCGACCGGCGCCGAGGCCGATCCCGCCGCCTTCCGCGACCTGATGATCTACGAGGACGGCATGGTCTTCACGATGGACATGCCCTATCACGAGGTCGGCTACGGGACGTCGCATGTCGAGGACATGATGGTCGTCCGTGCGAACGGGGCCGAGGGGCTTTCGTCGATGGACACCTCGCTGCGCGTGCTGCCGGCATGACGACGACGCTGGCGCTCGATCCCGAGCTCGAGAAGATCGAGACGCCCTACCCCAGGCTGTGGCGGGCATGGTGGATGGTGGCGACGATGTTCGCGGCCTCAATCGTCTCGGTGATCGATCGCGGCATCCTGTCGCTGGTGGTCGATCCGGTGCGCCACGATCTCGGCATCTCGGAGGTGCAGATCAGCCTGCTGCAGGGACTGTCGTTCGGGATATTCTATGCGATCGTCGGCATCCCGCTCGGCCTCACCGCCGATCGGCTGTCGCGGCGCAAGCTGCTGATCGCGGGCATCGCGATCTGGAGCCTCGCCACCTTCTGCGGCGGGCTGGCGGCGAACTTCGGCGAGTTGTTCACCGCCCGGCTGCTGGTCGGGCTCGGCGAGGCGGCGCTCGCACCCTGCGCGGTCTCGATGATCGGCGACATGTTCCCGCCCGACAAGCGCGGCCGCCCGATCAGCATCTATCTGCTCGGCCAGTCCTTCGCGGGCGGCCTGTCGGTGATGCTCACCGGCAAGATCCTGGCGGCGGTGCCGGCGGGCAAGTTTGCCTGGATCGGGCTGCTCGACGGGCTCGCCCCGTGGCGCGTCGCCTTCCTGTTCGCGGGGCTGACCGGCATTCCCGTCGTGATCATGCTGATGACCTTCCGCGAACCCATGCGGCGCGGCATCGTGCTGGTCGCTGATCGTGCGAGCTTCGGCACCGTGCTGCGCTATCTGGGGCAGAACCGCGCGGTGTTCCTACCGCTCTACGCGGGTTTCGCGATGCTCGTTATGCACGTTTACAGCGTTGCCGCGTGGAGCGCGACCTACCTGATGCGCCAGTTCGCGCTGGCGCCAGCGCAGGTGGGGTCCTGGCAGGGCACGGTGACGATGGTCGTCGGCACGCTGGGTGCGCTTACCGCGGGCATCGCGGTCGACATGGTCTCCAAGCGCGGGCCGACGGGCGGCAAGCTGCTGTTCCTGATCGCCTCGGCGCTGATGATGACACCGTCCGCGCTGATGTCGTTCATGCCGACACCGATGGCGGCGATCGGCAGTCTCGCCTTCATCGGCTTCTTCATGCCGATGATCGGCACGGGCATGGTGACGACGGTGCAGGAGATGGTGCCCGGCAACATGCGCGGCGTGTCGATCTCGCTGTTCGGCCTGTTCAACACGATCACCGGCCAGACGCTGGGGCCGTTCCTCGTCGCCACGATCGCGGAGGATTATTTCGGCGGGAAGACGCATCTCGGCCCGGCGATGACGATCGTGGGCCTGCCCGCGATCTTCGCCGCCGCCCTGCTCTATTTCCTCGCCTTCCTCGGCTATCGCCGCCTGATCCGCCGCCCCGGCGAGTTCCAGCAGATCGTCACCGCGCGGGCGTGAGGGGTTCTTCTCCCCTTCCCTGAAAGGGAGGGGTCGGGGTGGGTCGCTCCGTGGCTGGGCGTCGCGGTTCCCCGAGAGCACCCCACCGCTAGCCCCTCCCTTTCAGAAAGGGGAAAACCCCCTCTCAGCCCTTGACCTGCGCTGCCGCCGCCCGCCCGGCGAGCTTGCCGAAGGTCGTCGCGGTGAGCAGGCCGTTGCCTGCCATATAGCCGTCGGCCCCCGTACCCGAGATGCCGCGCGCGGCGCCGCCACCGGCGAAGAGGTTGGGCATCGGCGTCCCATCGGGCTTGAGTACGCGCGCGTCGCCGTCGACGACGAGGCCGCCCTGCGTGTGGAACAGAGCGCCCGTCACCTTGGCCGCATACCAGGGGGGGGCGAGTTCCGGCTTGCCGGTGAAGTCGCGCCCGAAACCATCCACGCCGTCTCCGCGTACTAGCGCGGCAACCGCCGCGACTGTCTCGCCCAGCGCGTCGGCGGGCAGCTTGGCCGCTGCCGCCAGTTCGGCGAGCGTCTCGGCGCGGATCACGGCGCCGGCGCGGATCGCCTCCTGATAGTCATCGAAGCCCATCATCAGCTGGTGCAGCCGCTCGTCGAAGATCGACCAGGCGACATGGCCCGGCTGGGCGTTGACGCGCGCCGCCTGCTCGGAATAGCCGCTCGCCTCGTTCGAGAAGCGCCAGCCCGCGGCGTTGACCTGGAAGCCGCCCTCCATGATCAGCGGCCAGAGGATCGGGATGCCGTGCCCCGCCGCAAGCCCGCCATGGCCCTGATAGGCGCTCATGTCGGCGACCGCCGCGCCCAGCGCCTCGCCCCAGCGTACTGCATCGCCCTTGTTGCCGGGATGACCGTGATAGACCGCCTCGGCCATGTCGGGAATCCAGCGCGCGACCTGCGCCGCGTCGCCGCCGAAGCCCGAACAGGCGAGGATCAGCGTGTCGCAGCCGATCGCCTCGCGGCTGCCGTCGGGGCGCTGCATGACGAGCCCGGTGACGCGGTCGCCCTCGGTGACGAGTTCGACCACGGTGGCGTCGGTGAGGATCATCGCGCCGGCCTGCTCGGTCGCCGTCTGGAGCGCCGCCATCAGTTCACCGCCCGAGCGATTGGGCGTGCCGTACATGCGCTTGGCGCTGTGGCCGGGATAGAGCCAACCGTCCGCGAGCGACAACGGCACGCCGTGCGCATCGCGCAGCCAAGCGATCGTCTCGGCTGATTCCTCGGCGAGGCGCAGCGCGATCACGGAATCGGTCGCGCCCTTGGTCTTTGCCAATATGTCGGCGGTGAAGCGGGCGGGATCGTCGTCGATGCCGGCCGCCGCTTGCTCGGGCGTGCCGGCCGCCGGGATCAGTCCGGTGGACATCGCGGTCGAGCCCAGCGGCGTCGAATCGCGCTCGATCACCAGCGCGTCGAGACCGGCGTCGGTGACCGCGAGCGCGGCGGTGAGCCCAGTGCCGCCCGCGCCGACGATCACCACGGGGAAATGCAGCGTGTCGCTCATCGTCATCCTCTCAGAGATAGGCCCAGGGGCGCTGTACGGCATCGGCCTTTCGGAAGGCGGCGATGGCATCGCGCTTGATCAGCGTCAGGTCGATCGCGTCGAGACCGCCGACGAGCATCGCCTTGGCCTCCTCGTCGATCGCGAACGGCATGACGGCACCGGCGGCGTCGGTGACGGTCTGCGCAGGCAGGTCGATCGCCAGCGGCTGCGGCGCACTCGCGAAGGCTCCCGCCTCGAGTTCGATCGGCACGATACCGTTGCGCACGCAATTGCCGCGAAAGATCGGGTTGAAGCTCGGCGCGATCACCGCGCGAAACCCATATTCGGCGAGCGCCCAGGCGGCATGTTCGCGCGAGGAGCCACAGCCGAAATTGGCGCCACCGAGCAGGATCGCGGCGCCCGCGTAGGCGGGATCGTTGAGCACGAAGCCGGGCTCCGGCGTGCGACCGCCGACCGCGGTGTAGCGCCACCCCGCGAACAGCCCGTCGGCGAGCCCGGTCTTGCCGACCGTCTTCATCTCGCGCGAGGGAATGATTGCGTCGGTATCGATATTGTCGCGGATCAGCGGCACCGCGATCGAGGTGAGCGTGGTGAACGGCGTCATGCGACCTGCTCCAGTGCGGCGATCCGCCCGGCGACGGCAGAGGCGGCAACCGTCTCGGGCGAGGCGAGGTGCGAGCGCGTGCCCGGCCCCTGCCGGCTCTCGAAATTGCGGTTGGTCGAGGTGATGACGCGCTCCTGCGCGCCGAAGCTTTCGCCGCCGGCAAAGAAACACATCGAGCAGCCCGGCTCGCGCCATTCGAAGCCCGCGTCGAGGAAGATGCGGTCGAGCCCTTCCGCCTCGGCCGCCGCCTTGACCGCGCCCGACCCCGGCACGCAGATCGCGCGGACGCCCGCCGCGACATGGCGTCCCTTCAGGATCGCGGCGGCGCGGCGCAGGTCGGACAAGCGCGCGTTGGTGCACGAGCCGATGAACGCCGCATCGATCGGCGCGCCGATCAGTGCCTCGCCTTCGCTGAGCCCCATATAGTCGAGCGCGCGGGCATGCGCCTCGGCGGTGTCGCGGTTCGATACGTCGGCAAAGGCAGGAACGGCGCGACCGAGCGGCACCGCTTGTTGGGGGCTCGTGCCCCACGTCACCATCGGTACGACGTCGGCAGCGCCGACGCTGTAGTCCGTGTCGAACACCGCATCTGCGTCGGAGGCCAGCGTCGCCCATTCGGCGACCGCGCGTTCCCATAGCGCACCCTTGGGTGCGTAGGGCCGCCCTTCGAGATAGGCGAACACGGTCTCGTCGGGCGCGATGATCGCGGAGAAGGCGGCGAACTCGGTTGCCATGTTGCACAGCGTCAGCCGGCCCTCGACATCGAGCGCGCGTACCGCCGCGCCGGCATATTCGACGACATGGCCCTTCGCCCCGGACGAGCCGAACCGGGCCAGCAGATGCAGCGCGAGATCCTTGGGCGTGACGCCCGGCGCCAGCACGCCGTCGACCGTGATCCGCATCGTCCTGGGCCGCTTGACCCGCAGCGTCGTGGTGGCGAGCGCATGCTCTGCCTCGCTCGACCCGATCCCCCAGGCGAGCGCGCCCAGCGCGCCCTGCGAGCAGGTGTGGCTGTCGGGGCAGACCAAGGTCAGCCCCGGCAGCACGATCGCCTGCTCGGGCGAGATGACGTGGACGATGCCCTGACGCGGGTCGCCGAGATCGAACAGCGTGATCCCCGCCGCCTTCGCCGCCTCGCGCGTCGCGGTGATGAAGGCGGTGCCGGTCGGCATGATCGTGCGATCGGTGCGGCCGGGCAGCGTGTCGACAACATGGTCCATCGTCGCGAACACCTGAGCGGGCGACGCTACCGCCCTCCCCGCCTCGGCCAGGCTCTCCAGCGCGACGCCGCCGGTGCGCTCGTGGAGCAGTACGCGGTCGATCAGGACCAGCCCGGTGCCCGCGCCCAGATCCTCGACGAGGTGCCGATCCCAGATCTTGTCGAAGATGGTCTTGGCCATGTCAGGCGCTCCGGTGATGATAAAGGCGGAGACCGCACCCTCTCCCCTTCAGGGGAGGGGCCAGGAAGGCTTGGCGAACCCGGCCAAACCCGGCATCGGTGCGCGCATGGCGGCGAACGGCACGCGGGACGCGATCCCGCTCTATCACCAGATCTATCTCGCGCTCCGCGACGAGATTCTCTCGGGCGAGCGCAGCTTCGGCGCGGCGGTGCCGACCGAGCAGGAGCTCGGTGCGATCCACGGCGTCTCGCGTATCACCGCGCGTCGCGCGCTGGACGAACTGGCGCAGCATGGGCTGGTCGAGCGCAAGCGCCGCGTCGGCACGCGCGTCGCGTTCAAGGCGCCCGCAGCCCCGATCGAAGAGCATATCGACCAGGCGGTCGAATCGCTGATCGCATTTGGTCGCGGCACGCAGGTGCGCGTGATCGAGTTTGGCGAGGTCGCGGCAAGCGCCTCGGTAGCCAAAAGGCTCGGTATCGGGGCGGGAGCGCCCGTGGTCCGCGCGCTGCGCATTAGGCTCGCCGACGACGCGCCGCTGGGCGCAATAGAGAGCTTTGTTCCCTCCGAGATCGGTGCAGCGATCACTCGTGAGGCGCTGACTACCCAGGCGCTGCTCGAACTGATACGCGCCGCGGGCCATGCGATCGGCGCGGGGTCGCAGATCATCTCGGCGGTGCCGGCCGATCCGGCGCTGGCCGCGCTGCTGGAGACCGAGGCGCGCGCCGCGATCATCCGCGTCGATCGCGTCGTGCGTGACGAGGGCGGTCTCCCGCTGCTGTTCACCAGCGCGCGTTATCGCGGCGATCGCTACCGGCTGAGTCTCGATCTGCACGGCGGCGGTCAGCACGCGATCGCGGCGGCGATCTCGTCGGCGGAATAGCCGATCTCGCGCAAGATGTCGGCGCCGTCGGAGCCGGCCTCCGGGATGTCGTGGCGCAGCGGCACGCGCTCGCCATCGAACTCGATCGGCAGGCCGGGCAGACGCGTCGCCGCACCGCCCGGAATCGTGACGTCGACCAGTCCGCCATGGTTGAGATGCGGGTCGTCGAACAGGTCTTCGGGCCGCGCAATCGGCGCGAAGGGGAGCCCGATCGTCTCGACCTTGGCGACCAGTTCCTCGCGGCTCATCGCGGCAAAGAGTGCGCGGATTCGTGGGAGGATCGCATCGCGCGCCAGCACCCGCTGGTTGTTCTTGGCATAGTCCGGATTGGCGGCGAGATCGTCGAGGCCGAAGGCGGTGCAGAACGCCACCCATTGCCCGTCGCTGACCACGCCGACGAACAGTTGCTCGCCCTCGTCGCGCGTCTCGAACACGTCATAGATCGCCCAGGCCGAGATGCGGTTGGGCATCGGCTGCGCGGCCTTCCCCGTCACCGCCATCTGCGCCATGTGCTGGCCGACGAGGAAGGCGGTGGTCTCGTAGAGCGCGCACTTGACCTCGCCGCCCTGGCCGGTGCGGTGGCGGCGTTCGAGCGCTGCAAGGATGCCGATCACGCCGAACATGCCGCCGGTGATGTCGATCACCGAAGCGCCTGCGCGCAAGGGGCGCCCCGGCGGCCCGGTCATGTAGGCGAGCCCGCCCATCATCTGCGTCACCTCGTCGAGCGCGGTGCGGTGCTCGTAGGGGCCGGCCAGAAACCCCTTTGCGGCGCAGTGGATCAGCCCCGGATTGGCCTCCTTGAGCGCCGCGTAGCCGAGCCCGAGCCGATCGAGCGTGCCCGGCCGGAAATTCTCGACGACGATATCGGCGCCTTCGCACAGGCGACGCGCGGCGGCGAGGCCCGCGTCGCTCTTGAGATCGAGGCAGATCGAGCGCTTGTTCCTGTTGAACATCGGAAAATAGCCCGCGCCCGATCCCAGCAGCTTGCGCGTCTGGTCGCCGCCAGCAGGCTCGACCTTGATCACGTCGGCCCCCAGATCGGCGAGGATGACGCCGACCGACGGCCCCATCACCATGTGCGTGAACTCGATCACCCGGATGCCCGCCAGCGGCAACGCGTCGTCCTGCATATTTCAATATCCCGCTCGACAGCCTCGGCGCATTTGATATAGACATATAACAATACTGCCAAGCCGGAGAATGTCGTGACCGACCAGCGAACAGACGTGCTGATCAGCGAAGTCGGCCCGCGCGACGGGTTGCAGAGCATTTCGGCGATCATGCCGCTCGACGCCAAGAAGGCTTGGATCGCGGCCGAGGCGGCGGCGGGCGTCACCGAGATCGAGGTCGGCAGCTTCGTCCCCGCCAGGCTGTTGCCGCAGCTCGCCGACACCGCCGAGGTCGTCGCCTTCGCCAAGACGATTCCCGGGCTCACGGTGGCGGTGCTGGTTCCCAATGCGCGCGGCGCCGAGGCGGCGATCGCAGCGGGCGCGGACAAGCTGACGCTTCCCTTGTCGGTGTCCGAGACGCACAGCCTCGCCAATCTGCGCAAGACGCACGCGCAGGTGCTCGCCGAGGCCAAGGCGATCGGCGTGATGATCGCGGCGCTGCCCGCCGAGGCGCGCCCGCATTTCGAGGGCAGCCTCTCGACCGTGTTCGGCTGCACGCTCGAAGGCGCCGTGCCCGACGGCCAGATCGCGCGTCTCGCCGAGGGGCTGATGGAGGCGGGTTGCGACGAGGTCGGGCTGTCCGACACCACCGGCTATGCCGATCCGCGAGCGGTGCGTCACCTGATCGGATTGGTGCAGAGCATCGTCGGGCCGCATGCGCTGACCGGCATCCACCTCCACAACACCCGCGGACTCGGGCTCGCCAACGTCCTCGCCGCGCTCGACTGCGGGCTGACGACGTTCGATGCGTCGCTGGGCGGGCTGGGCGGTTGCCCGTTCGCGCCGGGGGCCTCGGGCAACATCGTCACCGAGGATCTCGTGTTCATGCTCGAGGCGATGGGGCTCAGGACCGGGATCGACCTCGCCAAACTGACCGCTGTGCGATCAATCCTCGCGGATGCGCTTCCGGGCGAGCCGCTTTATGGTTTCCTGCCGGAAGCCGGGCTGCCGCTCGGCTTCCGTCCGGCCACGCCGCTGGCGGCGTAAGGGAGTGAGTTTTCGATGACGATCGTCGGCACCAAGATGGTCTCGGACGGCAAGACCGCCAAGCAGCTGTTCGAAGAGGTGATGGCCAATCCGGGCCGTTCCAAGTTCGGCTTCGGCACCAAGGCCGCGATCGTCAACGTCGACTTCCAGAACGCCTATACGCGGATCGACGAGTTCAAGACCGCGTACGAGACCGATCCGCGCCAGATCGAGCACGTCAACACCATCTCGCACCTCGCCCGCGCCAAGGGCATGCCGGTGATCTGGACGCACGTCGCCTATATGGGGCACGCCGCCGATGCCGGCGTCTGGGGCACGCGCACCAACACGCCCGACAGCTTGCAGAACATCAAATATGGCTCGCGCCGTCACGATTTCGACGAGCGCTGCGAGATCGATCCCTCGATCGACGTGATCTACGACAAGCGCATGCCCTCGGCCTTCTTCGAGACGCCGCTGCAGAGCCTGCTGGTGTGGCACAAGGTCGACACCGTGATCATCACCGGCGGCTCGACCTCGGGCTGCGTGCGCGCGACCGCGGTCGAGGCGCTCAGCCGCGGCTACAAGACGATCGTGCCGATCGAGACCACCGCCGACAAGCATGAGAGCTATCACTACGCCAACCTCACCGACCTCCAGCTCAAATATGCCGACGTCGAGCCCGTGCAGGTGGTGATCGACTGGCTGGAGGCGCGCTGATGCACGAGGGCGCGGCCGATCCCGGCCTCTACGATTTCCGCCCCTATCGCGATCGCGCACCGATCCGGTGGCCGGACGGCAAGACGGTCGCGGTGTGGGTGTCGCCCAATCTCGAATATTACGAAATCGACCCGGCGGTGAACCCCCATCGCAAGAGCTGGACCAAGCCGCATCCCGATGTCGTCGGCTACGGCCATCGCGACTATGGCAACCGCGTCGGCCACTGGCGGATGGCGGACGTGATGAGCAAGCACGGCTTTCCGGGCTCGGTCAGCCTGTCGGTCGCGCTGTGCGACCATCTGCCCGAGGTGGTCGAGGATGCCAATGCGCGCGGCTGGGAGTTCTTCAGCCACGGCATCTACAATACGCGCTATTCCTACGGCATGGACGAGGCACAGGAACGCACGATCATCGAGGATTCGATCCGCACCGTCCGCGCCGCGACCGGCCAGACGATCAAGGGCTGGCTCGCCCCCGCGCTGACCCACACGCCGCGTACGCTCGATCTGATCGCCGAATATGGCCTGACCTACACCTGCGATCTCTATCACGACGACCAGCCGGGCCCGGTGCATGTGAATGGCGGCAAGCTGATCTCGATGCCCTACAGCCTCGAGGTCAACGACCATTACGGCTTCTTCGTCTACAATATGTCGCCGCGCGAATATGCGGACACACTGATCCGCCAGTACGAGCGGCTGGCGGCCGAGGGCGAGCGGTCGGGCACCGTGATGTGCATCCCGCTCCACGCCTATCTGATCGGCCAGCCGCACCGCATCGGCCCGTTCGAGGAGGTGCTGCGCCACATCGCCGCCGACGGCCGCGCGTGGATCACCCGATCCGGCGACATCGCCGACCACTTCCTCGCCAACGACTACGACGCCGCCGTCGCCGATGCGGCGCGCTATGGAAAGGCCGTCTGATGGCGCTCGATCCCGGCTATCTCGAATATCCGAAGCGCGCGCGGGGGATGGATCACGATCTCTACGGCTATTCGAACCTGTTCGAGCGTGCGCCGGTCGCGTGGCCGGAGGGCAAGACGGTCGCGGTGCCGATCGTCGTCAGCCTCGAATGGTTCCCGATCACGCCCGAGGACAAGCCGTTCCGTGCGCCTGGCCACATGCAGACCGCCTATCCCGACTTTCGGCACTATACCTCGCGCGAATATGGCACGCGCGTCGGCCTCTACCGGCTACTCGATGCGCTTGCCGCGGTCGGCGCGAAGGTCTCGGTCGCGACCAACGCCGCGATCGCCGAGCGCTATCCGTCGGTGGTCCGCGACATCGTCGCCGCCGGCCACGAGATCGTCGCCCACTCGACCGACATGAACGGCACGATCGCGACCGGGCTCGACGAGGCCGACGAGCGCGCGCTGATCGCGACCGCGCTCGACACGCTCGAACGCGTCGCCGGCACGCGGCCGACCGCCTGGGCCTCGATCGCGCGCTCGCAGAGCTGGAACACGCCGCGGCTGCTCGTTGAGGCGGGCGTCGCGACGATGCTCGACTGGATCAACGACGAACTGCCCTTCACGATGACGACGCCGGCCGGCGCCATCGTCAACCTGCCGCTCAACCACGAGCTGTCCGATCGGCAGATCATCACCGTCCAGCAGCACTCCGCCGAAAGCTACGCCGACCAGATTCGCGATGCCTATGCTTGGCTCGAGGGGGAGGCCGTGCGCTTCGGCGGGCGGATGCTGCCGCTCCAGGTCACGCCCTATATCCTCGGGCTCCCCTATCGGATCGGCGCCTTCGAAACGCTGCTCGCATGGCTTGCCGATCAGCCCGGCACCTGGTTCGCCGGCGTCTCCGAGATCACGGCTATCACTCCGCGCTGAATAAAAACTTATCGACAGGCGGATAAAATACCCTTCTCCAATTGATCGATGCTAGTCTCGATGCGCGCACTGGCGACGGATTTATTCGCCAGTCGATAAGTTTCGGCTGAGACATCCTCACAAGGGGCATCGTTCGATCATGGAAAAAGGCGTTCCAATCCGTGCGTTGAGCCGCGGCATCTCGGTACTGCAAGCGATCAATCGCGGCGCCTCGCTGTCGCTGATGGAGATCGCGCGCTCTTCCGAAGTGCCCTATCCCACTGCCTGCCGCATCGTGCAGACGCTGGTATTCGAGGGGTTGATCGAGCGCGAACCCGCGCGCAAGCGCTACCGGCCGACCGCGTTGGTCCAGACCCTTGCGCATGGTTTCGAGGGCGATGCGCAGTTGGCGGCGGCGGCGCGGCCGCACATCGTGGACCTCACCCGTCGACTCGGCTGGCCGATCTCGCTGACCACCAACGTCGGTCACTCGATGGTCATCCGCGATTCGACGCATGCGCTGACCACATTGACCTTCAACAATTATCACCCCGGCTTTACCATCCCAATGCTCGAATGTGCCGCCGGCATCGCCTACCTGTCGCATATCGATGACGAGGCGCGCGCGCACAGGCTGAACTCGCTCAAGTTGCTGCCCAAGCGTGTAAACCTGCATATCATCTCGCTGTTCGAATCCGGCGGGCTCGCCGAACAGATCCGGCGCGACGGCTATGCGACGCGCGGCCATAATCGCTTCACGCGCAATCCGGGCAAGACCTCGTCGATCGCCGTCCCGATCTTCGGCGGGGCTGCGGTAGCGGGGATGCTGACGCTCGGCTTCTTCTCGACCGCGATGAAGATGGGCGATGCGACCGAGCGCTTCGTGGCGCCGCTGCAGGATGCCGCGCGCGAGATTTACGAGGCGTTATAGCGCGGCGCACACCCCGCCGGCATTCGCCCGAGGGCCGCCGTCTCCGTTCTTGAGGGGGAACGAAGCCATTTCGGCAGGCCCAAGCGCAAATCGAAGAAAGGCTATCGCGCTCCTATTGTATCTCGGCCTCGTGCTCGAGGCTGGTGAACATCGCCTGGCGCATCAGATAGGCGCGGCGCGCGATCGGATCGCCGGCCAGCGTGTCCATGCGATGCTCCTGGACGGAGCGAGCATCGTCGGCGGTGCCTTCCATCGCCTGCTTGTTCTGGATCGTCTGTGTCTGGACGAACTCGGTGCACACGGTGCGGCGCTGGCGGTCGTACAGCGCGAGCAACGGCTCGGCCGCGGCACTGTCCTGCAGGATCGCGCGCAGCTTCGTCGTAAGGTTCCAGGCGTCGTGGATGCCTGAATTCATCCCGAAGCCGCCCAGCGGGTTGTTGAGATGCGCCGCGTCGCCCACCAGCAGCACGCGACCGCTCGTGAACGATTTCGCGACACGCTGATGCACACGGTAGAGCGTGCGATGATGCGTCTGGATCGGCGTCTCGATGCCGAGCAGGCCGCCGAACACCCTGTCCTTATATGCGTCCGACAGGAGTTCGGTATCGGTGTCGCCCTCGGGGGCCGGCACCAGTACGCGCCACAGCGTCGGCACGCGCAGCAACACGCACCATTCGTCGGCATCCGCAATATAGTTGACGTTGGCGAGGCGTTCGAAATGCTGCTCGACAGGATAGTCGGTCGACAGAGTCAGGAAGCGGTCGGGCCAGGTGAAGCCCTCGAATTCGACACCGGTCCATTTGCGGATCGTCGAATTGGCGCCATCGGCGGCGATCAGATAGTCGCAAGCGTAGGTCTCGATGGCGATCGGGCCCTCGACCTGCACGGTCACGCCGTGGCTATCCTGCGTATAGGAAAGCGCACGCCGGTTGAACTTAACCGCGCCGTGGGCATGCCCATCGAGCCTGTTCGAACACAGCCGCGCCAGCTTGTACTGCTCGCATTGCAACCGATAGGGGTGTCGCGTCATGTCGGCGAGTTCGCTCAAGTCGAGCTCGACGGTATGGCCGCTACGGCGGTTGCGATACTGATAGACGGGGGCCTTGAGCCCGTCGGCGATCAAGTCATCGACGATGCCGAGCGCCTCCATCATCTCGAGCGAGGGTGGATGAAAGGTCGAGGCACGCATGTCCTCGGGGCAGTCGGCGCCAGCCTCGAGCAGGATCGTGTCGATGCCCATTTCGGCGAGACGGTAAGCGGCGACGGCGCCTACCGGGCCGGCGCCCACGACGAGCACGCGGGTTCTGATTGTCATGGCTGTTCTCGATTATGAGGTCGTGACGGCGTTCGGGCGGAAGCGATCAGGCTTCGATCAGCCGCATGATCACTTCGGCGGCACCGATGCGGTGCGCACAGGCCGCCCGGTATTCGGGAGAGGCAAGATAGGCGTGTGCGGCGGCGACATCCGGATAGCGGCTGACAACGACACGTTCGCCGACGACACCATCCCCCTCGATCACTTCGGACACCGCGCCGCGCACGACGGGCTCACCGCCGAAGCGCTCGCTCAAGCCCGTTATGCCTTTCGCGTACAAAGCGAAGCGCTCCGGATCGCTGATCCGTACGGTCGCGACGATATAAGCCGGCATTTTGGTCTCCCCACCCCGTTCGTGCCTCCTGCTTACCGTGACGACCGCGCCGCGCGCCGGCCTTGGCAAAACTGTCCGCCTGTCGATGAAACTCGCGTCGGTCATGGTCGCCGGGGCCTCCGCGGCCCTATCGACGGATGCGCACAGACAGGAAGGTCGGCCGGATGGTGGATTCGCTCGGGTACAGGATGAAGTTCGCGGTGGTGGCGCCGTCCACCAACACCAGCGTCGAGCCCGAATATGCCGCGATGCAGCCGCGCGGCGTCACCAACCACTTCTCGCGCATCGCGATCCCGGACACCAAGGTGACCGACGACGACAGCTTCATGGTGATGCTCAACACGATCCGCGACTCCACGTTCGAGGCGGTCGACGTGTCGATGTCGATGGAGCCCGGCTGCGTGATCATGGGCATGTCCGCCGAGACCTTCTGGGACGGCGCCGAGGGTGCCGAGCGCCTCCACAAGAAGATGCTCGAGCGCACCGGCGGCGTCCCCGTCGTCATGGGCTCGACCGCGGTCGACGCGGCGATCAAGGCCTATTCGAAAACCCACGGCGAGATCCGCAAGATCGGGATCATCACGCCCTACATGCCGGTCGGTGATCGCAACGTGCAGAAATTCTTCGAGGACCAGGGCTATGAGGTGGTCAACCTCGTCGGCCTCAAATCGCCCTCGCCGATGCTGATCGCGCACGAATCCAGGCAGGTGCTCAAGCGCGCGGCGATCGAGGTGTCGCAGGGCGTCGACGCGATCATCCAGGCGGGCACCAACCTCGCCTTCGCCGAGGTTGCCGCGGCGGCCGAATTCTGGCTGGAGAAGCCGGTGATCGCGATCAACACCGCCACCTACTGGCATGCGCTGCGCACGATGGGCATCGCCGACCAGACCGACGGCTTCGGCCATCTATTGGCCAATTGCTGAAACCTGCTCCCTCTCTGAAAAGGGGGAGAAACACCTCAGGAGCGCGCACGATGGAATATGATTATGTCCCCCTTCCCGCCCGCCAGCCGCTCAAATGGCCGGGCGGCGCGCGCGTCGCGCTGATCCTGACCTTCAACGTCGAGAGCTGGGATCTCACCAAGGACACCGACAAGCCCTATTATGCCGGCGGCCCGTCGATCCTGCCCGACATCCTGCCCGGCAACGTCCCCGATTTTCCCAACTATAGCTGGCGCGAATATGGCCAGCGCGTTGGCATCTGGCGGCTGTTCGAGCTGTTCGACAAGCTCGGCGCCAAGGCGAGCTGCACCACCAACGCCGTCACCTTCGAACGCCGCAAAGCGATGACCGACGCGGTGCTCGAGCGCGGCTGGGAGCTGCTCGCGCACAATTGGGAACAGGGCGAACTGCTCAGCAATTTTGCCGGCGATCCCGCCAAGGAACGCGAGATCGTGCTGCGCACGCTCGACCAGTTCGAGAAATTCACCGGCCGCAAGTCGAAGGGCTGGCTGTCGTCATCGCTGCGCGGCACGCTGCAGACCGCCGACATCCTAGCCGAGCAGGGCTGCACCTTCTACTGCGACATCATGAACGACGATCAGCCGTATCTGCTGCGCACACCCAACGGCCCGATCGTCTCGGTGCCCTATTCGAACGAGATCAACGACTTCACCTTCATCACCCGCAAGAACTTCACCACCGATCAGTTCGCGCAGGCGCTGATCGAGGAATTGGACGTACTCTACGAGGAAGGCGCGACCACCGGCCGGATAATGAACGTCGGTCTCCACCCGCACGTCTCGGGTCGTGCCCACCGTATCCGCGCGATCAAAGAGTTCATCGAGCACGCCCAGTCGTTGCCCGGCGTGTGGTGGGCGACGCGCGAGAGATCGCCGACTGGTATCTCCAGAACCATGAAAGCCACATCCCCGGCCAGTTGGGATGAGCCATATCGCGGCGTTCCGCGCGCTCGTCGCCCTTGGTGACGACGGGCGGCGGACGCTGCGATCCGTCCCCGGCTGCTGGGACGGGATGACCGCGCTGCTGATCGAGCAGGCCGGCTTCGAGGCGGCCTTCCTGACCGGCGGCGGGCTGTCGATGGCGCGGCTCGGGCGGCCCGACATGGGGCTGGTGACGATGACCGAGGTTGCCGAGACCGTCGCGGTGATCCGCGACCGCGTGGCGCTCCCTCTGATCGTCGATGGCGACACCGGCTTCGGCAACGCGCTCAACATGGCGCGCACCGTCCGCGCCTCCGAACGCGCGGGCGCCAGCGCGATCCAGATCGAGGACCAGGGCTTTCCCAAGCGCTGCGGCCACATGGCGGGCAAATCGGTGATCCCGCTCGCGGAAGCGGTCGGCAAGGTGAAGGCGGCGCTCGATGCGCGGTCCGACATGCTGGTGATCGCGCGCACCGATGCGGTGTCTGTCGAGGGGCTCGACGCCGCGCTCGATCGCGCCGAGGCCTATCTCGAAGCCGGCGCCGACCTGATCTTCGTCGAGGGCCCGCGCACGCTGGCGGATACGCAGGCGGTCGCAACCCGCTTCGCCAAGCGTGTGCCGCTGATCCACAATCTCGTCGAGGGCGGGGTCAGCGCGACCGACAATGGCGCCGACCTCGAGGCGATGGGATTCGCGCTCGCGCTGCACCCACTGCTGCTGCTGCATGGTCTCGCGGCTGCAGCACCCGGCTGGCTCGCGCATCTGAAGACCGAGCGGTCGACCGTCGGCCTGCCGCTCGCCGATCTCGCCGACATCAACCGCATCACCGGCGCCGCCGCACTGATCGCGACCGGAGCCCGCTATGACCATTGAACTCGACGAGGACTATGCCGGTGCCGGCTTCGGCGGCAAGCTCGCCTTCGGCAAACGCCCCGCATTGCTGATCGTCGATGTGGTGATGGCCTATCTCGATCCTGCCTGCCCGCTCTATGCCGGCGTCGAGGATGCGCTTGCTTCGAACGTACGGCTGGCAGTCGCGGCGCGCGGGGCCGGCCTGCCGGTGATCTTCACCAACGTCTCCTACGAGCCCGGCGGGATCGATGGCGGCCAGTTCTTCCGCAAGGTGCCCGCATTGAAAGCCTTCGTGCGTGGGTCGGCCGCCGGCGCTTTTCCGCCGGGACTCCAGCCCGCCCCCGGCGAGCTCGTCGTGACCAAGCAATATCCGTCCGCCTTCTTCGGCACCTCGCTCGCCTCGACGTTGCATGCCGCCGGGATCGACACGCTGCTGATCACGGGTTTCTCAACCTCGGGCTGCGTGCGCGCAAGCGCGCTCGATGCGCTGTGCCACGGCTTCGCGCCGTTCGTTGTCAGCGACGCCTGCGGGGATCGCGCGCCCGCGCCGCATAATCAAAATCTTTTCGACATGTCAGCCAAGATGGCTGAGGTGATCGGCGAGCACGAAGCAATAGAATATATGGGACGCAAATAATAGCGGATGCGCCTACCGTTAAAGGCATCTTGATCGCATTCCTCTCCCCGGCTTTTGCAGTTGGCATGCCCATTTGTTCAGGCATAGGATTGCGTGCTGCGTGGATGATTATGTCGCCGAGGATAATCCGGTCCGGGTAGTCGATATATCTTTCGATGAGTTGGATTTGGCGGCACTGAGCTTTGCGGGTGCGACCGCGTAATGACATCCGCCTCACAGTGCCGCGAACAATAATATTTAGGAGCGGCGAGCAATCGTCTCCCTTCCACTTTCAAATAGCGAAGACGATCCGGGCGTGTTTGGTGATCAACAACCTAACGGAATGGCGATCATATACCTTGCAAACTCGCTAAAATTTGATCTTTGGGAATCCAGAAAACGGCGCCTGTGCGCACGACCGCTCGCGGATGCTTACCCATGAGCCAATTTTCTGCATATGACGAAAAAACCCATCCTCGCGCTTTGCGCAGGCAAATTCCGAACCTCCAGGAGTTTCATCCTTCTGGAACTGTGGATCGGCGCTGAAAGAGGCACCCCCGGCAGATTCGGCCAAGCTACTGAATCTGCTTCGAAGCTAATACAGGCCCGGAGTCTCAATCGGCGCCGATCGGGGGCCCATTTTAACTCATTCTTTCCTAAACATTGCAGGTAGTTGCATCGTTCAGAGGTGGGCGGCGCTTCTCGACCGTCGAGCACGGCATGACGCTTCACGCCTATGCAACGCCGGCCTGCCGCTCACGCTGCGCGGTGAAGGCCAACTGCACCGCCAGCCTCGAACGCCGTATCAAGCGCTGGGAGCATGAAGAGGTCATCGAGGCGATGCAGGCCCGGCTCGACCGTATGCCCGGCGCCATGCGGGTCAGGCGACGAACCGTCGAACATGTCTTCGGCACGCTCAAGGACTGGATGGGGCGAAGCCACTTCAAGACGCGAAGGCTCGAGAATGTCGGAACCGAGATCGGCCTCCACATCCTCGCCTACAACATCAAACGCGCCATCGCGCTAATCGGTGTGCCGAACCTCAGGGCAGCGATGCAGAGCTGACCCGCCGCGCCCCCGTGCCGCGCCGATCAATCTCCGAGACGCCGTTTCCACACAGCCTCCACCATTCCACGCCGCTCCCGAGCCGGAACGCCCCACGCCTTGCGATAGCGATGTAACATCGCCGGTCCTGCAACCGGCCGCTTGGTCGGCATGTTAGAAGCTTGGGCCGCCTGACCTCACCGATGTTGCGCCGCGGCAGGCAATTGATTAGCAGAACGTCATTCGCATGGACCCGGTGCAATTCCGGGTGGCTATCCCGGCCGCCGATCCGCCGGGCAACGTATCTCGCGCTTTTGGGTTTCACGCCGATCAACGAGACCGGCGTCGGCGCGAATGCTGCGGACATTCACTTTCATGGAATGCACTCCTTGGGCTCGTTATCGCGCTGAATGGTTCAGCGGCGTTGGCGCCGCGCGCCGTGACGTCCTTGCGGGGATGGTCGGCACGTTTGCCCTGATTCCCGAGGTCATCGCGTTCTCCTTCGTTGCTGGCATCGATCCCGAGGTCGGTCTGTTCGCCTCCTTCGTGATAGGCATCATCATCGCGTTGGCGGGCGGGCGACCCGCGATGATATCTGGGGCGGCAGGATCGGTCGCTTTGGTCGCCGCGGCGTTGGTTCACGTCCACGGTCTGCAATATTTGCTCGCCGCAACGCTGCTTGCCGGATTCCTACAAATCCTGTTCGGGCTGTTGAGGCTCGATGTGCTGCTTCGCTTCGTGTCGCGATCGGTCCGCACCGGCTTCGTCAACGCGCTCGCGATCCTGATCTTTTCGGCCCAAGTTCCACAGATACTCGGAGTGAGCTGGTACACCTATGCGATGATCGCTGGGCTAGCGATCATCTACCTCGTTCCGAAGGTCACGACTGCAATACCCTCGCCGCTGATCTGCATCGTCGTCTTAACCATCATCAGCGTCGCCTTTCCGATGCCGATCCACACCGTCGCCGACCTTGGGCGGCTGCCGTCTTCGCTTCCTTCGCTCGCACTGCCGAACCTGCCGTTTACCTGGGAGATGCTGCGGATCGTGATGCCGTTTGCGTTCGCGATGGGGGCAGTCGGCTTGCTGGAGTCGATGATGACAGCCAGCGTCGCCGACGATCTGACCGAAACCAACAGCTCCAAGGCGCGCGAGTGCATCGGTCTAGGCCTCGCTAATATAGCTGCCGGCCTTTTCGGCGGTATCGCCGGCTGCGGTATGATCGGGCAGACCGTCGGCAATGTCCGCTATGGTGGACGAGGCCGGCTTTCGACGCTGGTCGCCGGCGTCTTCCTGCTCATCGTCATCGTGCCGCTACGCCCGTGGGTCGCACAGGTGCCGGTCGCGGCGTTGGTGGCGATCATGATCATGGTGTCGATCAGCACCTTTTCCTGGGGCTCG
>Ga0302314_10003636_pt1 | contig 28379 bp, 24 predicted proteins | sample III_Palsa_N2_3_FD_200533 | JGI IMG/M metagenome (GOLD analysis project Ga0302314, IMG submission 200533) | Peat permafrost microbial communities from Stordalen Mire near Abisko, Sweden - III_Palsa_N2_3 | ecosystem: Environmental > Terrestrial > Soil > Palsa > Peat permafrost | place: Sweden...
GCCCAGTCCGGCGTGCTGCGCGCAGTGCCGGGAGTGTCGATCCCCGGCACGTACACGTACGGCAGCATCTCCACGCAGGGCACGCTGCAGGTCGACCTGGGTGCCGACTACACCGCAGAAAGGTACTGGTACTCCCGCAACGGCACCGCTTTCGTCAAGGCGCCGCTGCCCTGCCCTGCCCCGACGGTGGCGTTCCTCGGCGGGGTGCGCTCGGGCAAGGTGACCGCCTTGTGCACCGACCCCCCCAGCACGGTAGGCCTTGGCGAGACTGATGGCCGGCTGAGCATCGCCCCGCGGCTTGGCGGCACCTTCGCCGCATCGGGACCGGTGTTCGATTTGCCGAACCCGATCGAGTTCGCCGCTGCCTCAGCCCAGGACATGACCGTCGCGACGGGGGGCGACATCATGGTCACGTCCAATGCGGGGAAGTCCTGGACGGCACAGCTGGCCCAGCCCAACGGCCCATTCTGGAACGATCTGGCCTTCCCCACCGCGACCACTGGCGTCATCGTGTGCTCCACGCTCAACAATTCGTCGAAGTTCGTGGGCACCGTGTATCGGACGACCAACGCCGGCCGGACCTGGAAGGCGCTCACCCTGCCGTAACGAGCTGTCCTCGCGCCGCCGCGCGCCCTTGCGACGCGCGGCGGCGCGGCCTGTGTGGCTCGGTCACTGGATCTGGCCTGGAAAATCTCAGTAACTGAAGGCCCAGGCCGGAAATTCTTCCGAACGCTGGGCCTTCGTCGTTGGTGACGGTCGAAGCATTTGGTCACGCTTGGGCGTGTACCTTCGCCTCGTCGATCCAGGTCTGGCACTCGTGCTCAGACAGGCCGACGACCGCGCCGTGCCGCGTCTCGATCATCTCCTTGAGGTGACTCGCGTTGCGGCGGCTAAGTTCCTTGATCGAGTCGACACCGATGCTCTTGAGAATCTCGGCATATTTTGGGCCGATGCCTTTGAGTTCAGCTAGGTTGTTGTCTACGGGCATGCTGGGGGAGCCTCCTTCGGCTGCATTTGCACTGAATGTCTCTTCCCTTCGGATGCTCATTGAACCGCCGCAGAAGCCGCCTTGCCGAAGAGCTCCAGCGCCACACGCGCAGGGGGGCGACGGTACCCTTCCCCGCACCAGATACCGTGTACGTTTGGGTGCAGCGTTTTGTGGCTGGGCGGCCGGATGGTTCGCGATGTTGCTAGCGATTTGCGGTGTATGAACAGCGGTCCGCCGGGCCAGTCGCTGACCGGACAAGTAGCAGCCTCCGTAAGGGATCGGAATGAACTCCGGCCAGGCACACTCGGCGCATGGCACAGCTGACGTCCGGCCGCCGCCACAGGTCATGGTGGCGGCTGACGGCATCCACCGGACCTTCGGCAGCGGGCATACGGCCGTTCATGCGCTGCGCGGTGCCTCATTCACGGTGGACCGTGGCCAGCTCGTTGCCTTGCGCGGGCGATCGGGCTCGGGCAAGACCACGCTGCTGAACATCATCGGTGGCCTGGACGACCCGACGGCGGGCCGGGTGTGGGTGGACGGCCGCGAGGTGAACCGGATGACCGAGCGGGAGCGACTGGCGCTACGGCGGGACCGGGTCGCCTTCATCTTCCAGTCCTTCGGGCTCGTGCCGATGCTGTCCGCGGCGGAAAACGTCGGCATTCCGCTGCGCATCGCGGGCCTGCGGCCAAGCGAGCGCCGGGAGCGGGTCGCGGCCACGCTGGCGCAGACCGGGATGTCCAGCCATGCCGCGCACCGCCCGGATGAGCTTTCCGGTGGCCAGCAGCAGCGGGTGGCCATCGCCCGCGCGCTGGCCGGCCGGCCGGGCCTGCTGATCGCGGACGAGCCGACCAGCCAGCTCGACCCGGGGACCGGTCGGCAGATCATGGAGCTGCTGCTCAGCGTGGTGCATTCCGAGGGGATCACCGCCCTGGTCGCCACCCACGACGAGGCGCTCGTCGGCCTGGCCGACAAGGTCATTTCGCTGGAGGACGGGTCCGTGGCCGGCATCGAGGGCGGATAGGAGCGATCCATGGGTGGGTTGGGGGTGTCGTTCCTCGTCCGGCGGGCCAGATCCTCGTGGTTGCTCCTGGCCTGCGTCGCGGTCACGGTCCTGCTCACCACCGGGCTCGCGGCCGCGGGATGGACCTTCGCGGCCGGGGTGGTCCCGGCCGGAGCGCTGAGCAACCTGGCCGCTGCCCAGGGCCGGTCGGTGGCGCTCAGCGGCCCGGGCGATGCCGCCGAGGCCGCCACCGACTCGCAGGTGATCCGGGCCACGCTGCACCAGGCCTGGCCCGGGGTCGGCTTCCAGATGGAACGCGCGCTGTGGACGGAACCGATACAGGTCCCGTCGTTCACCACCACCAGCCCACCCCCCGTCACCAACACAAACCCCACCCCCAACACCCCCTTCAGCACCGTCACGCCCATCACGCTGATCCAGCCCGCGTCGCTGGACGGGATCACCGCCCAGACGACGCTGACCGCCGGGAAATGGCCGGGTCCGCCGGGCCGTGGCGGTCCGCTGCCGGTTGCCCTGCCGGCCGCCGTGGCCAGCCAGCTGCACCTGGCGCCGGGCTCGGTGCTGAAGGGCACGCCCCAGTCCGGCGGAGCATCGATCTCGCTGCTGGTCACCGGCCTGTTTCGGCCGAGCGACCCGGCGTCGCCTTACTGGGCGCTTGACCTGCTGCCGACCTCGGGGACCAGCGTCCAGAACTTCGCCACAACCTACGGCCCGGCGGTGGTGAACCCGGCCGCGTTCGGCGGGGCGATCACCGCCGCCCAGGCCTCGTGGACGGTGTTGCCGCAGGCGCCGGCGCTGGCCCACGGGAACGTCGCCGCGCTCGCCGCGAGCACAAGCGCGGCGTTTTCGCGACTGACGGTCGCGATCCTCCCCTCCGGGCTGACCGTGACCTCCGGCCTGCCGCAGCTCCTGGCGGGCACCGCGAGCACCATCGTGCTGACCCGGTCGCTGTTCACCATCGCCGCGCTCGAGCTGCTGCTCGTCGCCGGGGCGGTGCTTGTGCTTTCCGCCCGGCTGCTTGCCAACCTGCGCGAGGAGGAGTCCGCGCTGCTGCGGGCGCGCGGCGCCACCCGGTGGCAGCTGGCGCGGCCCGCGCTGACCGAGGCGGTGCTGGTCGGGGCGGTGGCCGGCCTGGCGGGGGTGCTGGGAGGCACCCGGCTGACCGGCCCGCTGGCCGGCCTGGGCAACCTGCGCCTTGACGGCTATACGAACCGCGGCATCCTTCCACTGTCCTGGCTGTCGGCCCTGGCCATGCTGGTGCTGAGCGTCGCGGTGCTGGCCTGGCCGGCGCTGCGCACCCTCTCCCCCGGTGCGGCCAGGCTCCGCCGCGGCCGGCAGGCCCGGCTGGCGGGGATCGCCTGGGCGGGCGGCGATCTGGCCGTGGTGGCGCTGGCCGCGGTCGCGGTGTGGGAACTGCGCGGCTATTCGGCGGTCGCGCATCAGGTAACGGGACCGCTCGGGATCGATCCCGTGGTCGCCGTCGCCCCCGCGCTCGCGCTCGCCGGGGTGGCGCTCATACCGCTGCGCGGGCTGCCGCTGCTTGCCCGGCTGGCCGACAGGGCGACCGACCACGAACGGCGGCTGGCTACCGCCATGGTGAGCTGGCAGATCGCCAGGCGGTCGATCCGCCAGGCGGGCCCGGTCCTGCTCGTCGTCGTCGCGACGGCGACCACGACGCTGGCGGTGGCGGGGTACGCGAGCTGGCAGCGGTCGGCCGCGGACCAGGCCGCCTTCGCGGTCGGCGCGGACGTGCGGGTGGATTCCGCGGGCCCGCTGCCGCTTGGCGCGGCCGGGACGATCAGCCGGGCACCTGGTGTCACCGCCGCCACGGCGGCCAGCCTCGCCAACATCGGCAACGGGGGCCAGCTGATCGCGCTTGACGCGAGCACGGCGGGCAAGACGATCCTGCTCCGCCCCGACCTGTCGCCGCTTCCGCTGAGCGCGCTGTGGCAGCGCATCACCCCGCGCGGGCCGTCCGGGCTTGCGCTGCCCGGCCAGCCGGACCGGCTGGAGATCCTCGCGGCCCTCGGGGCCGGACCGCGAACCAGCGCAGCCGAGGTGCGGAGGGACCTCGGCTCAGCCACCGTCATGGCCTCGATCCAGGATGCCAGCGGTGCCACCTACCAGATATCCGCCGTCGGGAGCCTGTCCGCCGACGGCCTGCCGCACGCCCTTGTCTTCGTGCTGTCTGGTCCACGGCAGGCCAGCTACCCACTCCGGCTGCTCGGGCTCACGCTGACCTACACCCTGCCGCCGTACGACCAGGCGAGCCCAGCGTCGGCCCCAGCCGCCAGCCTCAGCATCGAGACCCTCGCGGTGGCCGCCACGGCCAGCGGCCCGTTCAGCAAACCGTTCTGCCACGGTACCGCCCTGGCGGCGTGGCAGCGTACGGGATTGTCGGCGTCCGTGCCGACAGGGCCACCCGGCCCGTACGGGACGCCGTCGCCGCCATCGGACGGGGTGCCGCCGACGATCCTGGGCTGGCATGGCGCCGCCGGGGGCGGACAGCAGCTCACGTTCGATGCCGGACACGATCCGTCGGCGCAGGTCCAGCTCGAGGTCGGCTTCGATCCCGCGGACGCCACCGGGCAGGTCGCGATCACGGCGCGGCCGCCGTCTCAGGTCGTCCCGGCCATCGCCACCGCCGGTTACCTGGCGGCCAACCGGCTCGGTATCGGATCGGCCGTCTCGGTTTCGCTCAACGGGTTCTCGGTCACGGTCCTGATCGCGGCGTCGGTGGCCGACTTCCCCACCGTCTTCGGGCAGAACCGGGCGCTGATCGCCGACCTCGCGGAGGTCAACGACCTGCTCACCGCCAACCAGGTGATGCCCTTGCCGACGACCCGCTGGTGGCTGAGCACCGCCGACGGCCGGGTACCGCGCATGCCGGCCGACCTCGGCCTGTCCGTCACCGATCGCGCCAGCCAGCAGGCGGCCCTGCTCGGCAACCCGCTGCTGACGGCCCCACGGCAAGCCATGCTGGCCATCGGGGTGGCGGCGGTGCTGCTCGGCGTGCTCGGGTTCTCGATCAGCGTCGCGGCCAGCCTCCGCTCACGGCGGACGCAGAGCGCGGTGTTCGCCGCGCTTGGGGTGGGGAAAAATGCCCAGGCCGGTCAGCTGTGCCTGGAGCAGTGCGCGCTCAGCCTTCCGGCCGCGGCCGCGGGCCTGCTTGCCGGGATCGGCCTGGCCCAGTTGATGGTCCCAGCGATCACCCTGACCGCGGATGCCGCCACGCCGGTGCCGTGGGCCCTGGTGATAGTGCCGCTCGGGCCGGCCGTTGCCCTGGCCCTGGTCACCGCGGCCGTGCCGATCGCCGCGGCCGCGCTGACCGTCGTGCGCAGACCCGACCCAGCGGTGCAGTTGCGGGTGGAGGGCGTATGAGAGCGCTGTGGCGGCGGCTGCACGCGGCCTGGGTGACGCTGACCGGTACCGGGGCCGCCGCCAGCGTCGCGTTCGGCCTGCTTGTATTCGCCTCGGTGCTGGCCAGCCTGGCGATACCTCGGGAGAGCGCGGGGTTGCGCACCGGGGCCCTGCAGCGCGTGATCGCGGCCTCGCAGCCCGGCGACCGTACCGTCACCGGGACGGTGGGCGAGTCGTCCCTGGCGAACGGAAGCCTCCCGGTTCCGGACACCGCTATCACGACGGTCGGCGCCTCCTTGCGGGCCCGGCTGGCCGCGGCCGGGGTGCTCGTCGCCGCAGACCCGCCCCCCTGGCAGGGCCTGGCCACGGGCTACGTGCCGGTCAAGTCGGCCTCCCAGGCCGCCGGGCACGGGCCGCCGCAGCTCAAGCTGAGCTACCGCTCGGCGTTCGCCCGCTACAGCCAGCTCGTGGCCGGACGGCTCCCGGCCGGCGGCGCGGTGGTCGGGCAGCGGACCGTGGTGCAGGTGGCGGTGACCACCGCCACCGCGGCCAGGCTCGGGCTGCGGGTCGGCACCCAGCTGAACGCGGGGCCGGTGCAACTGGTGGTCACGGGGATCATCCGGCCGGTGGACCCCGCTGCCACCTTCTGGACCCTGGATAACGTGGCGGCCGCTCCCGTGCTCGGGCCGGCCACGTTGGCTCAGCTTCCTTACTGGATCGGCACGGCCTTTATCGGCCCCGGTGCGCTCCCGCTGGTCGAAACGACCCTCGACCCGACCGAAATGCAGGTGACCTGGGCCTACGCGGCCACGCTGAGCGGGCTAAGCGCGGCCAAGGCGAGCGGGGTGGAGGCGAGCGTCGCCAGCATGATCTCCTCCGGGGTAACGGTGATCACCCCCGCGATCCCGAACCCGGTCACGCTGACGGTCAACTCCCCGATCCCCTCGATCCTGTCGCCGTTCATCGCCGCCGAAGGCGCCGTCGCCCCCGTGCTCGAACTGCTCTATGTCAGCCTGGCCGTCCTGGGAGCGGTGGTGGTGCTGCTCGGCGCCCGTCTTGTGGCGCAGCGCCGCGCCGCGGAGTTCACGCTCATGCGCGCCCGTGGCGCGGCGCTGTATCAGCTCGGCTGGCTGGCGCTGCGCGCCAGCCTGGTCATCGCCGCGGTCGCCGGGGCGGCGGGAGCGGCACTCGCCATCGGCCTGACCCCCGGCGACGGCGACGCGGTGGGCTGGTGGCTGGCCGGCCTCACGATCGCCGTGACGCTCGTCGGCCCGGTCCTGATCAGCGTGTTCCCGCAGCGCGTGGCGGCGCCTGTCGCCGGCCGGACGAGCCGCCTGGCGGGCGGCCGCCGGGCCGGGGGCCGTGGACTTGCGGCCCGGCGGATCGTCATCGAAACGGCGCTGGTCGCCCTGGCCATCGGCGGGCTTGTCGTGCTACGGAACCAGGGCCTGAGCTCCGGGAGCAGCGGCCTGTACACGAGCGCGGCGCCGGTGCTCGTCGCGATCCCCGTGGCCGTCGTCGTGCTGCGCTGCTACCCTCCCCTCGTCCGCGAGCTTGCCAGGATCGCGGGCCTGTCGCGCGGGGTGGTCGCGTTCGTTGGCCTGGCGCGGGCCACCCGTACCCCACCAGGCACCGTCTTGCCGTCGTTCGCCCTGGTGCTTGTGCTGGCCATGGTGGCGTTCCCCGACATGGTCAGTACCGCGGTAACCCGTAGCCAGGTGGCCGCATCCTGGCAGCAGGTGGGCGCCGACGCGATCATCACGGCCCCGTCCGGTCAGGTGATCACCCCGGCACTGCAGCGCCAGATCGCTTCTGTGCCAGGCGTCGTTTCCACCGCTACCGCGGTGGTCGACGCCGGATCGCTGCCCAACGGGTCCGAGCTGTCCGTGGTGTTCGTCGACCCGGCCAGGTACGCGGCCGTGATCGACCAGGCGCCCGGCCCGCGATTCCCGCTGGCCGCGCTGTCGGGGAACGCCGGAGGCGGCCAGTCGGTGGCGATCGCACCCGCGGTCGCCACCACCGCCGCCGCCCAGCTTGTCGGCTCGGCACCGCCCAGCCTCAGCGTGGGGACAAGCACCATCACGATCCGGCTGGCCGGATGGATCGGCGGCGTCCCCGGCGCCCCCGATGTAGCCGCGGGCGCGGTGGTGGTGGTGCCACTGGGGGCGCTCGGGCCCCAGCCACCCGGGCCGAATCTCATGCTGGCCGCGGGAGCCGGTCTTGATGCGGCGCGGCTGAGCGCAGCCGTCCGCGGCGCGCTGCCGGGCGGTTCTGTGACGTTGCGCGCCACGGCCCTCGCCGCGCTGACCACGGCACCGGTGCCACAGGCGGCGCAGACGGCCCTCACCCAGGGCATGGCCACCGCGGCCGGATTCGGCGCCCTGGTCCTGCTGCTGTCGCTGCTGCTCACCGCTAGGACCCGCGAGATGACGCTGGCGCGGCTGGCGACGATGGGGCTGCGCCGCTGGCAGGCCCAGCTGCTGCTTGCGGCCGAGACGCTTCCGCCGGTCGTGGCCGCCGCCGCCGGCGGCGTCGCGTGTGCCTGGCTGCTCGCGCCGCTGATCGGGCCATCGCTTAACCTAGCGTCGTTCAGCGGGACCGGGTCGGCCATCGGGGTGGCTCCCGCCGTATTCCCGCTGGTGGCTTCCGCGGCCGGTCTTGTGCTTGCCGCGCTGCTCGTGCTGGCCGTTCAGGCCGTGATCACCTACCAGCGAGGCAGCGCCAGGGCGCTGCGGATCGATGATTGAAGGAGGCCAAGGCACATGACCGACCCTGCCGCCCATATCTCGCAGGATGAGCCGCCCACCGGTGCGGACGGGATGGTGGTCTGTGACCGGCTTGTCCGGATTTACTCCGGCGAGGGCATCGAAGTACAGGCCCTGCAAGGGCTTGATCTGCTGATCGCCGAGGGGGAGCTGACCGCGCTGATCGGCACGGCGGGCAGCGGCAAATCGACGCTGATGAACATACTCGCCGGACTTGACACGCCGACGGCTGGGGCGGTGTGGGTGGCTGGCCACAACCTGGGCGCGATGACCGCCAAGGAACGGCTGGCTTACCGGCGGACCGTGGCCGGCTTCATCTGGCAGCAGACGTCGCGGAACCTGCTGCCCTACATGACCGCCAGGCAGAACGTGCTGCTGCCGATGCGGCTGAGCCTGCTCGACCGCAGGGAGCGGCAGCGGCGCGCCGGTTCCCTGCTCGACACCCTCGGCATCGCGCACTGCGCCGACCGGACTCCTGACCGCATGTCCGGCGGTGAGCAGCAGCGCGCCGCCATCGCCACGGCGCTCGCGAACCAGCCGAAGGTGCTGCTTGCCGACGAGCCCACCGGCGAGCTCGACTCCTCGACCGCCCAGGACGTGTTCGCCGCCCTGCAGACCGCCAACACCGAGCTCGGAGTCACCGTGCTTGTGGTCACCCACGACCCGGCCGTGTCGTCGCAGGTTCGCCGGACGATCGCGATGCGGGAAGGCAAGACGAGCAGCGAGACGATACGGCACTCGGCCACCGACGCGCGGGGCGACACCACACTGCACGCGCGCGAGTACGCGACGCTGGACCGGGCGGGCCGAGTTCAGCTCCCCCGCGAGATGACCAGGCGCCTCGGCATACGGAACCGGGTCGAATTGCAGGAGGAGCCCGACCACATCGGCGTCTGGCCGGACCAGGCCGCCGATCAGGAACGGGAGTAGCCGCCGCATTTCGATTTTCGTCGAGTCGCCACCAGGCCACTCCTGCGACAGGATTTGATAGCGCTGAAGCTTTGACCGGCTATGTCGGCGTTCCGAAACTTCAGCGCTCGTCCGATCCGGGACGAGAGCCCGGTGCCTGCGGCAGCCTGACCGGGCCCCGGCTGGCCGGCCGCGCGGAGGGCGGCGGCACGACGGGTCCGATGTCGCCGTCCGGCGCGGCGTCCAGGTCGACGATCACCGGCGCGTGGTCGCTCGGCCCGGTGCCCTTGCGGGCTTCCCTGTCGACCCACGCCGCCCGCACCCGGTCCGCCACCGGGTCGCTGGCGAGCACCAGGTCGATCCGCATCCCGCGATCGGTGTGGAACATCCCGGCGCGGTAGTCCCAGTAGGTGAAAATCCGCTTGTCCGGCCAGCGGTCCCTGACCACGTCGCGCAGGCCGGCCGCCTGCAGGCTGGCCAGTGCGGCCCGCTCCGGCGGTGTGACGTGGGTCTGGCCGGTGAAGGCGCTCGGGTCGAACACGTCCGCGTCGGCCGGCGCGATATTCATGTCCCCGCAGACCAGCACGCCGTCTTCTCCGGGACCATCTCCCCCCAAGCGCCGGGCGCTGACCGCGTTCCTCAGCTCCGCAAGCCAGGCTAGCTTGTAGCGGTAATGCTCGGACTCTGGCTGCCGGCCGTTGGGCACGTACACCGAGTACACCCGGATCCCACCGCAGGTCGCGGCGACCGCGCGCGCCTCGGGATGCGGAAAGCCCGGTGCTCCCGCGAGGCCGGTCACCACGTCGGCAAGCCCGGCGCGCGACAGGATCGCCACCCCGTTCCAGCGCGGCTCGCCGTGCAGCGCGACCTCGTAGCCCCGGCCGGCGAGCTCATCGGTGAGGAGCGCGCGGAACGCGTCGTCGGCGAGCTTCGTCTCCTGCAGGCAGACGACATCGGGCTTCCGCTGGTCCAGCCAGGGCAGCAGCCGCGGCATCCGCTGCTTGACCGAGTTCACGTTCCATGTCGCCACCCGCACGGCCCCACAGTAGCCGTCGTCGCCGGCCGGGCGAAGCGGTTCCGCGGGCCGGTAGCGAGAAACAACGGTCCGTTCGGGCAAAGTCTTTGGGTGCAGCTCGTTCGGAGTGAGATGGCCAGTCAGGCGCCGAGCGTGTATTTCCCCTGCGTGGTGCCGGGGTAGAGCCGCTGGTGCTCGCGGGCGAGGTGGAAGCGCCAGTATTCGTCGAAGTCGCCGGTGCTGATCACGGCGCGCAGGGTGAGGACGGCCTCGGCGCCGTCCAGGCCCCATCTCGCGCCGCCTGGTTACCCGCACCGGGCCGAACAGCGTGGCCAGCAGCCTGCCGTGGCCGGCCTCCAGGCGGGTCCGGGCGGTCCCGTCGGGGCCCGTCACCGGGGCACTGCGTTCCCGGGCTTCGGCTTCTTCCCGTGCCGCCCGAAGGTTCAGGTGGTCCTGCAGCAGCTGCACGGTAAAAGACCACGACGCCGATCAACCGGTCATCCGGCAAACTCGTGGCCGGAGAAGTCCCTCCAGACGAGCCGCACTCATTTCTGATTGCCGCGGGGGCAGCCGACAGCGATGCTTGCCTTATGCGAGTGGTTCCTGACGACGAGTACCCGGAATTCATCAGGCGGCTGCGTGAACAGGCCAGGCGGACTGCCAGACGGCGAGGCGCTCGTCGTACGGCAGGGGGACGTGTGGGCCGCGCGACTGCTGCCCGGCGAGGCGCGGGTCGCGGTGACGGTGGTGGGCCGGGGCGTGTCACCGGAATCGGTGCGCCTTGAGCAGGTGCCCAGCCTGCGGCCGCTGATCGAGGCGCGAAACTCCGAGCTCACCCGGCGCATCGAGCGGAACCGCGAGAAGACGGGGCCTCCGCTGCCGGTGCCGGACCTGCCACCTGCCGAAGGCGTCGCGGCGCTGCGCGCGCTCGCCGACTTCACGCTCGCCACGAGCAGGGAGATCCGGGCGTCGAACCGCGCCGGGCGCCACCCCAGGCACGGACGCGAGTGGGGGGGCATGCACCGGGCGCTGTGGCAGCGGGCGGTCGCTGAGCGACAGCGGCTGGCCGGGGAGGACGAACGGGCCGCCAGCGACGTGGTTACCTCGGCGGTCAACCATCTCGGGAACCTGGCCTCGAATGCGGCGTGGTTCACCGCCGACGAGCGGCTGCGCGAGGCCGCGATCGACGAGACACTCCGGCACGCCATGCTCGACGAGCGGGTGCCGAGCGAGCGCGCCCAGTACCTCTGGGCCCGCAACTGGGCCGACCGCATGGCCGGGCTCGGCCTGGACCCGGGCCCCGACGAAGTCATTGCCCGGGCCGCGGCCCGGCAGCGCTTCGAGGGCGACCTGATGGCCGCCTGGGGTGCGTGGGCGGCGAACGCGTGAGCCGCGCGTGACGCGTGAGACCGAGAGCTGACCATCAGCGCGCCTGCCGCCCGGCGTGTTGGCGGGCACGTTCAGCGCGTACTGGCCGGCCGTGGTCTGTCCGCTGGCGGCCACTGACTTCGCGACTACGAGATCGGCGATGAAATGATTACCTTGCCTGCTTGTTCAGCCGCCCCGCGCGGGGTGCCTGGCAGGCGCGACGGAGGCTTGCGTGCGGCTGTGCATGTTCAAGACGGTGGACGGGCCCCCGGGAGGCTATCCGGGCCGGATCGAAGACGGCCGGATCGTCCAGCTCGATGCCACTGACCTGATCGCGGTGCTCGAGCGACGCGGGCAGGTGCCGCCGACGGGCGCGGTATGGCCGACCGCCGACGTCGAGCTGCTCGCTCCGGTGCCGCGTCCGCCGTCGATCCGCGACTTCTTCGCGTTCGAGCAGCACGTCGCCACCGCGCGGGCCAACCGCGGCTCGACCGTGCCGGCCGAGTGGTACGCGTTCCCGGTCTTCTACTTCAGCAACCCCGCCGCGATCGTCGGTCACGGTGCGGAGATCCCCTATCCGGAGGGCACGGCCGAGCTGGACTACGAGCTAGAGGTGGCGGCGGTCATCGGAACCGGCGGCGAGATCGGCGGCTTCACGGTGATGAACGACTGGTCGGCGCGGGATATACAGCGCAAGGAGATGCGGGTCGGGCTTGGCCCGGCCAAGGCGAAGGATTTCGCCATCAGCCTCGGCCCGGTCCTCGTCACCGCCGACGAGTTCGACGGTTCGCACGCGGTGATGACGGCGCGGGTCAACGGCGAGGAGCGATCACGCGGGAACCTGGCCGACCTGTACCACCCGTGGCCGGCCATCATGGCGCAGGCGGCCCGCAACACCGTGCTGCGGCCGGGTGATGTCATCGGCTCTGGAACGGTGGGCAGCGGCTGCATCCTTGAGCACGACGACGGCCGCTGGCTCACCGTTGGCGACGTGGTCGAGCTTGAGGTGGAAGGCATCGGGATACTGCGCAACCGGATCGGGCCACCGCGCGGCGGACACCCGCTCCTCGGGCCGCCTGGGCTCCCTGGCAAGGCCGCCTGAGATGAGCGACGACGCGTTCGATGTCATCGTCATCGGTGCCGGGCTCGTCGGGCTTGCCACCGCGATGGCGCTGCTCGCCGAGCGTCCCGGGTTGCGGCTTGCCGTGCTCGAGAAGGAGTCCACGGCCGGCACCCATCAGAGCGGTCATAACTCCGGTGTCATCCACGCTGGCCTCTATTACCAGCCGGGCAGCCTGAAGGCGCGGTTCTGCACCGCGGGGCGGCTGGCCATGGTGGAGTTCGCCACCTCGCATCGGATTCCGTACCGGCAGACCGGCAAGCTGGTGGTCGCTACCCGGGAGAGCGAACTGCCCCGGCTTGCCAGCCTGGCGGAGCGAGGGCGAGCGAACGGCCTCGCGGTCCGCGAGCTAGCCGCGGCGGAGATCGCCGACGTCGAGCCGTCGGTCCGCGGGATCCGGGCGCTGCACATCCCGGAGAGCGGCGTGATCGATTACCGCCTTGTCTCGGCCGCCTATGCGGAGACGGTCGGCAAGGACGGCGGCCAGGTACTGTGCGGCCACGCCGTGCGTGGTCTTACCCGTGACGCCGGCGGGTGGCTGGTCGAGACGGGTGGCGGCCCACTGCGCGCCAGGGCCATCGTGGCCTGCGCGGGGCTGCAAGCCGACCGGATCGCGGCGATGACCGGGCATGGCATCGGCGCGTACCGGATTGTCCCGTTCCGTGGCGATTACTATACGTTCCGGACGGCCGTGGCCGATCTGGTCCGCGGTCTTGTCTATCCGGTGCCCGACCCGGCCTTTCCCTTTCTCGGCGTGCATTTCACCCGGGGCGTGGACGGGACGCTGCACGCCGGGCCGAACGCGGTGCCCGCGCTGGCCAGGGAGGGGTACGGGCGGCTGTCGGTGAACGGCGCGGACCTGCTCGACAGCCTGCGCTTCCCCGGGCTGCGGAAGCTGGCCAGGTCCTATGCGGGCACCGGGGCGCTTGAGATCTGGCGCGATCTCGTCAAGCCGGCCTACCTGGCGCAGCTGCGCAGGTACATCCCGGCGATCAGGTCACGGGACATCACGTTCGGACCGTCGGGGATCCGCGCGCAGTGCCTGAGCCGGTCAGGCGCGCTTGTCGACGACTTCCTCATCGAGGAGGGCGACGGCATCATCCATGTGCTGAACGCCCCGTCGCCCGCCGCCACCGCGTCCATCGTCATCGGCAGGCACATCGCGGAGCGCTCGATCGGCTCGTTTCCGCTCTGAGCCAGTGGAGGTCGGATCCTGCCTGGTCGCCTGGTTTTTGACCCACGGCTTGTCGCGCGGCTACCCTCACTCGTGTTATGTGGACAGGCAAACTGCGGCATTCCCAGCTTGGCCTACTCCTGCTGGGCATTATCGGCGTGTTGCTGGCCTGGCTGCTGCTGAACCACGCGGTGTTCGCGGTTATCGCATGCACAGCCGCCTTCCTCTTGGTGATATTCGTGGTCGCCTGGGACGGGTGGCGGCAGACGACTGTGTCGAATCTCACTTCACGCGGTATCTTCCCGGACGGCCGTAGCCTGCGGGTGATGGATCCGGGCCTGCGCCGGGAGTATTCGCCCTTTGTTCCGTCCGTTGCCCGCCGGGGGGTGTCCACCACCAGGAACCGGCTGCGGTCATCCCCTCCGGCCGCCCGCAGCCGACCGCCGGCGGCCCCCGCGGCTCCCGCGGCCCCCATGAAGAAGGCCCCCCGGAGCGGACGGGCTCGCCAGCGGAGCGAACTCCCGCCGGACGCCACCGTCAGCATTGCCAGTGAACGGCGGGTAGCTGGCATCGATGAGATATTCGCCGCCCTGGACAGTGAACTGATCGGGCTTGTCCCTGTGAAGAAGAAGGTGGCGGAAATCGGTTCGCTGCTGCTTGTCGATCGGGCGCGGCAGCGATTCGGACTCTCCGCGGCCAGGCCGAACCTGCACATGTGCTTCACCGGCTCGCCCGGAACCGGGAAGACCACCGTTGCGCTGATGATGGCCGACCTGCTTCACCGGCTTGGCTACCTGGAGAGGGGTCAGCTCGTGCACGCCATGCGCGATGACCTGGTGGGCGAGTACGTCGGCCAGACCGCGCCTAAGACGAAGTACGTTCTCGACCGCGCGATGGGCGGCGTGCTGTTCATTGACGAGGCCTATTCCCTGTACCGGGCCGAGGATTCACGGGACTACGGCCAGGAATGCGTCGACATCCTCATGCAGGTCATGGAGAACGAGCGGGACAAGCTCGTGGTCATCCTGGCCGGATACAAGGACAGGATGGATCTTTTCTTCGAGTCCAACCCAGGTATGAGATCGCGCATCGCACATCACCTGGATTTCGCCGCTTACCAGACCGATGAGCTGCTCGCGATCGGGCGGCTCATGCTTGACCGGTCGTCCTACTACCTGTCGGCCGAGGCAACGGCGGCATTTCGCGACTACCTGTCGGTTCAGAAGACCCAGCCCCGGTTCGCAAGCGCTCGCAGCGTCCGCAACGCGCTTGAAGGCGCCAGGCTCCGGCATGCCTATCGCCTCACCGCCGATCCGGAGCGGCCCTGGAATAAAGACGACCTGATGCGCCTCGAGCCACCGGACCTCCTGCTTAGCGGCGACTTCAGGTAGCCGGCTCCGACTGCGCCACCAGGATGTCCTCGGGCTCGAAACGCATCAGGTCGTCGCGGGTCCACTCGCGGTGCAGGTCGGTGGAGATGCGGTGCGCGTGCCGCAGCCGAACGAGCTCGAGCTCGTTGCGGACCGTGCGCGCGTTGGCGAAGTGCGGCTCTGTCATCATCCGCGATACCTCGGCCCGCAGTACTTCCTCGGCCGCGGGCGACAGGTAGTAGGAGGACTGCTCGAGCATCACCTTGCCGATCGCGGTGAGCTCGCCGAGGTCGTAGGAGGCGAAGTCGAGGTGGTGCGCGAGCCGGGAGCGCAGGCCAGGGTTCGACTCGAAGAAGGCGTCCATCCGGTCCTTGTAACCGGCCAGGATCACGACAAGCTTGTCGCGGTCGTTCTCCATCACCTGGAGCAGGATGTCGATGGCCTCCTGTCCGTAGTCCTTGGAGTCCGTGGCCCGGTACAGGTAGTACGCCTCGTCGATGAACAGCACGCCGCCCATGGCGCGCTTCAGTACCAGCTTGGTCTTCGGCGCGGTCTGCCCGATGTACTCCCCCACCAGGTCGTCGCGCATCGCGTGCACCAGGGTAGGAGTCTCCAGGTAACCGAGCCGGTGCAGCAGCTCGGCCATTCGCATCGCCACCGTCGTCTTGCCGGTGCCTGGGGCACCGGTGAAGCACATATGCAGGTTCGGCCTCGACGCGGTCAGACCGAACCGCTGCCTGGCACCGTCGACGAGGAGCAGCGCCGCGATCTCCTCCACCCGCCGCTTCACCGGTCCGAGGCCGACCAGCTCGCGGTTCAGATGGCCGATGATGTCCTCGATGCGTGCCGCCTCGCGCTCGGCCGCGAACGTAACCGTGGCGTCGGCGTGCAGCTGGCTGACCTGTCCCGCGTCACCCCGGCCGCGCCGCGACGCCTTTTCGTTCCCGGCCTGAAACCGGTTTACCGCGCTCAAAAACCACCCCCTGACGGATCCTTAGGTATCAGTCTGCACTGTCGCCACGAGGACTTGGCGCGGTGGGTGCGTGCGGAGTCGGCACGGTCCGTTCCTCATGAAGGATTGGATTTGGGTTTGCGTGAAATGCCCATCACCCCGCACGCCGCACCCGCGGCGGCGCTCGGCTGAGCCTGGCGCTCAGCTGAGCCGGGTCTCGTAGGCGGTCGTGAGCTGCGGTGCGCCCGACGGTTCTGTGGTGGCGCGGTCGAATCTGACGCTTGCCTGCCGGTCGTGGAACTCGAGGACGGAGAGCATGTTCTCGAACCACGGCCCCCGGGTGATCCGCCACCGGATCGCCGGGGCGCGCGCGCCGGCCAGCCTGGCGACGACGGTGCCGATCAGGCCGCCGGGAGCCGACCCGCCGAGCCGCTGCGCACGCCGCAGCAGCGGCGGCATCCACTGGTGGATCGGGGAGCAGACCGCCTGGTAGACGGCCGTGCGCGAGCGGACCTTGGCCGGAAGATCGACAGCGGTCAGATAGCTGTGGTGCACATCGCCAGAAATGACCGTGACCGAGGCCGGCGGCTGACCGTACGCCCCGGTGGCGAGGCCGATAAGCAGCTCCTCGAACAGCGCGAACGACCGCCGGAAGGACGGCCAGTGCTCCAGGTCGATCGCCCGCCGCAGCCGTTCGCCGAACCGTGCGAACCGACTGCCCCAGGCGCCGTCGCACACGGCCTCGCTCCACGCCTCGAGGGCGTGGATGCCGCGCGGCAGCAGCAGCGGCACGGAGGTGGCGAGCACCACGTGCTCCCAGTCGCCGCGGACCGAGTCGAGGACCCAGCGCCATTCCGCCTCGTCCGCCATCAGCCGCTCGCCGCTCTCGACCACCCGACGGCTGCGCGAGTCGATCATGACCACGCGAACCGCGCCGAACGTGCGGCCGAAGGACCAGCGGATACCCGCGGCGCGTTCGTCCGCCCGGTGCGCGACGTCGCGAAGCACCGCCACCGCGTCGCCCGGCTGCCGCACCTTCTGCCACACCTCGTCGGCGGCAAGCTCGGCCGGCGACAGGTTGCCGAGGTGCTGGTAGACCCAGTAGCTGAGGTAGGCACCTTCGATCCGCGACCGCCACCATGGCTTGGCACGGAACTCCGCACGCCAGGAGGCGGAGGTGTTCCAGTCGTCGTGGACGTCGTGATCGTCGAAGATCATCGCGGTGGGGATGACGGAGAGCAGCCAGCGCACCGCCGGCTCCGTCCACGCCTCGCGGTACAGGGCGCAATACTCCGCCAGGTCCGCTGCTTCCTCGCCGGGGGCGACCGCGGGGTCGCGTCGCTGCCTGATGAGCCGTCGCGTCGCGGGCCCCGGGTTGTCCGCGTAGACTTGGTCGCCGATCAGCAGCAGGACATCGGGCCAGCGGTCGCGCGGGATCTTCCGCAGTCCCGCGGCGCAGGCGGCAAGCGCATCCACATCCGTGACGCCGTCGCGAACAGCCTTGGCGGGTACCTCGGTGACCCGGCACGAGCCGAAGGCGAGCTTGACCGCCCGGCCGGATCCAGCCGGGCTGAGCGTCCGCAGCTGGCTTGGCGGGAAGTCGCCGCCCGGCTCGGGCCACCGCACGGTGCCGTCGAGCGCGACCTGGTACTCGTGCTCGCCGCCCGGCTCGAGTCCGTCGATCACCACTAGACCATAGTGATTGCCGGCTACCTCGAAGGTGGCTGCCTGGCGGCCGAGGATCTCGACCTGGCAGGCCCGGTCGGTCTCGACCCAGATCGTCGCCTCGGTCTCGCTGACGTACCGCAGCATCGGGCCGAGCACGAGCACCGGGGATCCGGCATCGCCACTCGTCACGGCGTCACGCCCGCGTCCCGAGCAGGGTGAAGTCGGCGAAGTCGAAGCCGGGAGCGACCACGCAGCTCACCAGGGTCTCGGTCGCGGTGGCCGGGCGGGCCGACTGCCAGTGACCGCCGGCGATGACGTGCTGCGGCACCTGCCCGGCCGCCAGGTCAGGTCCGACGATGACGGTGGCCGGGGTGTCCGACGGCACGTCTGCGTCACCACCGTCGAGCATGATGAGCGGCCCGCCGCGGTGCCAGAGCCAGACCTCGTCGGATCTGACGCGATGCCAGGCCGATTCCTCCCCCGGTGTCAGCAGGAAATAGATGCCGGTGGCAGCGGCCCGCGGGCCCAGGTAGCCGTGGTAGCCGTCTGGCACGGACTCAGGGGCGGCGCGCCACGTCTCCCGGTACCAGCCGCCCTCGGGATGCGGCGCGAGGTCGAGCAGGTCGGCCGTCCGCGGCCGGAGTCGCTTATCCATGATCATGACGTTAGCGGAGGGCACCAGGGGCGGAGCTGCCGAGGATCGCGATGATGAGGCAGAGCAGCGCGACCGCCGCGATCGAGACGGCGATGATGAACAGCCGGGTCGCGCCCACGGCGGGCAAGCTCGTCTCCGGCGCGCCGCTCCTTGTCACCCGGCTAAGCTGCCAGATCACCGGGGCGATCGCCAAGATGATCAGGCCGCTGACCACGCTCACCCTCAGCATGGTGCCGCCGAGGGCGGCGAACGATATCGCGGTCCTCGTCCAGGCGAGGGAGGTGCGCTCACGAGCCAGGCCCGGGTCGCGCTCCTCCGGGTCGTCGCCCGCGTCGGCGCCGTACCGCGACGGGCTCATCGCAGGGCGGAAAGCAGCAAGACGATGGCGGAGATGACCGCCATTCCCATGATCGTCGCGGCCAGGATCCACGGCATGACCGACCGCGGCAGCGGCTCGCCGCGGCGCAGCGCGCGCTGGTTGCGCACCCACTCGGTGTAGGCGACGACCGCGAGCACCGCGCCGAGCACGATCAGCGGCACGCCGAGGAGGTGGCGGCCGGCCGGGACACCGGGGAACGGCGGCAGCAGCTGGACGACGCCGAGCCCGGCCACCACCAGGGCGAGCGCGGTCCGGCTCCAGGCGAGGAACGTCCGCTCGTTGGCGAAGGTAAACCTCGGGTCGGGCTCGGTGCCGCCCGCGTCCCGCTCGACCGTCGCGGGCAGCAGCGCGGCTAGGCGACTAGACCATGACATCGAGTGGCTCCCCTCCGGGTGCGCCGTGGTCCCGATCGCCCATTCTGCCGGTTACCTCTGTAACGCGGGATAGCGGGCTTGTAAAAACAGGACCAGTCATACCGAACGGACCCGGCCGACTCATCATGGGTTCATGACCCCCGCGCACCAGTCGTGGTACGCCCGGGACGCGCGTGGCTGGACCTGCGAGGCGCCGGACGGCGCCGCCGCGGAGTTCCACCGCGCGCTGCCCGGGTACGCGCCCACGCCGCTTATCGAGACGCCCACACTGGCCGCCGAACTCGGAGTGGGGCGACTGTTCATCAAGGACGAATCGGCCCGTTTCGACCTGCGGGCGTTCAAGTTCCTCGGCGCGTCGTGGGCCGGCTTCCGCGCGGTGGCCGGGCGGACCGGATACGCCGGGCCCGTGGGGCTCGAGGGGCTGCGAGCACATCTGGCGTCGCGTGCCGCCGCGGCACGCGACAGCGCGACGGGTGGCAGCGCGGCGGGTGGCAGCGCGGCGGGTGGCAGCGCGGCAGGTGGCAGCGCGGCAGGCGACGGTGCGCTGGCACTGGTGACCGCGACCGACGGGAACCACGGGCGGGCGGTGGCGCGGACCGCCCGGCTGCTCGGGCTGCCGGCCCGGGTGTACGTGCCCAAGACCGTGCCGGTCCTGGTGATCGACAGGATCAAGGCCGAGGGCGCCACCGTGACCGTCATCGACGCGAACTACGACGGCGCCGTCGCAGCGGCCCGCGCCGACGCGGAGGACAGGGGCGCGAACGGCGCTGCCGCGAGCCGTGCTGCCGCGAACGGGGGCGCGGGCGCGGTGCTGATCCAGGACACCGCCTGGCCTGGCTACGAACAGATCCCCGCCTGGATCGTCGCCGGGTACGAGACGCTGTTCGCCGAGCTTGACGCGCAGCTTCTTGCGGCCGGCGGCGACGGCGGTGACCATGACGGGGCCGTGGTGCTGAGCGTCCCCGTTGGGGTGGGCAGCCTGGCGCAGGCCGCGGTCGCGCACTATCGGAGCAGACTCGCCGGTGCCCGTTCTCGCGCCAGGCTGCTTTCCGTGGAACCGGACACGGCCGCGTGCGTGCTCCGCAGCCTCGTCGCTGGGACGCTGGTCTCCGTGCCGACGGACGCCACCGTCATGAACGGGCTCAACTGCGGCACGCCATCGTCGCTCGCCTGGCCCTACCTGCGGGACGGCATGGACGCGGCGGTCGCCGTCACCGACGCCGAGGCGCGCGATGCGATCACCGCGCTGGCAGCGGCGGGAGTCTCGGCCGGGCCATCGGGCGCGGCGGCCCTGGCCGGCGCACGGGTCGCGCTGACCGGCCCCGATGCCACGACGCGCCGCCGCGACCTGGGGTTCGCTGGCGACGGAACGAGCGCAGAGCGGGCGATCGTCGTCTGCCTATCCACCGAGGGCCCACTCAGCGCCTAAACCGTCCTGGCGCGGGCGGCGCAGCATCTCGGCAAGAGATATTCGCCGAAATATGGTATCTTTCCGTAATCAATCAGATTCAACTGGTGACAATGCGGGCAAGGCCGAGTGGATCGTGGAGCGGATCAGGATGCACGGTGACCGAGAGGCCAGAGGGACTCAGGTGATTTGAGTGAATGCTGAGACATTGGTCAATGAACCCAATCCCCCGCCGGTACGGACGAAACTGCTCAAGCGGCACATTGAAACACCGCGTGACCATACGATTTCATCATGACACCACGCGGCTTCGGCGAGCTTGAGCGGGGGGAGATCGAGGTCGCAGGCGTACGCCGGTCTTACTGGCTGGCGCGGGCGCCGGGGCAGCCGGTGGCACCGCCGCTGCTGATCGCGCTGCACGGGTCGGGCATGGACGGGCGAGGCATGGCGTGGTTCACCGGGCTCGCGCAACGCGGACCCGCCGCGGGGATCACCACGGTGTTCCCCGACGGCTGGAATGAGGCCTGGCATCCGGCACGGGCACCCGGCGGCGAGCCCGACCTGGACGACTCACGATTCCTCTCGGAGCTTGCCGGTCATCTTGAGGGGTTTGGCGCCGCCCGCTCCTGGCCGGTTTTCCTTACCGGGATCTCCCAGGGCGCGCGATACGCCGAGCACCTCGCCAGGCACGGCATGCTGCCGGTGACCGGCCTCTTCCTTGTGGCGGGTACGGCGCTCGAGGCGAGCCGCCGCCTCGAGCCGGTGCCGAGGCTGCGCGCGAGCGTGACGCTCGTCGCGGGCACTGGAGACCGCACGGCGCCGTACCAGGGGGGTCAGCTCACCAGGCGCGGGCTGTCCGGCCTGATGCTCAAGCGCCGCGCGGCCAGGAACGGTGAGCAGCCAGGCGAGGACATCGTGGCCGGCGCGGAGACCGTCATGGCCGACTGGGCCGCGGCGAACGGAATCACGGCGGGGCCGACGATCGAGGAGCTGCCCAGGGGCACACCCGGCGACCTCGCCGTGACACGGAAGGCCTGGTCACGGCCGGGCTGCCGCCCGGTCACGCTCTATAGGATCGACGGCGGCGGGCACGGCTGGCCGGGCGGGCGACAGTTCCTTCCGACGCGGGAGATCGGCCCGATCGCGAAGCATCTGGACGCGACCGGACTGCTGCTCGACATGGCCAGGCGCGAGACCGCGAGCGCCGCCGGCCGACCGGCCCTCTGGTGAGGAACGAGACGATCGGCTAGGAACGGGACGGGCCGGTCTTGACGTCGTGGTTGGTGAAGGCGAACATGACCGCGTTGGGGTCAAGCGGGATGGGCGGCGCGGTGCGGCGGTGCGCCCCGGTGCACTGACGCCGCTGGGGTCCTGAGAGCCATACCCGGTCGAAGGCGCGCTCCTCGAACCACGCGCAGATCTGCGGTACCAGGTCGGGTTCCCAGCGGGCCCGGGTCCAGATCACCATGCCGCCCTCGGCGCAGAGCTGAGCGCAGTAGCCGATCGTGGACTCGATATGGGCGTTGGTCATGTTACCGAACAGGCCGCAGGCGAGCACGATATCGGCCGGGGCGAGGTCGGCGTACTGGCTGGTCAGCGAGGCGTCGCCGGTCACGATCTGGACGTTGTCCAGGCCCGCTCCCGCCGCGAGGCGGGCGGCGACCTCGGTGTTACGCGGGTCGAGCTCGACCAGGCGGGCCGTCACATCGGCAGCGCGCGGGTGATCGGCGAGCACGCCGATCAGGTCGCGGCCCTGCCCGGCGCACAGGCTGATGGCGCGGAGCGGGCCTTGCTTGGCACCGTCAAGCGCGGCCCTGATCTGGTCCTGCACCCAGGACAGCCGCAGCGAAAGTCCGCTGTCCGGTGTGTCGTAATGGGTATGCCAGGCATACCAGTCGCGCCGCGTCATACCGGAACGTGCGGGTCGACGGCCGACACCTGTCCGGCGGCCTCCTGCCGTGCCACCCGCGCAAGCAGCATGTACCGCTGAATGGTCAGCGTGACCACCAGGTAGAGCAGGCTCGTGGCCGCGCCGACGTTGCCGCCGTTCGTGCCGGTGACATGCCCCGCCACCAGGTAGTCCCAGCCGAGGTGGGCGGCGTACCCGACGACCCAGATTACGGCGGTCAGCCACGTCCCCTTGCGCATCAACTGGTCGCCCTGCCGCCAGACCCGAACCGTCGGCACGCGGGCCGCGCCGGACGCCGCGGCGATCACCAGGCTGCCGACGACGGCCACGGCGATGGCACCGCCATGGTGCGGGTGGCCCTTGAGGAAGGTGACGAACTCCACGACGCCGATGACGGCAATGATGATCGAAAGCCGGTAGCTCTCGCTCAGCCGCCGGGCCATCAGCTGTCTGGAGAGCAGCAGCGCGAGCACGGCGACGGCGATGACAATGTTGGCGACATCCGCACTCGACATGACTACAGCCTCCTACGGCGAGGCCCCGGTTGTCACGCGTATTTCGGCGCTTCAAGCGTGCGCTGCCGCCGTCTTCTCAAGCACCGTCTTCTCAAGCACCGTCTTCTCAAGCACCGTCTTCTCAAGCACCGGCAGCGACACCCAGCCGTCGTGGGACCAGGTGATCTTGCCGGCCGCGTTCACAAGCACGAGCCAGGGCTGGTCCTGCACGCCGTAGCCATCGGCGAGGCGGCCCGTCTTGTCGAGGGCGACCGGGTAGGCGAGCGGCGCGAGCGTGCCGAGATAGCCGGTCACCGCCGCCTCGGACGGCTCGGTCACGGTCTCATCGACCGCGGTGAGCGCGGGCAGCTGACGCTTGGCCGCGGCCTTGACGTAGGCGTTGAGCCCGGTCAGCTCGGCCTTCAGGTTAGAGGTCTCGGTGAGCCAGGTGGCGAAGAAGACAACAAGGCGGGCCTTGCCAGGTCCGAGCGTCACCGTCGGCGTCTCCGCCTGCTTCCACGCGGTCGGGTGTGCCGTCGGCAGCGAGACGGTGGCGGTCGGGGTCTGCGCCGTGATGGCGGCGAGCGACTCAAGGCTGGACACCTTCGGGTGGCTCGGCAGCAGCCCCGACACCTCGGCCGCGAGCACCTGCGCGGACTGGACGACGCTGGAGTACGCCATCTGGGTCAGGTAGACCTTCTGCAGCGTGCCCTGCGCGCTGATCACGTAGAGCGCGGGCGTGTGATCGATCTGCCCGGCCTGGATCTGCACGGCGATGTCGTACGCGCGCCAGACCGCCTTGAGCGATGCGTCGGAACCGGTCAGGAAGTCCCACTGGTTGACCATGCCGTGCACCCGGGAGTAGGCCATCACGTCGGAGACCTTCGTGGCGTCCGGGTTGGCGTCCACGCCAAGCAGCTGGACCGAGTTGCCCGCCACGGCGAGCATCTCCTTCGCCAGGACCATGGACTCCGTGGTCAGCGGGCAGACCGTCGTGCACTCGGAGTCGCTGAACGCCAAGATGACGACCCGGCCGCGGAACTGGCTCAGCGACATCGGCTGGCCGAACTGGTTGACCAGCTTGATGTCCGGCGCCGGCTTGCCGCCGAGCGAGGTGCCGAGGTCGAGGTTCGGGTTCTCCATGGCGGCGGCGCTCGCCGCGCTCATGGGGGACGACGATCCGGTCGAGGCCGCCGGTGACGCGGAGGACGAGCAGCCGGCCACCGCGAGGGCGGCGATCACCGCCAGCGCCATGAAGCTTGTTCTCATCATGTTCCGCCGAGTCACGTCACCGAGGCTACTACACCGAGTCGTAGCTCACCCCGGCAGGGCCTTTTCTGCCTTTTCTCCCGGCAGCGGCTCGGTCGGCTCGTCGCCGACGATCACGCCGCCGCCGTGCCCCCAGGCGATGTACCGCCAGGATAGGTTGATGATCGTCGCGACCCGGTTCCTGTTACCGAGCAGGTACATCAGGTGCAGGCCGAGCCAGGCGAGCCAGGCGAGCGTCCCGGTGATCCGCATGCCCTTGGGGAATTGCACCAGGGCCGAGCGACGGCCGATGGTGGCCATCATCCCCTTGTCGTGATAGCTGAACGGCCGGGTGGGTTCGCCGCGCACCAGCCGGATCGCCTGCTCGGCGGCGTGCCTGCCCTCCTGGATCGCGGGCTGGGCCAGCTGCGGCGACGGTTCATCGGCATGCAACGCGATGTCGCCGATGGCGAAGACGCATTCGCTGCCCTCGACCCGCAGGTCGGGTCCGACGAGCACCCGGCCGCCCTTGCCCTGGGGCAGCCCCCACTTCGCGACCGCGTCGGGCGCGGCCACGCCGGCCGCCCAGATGGTGAGGTCGCTGCGCAGCGAGGACCCGTCGCCGACTACCACGTGATCGGGCGCCACCTCGCGGATCTCCGTTTTCAGCTGGATGTCCACGCCCCGGTCGACGAGCTGTTTCCTGGTGTACTCCCGGAGCTTCGGGCTGAACGGCATCACGAGTTCGGGACCCATCTCGATCAGCCGGACGTGCAGCCTGGCCGGTTCCACATCGGGGAACGTGGCCCGCAGCACGTCGCCGCGCAACTCACCGAGGGTGCCGGCGAGCTCGACTCCGGTGGCGCCGCCGCCGACCACCGTGACCGCGAATTCCGGCATGCCCTCGGGATCGGCGCTCAGCCGCTCGAGTCCGTTCATGATGTGGTCGCGAAGCACGATCGCGTCGGCGCGGGTGTAGAGCCCGAAGGTATTCTCCGCCGCCCCCGGCACGCCGAAGTAGTTCGCCGACACCCCGGTGGCAAGGATCAGGTAGTCGTAGCCGATGTTGCGCCCGTCGGCCAGTTGCGCCTGCCGCGCCGCGGTGTCGATCCCCACCAAATCGCCGCGGATGTATCGGGCGGCGCGCTTCGCGCTGAAACCGCCGACCGGGTAGGCGATGTCGCCCGGGTTGAGCCCGCCGGTCGCGACCTGGTAAAGCAGCGGCTGGAACGTGCTGTAGAGGTTCTGGTCGATCACGGTCACCCGAAGGCCGGCCTTGCGCAGCTTGCCCACCGCGGACAGCCCCGCGAAGCCGGCCCCGACGATTACCACGTGCGGCGCATCCGTCATGCCGTCGTCCTTGTCTTTCCGTCGGGTACAGGCTTTTCGTCGGTTACAAGTTCATTGTCCTTTACCCGGTCCGCCGGCCTTAAGCCCGCCTGGTTACAGCGTGAAGGCCACGAGTTCGGGTTCGGCGCACGCCTTTGCCGAGGACGCCGGGGACGCCGGGGACGCCGGGGACGCCGAGCCCGACGGGGTCGGCGCCGCCGACGTGGCCGACGCGGGGGCTAGCTTCGCGCAGGCGGTGACGACCACCACGTCGCCGGCGGCATCGGCGCTGCCGCCGAGCCCGGACAGGTCGGAGAAGTAATGCGGCCACGGCAGCACGGGCGAGGTCCAGGTGACCCGGCCGACGGACACGCTGTAGCCCCACGCCGCGCCGTTGGAGCCGCTGTCCATGCCGAGCGCCACCCCGTCGCGCACCACGTACATGCTCGCGGAGCCGGCCGCCGTGGAGCCGGAGATCGTGGCCTTCACCGCCCCGGTCACCGGGTCGACGCCGGTCAGCGTGGAGCCGGCCGACGTCAGGTAGATCAGGTTCGCCACCGGATCGACGCCCTCGGGGACCGCGGCGGCCATCGCCCAGAGCGCGGCGCCGGTCGACCCGCTGTACGCGGTCACGCCGGACGTCGAGGCGAAGAGCACCTCGCCATCGGCGGCCATCGCAAGCGTGCCGGAGAAGGGCTGCCCGAGGGGGGAACCAAGGGTCCGTTCGGTACCTGACTGAAGGTTGATGACTTCTAGAGCGGTCACCGGAGACGAGGCAAGGTAACCACCGACGGACTCCGCCACGTACAGGGTCTGCCCGTCCAGCCGCCACGACATGTTCGCGCCCGTCGCGCGGTACCAGCGGGCGCGGCCCGTCTTGTTGTCGTAGCTTGTCACGCCCTTGGCACCGACGATGACGGTGGAGTCGGGCGACGCCGCGACCGCGCCGCCGAACACTGCGGCCTTGTACCGCCGCAGCTGCCGGCCGGTTGTCGTGTCGATGACGGCCTCGGCGCGATGCCGGCCGTTGGCGGCCAGGATCCCCGCCGTGATCACCCCGGTCCAGGCGCGGACCGACATGATCGCCGCGCCGGCCGGCGCGGCCAGCGTGAGCTGCCAGAGCGGAGCGCCGTTCACGAGCGCGAAGGCGGATAGCGTCAGCCCGTTCCCAACCGCGACGATGCCGTCGCCCACCGCCACGTAGGCCTGCCCGTTCGACGGCACCGTACCCGCGGCGGCACCCGCCGCGCCACCCACCATCCAGGCGCCGGACAGCGGGGCGGCCCAGCGCTGCGCGGTCGCGGGCTGTGCACGGCAGCCACGGCAGGCGGGCTGCTGCGGCTGCCCGCCCGCGGCCACGCCGGGGACGGGAGAGAGCACCACGGCAAGCAGCACCACGGCGAGCAGCACACGACGCGCGAGCGGCGAGCCTGCTCTGGCCGCGCGCCACCGACGCCGGCGCGCTGTCTTGCGCATCAGGTAAGGATAATGCGGATAGCGTTGGGCTCGATACGAGGAGGTACCCACATGGCAGACCGCGCACCGCTCCCCTACGACTTCTTGCCGCCCGTCCCGTCATTCGCCGTGACGAGCGAAGACGTCACCGACGGTGTTCTCATGACCGACAAGCAGGTGTACAACAGCTTCGGCATGAGCGGGGACAACATCTCACCGCAGCTCTCCTGGTCCGGTTTCCCCGCGGAGACCAAGAGCTTCGCGATCACCTGCTACGACCCGGACGCGCCGACCGGGTCCGGCTTCTGGCACTGGCTGGTGATCGACGTTCCCGCGTCGGTGACCTCGCTGCCTGCCGGGGCCGGCGGGGGTGCCGGCTCGCTGCCCGACGGCGCGTTCCACGTGCGCAACGACTACGGCACCAAGGACTTCGGCGGCGCGGCACCGCCACAGGGCGATGAGCCGCACCGGTACGTATTCGCGGTCCACGCCGTCGATGCAGAAAAGCTCGGCATCGACTCTGACGCGACGCCCGCGGTCACAGGATTCAACCTGCGATTCCACACGATCGCGCGCGGACTGCTCGTCCCGGTCTACGGATATTAATATCTCGGCGCCAGCGGCGTGGAGAGTTACTCCTCGTCGCTGACGCCTGGACCGCCGAGCGCGTCCTTGTGCTTTAGTTCGTAGTGCTTTGTCAGCGCACTGCTCGCCTCGCCAGGCCGGTAGGCGACGGTGCGCTGACAAATCTCACAGCGCGTTACCGGGAGTTGTGTCACCGTAACGGGGAAGCTTTTACTTGCTGAGCGGGTCATGAGCCTTCACAAATGCCGTATGAGCCGGGCAATTTCCACCCGGCGTTGCGTTATTGTCTTCCTAAAATGATAAGTGACGCAAGTGACTGAGTCGAAAGTATCGAAGTTTCTGCTGAATTCCGATCGTGACCAGACCCTCGCACAGCTTGCACAGCTCGAGCGCGAGTTTGCCGCGATCGTGGCAAGCAGCTCCGACGGCTCGGCCGGTGGTGATGACGAGCACGACCCCGAGGGTGCCACCGTCGCCTTCGAGCGGCAGCATATCGCAGCACTGCTCGCTCAGGCGCAGGCGCACCTGACGGCGATCGACGCGGCGTTGCGGAAATTCGACGCGGGAAGATATGAAATCTGCGATACCTGCGGCGGCCAGATCGGCGCCGAGCGCCTCGCGGCGCGGCCGGCCGCCCTCACCTGCGTCCGGTGCGCCGCTAAGCGCGCTTAGGAATAGTCACGGAACGCGGGCCAGGCCGACACCCACGGGCCGCGCAGCCCGGTGGCTACGTAGATCGGCGTGCCTTCCTCGTCGTCGGCCACGTTCAGGCCATTCCGGTACACGGCCACCACGCGGACCGAGCCGAACCAGCGGTGCAGCAGCGCCGG
>Ga0302314_10003638_pt1 | contig 28375 bp, 28 predicted proteins | sample III_Palsa_N2_3_FD_200533 | JGI IMG/M metagenome (GOLD analysis project Ga0302314, IMG submission 200533) | Peat permafrost microbial communities from Stordalen Mire near Abisko, Sweden - III_Palsa_N2_3 | ecosystem: Environmental > Terrestrial > Soil > Palsa > Peat permafrost | place: Sweden...
TCATTTCGATGGGCCATTAGAGCCCTCTAGGACATCAGCGTGATCATTAGCACACATTCATCCACGGGCCTCGGCACCAATGCCACCGGCACCGGCACGGGAACTACCGGCACCACCGGCACGGGAACTACCGGCGCTACCGGGACGACTGCCGCCAACGGCTCGACCAGTACCGCAAACGGCGGGTCGGCCAGCGGGGTGACGCTGGGCGGAACCGACTTCCTGACGCTGCTGCTGGCTCAGCTGCAGAACCAGGATCCTACCAGCCCGGTGGACAGCAACGAGTTCCTGAGCCAGCTTGCCTCCCTGAGTGAAGTGCAGGGCATCAATCAGCTCAATACCTCGTTCAGCAGCTTGTCGAATTCGCTGACCTCGAGTCAGGCGCTGCAGGCTTCCTCGTTGCTCGGCCATGAGGTACTGGCGGCGAGCTCGACCGGGACCCTGGCCACGGCCGGCGCGACGCTGACGGGCGCCGTGAGCGTGCCGCAAACCAGCTCGCAAGTGACGCTGAACATTTCGAACAGCGCCGGTGTGCTCGTGGACTCGATCAACCTTGGGGCGCAGTCCGCGGGCCTCGCGAATTTCTCATGGAACGGTCAAACGTCGAACGGCTCGGCTGCGCCCGCCGGCACTTACACGCTGAGTGCCCAGGTCGCCGGCGTCGCGAGCGGCACCGCCGTTCCCACGCTGGTCAACGGCACGGTCGACAGCGTCACCATGGGCGCCGGCTCGACGGGACTGACTTTGAACGTCGCAGGGCTCGGCAGCGTGCCGTTCAGCAGCGTTCAGCAAATATCGAACTAATTCATTCAGGAGCACACGCATGTCTAATAGTTTCAGCATTGCCTTGTCGGGCTTGAGTGCCGCCAATACGGCGCTCGACGTCACCTCGAACAACATCGCCAATGCCAATACGGTGGGATTCAAGAACTCGCAGGCGGAGTTCGGCGATGTGTACTCGTCGGGTGCCGTGGATCTGAATACCTCGACCTCCGGCGAGGGTGTGCAAGTCGTGAGTTCTGCGCAGGAGTTCACGTCGGGCAACATATCCACCACACCGGGGCAAGCGCTGAACCTTGCGATCAGCGGCAACGGGTTTTTCACCCTCAATAGCCCGAGCGGCAATGCGTACACGCGCAACGGCGAATTCTCCGAGGACGCCAACGGCAATGTCGTCACCGACACCGGTCAATTCCTGCAGGTCTATCCGCCGCTTGCCACCGGCGGCTTCAACACCGGCGCTCTGTCGAACCTCAATCTCAATACCGCGCAGAGCGCTCCCGTGGCGACCTCGACCGGCAATGTGATCCTGAATTTGCCGTCAGACGCGACGGTGCCCGCCCAGGCGCCCTTCGATCCGAACAATGCGGCAACCTACAATCAGTCAACCTCGACGACGGTGTTCGACTCGCTCGGCAACTCGTATCCGGCCACCTTCTTCTTCTCGCAGACGGCGACGCCCGGGGTCTGGAACGTCAATATGACGGTGAACGGGACCCAGGTCGCCGCCACCCCTCCGACGCTGACCTTCTCGAGCACCGGCGTGATTACCGCGCCCACGAACGGCAATGTGACTTTTGCGGGATTCACCCCGACGAACGGCGCGGCGCCGATGAACATGACCTTCAACTTCGGCAAGACCACCGAGTTCGGCACCCAGTTCGGCGTGACATCCCTCACGCAGAACGGCTTTACCACCGGGCAGCTCAGCACGGTGGCGATCGACTCCACCGGCGTCGTGTCCGCCGTGTTTACCAACGGCCGCTCGACCCAGCTCGGGCAGCTCGCCATCGCCAGTTTTCCGAACGAGCAGGGCCTGCAGCAGCTCGGCAACACCAATTGGGCGCAGACCTTCTCGTCCGGCACGGCGGTGCAGGGGACCGCGGGATCGGCCGGAGTCGGCACCATTCAGTCTAACGCCCTGGAGAGCTCGAACGTCGATCTGACCACCGAGCTCGTGAACATGATCACCGAGCAGCGGGCCTTTCAGGCCAATGCACAGGTCATCACCACCGCCGACCAGTTGTCGCAGACTGTGATCGGAATCAGCACCAATGGATAGAGGTCTCTATGTGGCGATGACCGGCGCGAAGCAGATCATGCAGGCGCAGGCGGTCAACAACCACAACATCGCCAACGTCAACACGGTGGGCTTCCGCGCCGACGGTGTCTCCTTCGTCAGCCAGCCGATTTACGGCGTCGGCTTGCCGACTCGGGTGAATGCGGTGGCGAGCGATTCCGGGACGGACTTTTCCAGCGGCGTCCTGCAGAGTACGGGCCGGCAAACCGACGTGGCCGTCAACGGCAAGGGTTACATTGCGGTGCAAGGCTTGGACGGCAAGGAGGCCTACACCCGGGCCGGCGATTTGCGGATCAACGCCGACGGAAGCGTGACGACGGCGAGCGGCCTGCCGGTGCTCACCGAACAGGGCCCCTTGAACATACCGCCCGCCACGCAAGTCACGATCGGCAACGACGGCACCGTCTCGATCGTGCCGCTCGGCTCGGCGCCGGATGCGAACACGCAGACCGACGTCATCAAGCTCGTGAACCCGCCGCAGCAGAACCTGCAAAAGGGCGAGGACGGACTGCTGCGCCTGAAGGACGGCGGCAAGGCGCCCACCGATCCGAGCGTGACGATCACGTCGGGAGTGCTGGAATCGAGCAACGTCAACGCCGCGCAGTCGCTGATCAACATGATCGAACTGCAGCGTCAGTATGAACTTCAGGTCAAGAGCATGAACTCCGCCGATCAGAACGAACAAACCGCCGAGCAGATGCTGTCGAACGCTACGTAGCACCATGAATCTACAAGGATACATCCAATGAATCTCGCACTCTGGTCGGCAAAGACCGGCCTCGACGCCCAGAACACGCAAATGGCCGTCATCGCCAACAACCTGGCGAACGCCAACACCACCGGCTTCAAGTCGGATCGCGCGGCGTTCCAGGATCTTCTCTACCAGAACGTCCGGCAGGTCGGCGGCCAGAGCACGCAGAACACGCAGTACTCGACCGGATTGACGCTCGGAACCGGCGTGAGCATCGTCGCCACGGAAAAGGACTACACGCAAGGCAGCGTGACGCAGACCAACGGCAGCCTGGATTTGTCCGTGTCGGGGCGGGGATTCCTGCAGATCACCATGCCCGACGGTACGCTGGCCTATACGCGCGACGGATCGCTGTCGCTCGATAACCAGGGCAACGTCGTGACCGCCAGCGGTTACCCCTTGTCGCCGGCGATCACGATTCCCGCGGGCACGCAGTCGGTCACGATCGGAACCGACGGCTCGGTCTCGATCGTGTCTGCGACCAACAAGGCGACGACGATAGGGCAGATCCAACTTGCGGATTTCGTCAACGAAGAGGGACTGCAGCCGACGGGCAATAACCTTCTGGTCGAGTCCGCCGCGAGCGGCGCGCCGCAGGTGGGCACGCCGGGCACCAATGGCCTCGGCACCGTGAAGCAGGGCACGCTGGAAACCTCCAACGTGAACACGGTCACCGAGCTGGTCAACATGATCGAGACTCAGCGCGCCTACGAGATGAATTCGAAGGCGATCACGACCGTGGATCAGATGCTCCAATTCCTCACCACCAACTTGCAATGATGAGCCGCGCCATGACCCACAGCGCAATCGATGGGGAAACCGCCGGCTCCGTGCGCGCATCGGGTCTGCTGCGCGCCTTTGCTGCGGCGGCGCTCGCGGCGGCGCTCGCGGCATGCGGCACGATGCCCGCGAAGGACAAGCACCCGGACAATGTGTCTGCGCGGGTGCTGCCGGCGCCCGCGCCGCGCACCGACGGAGCGATCTACCAGGCGGGACAGGAAATGGCGCTGTTCGCGGATCTCAAGGCGCGCCGCGTGGGCGACGTGCTGACCATCGTGCTGAACGAAAATACCAACGCCAGCAAGAGCGCGACCACCACGACCTCGAAGGCCAGCGCCACCGCGGATACCGGGCCGCAACTGTTCGGCAAATCCATCACCACCAAGGGCATTCCCATTCTCGACACCACCTTGAGCGGTTCGAACACCTTTGCCGGCTCAGGTGCCGCCACGCAGGGCAACAGCTTGGTGGGCAGCCTCACCGTGACGGTCACCAATGTGGAGAGCAACGGCAATCTGGTGGTGGAGGGCGACAAGAGCTTGAAGCTCAATCAAGGCGACGAGTTCATCCACATCTCCGGAGTGATACGGCCGGCGGACATCGCGACCAATAACACCGTGACCTCCGACAAGCTCGCGGATGCGCACATCAGCTACTCCGGCAAGGGCGTCATCAACAGCGCCAACGAGATGGGCTGGCTGACGCGGTTCTTCAACTCCGTATTCGCCCCGCTGTAGAGGATCAGTCCGTGCGCCCATTCCAACGGCTCTGTCTCGCGTCGATTCTTTGGCTGGGGGCCTCGTTCGTCCACGCCGAACGCATCAAGGACATGGCGCAGGTGCAGGGCGTACGCACCAACCAGCTGGTCGGATATGGCCTGGTGGTCGGCTTGAACGGCACCGGCGACCAGACCAGCCAGGCGCCCTTCACCATCCAGTCGCTGATGAACATGCTCGCGCAGCTGGGCGTGGTCGTACCCGCGAACGTCACTCCGCAGCTCAAGAACATCGCGGCCGTGTCGGTACATGCCGTCATGCCGGCCTTCGTCAAACCCGGTCAAACCATCGACATCACCGTGAATTCCATCGCCAATGCCAAGAGCTTGCGTGGCGGCTCCCTGCTGGTAACGCCCTTGCATGGGCTCGACGGGCAGATTTATGCAATTGCCCAGGGCAATCTGATCGTCAGCGGATTCGGAGCCGAAGCCAACGACGGATCGAAGCTCACGGTCAATGTGCCGAGCTCCGGCCGCATCCCGAACGGCGCCACCATCGAGCGCGCGGTGCCCACCCAGATCGACAAGGGCGACTCCATCGTTCTCAATCTCAACGACCCGGATTTCACGACCGCGACGCGCCTGGTCGCGAGCGTGAACAACGCCATCGGCGCCGGTGCCGCCAGCATCATCGACGGAGAGTCGGTGCGCGTGCGGGCACCCTTGGATCTGACCCAGCGGATTGCGTTCCTGTCGACGGTCGAAAACCTGCAAGTGGAGCCCGCGAGCGCCGCGGCCAAGGTGATCATCAATTCGCGCACCGGCACGGTGGTGATCAGCAGCAACGTGAGAGTGAGCCCCGCGGCCGTCTCGCACGGCTCACTGTCGGTCAGCATCAAAGAGGAGCAGACCGTGAGCCAGCCGGCGCCCTTCTCCAAGGGGCAAACCACGGTGGTCAACAATGCCGTCATCAAGGTCGATCAGGGCTCGAACCACATGTTTCTGTTCAACCCCGGCGTAGAGCTCGAACAGATCGTACGCGCCGTCAACGACGTCGGCGCGGCGCCCGGCGATCTGGTCGCCATCCTGGAAGCACTCAAGGAAGCCGGCGCGCTGCAAGCCGAGCTCATCGTGATTTAAATGACCGCATCTCTTCAACCGCTTTCGGCCCCCACGATGCCCACACCCTCGTCGGCGGCCTCCACCTATACCGACCTCAATGGGCTCGCCTCGCTGAAAAATGTGCCGAATTCGCCCGAGACGATTCGCGCCGTGTCGCAGCAGGTGGAGGCGCTGTTTCTGCAAATGATGCTGAAGAGCATGCGTGACGCCAGCGCCGAGAACGGCGAGACCGACAGCAATGAAACCAGCATGTATGAGGATATGTTCGACAAGCAGGTCGCGCTGAGCTTGAGCAAGCACACGGACCTCGGCATTGCCCGGTTGTTCGAGCGCCAGCTCGGCGACAAGACGGCAGAGGCGGCGCCCGCGGCCCATTCAGCTCCGCCGAGGACCGCTCCGCAGGCCCCCGCAGCCCACGCCGACGGACGTTCGGGCGGGCACCCCACGTCCGATGCGATCACGCCGCAGCACGCGGCACAGTTCGTCAGCGCCGTGCTGCCGACGATCCGCCGCGCGGCGGCTGGTTTGGGGGTCAGTCCGATGGGGCTTCTGGCGCAGGCGGCCCTGGAGACCGGCTGGGGCACGCGCATGGCGCGGACCGCCGACGGCATGCCCAGTCTGAACATGTTCGGCATCAAGGCGGGAGAGAACTGGAGCGGCGCGCGCGCCGTCGCCGACACCGTGGAATTCAGCGGCGGCATCGCGACCCAACGGCGCACGGCGTTTCGCGCCTACGGGTCCATCGAGGAAAGCGTCAACGACTTCGCGAATCTGCTCAGCAACTCGCCGCGGTATCGGGAGGCGATCGCGGCCGGCGGCAACGCGCAGGCCTATGTTCACAGCATCGCCAGATCCGGTTACGCCACCGATCCGGACTATGGGAATAAGTTAAATGAGATTCTGAACGGTGGCACGCTGCGGGCGGCGCTCGGCGCGCGGACGACCAATCTTTAGAAACAGCGAAGTTTGCCGATAGCCCCCCGGTAGCCCACCGAGGTTGGGGCGGGACTCATCGGTAGCTCGGAGAAATTCGTGTCAAATGCGATTGGAATCAGTCTAACGGCGCTTCAGGCGCTGCAGCAGGCCATAGCTGTTACGAGCAATAACGTCGCCAACGCCAATACGCCGGGCTATGACGTTGAATCCATCAACTTGACGTCGGCGGCGCCGCAATCCAACGGCAGCGTGACGGTGGGAGCCGGCGTGGACGTCGCCGGAGTCACCCGCGCCTTCAGCCAAGCCGAGACCAATCAACTGAATACCTCGCAGAGCGCCCTGGGGTCGCTCAACGCGCAGCAGAATTACACCACCCAGATCGACAATCTGTTCGGCACCACAGCCAACGGCCTGACCACGGCGCTGCAGACCTACTTCAGCGGCTGGTCGAATGTGGCCGACAATCCGACCTCGACGGCGGCGCGCCAGGCCTTGCTGGGCGACGCCCAGGCCCTCGCCTCCAGCTTTCAGAGCTCGAGCACCCAGCTGAATGCCTTGAATGCCGACGTCAATACCCGGATCACGGGCGATGTCACGCAAATCAATGCCGATGCTCAGTCGATCGCGCAGTTGAACCAGCAGATCGTGGCGGGCAGCGCCGGGGGCCAGACGCCCAACACCCTCCTCGATCAGCGCGATCAGCTCGTCAGCGGCCTGTCGCAGCTGGTCGGCGTGACGACCACCGCCAATCAGGACGGCAGCATCAATGTATTCATCGGCAATGGCCAGCCGCTGGTGCTGGAAAATTCGACGACTACATTGGCCACCGTGCCGGATCAATTCAACGCCTCGGAGCTGCAGATTTCCAGCTCGGCGCTGAACGGCAACTCCATCAGCGGCTCCATCACCTCCGGAGATCTCGGCGGCCTGCTGCAGGCGCGCAGCCAGATCATCAATCCGGCGCTGAATCAATTGGGTCAGATCGCCACCGCCTTGAGCCAGAGCGCCAACGCTCAGCAGAATTCCGGGCTGGATCTGAACGGAAACTTCGGCGCCAACCTGTTTTCCATCGGCGGCCCGACGGCCACGGCCTCGTCGAGCAATACGGACGCAACCACGGCCAGCGTCAGCGTCAGCAGCCTCGGAGCGCTGACTCCCGACAACTATCTCCTTGCCTTCAACAACGGCGCCTTTACCCTGACGGATACCACCACGGGCGGCAACGTGGCGCTCACCGGCGCCGGTACCGCGGCGAGCCCCCTGACGGGCGCCGGCCTGTCCATCGTCCTGTCGGGAGCCCCCGCCGCCGGCGATCAGTTTCTGATCCAGCCGACGGTGCAGGCCGCATCCACGATCAAGGTGGCTATCACCGATCCCGCGCAGATCGCCGCCGCGGGCGCGATTCAGACTTCCGCTTCCGACAGCAATACCGGCAAGGCCACCATCGCTCCCGGCACGGTGCTCGACGCGGCGAACCCGGCCTTGCTCCAGACGGCCACCATTCAATTCACCAGCCCCACCACCTTTTCGGTGAATGGCGCCGGCAGCTTTACCTATGCCAGCGGCGCCAATATCTCGCTCAATGGCTGGCAGACCCAGATCACCGGCACGCCCGCAACGGGCGACGTGTTCACCGTGCAAAGCAATGCCGGGGGCACGGGTGACAACACCAATGCCACGTCGGGCGCCAATCTGCAAAGCCAGGGCGTCCTCGACGGCGGATCGGTGAGCATCAGCGGCGCGGTGAGCGGGCTGGTCACGGCCATAGGCACGCAGGCGCAGCAGGTCAATACAGCGCAGACGGCGCAGACGGCAGTCAACAGCTCGGCGCAAGCCGCGGTTCAGTCGACCTCCGGGGTCAATCTCGACGAGGAAGCAGCCAACCTGCTGCAATGGCAGCAGGCCTTTCAAGCCTCGGCGCAGGTGCTGACCACCGCCGAAAGCCTGTTCACCACGCTGATCGATTCGGTCAACGGCACATTCAGTTAAGGAGTTCCCATGCGTGTCACGCAAAGCCTGGAGCAATCGCAGTTCGTGTCCGCGATCAATCAGCTCGAATCCAATATCTCGACGACGCAGAATCAGCTTTCCTCGGGGTTCTCTTTCACGACGGCAGCGCAAAATCCGGTCGCGGCCGGGCTGGTGACCGGCTACAACCAGGTATTGACGCAGAGCCAACAGTTCGTCACCAATTCGAACAGCGCGCAGACCAGCCTCAATACCGAGGACTCGGCGCTCACGCAGATACAGAACTCCCTGCAGAGCCTGCGGGATCTCGCGCTCGAGGCCAACAATTCCAGCGAATCGCCGCAGGACCTGAGCGCGATCGCGACCCAGGCCACGCAGATACAGAATACGCTGCTGTCGATCGCGAACACCCAGGACGGCAACGGAAACTTCATATTCGCCGGCTTCTCGACGCAAACGCAGCCGTTTGCGCTGAGCGCCACCGGCGCCACGTACAGCGGCGATCAGGGACAGCGGCAAGTGCAGATCGCGCCGGGACAGACGGTGGTGGTGGGCGACAACGGCGATCTCGTCTTCAACCAGATCAAGACCGGCAACGGCACCTTCCAGGCCACCGCCGCCGCCGGCAACACCGGGACGGGCGTGGTGAGCACCGCGACCGTCAGCGACCCCGCAGACTATACCGGCGGGTCTTTCTCCATCGATTTCACGGCGCCGAATACCTATCAGGTCCTCGACGCCAACAACAATGTGGTGACCTCCGGGACGTTCACCACCGGGCAGTCCATTTCCTTCTCCGGCGTGCAGGTTACGCTGACCGGCCAGCCGGCCGCCGGCGACTCATTCAGCGTTGCGCCCAGCACCAACCAAAGCATCTTCACCACGGTGCAGAATCTGGTGAACGCGTTGCAGCAGCAGGGCACGACGTCGGCGGCCGGGGAGGCGCAGCTGAACAACTCGATCAACGTCGCCATCAACAATATCGATCAGACGCTGAATCAGAGTGAGAACGTGCAATCCAGCGTGGGCGCGCGCCTCAACTCCATCACGACTCAGCAGTCCATAGCGAGCAGCCAGCAAGTGCAGCTGAAGGAATCGATTTCCACCCTGCAGGGCCTGAATTTCGCCAGCGCGATCACCACGCTGGATCAGCAGAACACGACCTTGAGCGCGGCCTTTCAGGCCTTCACTCTGACCCAGGGCCTATCGCTGTTCAAATTCATTCAATGATGATGTCCGCCGGCCCCGTGTACATGGCCGTGCTCCAGTTCTTCCGCTGTGGCTTCGCGGACGCCGACCACTTCGATCTCGAAATGTAGGTTCTGATCGGCGAGGGGATGGTTGCCGTCCAGCGTCACCATGTCGCCGGCCACCGCCGTGACGGTGAACAAACGCATGCCGTCGTCGGTGCGGGCTTGAAACTGCATTCCCTTGCGAATTTCGCCGGAGCCTTGCAAGGTGCGCTTGGGCACGCGCTGCACCAACGCCGCGTCGCGTATCCCGTATCCGTCCGCCGGCGCCACCGTGACCGCCAGGGTGCTGCCGTCCGGCTTGCCTTCGAGGGCCTTTTCCAGCCCGGGAACGAGGTTGCCGTGTCCCTGGATATAGGCCAGCGGTTCCCCGCCGGCAGAGCTGTCGAGCACTGTGCCGCCGTCATCCTTGAGGGTGTAATGAATCGATACGACTTTATCCGCAGTTATTTCCACGATTGAATCTCCGACTTCACGATTAGCTTTGATTTCACGATGAGCTGTCCAGGCGCGCCTCGAGATCGTAGGCGCCTGCCCGGGTGATGCGCACGTCGGCGAATTCGCCGACCTTCAGCCGGCCGCCGCCTTCAATTCGCACCGTGCCGTCGATCTCCGGCGCGTCGCTTGCGGAGCGGGCAATGGCCGCATCGTCCTCGATGCGGTCGATGAGCACCCGCATCTTGCGGTCGACCTTGCGCGCCAGCCGCTGCGCGCTGATTTCAGCCGCGAGTTCCATGAAGCGCGCGCGCCGCTCCTGTTTGATTTCCTCGGGCACCGGCTTTTGCGGCAGCGCGTTTGCGGCCGCACCCTCGACCGGCGAATACTCGAAACAACCCACGCGGTCGAGCTGCGCCACGCGCAGCCAATCGAGCAGCTGTTCGAAGTCATGCTCGGTTTCGCCGGGAAAACCCACGATGAATGTGCTGCGAATGGTGATATCGGGGACGATCCGCCGCCATGCGGCGATGCGTTCCAAGGTGTCTTCCGCGGCAGCCGGCCGCTTCATGAGCTTTAGAATGCGTGCACTGGCGTGCTGAAACGGAATGTCGAGGTAGGGCAGGATCCGGCCGTCTGCCATGAGTTCCACGGCCTTATCCACATGGGGATAGGGATAGACATAGTGCAGTCGAATCCAAACCCCGAGCTCGCCCAAGGCGGCCGCCAAGTCGTAAAAGCGGGCACGCCGCTCCACGTCGCGCCAGGGCTGGGCGGCGTATTTCAAATCGACGCCATAGGCGCTGGTGTCCTGGGAAATCACCAGGATTTCCTTGACGCCGGCCCGCACCAGCTGCTCAGCCTCGCGCAGTACCTCGCCGATGGGCCGGCTGACCAGGTCGCCGCGCATGGAGGGAATGATGCAGAAGCTGCAGCGATGGTTGCAGCCCTCGGAGATCTTGAGGTAGGCGTAGTGGCGCGGCGTCAGTTTCACGCCCTGCGCCGGAATGAGGTCCAAATAGGGCTCATGCTTCGGCGGCAGGTGTTCATGCACCGAGGCCACGACTTCTTCATAGCGCTGCGGCCCGGTGATCTTCAGCACCTGGGGATGCCGGTCGAGGATTTTCTGCGGCTGCGCGCCGAGGCAGCCGGTGACGATGACCTTGCCGTTTTCGGCCAGTGCCTCGCCGATGGCGTCCAGCGATTCATCCACTGCCGCGTCGATGAAGCCGCAGGTATTCACCACGACCAGGTCGGCTGCCCCATAACTGGCGGCCACCTCGTAACCCTCGGCACGCAGTCGCGTGAGAATGCGTTCCGAATCGACCAGCGCCTTGGGGCACCCCAAGCTGACGAATCCCACTTTGGGGGCTTTGCGATTGGCAATTTTCAAAATAACTGCGACCTGGATTGGTATTTCGCGGCGAAGCCTCCCGAAGTGGGGCCAGCCAGCAGAAATAAAAGAGGCGCGATTGTACTCCAAAACCGCCGATTGCTGCCGATAAAGCCCCTCTGCGGCTCTTTTGTACTGTCAAATCCCAAAAAACAAAACCGTGATGCAGTGCTACGAAACAGGGAAGTGCCGGCGGATTTGCCGCTAAAGAAAGGCGGGGGCCGTCCGATAAACCCTTTGAATGTGGTCACCGGTCCGCCCGCTCGGCGGGTGAAGTGAGCACAAGAGGACGTAGGGCCGGATGGGCCGGTAGATCAACCAATCGGAGTATCAAATGTCATTAACACTGAATACCAACATCGACTCGACTGTCGCTCAGAACAATCTGAACGGCTCGCAGGCACTGCTGTCGCAGTCCCTGGATCGCCTGTCTTCGGGCTTGCGCATCAACAGCGCGGCGGACGACGCGGCGGGTCTTGCGATCAGCCAGAATTTCACCACGCAGGTCAACGGCACCAACCAAGCCATCAACAATGCAAACGACGCCGTGTCCGAAGCGCAGACCGCCGGCGGTGCGCTCAACACGATCGTCAACAACCTGCAGAGCATCCGCACGCTCGCGGTCGAATCGGCCAACGGTTCGAATAGCGCCTCGGATCGCCAGGCGCTCGATCAGCAGGTTCAGCAGCAGATCCAGGAAATCACGCAGATTGCGTCGCAGACCTCGTTCAACGGCTTGAGCGTGTTGAACGGCAGCAGCGGCACGACCAATTTCCAGGTCGGCGCCAACGTCGGCGACACCATTTCCGTTGACTTGTCGCAGGGTGTGGAAGCCGGCCAGATTGGCCAGGTTGCCACGCAGAGCACCACCGTGACCAACGCGGCACTGACCGGCAACCTCACCCTCGCGGTGGGCACCGGCGCTGCGGTAACCGTTGGCGCCAGCGTTGCGGGTGCCTTCACGGCCACCACCGGCACGGCAGCCACGGGAGCCACCGACGGCGGACAGACGGTCGATTCGGCCTTTGCCAAGGCAAATGCCATCAATGGAGCGGATATTTCGGGATTGACGGCCAGCGCGTCGACGGTGGCAACGGAATCGACCGCGTTTTCGAACATCACCTCCACGGGCGGTTCGTCTACGTTTAACCTGAGCATCAACGGCGTGGCCATCTTCGGGGGCACGAACAACGTCGCCGCCGGCACCACGTTGACCGTGAACGACGTCGCCACGCAGATCAATCTGTTCTCGACGGAGGACGGCAATGTCACGGCCTCGGTGGCCGGGGGCAAGCTGACGCTCACCGCCTCCGACGGCAGCAACATCGATGTCTCGCAGACGGTCGCCGATGGCACCACCGGCACCGTTGCCGGCACGGGTATCGCCACCAACATTTCCGGCGGCGTCGCCGGCGCGGGCAACGTCAACTTCGGCCAGCTGACCCTGTCAGCCAACAGCGACATTGCAGTCGGTGGCGGGGCGGACGTCGCCGCGATCGGCCAGGCCAACGGCACCATCTCGCTGGGCACGAGCACTCTGGCCAACCAGAACGTTCTGACGGTGGCCGGTGCGAACAGCACGATCTCCTCGGTGGATGCTGCGCTGGCAACGGTCAGCCAGTTCCAGAGCCAGTTGGGCGCCATCCAGAACCGCTTCACGGCGGCGGTCAGCAACCTGCAGTCCACGAGCCAGAACCTGACTCAGTCGCGCAGCACGATCGAGGATGCGAACTTCGCGCAGGAAACGGCGAACTTGTCGCAGGCGCAGGTGTTGGAACAGGCCGGTATCTCCGTGTTGGCGCAGGCCAATCAGGAGCCGCAGCTGGTCCTCAAGCTTCTGCAATAAGAGACGATAAGCAAGTGAGTAAATCCACGGCTCGGATGCGCAAGCATCCGGGCCGTGGTCATCGGCGACGAGATAACCGCAGGGAGTATTGCCCGATCCGCGAACTGGAATAGGTGTAATCATGGCTAGCAGTGGAGACCCGGTACTGATACCGGCGACGAGCCTTGTGCACGGAAGTCAAGCGCAGACGACGGTCATCGCTCAGCAATCGAGCGTTCAGCAATCGAGCGGCAAATCCTTGCCGCAAAGCGGCAATAGCGCGGTCGAAGCGGCGAAGAATGCCGCAGCGGCACCGCAGCCGGATCTACAGGCCCAGGTGGCCCTTCTCAACAAGTACTTGAACGACTCGGGCCGGCCCGATGAATATCGCGTCGATCCTGCGTCCGATGCCAAGCTCATCCAGCAGATCAATCCGGCGACCGGAGCCGTCGTCGGCGAGTTCTCGGCCAGCGAGTTTCCCGCCCTGGCGCGCAGCGTGGGGGTCTCCGGAGCATTGATCGACCGTCACGCCTAAGGGCCCGCGGCGATTGGTATGCGTCTTGCTTAAGTCCTGACGCACGTGGCCGATAAATCGATCAACTTGGACAGGGGTCGTATTCGATGAGCACACCTATTTCATCCACCGGGAGTTCCTCCACTTCGGGAGCGGCGGCCGGGAGCGCCTTGATCACGTCCACTGGGATCGGATCGGGGCTCAATATCAACGCCATCGTGTCCGAGCTGACGACCGCCTTCGGCGCGGCCCAGACCAATCAATTGACCAACGAAAAGAACTCGCTGAACGCCCAGGTCTCGGCGTTTGGCACGTTCAGCAGCGCCCTGAGCACGCTGCAGTCCACGCTCTCGACCTTGGAAAATCCCGACACGCTCGCCGGATTCGACGCCGCGGTCGGCGACACCAGCATCGCTTCGGCCAGCACGAGTTCAGGCGCGGTGGCCGGTCAGTATTCGCTGGAGGTCCAGAATCTCGCCACCTCGGCGACGCTTACTTCGCAACCGGTTCCTAACTCTACCTCGGTGGTCGGCACGGGGACCCTGTCGATCTCGGTGGGCAGTGCGTCCACCTCGATCGACATCACCTCGGCCGACGATACCCTGTCCGGCATCGCCAACGCGATCAACTCGGCTGCGAACAATCCCGGCGTGACCGCGAGCATCATTTCGACCACCAGCGGCGCGCGGCTGGTGCTCGCCGGTACGGCCACCGGCGCCGGCAACTCGATCACGGTCACCGAAACGGACGGCGGCGACGGACTGTCGTCGCTGGTTTACGATCCGGCTGACGGCGTCACGAATCTCACGCAGACGCAGGCCGCCCAGGACGCGAACTTTTCCGTCAATGGCTTCGGCGCAACCAGCTCGAGCAACGTGGTCAGCAACGCGATCAGCGGCGTGACCTTGAATCTGCTGCAAGCGACGGCGGCGAATACGCCGACGACTTTGACCGTCAGCCCGGACACCTCGGCGGCCCAGACCTCGATCGGCACCTTCGTGACGGCCCTGAACGGCGTACTGAGCAGCATCCAGAGTTTGACCGGCTTCAATTCAACGACCGACGTGGCGGGTCCGCTGTCAGGCAATGCGACTCTGGAGGCCTTCCAGAATCAATTGGAAAACATCCTCGATGTCGTCGATCCGATCAACCCGGGAGGCGTGACTTCGCTCGCCGACCTCGGCGTCACCGCGGATGCCGACGGCAATTTCGATACCAATACGACGACGCTGGGCAACGCACTCAGCGCCAATCTGACCGCAGTCGGCAATCTGCTCGGCGGCACGAACGGTATTGCGACGCAGATCAACAACCTGATCAACAGCTACACAGGCACCGGCGGCCTGCTCGACACCGTCAATCAGGGCCTGCAGTCGAGCTTGAGCAATGTGTCCCAGCAGCAAACCGCGCTGAGCGCCGAATTGGCGACCTATTCGGCTACCCTGACCGCCCAGTACAATGCGGCCGATGCGGCGGTCGCCGCGCTCAAGGAAACTCAAACCCAGCTCACCGCCGAATTCGATCCGACCGCCAGCGCGGCGTCGGGCAGCAGCTCGAGCAACAGCAGTCTCGGCAGCGGCACGCTGGGAGTTTAAGGCAAGCTCATGATGTATTCGCAAAACGGAGCCGCACAATACCGCGCCGTGCGCAGCCACGGGCTGGTCGCCGACGCCAGTCCGACGCGGCTGGTGCAGATCATGTTCGAGCACATCCAGTCGAACCTGGCGACCGCGCAGGGATGCATGGACCGCATCAAGGATAATCTGCCCTTGAACGAGGTGATGGCCAAGGGCAAGGCCGTGGGTAAGGCCGTGCGGCTGATCGGTCAGCTCAACGGCACCCTCGACATGGAGCGGGGCGGCCAGGTCGCCGCGAATCTACGGGCGCTGTATCTCTACATGTTGAACCGGTTGACGGTGGCCAACGTCACCAACGACCCCGGTATCGTGGCCGAAGTCAGTTCGCTGGTACGCCAGATCAAGAGCAGCTGGGACCAGATCGTCGCGGACGGGCGATGAACCGCCACGAAGCAGCCTCGGCCTTGCAGCGCGCGCTCGAGATCTCGCATGAGCTGGTGGGCGTTGCCGACCGCGGCGAACTCGAATTGACCGTGAGCCTCGACGCCGAACGCCTGCGGCTGTTAAAATCCGCACGCGCCGCGTTGCAGCCGGTGGACGAGAACAACCGAACGGTATTGCGCGAAATCGCCGCATTGAACGCTCGGGCGCTCGGTCACCTGGAGCACCGGCGGCGTGCCATCGCGCGCGATATGGACATGCTGGCGGTTGGCCGGCGCGCCATGCGTGCCTATTCCAACAACCGGGTGCGGCGCTAGCCGCATTGTTTTTCAAGGCGGGGGAGATGCCTGAGTCATTCCTCGGCGATGGCCTGATCTTCGAAGAAGCGCTGCCGGTCATGTGGACCGCGGGTCCACTTGCGGAAGGATTGGCGCTGGCCCGGCTGAACGCCGACAACCACCAGCTGCTCGCCGCCGAAGCTTCTTTGGACGAAGTACGGGTGCACGAGGCACTCAAGGATGAATCGCCCGCCCTGGTGCAGGAGCTGCAGCGCCTCGAATACAAGGTGAACATTCTCCTGCGCCTCACCGCTGAACTCGCCCTGCGCAACAGTGGTTTGCCGCCGCCGCAGCGCGTCAGGCTCACGTCGCGCGCCGTGGAATGGTTCGGTGAGCAGAGGCCCGCCGTGGGCAGCACCGGTCTGCTGGCGGTCTACATCAATTCGGCGCTGCCGCAACCGATAAAAATCCCCTGTGTGGTCGTCGGCGAGCGAACGCACGAGGGCGAGTGCGCGGTGCAAATGCGCTACAGCGGCATGAGCGATGCGGTGGTCGAGCAGATCGATAAACTCATTTTTCGGCATCACCGGCGGCTCGTCGCCGGTGCTCGTCTTGCCGCCAACTAACCCTCCTTCAGTAAATCCCTGCGGATTTTTTTAAGGGATTCCCCTACATTTGTTGCGGGGTTTTGCCAAGTTCTTTTCTCTCAACTTCATCAGTTAGTATGTGGCCCGCCCCGGACATTGATTGAGCTATGTCAAAGGGTTAGACGCGAAGGTTAAGACGGAACCCGAGATTTGAGAGGTCCGTCACAGATTAGAACGGGAAGGAGAGCCCGAACGTGGCAGACGCCAAAGTTATTGTGATCGAACCCTCGGATTCGGAGGCACACGCCCTTCAGACCCTGCTGCGGTTTTTGGATCTCGATCCGCTCCACGTCCACAATTCGGATGAATTGCGCCGCCATTCGCGAGACGAGGCGCATGACTGCCTGGCGGTCATTGTCGGCAAGGAGGCGGTCGCCAGCGGAGGAGCCGATCTTGTGGCGCTGCTGCGCACCTTGCCCCAGCCCCTGCCGATCATTTACTTGAGCAACGATGGGCTGCCCAAAATCGCCGAAACCAGCGGCGACCTGGCGTGGTTCCATCTAGAACTGCCCGTCAAGCAGCGCCGCCTGTCGGCGGTTTTGAATCAGGCCCAGAACGTGCGTCATGGGCATCCGACCCAGCCGGGCCTGCATCGCTTTCGACCCAGTGGCACGTCGCGCCCGATGCGCGACGTGCATCGGCTCATCGAGCAGGTCGCTCCGTTCGATACCAATGTGCTGATTCTCGGCGAGTCCGGTACCGGCAAGGAAATGGTGGCGCGCCACGTCCACGAATTGTCGGGCAGGGCCGGGCATCCCTTCGTGCCGGTGAATTGCGGCGCCATTCCCGCCGATCTGCTGGAAAGTGAATTGTTCGGCCACGAGAAGGGAGCTTTCACGGGAGCGCTGTCCACCCGGCTGGGCCGCTTCGAGTTCGCGGAGGGCGGCACGCTGTTCCTGGACGAGATCGGCGACATGTCTCTGCAGATGCAAGTCAAATTGCTGCGCGTATTGCAGGAGCGGAGTTTCGAACGAGTCGGCAGCAACCGGACCCTGCGCTGCAATGTGCGCATCATCGCGGCGACCCATCGCGACCTGGACGCCGCCATCGGCGCCGGGCGCTTCCGCGAGGACTTGTTCTACCGGCTCAACGTGTTTCCCATCCAGATGCCGCCCTTGCGCGAGCGGCTCGAGGATTTACCGGTATTGATCGAGCATCTGGTGCAGCGTCAGGAACAAATTGCGGGACGCCACATTCGCCTGGACAAGGACGCGATGAATTGCCTGGCCCGAAATCTCTGGCCGGGCAATGTGCGGGAGCTTGCCAATCTCCTGGAGCGGCTGGCCATTCTATTTCCCGGGCAGACCATCGCTGCGGCCGATTTGCCCGAGCGCTACCGCAGCACGGGCAACACGGCGTGGTTCGGCAGCGGTGTGCGCATCGTGGCGCCGGCGCAGGCGGAGAAGCCCGCGCACGGGCTGCTCGAGCAATTGCTCGAACTCGATGACGCGGCGCAGCTCGCCGATACGGCGGAACTCGCCGACCCCGCTGACACCGCGGAATTCCCGGATATGGCCGCGTTCGTCGACGCCCAGGTATTCGCGGCCACGAAGCAGCTCGCTGCCGAGGCCGAACTCGCCGCCCAGAGCGACTTCGCGGCGGCGGCGGGAGAACAGGTAGGGTTGGAATTGCCGCGCGGGGGCATGGATTTGAAGGACCATCTGTCGGCGATTGAAATCGGACTGATTCGCAAGGCGCTCGAGGAAGCCGACGGCACCGTTGCCGAAGCCGCCCGGCTGCTGCGCATGCGGCGTACCACGCTCGTCGAGAAGCTGCGCAAATACCGGCTGAGCGCCTGACAAAATATTGACGCTGCCATTTCCTGGTATGCCGGCATCGACGTAACTTATTGATACGAAGAGCAAATGCCGCCAAGGCACAGATGTTGCTTCTTCTCCCGGCATGGCAGCCACCAATCTTGACCTGATCGAAAACCGGCGCTCCGAATTACAGGCAGCGTTTCTCGCCTTTGGTTCGGTGTCGGAACAGCTTTCCGGCCACTTCGAATCCCTGCGTGCCCAGGTCGCGCAGCTGCGCACCGAATTGGGCGAGGCGCATGCGGGCAAGGAGCATCTGGCCGGCCGCCTGTCGGCGCTGATCAAGGGCCTTCCCGGCGGAGTCCTGGTGCTCGATTCCGTTGGTGAAATTCAAGAATGCAATCCGGTGGCGCGCGAGTTGCTGGGCGAGCCCCTGTTGGGTCAGTCCCTCGCTGCGGTGCTGGCCCGTGCCGCGGTCTCGAGCGGAGGTTTCGCCGAGCACACGGAGCTACGCAACGGTAGGTTCGTCAATATCTCGCGGCGCGACCTGCAGAGCGGAGGCGAAGTGGTGCTCATCGCCGATGTGACCGAAACGCATCTGATGCAGGTGTTCCTGACGCGCCAACAGCGTCTGCTGACGCTGGGAGAACTGGCGGCGGGGCTTGCACACCAGATCCGCACGCCGCTGGCGGCGGCGCTGCTCTACGCCTCACAGATGACGCTGCCGGGGCGCAACGCCGAGGATCTGGCGCGCTGTGCCGACAGAACCGTCGGCAGCCTCAAGCAGCTCGACAAGCTCGTGAACGACATGCTGGCATTTGCGCATGGCGGCGCGGCGCGCGAGGTCGTCAGTGTAAGTGCCTTGTTGGAACAAGTGGCGCAGTGGCTGCGGCCGGCCCTGCGCCGCGGTGTGCGCCTGACCATCCGTACCCAGGCGCCGGACCTCGCCGTGCGCGCGAATGCGCCTTCGCTGGTGTCTGCGGTTCTGAATCTCGCCACCAACGCATTGCAAGCCGCGACCGCGGACCTCGATCTGGAACTGCTGGCGCGCCGCGGCCCCGGCGGCCGGGCGCAAATCGTGGTGAGCGACAATGGTCCCGGCGTGCCGGCGCACATTCGCGAGCGGATTTTCGAACCCTTCTTCACGACTCGGGCGCTCGGCAACGGCATCGGGCTGGCGATCGTCAGGTCCGTGGTCGAGGCGCACCAGGGCAGCGTTTCCCTGGCGGACGGCTCGTCCAACGAGGCGCGCGGCGCCACCTTCATCATCGAATTACCGGCAGAGGAAAGTGCATGAGCAAGGCAAACGAATCAGTCCTCGTGGTCGAAGACGACGCCGCGCTGCGTGAGGCATTGGTCGATACTTTGCGCGCCGCGGATCTGTCGGCGTTGTCGGCCCCCGACGCCCCCTCGGCATTGCGGCTGCTGCAGAGCGAAGAGATCGCATTGGTGATCTCCGATGTGCAGATGCCCGGCCCCAATGGCTACCAACTGCTGTCCTCGATCAAACGATTGCGGCCGCATCTGCCCGTGGTGCTGATGACTGCCTACGGCACGGTCGCCCAGGCGGTGTCGGCGATGCGCGAGGGGGCGACGGACTACATCGTCAAGCCTTTCGATGCGCAGGCGCTGATCGAGATGGCGCGGCGACAATTGGCCCAAAGAGTCATGCCCAATGACCTCGTCGCCGTCGACCCCGAATCCAAGCGGCTGGTTGCCCTGGCGCGAAAGATCGCCGAAAACGATGCGACGGTGCTCATCACCGGCGAGAGCGGCACCGGCAAGGAAGTCTACGCGCGGTTCATCCGCGACCATTCGATGCGCTCGGCGGCGCCCTTCGTGGCCATCAATTGCGCCGCGATCCCGGAAAATATGCTCGAGGCCACCCTGTTCGGCTACGAGAAGGGCGCCTTCACGGGAGCGCTCGGTGCGCACCCCGGCAAATTCGAGCAGGCGCAGGGCGGCACTTTGCTGCTGGATGAAATCTCCGAAATGGATCTGGGCCTGCAGGCCAAGATTCTTCGCGTCCTGCAGGAGCGCGAGGTCGAGCGGCTGGGCGGCACCCGCACCATCAGCCTCGATGTGCGCTTGATCGCGACGTCGAATCGCGATCTGCCCGAAGAAGTCCGCGCCGCCCGCTTTCGCGCCGACCTCTATTACAGGCTCAACGTGATGTCGCTGCGGCTGTCGCCGCTGCGCGAGAGGCGCGGCGACATTCTGCCGCTGGCGCGCCGCGCCATGCAGGCTTGTGCCCGCGGCGGCCAGGCGGCCTTGAGCCTGGCTCCCGACGCCGAATCCAAGCTGCTGCAGCACGATTGGCCGGGCAATGCACGCGAGCTGACCAACATCGTGCAGCGGGCCGCATGGCTGGCCAGCGGCGGCGTCATCCACGGGAGCGATCTGGATACGGGCATCGCCGCTTTGGCGGACCCACTAGACTCGATGGACAGCGAACCGGCCGCCGCGGCCGACGTGCTGAGCGCCGCGCCGATGAGGGTGCAAGAGGTCGGCCTCGACCACGATTTGAAGGAACGCGAGCGCGAACTGATCCTGGCGACGCTGCGCGTGACCGGAGGCAGCCGCAAACTGACCGCCGAGCGCCTGGGGATAAGCCCGCGCACTCTGCGTCACAAGCTGCAGCAACTCAAAGCTGCCGGCCACAATGTGCCGCGCGTGCACGATCAACTATTCATGGCGGTGTAGAACATGAGCAGCATGCAAATTCAGCAAGTACTGGCGGAAATGCGCTCGCTACAGGCGCGGGTATCGGGCGCCCCCGAGGCGCCTGCCGCGGGCGCGCAGCCCTCGGATTTCGCGAATCTGATGAAGAGCGCCGTCGATCAAATTGCAACCATGCAAAACCAGGCTAACGCGATGGCCGATGCCTACGAATCCGGCGACAAGAGCATCGACCTGACCAAGGTGATGCTCGAAACCCAAAAGGCCGGGCTGGCTTTTCGCGCAATGAACGAGGTGCGCAGCAAGCTCACCGACGCCTATACCCAAGTGATGAACATGTCGGTCTGACCGACAGCGAGATAACCCATGGCTGACATAGTACCCACACCGGCGCGCAGCATTGCGGACATACCCGGCCTCAAGCAGGCCGGGCTGCTCATCGGCGTGGCCGCGGCCGTTGCCGTCGCGATTTGGCTGGTTGTATGGTCGCAGGGGCAGAATTACTCGGTGCTTTACGGCCAGCTCTCGGAACGCGAAAGCGGCCAGGTCATGGATGCGCTGACGGCCGCCGGCATCGAGTACAAGCTCAGTCCGTCGGGCGCGGTGTCGGTACCGGAGTCCAAGGTGCAGGAGGCGCGCATCCGCTTGGCGACCCAAGGCCTGCCGCAAAGCGACTCCATGGGCATCGAGATGATCCAGAAGGAGTCCACGCTCGGAGCGAGTGCCATGATGGAGAACGCGCGCTACCAATCGGTGCTCGAGACCGAGCTGGCACGCACCATCATCAAGGTGCAGGGCGTGCAGAACGCGCGGGTCCATTTGGCGCTGCCCAAACCCAGTGTTTTCATACGCGATGCACGCAAGGCCACGGCCTCCGTGCTGCTGCAACTGTATCCCGGCAGGCGCCTCGAACCGGGCCAGGTCGCCGCCATCGTGCACTTGGTCGCCTCGAGTGTCCCGGAACTGGCGGCGAGCGACGTGACGCTGGTGGACCAGTCCGGAACCTTGCTCAATTCTCCGGACGAAAACGCCGAGCAGGCTGCCAGTACCCGCCAGTTCGCGTACACACGCAAGCTCGAGGAAAGCTACCAGCAGCGCATCATCGATTTGCTCGAGCCCATCATCGGACCGGGCCGTGTGCGCGCGACGGTCACGGCCGACATGGATTTCACCGTCACCGAGGAGACGCGCGAGAACTACGATCCGCAAAAGACGGCTGTGCGCAGTGAACAGACCAGCACCGAGCAGCGCCGCGGCGGCGACGGCGCGGAGGGTATTCCCGGCGCTCTGAGCAACGAACCGCCGGGCACCGCAGGCGCGCCCTCGCTGGCCGGCGCAGCCGCTCCGGGCAACGCAGCCCCAGGGGCCGCGCAATCCACCGCCGCCGCCGGCGGACCGAGCTCGAGTGCGCAGCGCAGCACCCGCAATTTTGAAGTCGACCGCACGCTGTCCTACGTGAAGCAGCCCGTAGGCGTATTGAAGCGCCTCAACGTTGGTGTCGTGCTCGACAATTGGCAGAAAGTGGGCGCCGACGGCAAGGTAACGACCACGGCCATGAGCGACGCCGACATCAAGCGCTTCACGCAGCTGGTACGCGAATCCATCGGGCTCAAGGACGATAGAGGCGACCAGTTGAATGTGCTCAATCAAGCCTTCAAGAACAGCGCCCCGCCGGAACCCATCGACGGTCCGCCGCTGTGGGAGTCGCCCTGGGTCGGGCAGCTGGCAAAACAGATCGTGGGGGCCGGCCTGGTACTGGTGGTGGCATTCCTGGTTTTGCGGCCCCTGATGAAATCTCTGACCAAATCCGTGCCGCGGCTGCGTGCAGGCGCGCGCGCCGGCGAGGCCGGCGATCTGGACGGCGACCGCGTCAGCATCTCGGGGCAGGGAGGCAAAGCAATCAAACTCGCCCCGAGCTTCGAGCAGCAGATCGCTGCGGCGCGAACCCTGGTCGGTCAGGATCCGAGACGGGCGGCGCAGGTCGTAAAGGATTGGGTCTCCGCGGATGGCTGACGCCCCCGATGAACTCGCCGGCACGCAGCGCGCCGCCATCTTGTTGATGAGCTTGGGTGAGCAGGATGCCGCCAATCTGCTCAAGCAGCTCGATGCCCGTGAGGTTCAGAAACTGGGCATTGCCATGGCCGAGCTCAAGGAAGTATCGCGCGAGCAGATGACCTCCGTGCTCGACAAGTTCATCGGAGTGGCCGACTCCAGGGCGAATGTTGCCGCAGGATCTCCGGACTTCGTGCGGCGTGTGCTGACTCAGGCCGTCGGCAAGCAGAAGGCGGACACTCTGCTCGATCGCGTGATCACGGGTCAGACCGGCCAAGGCATCGAGGCGCTGAAGTGGATGGAGGCGAAGGCCGTCGCGCAGATCATCGGCGGCGAACATCCGCAGATCGCCGCCATCGTCCTGTCGCATCTCGAGCCGGAGCAGTCGGCCGCCATCCTGCCGCTGCTCACCGACGATATGCGCACCGAGGTATTGATGCGCATCGCCACCCTGAACGAAGTGCCGCAATCGGCCCTGACCGAGCTCGATCAATTGGTCGAAAAGCAGGCCAATGCCACGCCTCCCACGACGCTGCGCCGCGTCGGCGGCGCGCGCACGGTCGCCAATATCTTGAATGCCATGGAGCGCGACAAGAGCGGCGAAGAGCTCGGCAAGATAGAAAAAGCCGACGGCGAGATGCATCAGAAGATCAAGGATTTGCTGTTCATATTCGATAATTTGTTGGATATCGACGACCGCGGCATACAGGCGCTGCTGCGCGAAGTGGGTTCCGACACGCTGGCGGTGGCCCTGCGCGGTGCCGAACCCGAAGTGCAGGACAAGATCCTGAAGAACATGTCGAAGCGCGCCGCGGAAATTCTCAAGGACGACATGGAGGCACGCGGTCCGGTGAAACTTGCGGACGTCGAGGCGGCGCAGAAGGAGATCGTCGTCATTGCACAGCGCTTGGCCGAGGAGGGCACCATCAATCTAGGCGGCAAGGGCGGCGGCGAATTTGTCTGACCCAACCGCGAAGTCATCCGCCGCCACCGCGCAGCTATGGAAGGCTCCCGACATGGGAAGCCCGCTGGGCGCGCAGAGAATGCCCACCGTGGGCGGGCTCGCCGACCTGCAGGCGGAAGCGCACAAAGAAGCCTTCGAGCAAGGGTTGGCTGAAGGGCGTGAGGCCGGCCGCGCCGAGATTCGCGCCCAAGTCGAACGCTTGGCCGGGATGTTCTACGACCTGGCCAAACCCTTCGAGGCATTGGACAACGAGGTGGAGCGCGAGCTCCTGACTCTGGCCATGGCTCTGGCGCAGCAAATCGTGCGGCGCGAGCTCAAGACCGACCCGACACAAATCATCGGCATCATCCGCGAGGCCATCGCCGCATTGCCGGTCGCCGCCCGTGAGGTTCGCGTGCACCTGCATCCCGAGGATGCTGCGGTGGTGCGCGAGCATCTGGCGCCCACCGAGAGCGAGCGCGCCTGGGTCATGGTCGAGGATCCCGTGATGGCGCGCGGCGGTTGCCAGGTCACCACCACCACATCGCGCATCGATGCCCGCCTGGAAACCCGCGTCGGCGCCATCCTGAGCGAACTGCTGGGCACGGAACGGCATGACACCGGAGCGCGCGGATGAGCGTCCTGCCTGCCGAGCGACCGCGGCCCAAGCAATGGATCGAAGCGCTGGTTCACGCGCGCAAGCGCGTGGCCAATGGCGCGGAGATGGTCGTCGAAGGGACCTTGAACCGCATGGTCGGCATGACACTCGAGGCCGTGGGCTGCGAAGCCGCCGTGGGCGGCCGATGCCTGGTGGATACTGCGGAAGGCAAGCAGATAGAAGCCGAAGTGGTCGGATTCTCCGGCGATAAATTGTTCCTGATGCCCACCGGCGACATCCGCGGAGTCATGCCCGGCGCGCGGGTCATTCCGACGCATCGCGAGACGTCGGTGCCCATGGGCGACGAATTGCTGGGACGGGTGTTGGACGGCGCGGGCCGGCCTCTGGACGGTTTCGGCGACCTCAGGTGTACGGATCGCGTGTCGCTGACGGGCGAGCCATTGAACCCCCTCATGCGGAGGGCGATTCGCGATCCGCTCGATGTGGGGGTGCGCTCGATCAACGCGCTGCTCACCGTCGGCGGCGGACAGCGCATCGGCCTGTTCGCCGGTTCCGGCGTGGGCAAATCGGTGCTGCTCGGCATGATGACCCGCTACACCAAGGCCGACGTCACGGTGGTCGGCCTCATCGGCGAGCGCGGCCGTGAAGTGCAGGATTTCGTGAGCAACACCTTGGGTCCGGACGGGATGCGGCGTGCCGTGGTCGTCGCCACGCCGGCCGATAACCCGCCTCTGATGCGCCTGCATGGCGCGTGGCTGGCCACGGCTATCGCTGAATATTTCCGGGATCGCGGACTCAAAGTGCTGCTGCTGCTCGATTCCCTGACCCGGTTTGCGCAGGCGCAACGCGAAATCGCCTTGGCCATCGGCGAGCCGCCGGCGACCAAGGGATATCCCCCGTCGGTGTTCGCGCGGCTGCCGCAGCTGGTGGAGCGGGCGGGCAACAGCGACCGCGGCGTCGGATCGATCACCGCGTTCTATACGGTGCTGGCGGAAGGAGACGATCAGAATGATCCGATCGCGGATGCCGCGCGGGCCATCCTGGACGGGCACATCGTGCTATCGCGCAAGCTGGCCGAGAGCGGGCTGTACCCGGCCATCGACGTGGAGGCCTCGATCAGCCGCGCAATGCATCAGATTGCGACGCGCGAGCAGCTCGACCTCGCGAACCGCTTCAAACAGGTGTACTCGACTTATCAACAGAACCGCGACCTCATCACGGTGGGCGCCTACCGGCGCGGCACCGACCCGCGGATCGACATGGCGGTGGAGCAATGGCCCAAAATGATGGAATTCCTGCGTCAGGACATGTACGAACCCCTGGGGATGGCGCGCTGTTACGCAGATCTGAAGCAACTCGTGACGCAGTTCTCGGCGCCGGCGCCGGCAACGGGCAGATAGTGTGCGGCGCATGATGAAATCGAAACGATTCGAACCGATCCAGGAAATCGCATCCACCTCGGCCAAGGACTTGAGCCGCGCGATGGGCGAGGCGGCCCGCAAAGTCGCCGACCTCGAGCGCCAGCTCAAACAGCTGGAAACCTACCGCGACGAGTACGTGCGCAATACCACGCAGTCGGCTGCGGCTATCGATGCCGTCAAGCTGCAGAATTACCGTTCGTTTCTGGATCGTCTGGGCGAGGCGCTGCGCCAGCATCAGAAGAACTTAGACAACGCGCGTGCCGAATATGAAAGACGACGTCAGCTGTGGAGCGAGAAGCGCATCGAAGCGGAAAGCCTGAGCCGGGTCGTGGATCGCTTCCGCAAGGAAGAACAGCATGCGGCGGATCAGCGCGAGCAGCGCGAGGGCGATGAAGCAGCAATGCGCATATCGCTCGCAGCTGCCACTGCTCACGGCGCCCAGTAGCTGAACCAGTAGTTGACGCCGATCCGGAACAGGTTCGCGCTGAAGCCATTGTGATTGCTGTCCAGCGTCATGCTGGAGAACCGCGCGCACGCCGCCGGGGTGCCGGAGCAGCCCGCAGTGGAGTTCGATCCGCTGCCGAGATTCACATGGAGAAATTCCGCCTTGATCGACCAAGGCCCGTTCAACCCCCATTCCGCGCCGCCGCCGGCCACCCAACCGCCGGATGCATAATTCTTGCCCCCGTTGAACGAGGCCGTGGGGCTGGCCGCACCCGGGGGAAGATAATTCAGGGTGGTTTTATTCGATCCAAGAGGGGTTATGAAACCCGCCGTGACGTAAGGCATCCACAGAGTGCCGCCATAACCGATTCGCGGAGCGATGATGGCGAAATCGTTGGGGCTGAGCCTGCCGGAAGCACTATAGGTTCCCGCAGGGAGTGCCGTGCCCGCATATTGCACCGTCTGGGTGTGATTTCCGCCGCGCGATACGTCCAAGTCGGCTTCGAGGCCCCACACCAGCTTCTTATATTGGAAGTTGTCGCCGATCTGCACACCGCCGACGAAAGTGTTGCTGGGGCAGTTGCGAATGTCGAACGCCGTGCCGCTCGCGGTCCAGCTGTTGCACGCATTGCTCGACGCCCCGCCCAGGTTCAGGCCCGCGTAACCCCCGCTCCAGGGGGTATCGCTTTGCGCGAACGCCCCGCCCCCCATCGAGGCCAGCGAGAGAACGAATAGCAATCGGCTTGCTATTTGCGCCATCATCTATCTCCCAGGCTAAGCAGCCGAAAGATGTTACCAAGCGGGGAGGCGCCGTGGGGCGTGTATATTGCGAGTATCGCGCGTTCGCGCTCAGCGAGGATAGACCGTGGCAGGAGTGGAGGACGCGGCCCCTCGACCCGTAGTGGTTCCGTACACCGAACTGGCGGCGGACCTGCTGCACGCCGTGGTCGAATCCTATGTACTGCGCGAGGGAACGGACTACGGAGAAAAAGAGTTCTCGTTGGAGGATAAGGTGCGGCACGTCATCGGCCAGCTCAAACGCGGCGAGGCGCAGATCGTATTCGATTCTGAAACCGAGACCGTCAGCATTGTCAGAGCCTGAGCATTGTTAGAGCCAGAGCATTGTTGGAGCCAGAGCATTGTTGGAGCCCCAGCGCTGCATGTACTGCAGCGTCCAACACGCGGACAACCGGCGTTTCCGCGGAAGCGCGCAGGATGGGCCGACAGCATGCACGCGCCGCGTCATCCGCCGTGAAGCTTGCGCGTCATCCCACGTTGCATGGTGCTGATATAGTCGAGTCATGACTCAGTTCGATCCCATCTTCGCGGCATTGCAGGCGACCGGTGTACGCTATGTCGTAGTCGGAGGCGTGGCCGTGAACCTGCACGGCTACCAACGATTCACGAAAGACATCGATCTCGTCGTCGAGTTGGTTCCGGATCAGGCGCTCAAGGCTCTCGAAGCACTGCAAAACCTGGGCTACAAACCCAACGTCCCGGTAAAACTATCCGACTTTGCCGATCCCACCATCCGTGAAGGGTGGATTCGCGACAAGGGAATGATGGTTTTTCAGATGTACAGCAATCAGACCAGGATGAGCATCGATATTTTCGTGCAGTATCCAGTCGATTTCGAAGATCTGTGGAGCCATGGTACGAAGATCGACTTGCCTGAAACGTCGCTGCGTATCGCCTCGATCGATCATTTGGTTCTGATGAAACGCCAGGCCGGGCGTCCTCAGGATTTA
>Ga0302314_10003641_pt1 | contig 28362 bp, 19 predicted proteins | sample III_Palsa_N2_3_FD_200533 | JGI IMG/M metagenome (GOLD analysis project Ga0302314, IMG submission 200533) | Peat permafrost microbial communities from Stordalen Mire near Abisko, Sweden - III_Palsa_N2_3 | ecosystem: Environmental > Terrestrial > Soil > Palsa > Peat permafrost | place: Sweden...
AGCGTGATCAGCAGGAAGATGCCCTGCATCAGCGGGTAGTCGTCGTTCTGCACGGCGTTCAGCAGGGTGAAGCCGATGCCGGGGTAGGAGAACACGATCTCGGTGACCAGCGAGCCGCTGATGACGAACCCCAGCGAGATCGCGAAGCCGGCCACGCTGGGGATGACGGCGTTGCGGGCCGCGTATCCGATCATGATCCGGCGCGGACGCAGCCCCTTGGCCTCGGCCGCGGTGATGTAGTCCTCGGAGAGGGTGGACACCATCATGTTGCGCATGCCGAGCAGCCAGCCGCCGACCGAGCTGATCACGATGGTCAGCGCGGGCAGGATCGAGTGGGTGATCGCGCTACCGATGAACTGGGCGTTGAAGCCGACCGTGTCGTCGGAGTCGTAGCCGCCGTTCAGCGGGAAGACCGGCCAGACGCTGGTGAACAGGTAGAGCAGCAGCAGCGCGAGCCAGAAGTAGGGCACGGACGACAGGAACGTGGTGGACGGCACCAGGGAGTCGAGCCAGGTGCCGCGCTTCCAGCCGGCCAGGGCGCCCAGGGTGATGCCGAGCAGCACGCTGATGACCAGGGAGGTGCCGACCAGGATCAGCGTCCACAGGATGGTGCTGCGCAGCACCGAGGTGACCGGCACCGGGAACTCGTAGACGGACAGCCCGAGCCGCAGATGGGCCAGGTTGTCGAGGTACTGCCCGTAGCGGGTGAGCAGGGAGCCGTGGCCGAGGCCGAGCAGCTTGCCGAGGGCGGTGGCCTCGCCCGGGGTGACCGGGGCCGACTGCGACTCCCGGGCCAGGATGAGCTGCACCGGATTGCCGGGGATGAGCTGTGGCAGCAGGAAGTTGAGCGTGACGGCCAGCCAGGCGGCCACCAGGTAGAAACCGAGTTTGCGGAGTATGTAGCGCACTCCTGGACCTCCTTGGGGTTGTGCGGATCGCTCGCTCGGGCGGCGCGGGCCAGGGAGGGTGGCCCGCGCCGACGCGCGATGAGGAACGGCTGGGACGGCGGGACGCGGTCGGCCGGTCGGGGTCACCGGTCGGCGTGGTCGGGCCCGCCGCGCGGGCCGCTGCCTCGGCGTACCGGGATGGTGTCGGAGGCCGTTACTTGATGCTGAGCCGCATCGCGACCCAGGCGTCGTCGGGCTGGAGCCACAGCGGGGTGGCGGCGTAGGGGTTGGCGGCCGTCGGGTAGCCGGTGACGTGGTTGCCGTTGATCTCGATCTCGTCCTGCGACTGGAAGAGCGGGATGACCGGCAGGTCGGCGGCGACCGCCTCCTCGACCGTGTCGAAGTCCTTGTCCTGGACCGTGGTGTCGGTGGTCCCGGCGATCTGCGTCAGCGCGGCGTCGACCTCGGGGTTGTCGTAGCGGCCGAAGTTGCCCACGGTGTCGGGGGTGCCGATCGCGGGGGCGACGGCGCCGTCCACCAGGTTGTAGTAGTAGGAGTACGGGCTCGGGGTGTAGCCCGCATTGGTGAGCACCATCTGGAAGTTGCCGTCGTCCTGGTTGGTCGTGTACTGCGCGTAGGACGGGGCGGAGATGGTCATCTTGATCCCGGCGGCGGCCAGTTCCTCCTGCACGATCTGAAGGGTGCTCTCGTAGTCCGTGTAGCCGGAGACGTACTGGACGGTGATGTCCAGCGGCTTGCCGTCGGGCAGGCTGAACATGCCGTTGGAGCCCAGCTTGTAGCCGGCCTTGGTGAGCGTGGCCTTGGCGTTGGCCGCGCCCTCGTTGAAGGAGGCGTTCGCCAGGGCGGGGTCGGCCACCGAGGTGAAGTTCGGGGCGAGCAGCGCCTCGGGGTTGGTCGGGGTGGTCTGGCCGCTGTAGACGGACTTGCTGATGAAGTCGCGGTTCATCGCCTCGCTGATGGCCTGCCGTACCGCGAGGGCGGTCGTCGGACCCGACTTCATGTTCGGCAGCAGGAAGGTGTCGGCCAGCGGCACGTTGCTGAGGACGTAGCCCTTGTTCTTGTTCAGGTAGGTGGTCTGGATGTTGGGGATGAAGCCGCCGCCCCAGTCCACCTCACCGCTCTCGACCGCGGCGTCCGTGCCGTTGTTGCCGCTGAAGGCGAGGTACTTGAGCGTCTTCACCTTCGGGAAGCCGGGCATGTAGTAGTGGGTGTTCGCGGTCAGGGTCATGACCTGGCCGGAAACGCTCTGCACCTTGAACGCGCCGGTGCCGACCGGCTTGGTGTTCTGCCAGGTCGTCGGGTCGGTGACGGTCGACCAGATGTGCTGCGGCAGGATGAAGGTCTTGCCGAGGATCAGGTAGTCATTGGTGATCTCGGACTGGGTGAAGGTGATGATCGCCTGGTAGGCACCGTTGGTGGTGGCGCTCGCCAGCGGCAGCCCGTAGCCGTTCAGCGCCTTGTTCTGGATCTTCTGGTTGAAGGTGAAGGCGACGTCGGCGCTGGTGAACGGCTTGCCGTCGCTCCAGGTGACCCCGTGGCGCAGGTTCACCGTGAGCGTCTTGCCGTTGTTGGACCAGGCGTAGCTGGTGCCGAGCCAGTTCTGTACGTCCCCGGCCTTGGCCGTGTTGAAGAAGAACAGCGGCTCGTAGATCATCCCGTTGGTCGGCGCCTCGACGCTCGGCGAGAACGGGTTGAAGTCGTCCGCGAAGGTACCGGTGGCACCGGTGGCCAGGGTGAGCGTCCCGGAGGGGCCCGAGGTGGAGGAGGACGCGTGGCTGCCGGAGGAGCTGCTGCACCCGGACAGGGCGATCAGCGCGGCGACAGCGGTCGCGCCTGCGACGATTCGGCCGGACTTCGGTCTGATGGTCATGACGAGGATTCCCTCTACTGGGTGGACGAGCAGATCAGGAAGGTACTCAGACGCCCGGCCGGGCCGGGGCGCACGACAGGACGGCTCCCGTCCCGCGCCGGGAAGGCGGCGGGCATCGTGCATCGCACGAGACACATGGGAGGGGGACCACACCCGTTAAGGGCATTCCGCACGGTGGCGCGGAGTACGGTCGGCGGCGGTCCGCACACCGGCGACCGGATAAGGGTGTGGCGTGCCGAAAACCTAGAGCGGTGTGCGGCGGAGTGTCAATGGCCTGATGTTGATTTAAAAAATTTCTGTGCCGATACTGCAACAAGCCGCCAGCATCGCTGAACCGGTTTTGTAACCAGCTGCCATCCCCGCCGCCATCCCCGCCGCCGCCTCAGGCGTCCATCCGAGGAGCCCCCGTGAAACGTCCGACGATGCTCGACATCGCCAACCGCGCCGGCGTGAGCAAGGGCGCGGTGTCGTTCGCCCTCAACGGGCGCCCCGGCGTCTCCGAGCCGACCCGGCGGCGCATCCTGGCCATCGCCGAGGATCTCGGCTGGCAGCCCAACAGCGCCGCCGTGGCGCTGTCCGACGGCCGCGCGGGCGCGTTCGGGCTGGTCGTGGACCGCCCCGCGCAGACCTTGGGCCTGGAGCCCTTCTTCATGAACCTGATCTCCGGCATCCAGGGCGAACTCTCCGCCGACGGCACGCCGTTGCTGTTCACCGTGGCCGAGGACCAGCTGGCCGAGATCGCCATCTACCGCTCCTGGTGGGCCCGGCGCCGGGTCGACGGGGTCTTCCTGGTGGACCTGAGACAGGACGACCCACGGGTCCCGGTGCTGGAGGACCTGGGCATGCCGACCGTGGTCGTCGGCGGCCCCGGCGGCTCGGGGAGCCTGCCGGCGGTGTGGAGCGACGACCGGGCGGCCGTCAGAACGGCCCTGCTGCACCTCATTGAGCTGGGACATCGCCGGATCGGCCGGATCTCTGGCCCGGAGCCGCTGCTGCACACCCGCCTCCGCGGTACCGCCTTCGAGCAGATGACCGCCGAGTACGGGGTCCTGGGACGCACGGTGGCCACCGACTACAGCGGCGAGGAGGGCGCGGCGGCCACCCGGCTGCTGCTGCGCCCGGACCAGCCGGACGGCGGCCTGCCGCCGACCGCGCTGCTCTACGACAACGACGTGATGGCGGTCTCCGGCCTCACCGCGGCGCAGGCGCTGGGCCTGCGGGTCCCGCAGGACGTCTCGCTGATCGCCTGGGACGACTCGCCGCTGTGCGAGCTGGTCAACCCCTCGCTCGCGGCGCTGAGCCGCGACATCGCAGGTTACGGCGCGCGCGCCGCCCAGCACCTGCGGAAGATCTCGGGCGGCGCGGCGACCGGCGATCTGGAGGACCCGGCGCCCCGGCTCCAGACCCGCAGCAGTACCGGACCGGCGCCGCGGCCCTGACCGCGCGACTGATCGGAGGGCCGACCCGCGACCGCTCAGCTAACTCGGTTTAGCCGATCCGGTAACAAATTGGCAACGCCGTCGACCCGATGGCGCGTCGAATGCCGTCGATTATCGCCCGCAGGTAACCGGAGCATGGCGGTGGCGTTGCAAATAAACCGGTCAAGTGCTTCTATGGGGACGCCACGGAACCGCCCGTCCGCAACGGGTCCTCAGGCACGACCACCCGATCTGCGCCGCGACACTGAACTCGCGCTCCGAGGGGATGCCTCCATGTCCGAAAGCCTCCGCCAGCACGCCCTTCCCCGGGGCTCCGCCCGCCTGCGCTCCACCGACGGCCCAGTCACCTGGCTGGGCGTCAACTACTGGTCCCGAGCCGGCGGCCCGCTGATGTGGCGCTCCTACGACGGCGACCTGATCAGCTCCGAGCTGCGCACCCTGCGCGAGCACGGCCTGAACGTCACCCGCTCCTTCTACTACTGGCCGGACTTCATGCCCGCCCCCGACCGGGTGGACGAGGAACTGTGCGGCCACTTCGCCGACTTCCTGGACCGGCACCACGCCGAGGGCCTGACCACCATCCCGACCTTCATCGTCGGCCACATGTCCGGCGAGAACTGGGACCCCGCCTGGCGCGGCGACCGGGACCTCTACAACGACGTCTGGATGGTCGCCCGCCAGGCCTGGTTCGCCAAGGAGATGGTCCGCCGCTTCAAGGACCACCCCGCCGTCTCCGGCTGGCTCGTCTCCAACGAGATGCCGATCTACGGCGACCAGCGGACCGCGACCGTCGAGGCGGTCTCCTCCTGGGCCGAGACCATCGTCAACGCCGTCCGTGCCGCCGGGGCCACCCAGCCGGTGTCGCTCGGCGACGGTGCCTGGGGCCTGGAGAACACCGGCCACGACAACGGCTTCCGGGTCCGGCACAGCGCCGAGATCTGCGACTTCCTCGGCCCGCACGTGTACCGCATGGAGGACGACCCGGTCCGCCAGCACCACGCCGCCGCCTGGGTCTGCGAACTCAACAGCACCTTCGGCAGCCCGGTCGTGCTGGAGGAGTTCGGCGTGACCAGCGACTTCGTCTCGGACGCCAACGCCTGCCACTACTACCGCCAGTCCCTGCACAACTCGCTGCTCGCCGGGGCCACCGGCTGGATCGCCTGGAACAACACCGACTACGACGACCTGCTGAACCAGCCGCCCTACCTGCACCACGCCTTCGAGATGCACTTCGGACTGACCGACCGCACCGGTGCCCCCAAGCCGCAGTTCGCCGAACTCAAGGCCTTCTCCGAGGTCCTGGAACAGGTCGACTTCGGCCGCTGCCACCGCGCCCCCAGCGACACCGCCCTGGTCGTCACCTCCTACTTCGACACGCTCTACCCCTTCACCCGGCCCGAGGACCGCAGTACCGCGCAGACCACGCTGCGCCAGGCGTGGGTCTCCGCCCGCCTCGCCGACGCTCCGCCGGCGCTGACCCGCGAGAGCGACGGCCTTGCCGAGGGCGCCCGGCTCTACCTCGTCCCCTCGGTCAAGCAGTTGCTCGCCCCCACCTGGTACGAGCTGGAGCAGCGCGCCCGCGACGGGGCGACCGTCTACGTCTCCTACTCGGCCGGCAGCCACAACGAGCAGCGCGGCCCCTGGTACGCCCACCTCAACGAACTCTTCGGCGTGCGTCACCAGTTGGAGTACGGCCTGGTCAACCCGATCGAGGACGACGAGATCGTGTTCACCCTCACCCGGCCTTTCGGCGGCCTGGACGAGGGCGCACGGCTGACCTTCCGCGCCGCCGGGGACGCCAGCGGCCGGGTGTTCCTGCCGGTCGTCCCGGCCGGCGCGCAGGTGCTGGCCACCGATGCCCACGGCCGCCCGGCGCTGCTGCTGCGCGAGGTCGGCGCGGGTAGCGTGGTGTTCTCCACCTATCCGCTGGAGCAGATGGCAGCCGGCACACCGCGGGTCAACCCCGAGGCCACCAGCACCCTGTATGACGCCCTCGCCACCCACGCCGGGGTACGCCGCCCGGTCACCGTGGACGACGCCGCGGTCTCCGTCGACCGGCTGGAGCACGAGGACGGCCGCTCCTTCGTCTGGCTGGTCAGCCAGTCCGGCGAGGAACGCGCGGTCAAGCCCGCGCTGCCGCTGGGCGGCGCGCTGTTCGATCTCGACGGCAGCGCCCTCACCAGCCTGCCCCTGCCCCCGTACGGGGTCCGGGTACTGGAATGGCGCGCGGCCGACTGACCACTCGCGGTGAGATCAGACACCGCACCACCGGCTCACGATCCATCCGAGGACGACTTCCATGCCACTCACCGACCTGTCCTACGACGAACTCGTCGACTACCGCCCCTCGCTGGAGGCCCCTGCGGACTTCGACGAATTCTGGGCCGGAACCCTCACCGAGGCGCGCGCCTTCGCTGGAGCACCGGTACTGACAGCTGTCAGCGACACCCTCCTCACCACCACCGACGTCTTCGACGTCCGCTTCCCCGGCTGGAACGGCGAGCCGATCGCGGCCTGGCTGCTGCTGCCCAAGGACGCGGACGCCCCGCTGCCGGTGATCGTCAAGTACCTCGGCTACAGCGGCGGCCGGAGCTTCCCGACCGACCACCTGCTGCCGCCCGCCGCCGGCTACGCCCACCTGGTCGTCGACAGCCGGGGCCAGGGCCACGACACCCCGGACCACGGCCAGGGCACCGGCACCCAGTGGGTCAACGGCTTCATGACCCGCGGTATCGAGGACCCGCACACCCACTACTACCGGCGGCTGATCACCGACTGCGTCCGCGCCGTGGACGCCGTCCGGCAACTCCCGCAGGTCGACCCCGGGCGGATCATCCTCACCGGCGGCAGCCAGGGCGGCGGCCTGGCCCTCGCCACCGCGGGGCTGGCCGGCGACCTGGTCGCGGCGGTGCTGCCGGACGTGCCCTTCCTGTGCCACTACCGGCGCGGCACGGACATCAGCGGCAAGGGCCCCTACGTGGAACTGGCCGAGTACCTGCGCTGGCACAGCCGCGAGAACACGGAGACGGTCTTCTCCACGCTGGCCTACTTCGACGGCGTGCACTTCGCTGAACGGGCCACTGTCCCGGCGCTGTTCAGCGTCGGCCTGATGGACCCGATCTGCCCGCCCTCGACCGTCTTCGCCGCGTACAACCGGTACGCCGGCGAGGACCGCTCCATCAGCGTCTGGCGCTACGCGGACCACGGCGGCGGCTACTCCTCCGCACCCCGAGTCCAACTGGAGTGGCTTCGAGCCCACGGCATCGCACCCAAGGGAGTCTGACTCCCTCCTGTACTCGAATCGGCTGATGGCCCATCCTGCGATGGGCCATCAGCCATGCCCCGACCCGGCCGTGGCCGACGTGCGGACGGCCCCCGACGAACCCCGTCGTGGCGTTGTCGGTCCCACCTGGCAGGAAGAGTCCGAGCCGCACGAGGAGCCACCCTGTCCGTGCGGCACCTGACCGGGTTCCACGGCCTGCCGGTGTTCCCCTGATACGACTGTGGCCGAGGGGAGCAATTCAGTTGCTACCCACGTAAGGATCCCGCTCCAATGCCTCCATGACCGTTCACGAGCATGCCGACCTTCTTGAGCTGAACCGGCGCTACTGGGATGACCACGCTGCGGCCTCGCACGGGCCGCTCGCGCGTGGCGAATGGACGGCCGCGCAGCCGCGTTGGGGCCTGTGGGCGACGCCGGAGTCGCAAGCCTCGGTGTTTCCCGAGGACCTTGCCGGGTTGCGCGCGATCGAGTTGGGTTGCGGTACCGCGTACGTCTCGGCGTGGCTCGCGCGAGCGGGTGCCCACCCTGTCGGGATCGATCTGTCGGAGAAACAGCTCGCCACCGCGCGGGAGATGCAGGCGGAGTTCGGCCTCAACTTCCCCCTCGTACTGGGCAACGCCGAGCAGGTCCCCTACGACGACGACACGTTCGACTTTGCGATCAGCGACTACGGTGCCTCGCTGTGGTGCGACCCCTACCGGTGGATCCCTGAGGCCGCGCGCCTGCTCACTCCCGGCGGCCGACTGGTGTTCACCCGTCGCTCACCACTGTTCGCGCTCTGCGCCGCGCAGGAGGAAACCGCCTCCACTACGCTGCTCCGTCCGCAGTTCGGCCTGCGCCGACTGGACTGGGGCAACGCAGTCGAGTTCACCCTCCCGCACGGCGACATGATTCGTCTGCTGCGATCCCACGGCTTCGTCATCGAGGATCTGATCGAGATCCAGGCGCCCGAGCCCGCACACCGAGACTACGCCGAGGTCTCCGCCGACTGGGCGCACCAGTGGCCCAGCGAGGAAATCTGGAAAGCCCGACTGGCCAACTGACCCAAGGGGCAGTCATCAGCCTCGGCATCGAATGCCGCCCGCAACCCGTCCTCGTGTTCCGAATCCCCGACGCCCCGAGCGCCAATGGTCACGTTTCGAAACGCAGGATCAAGCTCTGCATGCGGCTGAGAAGAAGCTGTCGGAGGCCGGGCCTTCGCGACGGAGCCATTGATCGATCTCATCAGTGATCTGTGCTTTCAGATCTGCGGGAGCGAAGCTGACGTCGACCGAGGTACGGGCCAGGCTCGCCAGCTCGGCGTCGCCGTATCCGAAGACCTCCCTGGCCTGCTGGTACTCCGCCGTCAGCGACGTCTCCCCGTCGGTGTTCAGCACGACCAGCAGGCCGGCCTCGATCAGGCGCGGCAGCGGGTGCTCCGCCGGCGACGGCACCAGTCCGAGCAGGACGTTGGAGGACGGGCAGACCTCCAGCGGCACACGGCGTGCACGCAATTCGTCGACCAGCTCCGGATCCTCCAACACGCGGATGCCGTGTCCGATCCGTTCCGCGTGACCCACGGTCAGGGCCTCCCGGACGCTGGCTGCCCCCGCTGTCTCCCCGGCATGGTGGACCAGGTGCAATCCCGCCGCACGGGCGGCCTGGAGCACGTCGGCGAAGGGCGCCGCCGGGTATGCCTCGTCTCCCGCCAGGCCGATGGCCACCACCTGCTCGTAGCGGGCGGCCAGTTCGAGACTGCGCCGTAGCCGTTCGGCCGGGCGGCGGCGCGAATGGTCAAGGATCACCCGGGTCTGGATGCCGAACCGCTCAGCGCCGACAGCCAATCCCTCCAGCACCGCTCTCAGCGGCATCTGCGGATCGTCCACGCGCTCGCCGTGAGCCGCCGCCGTGAAGGTGACCTCCGCGTAGCGGACTCCCTGTGCTGCTTCGTCCTGACAGAACTCCTCAGCGATGCGACGGAAATGTCGATGGTCGCGCAGCAGGTCACGTACGGAGGCCCGCTGGTCGGCGAACTCACGGAAGCTGCTGAAGGGCCGGTCCTGGACCGGCGGCTCGCCTCCCAGATCGCGGATTGTGTCGGCGCGGACGGTGCTTTCCAGATGGGTGTGCAGGTGAGCTTTGGGCAACAGGCGAAGATCTCTCACCTGACGAGATCCTACGCAGCGAAGACGCTCAGCGGGCCCTCGCTCTCGAAGATGCCGTCGGCACCGGGATATGAGCCAGAACTGCGGGGGTCGTGGCCGAGCGAGAAGGCCACCCGCACCGTCATGGTTGCGACCCAAGTCTGCCGAGGCGTACGACCCCGCCTCGCTTGCCCCGCCGGGTTCCCAAATTTTCTCGCCCGGCTCGAAGAACCGGCACCCCCCCGCTACGACCAGGGAACAAGCTACCCGCAGTTCCCCACAGCCAGGTCGGGCGCGGATTCCGTCGCGCCGCGAGGCGGGGTGTCCGCTCCCGCAACCGGGACCGGGGCCGGGGCGGAGACCGCGATCGGGGCCTCGATCGGGGTAGCGGCGATGATCGTGGCCGGCAGACCGCGGTTGTCGGCCAGAGCAGCCAGGACCTCGTCCAGCGCGGCCAGTTCATGCAGGGCACCGCGCAGGCGGTCGGCCCTCGGTCCGGCCGGAGCGCGCAGCGCGGACTCCAGCTCGCGGATCATCGGACTGGTCCGGACCCAGGTGCCGCCTTGCTCACCCGTGGCGATCCGGTGGGCCAGTGCGTGCAGCGACTCGGCGAAGACCTGCGCGATCCGCTCGACCCGATCGCGCAGCTCCGGGGCGAGGTCGATGTCGATGTCGGCCGCCGCAGCCAGCGCACGCGCGTGCCGGGTGGCAGCGCCGAGCAGCGCCAGGAGCTTGTCGCCCTCCCAGTCGCGCCCCCGGACCGGCATCCGGACCAGCGGTCGGACCACGCTCTGCAGCTGGTAGAGCGCCGCGTCCAGTTGCCGCGCCGCGCCGCGCAGCCGCACCGGCTCCTCCGGGTTCCTCCATCGCTCGGCGACCTGGACGATCAGCTGCTCCAGTGCGGACAGGTAGCCGACCGACGCCTCTCGGGCGACCTTGCGGGTGGACACCGGGAAAAGCAGCGCGGCACAGACGGTGGCCACCACGATGCCCAGCACGTTGTCCATCAGACGCTGCGTCAGCAGCCAGTCCATCCTGTCGTACGGCGTGGACAGTGCGTACAGCTGCACCAGGGCGGTGACCAGGCCGATGACCCAGTACGCATACCGGCGCTGGATGCCCCAGGAGCCGACGCTGATCCCGGCGACGATGACCAGCAGCGTCCAGTAGACGTGGCCGGGACCGATGAGGTGGACCAGGGCGATGCCGATCACCGCGCCGATGAGGGTGCCCAGCACGCGGTGGCCCAGCTTGCGCAGGCGCTCATGGGTGGTGTTGGTCCCGAACATGGTGATCATCACACCGACGAGTCCCCAGTAGAAGCGCTGCCCGTTGATGGCGTCGGCGATCGGCAGGGTGATCGCGGCGGCGACACCGATCTGCAGCGGGGCGCGCAGGTAGGGGACGGCACGCCGCCATCCCTGGCCGCCCTGCGCGGCCGCAAGCCGCCGGGCGGCCGGTCCGGCTCCGGCAAGGCGCCCCTGCTCAAGTGCGACGGAGGGCTGGAAGGGCACCCTGGCTCGCGCGATGGACGCGTTCCGGCCCAGTTCGAGCCAGTACTCCAGGGAGTCGGCGAGCGCGTCCAACAGGTCCCCGACCCGCCGGGCCAGGATGCGCAGTTCGGCCTCCTGCGGGTCCGCCTCCTCGGGGATGCTCCGGGCCCGCAGCCGGATCAGCTCAGCGGCTGGGCGCAGCGCGTCGGACCGGCCCAGATCCGTGTCCCGGGCGACGACCAGTCCGGCCGCCATCGGCTCGCGCAGCGCGGCCGGGACGTGACGGTGGGCCAGCTCCTCCACGGCCTGCCCGATGCCCTGAAGCGCGAGCTCGGCGTCGAAGAGGTACTGGTGCAGCAGCTCGGCCGCGTCGGGGTCGGCGGCGACCTCGGGCTGGGCCAGCCGCGCGTCGATGGTCAGGGTGGTGACGTTGAGCCGACGCAGCGCGCGGTGCATCCGCTTGATCGCGCTCGCCTGGTCGGCGTCCGGGTCCAGGGCGACCGCGGCGGCTGCCGCGACCCGCCGCGCCTCGACGACGAAGGCGCGCTGGGTGCGCATCAGGTCCTCGCGCGGCATGGGGCAGCAGAGCAGGAGCCGAGCGAGGAGCACGGACGCCGAGGTCACCACGGCGATGACGAACAGTCGGCCGCCGAGGTCCACGGGGATGGCGGCCATCAGTCCGACCATAAAGGCATTGAACATCATCATTCCGGTCAGCATGGCCAGCGGCCCGTACCGGATCAGGAAGAACGTCAGGGCGAGCGCCACCACCATCAGGAACAGATCCAGCACTCGGTCCGGGTAGAGCCGTGCGCTGAGCAGGAGTGCGGCGGAGAACGGGATCGGCATCCACAGGATGGAGCGGGCCAGCCGCAGCGGAGTGTTCTCGGCGATGGCGAACGCGCTCATCATGCCTATCAGGCCCGCGACCGTCATGCCCAGCATTGCCGGAAGGTTCAGGGCGTGTGCCATTCCGTAGCCCACGGCGAGGGCGACGATCATGGACACCAGGGAGCGCCAGCCGGCCTGGAGGTGGGCCAGCCCGGGGTCAGCCGCGAGCACCCCGTCCCACCGGCGCCTCGGACCGCCGACCCGGCGCGGGGTGTAGCCGCGCAGCGAACGGGACATCGGAGGTTGCGGCGATGAGCCGGACGGAGCGGCAGGTGTGGCGGTGGGGTCGGGGGTCGTGGTGGGGGCGCTCAAGGGGTCTCCGGTTCCAGGGCTTTCACAAGGGTGCAGACGGCTTCGCGGGCGGCCGCGACGGTTGCCTCCGGGTCGTCGGCACTCGCGCGCAGGGCGTCGAGCAGGGTCTCGGCCATGCGCTGGCGCGCCCGCTCCAGCAGTTCCCGACCGAGCGGGGTGATGTGCGCCCTGGTCACGCGCCGATCCTCGGCCGGACGCCTGCGCTCGACCAGCCCGCGCCCCTCCAGGTCCTGGAGCACGACCGTGACCCGCGGCTGGGTGAGCCCGCTGTACGGGGTGAGGTCGGCGACCCGGCGCGGCCCCTCCTCCACGGCCTCCAGGATGCTGACGTAGCTGCGTGGAACGCCGAAGTCGCCCGCCAGGAAGAGAGCGCGGGAGAGTCGCCCGATACCGCCGAGCAGGCCGCGCGCGGCCTGCTCGATCCGTTCCCCGTCGGGCGTTGCTGGAGTCTGCATTCTCTCATTATATATGTTGAATATATATATCGCAACCAGCAGGACCGGGTCGCGCTGGGGCGCTGCTGGTGGTGCTGCTGGCTGTCTCCGTACACGACAACGTCTTCGGCGCCGGGCTCCTGGACAAGGTCGTTGCGTCACCAGGCACGTGCGTGAGTGACCCCGGCTACCCGTGGGTGCGGGCGGCCGGGATCTGGGTGGAGGCTGAAGGGTCAGCCGGGGTCGACGACGGTGGTCAGCAGACCGGTGGTCAGGTCGTAGGCGTATCCGCCGACCTTGAACGTGTGGATGCTGGATGCCAGTTCCGGGGCCGCGTGCAGCAGCGCGACGTCCTCGCGCACGGTCACGGCGGGGTCGAGGACGGCCATGGCGGCCGCGGTGCGCTCGTCATAGCCACCGCGGGCAGCGTAACCGCGGCGCAACTCCTCGTCGGCGAACAGGCCGGAACCGCAGTCGGTGTGGTGGATGAGCGCGACTTCGAACCAGTCGGCATCAGGGGTCTTGTTCTCGTGCGGGTGGCAGATCCAGGCGAGGTCCTTGACGATCGAGGGGGTGACCCGGCCACCGACGTTGCGGGCGACGATGGCCTCGCCGAGGCCGATGCCGAGCACGGCCGCGGGCTCCACCCGCGGGTCGATGCGCGTGATGACGTACACCTGCTCGAACGGGATGAACGGGATGAACGGGATGAACGGGATGGCGGGGACGGCGCTTTGGGCGCCGGTGGCCGCGAACTGTGCGTTGCGCTCAAGGTAGACAGCGAAGTTCGAAGAAGGCATGGCCATGGTTCCGATCAGGAGGTGACGGCGTCGGTGGATGGCGAGACCGCGCGGAGGGCCTCGGGAATCAGGTTCGTGACAGCTGCGGGCTGTGCGGCGTGCCGTCGTGCGGCGTGCGCGGGGTCGAGATCGGCGGTGCAGACCTCGGCGAAGCGCTCGGGCTTGAGCGTCACATCACGCCGCCGAGCGGATTCGGCGCGATGCGGAGGTCGTCGGGGATGGGCAGGCTGCCGGGGACCTTCGCGTTGAGCGCGTCGGCGCTTTCCCGCGTCGGACTGGAAGTCGGCGACCTGGATGGGTACTTGCACGTTGGCGTCAGGAACGGAGGGTGCGCAGGCCGGTGCGGATTTCGCCGACCAGGATCTCGGGCTGTTCCAGGGCCGCGAAGTGTCCGCCCTGGTCGGCCGCGGCGTAGTGGATCAGATTGCTGTAGGTGTCCTCGATCCAGCTTCGTGGCAGGCGTGGGATGTCCCTCGGGAAGACGGTCACCGCGACCGGGAGCGTCAGCTTCGGACCGGCGAAGGTGGCCGATCGGTTCTCCCAGACATCCTCCACGCCCAGGGCGACCCCGAAGCAGCGGCAAGGACCCGGGGCGCCGTACCTCCAGCCGCCGTCACCAGTGCGGCGCCATAGGGCGGTCATAGCGAGCGCTCCTAGCATTACTTGCTGGAAACGGAGACGCCGTCCGTTACCTCCGTGCCCGTAGACGACTGGGAGGATCCGTATGCACGAACCCCCGAGCTACAACACCGGCACAACTCTCTTTCTCGAAGTGGGCGTCCGTCAGGTCGAGGACGACGAGACCGCTTTGCATCGCTATCTGGACAGCGTCTCGAATGTCTCCGTCGAGCATATGGCCGTGCTGATGGCAGCCGCCGCCTGCCCCGACCACCCCGTCCCGAACCGGCAGCGTCCGGTGATGACGGCCGAGCAACTCGACACGGCCGCCGACGACGAGGTGGCCCGGCATCTCGAAGGACTGTATTGGCTGGTCCAGGCGGAGAACGTGTTCGGCGATCCGAATGTGGCGCTCTCTCACTGCGAACGCGGACTCCGCCTCGCCGAACAGCAGCAACTGGACGGAATCGTCCAGCAGTTCGCGACTGCGTCGAGCCTGCTGCGACTGCACCACTCAGCCGCTGACGGTGCCGAGGCCGCCGATCCTCGCGATCAGCGGCAACGGGACGACGCCCGGCGCAAACTGGACGGCCTCAGCGGGCGCGAGTTGCAGACCGCCCTGCTGGTGAGCGAGGGCTGCACCAACGAACAGATCGCACGAAAGCTTGAACTCAGCCCCAAAACGGTCGAGACGTACCTGGCCCGAATCTTCAAGAAACTCGTCATCACCTGCCGGGCCGAGATAGCAGCCATCGTCGGTCGCGCAGGACGGTAGGCGACAGACGGAGCGTTCTCCGATCGACCGTGACTCTGCCAGGGAGGCACCCATGGCTACAAGCTCTTCCACGTACCGGCGCTGGGACGGGGCTGACGCGCTCGTCGACTCGCTGCGACGGGCCGGCCTGGACGTGCGTCCGCTGCCGCGGGCCGAGCCCTCCACCGCCGCCGCCCTGAGCAGCGCCGTCGCCCGGCCCCACGGCCCGATGGTGTTCCCCGGCCTGACGGACGGATGGCCCGCCCGGAAGAAGTGGACACCGCAGGCCCTGGTCGAGGCGCACGGCCAGGTCCGCGTGCAGGCGCTCATGGACCTGCCCTCCCAAGGGGTCCTGTTGCCGAAGGAACAGAGCGCGTACGAACAGGAGTTGTCGTTCGGCGAGTTCGTCACCGGGATGCTGGACGCCTCGCCGAGCAGCCCCTGCTATCTCGCCTACACCCGACCCGAGGGTCTCTTCCCCGAGGGCGACTACGACTTCTCCTCGCTCACCGGCGGTCCCGAAGGAGAGACCGACACCAGGGTGTGGGTCGGTTCCGGCGGGACCAGGTCGGCGCTGCACTCGGACCTGAAGGACAATCTCTTCTGCCAGATCTGGGGAGAGAAATTCGTCGTGCTCGTCCCCTGGGAGTACAGCGGCTCGGTATACCCCTTTCCGGACAATCTGGTGAACAGTCAGATCGACCTCGCCGAACTGGACCTGCACAGATTTCCTCAACTGCGCTCGGCCGTCCTCTACGCGGGGGCACTCACCCCGGGGGACGTTCTCTTCATGCCGCGCGGATGCTGGCACGACTTCAGTTCACTGACCCCGTCGATATCCATCAACCACTGGTTCGGACCGTCGGTCGAGTTCAAGGACTACATATCCCTGCTGATGCGTCTCGGTCCCAGTTACTGGGCCGCCACGGCCAAGGACTTCCTGGTCCACGGAATCCTGCGCAAACCCGAGCCCACCCACTTCTTCTTCAGTCCCCCATCGACCGGAAAACGGCTGTACAACCTGCTCCGCTGGGGCAACTTCTCACGCGAGAACGACCCGACGCGGGATTGACCGGAATCGCTCCCGGCGAGGCGTCCTGCGAAATCTCCCACCCAGAATCCATGAAGGACGACCAGCCCAGGAAGGCCGCTTGCCATGTCTCTCTCGGAGTACCCAACGCCGGTCCTCAGCCCTCCCCCGCCGGACGCGCGCCGGGTGGTGAACTCCTACACGGAGTGGGATCCGCTGGAGGAGGTGGTCGTGGGGCGCCTCAACGGCGGCGTCTTCCCCACCTGGCAGGCATCGATGGCGGCGACCATGCCGGAGAGTTCGTGGGCCCTGTTCCAGGAGCGCGGCGGATCCCCCCTGCCCGAGGCCGAGGTACAGGCCGCGGAGGAGGAGTTGGACGCCCTGGCCGCGACCCTGCGAGCGGAGGGGGTGACCGTCGTGCGGCCCGACGCCGTCGACCACACGTCCCCTTTCGCCACCGCGAGTTGGCAGAGCACCGGCGGCCTCTACTCCGCCATGCCCCGGGACTGCCTGACCGTCATCGGCGACGTCATCGTCGAGGCTCCGATGTCCTGGCGCTGCCGCTACCACGAGTCGGAGTCCTTCCGGTCGCTCATCAAGCAGTACTTCCGCGGCGGAGCGGCCTGGCTGCCGGCGCCGCGACCGCAGCTGTCCGACGAGCTGTTCTCCGTCCCCGCAGAGCACGACGGCTGGGCGATCACGGAGTTCGAGCCGGTCTTCGACGCCGCCGACTTCATGCGGTTCGGCCGCGACATCGTGGTCCAGCGGAGCCACACGACCAACAACTTCGGGATCGACTGGCTCCGCCGTGCCTTGGGCGACGAGCACCGCATCCACTGCCTGGAGGTCAACGACCCGCACGCGATGCACATCGACGCGACCATCTGTCCGCTGGCCCCCGGCGTGCTGCTGGTCAATCCGGAGCGCTACCTCCCCAGCAGCCTGTTCCGCGACTGGGAGATCATCGAGGCTCCCAAACCGACGCTTCCCGCGGACTGGCCGATGTACTTCTGCAGCTCCTGGGTGAGCATGAACCTGCTCTCCATCGACGAGCGGACCGTGGTCGTCGAGCGGCAGGAGGAGCCCCTGATCGAGCTGCTCACCGAACGCGGGTTCCGCTGCATCCCGGTCGACTTCAGGCATGTCTACAGCTTCGGCGGGTCCTTCCACTGCGTGACGCTGGACGTCCGACGCCGCGGTGGCAACCACAACTACCTCCACTGACGAAGGGAGAGCGCGGTGACGAACGATGCCACGTCGGACTCCGACGGCTGCCCGTTCGGGCGGACCTGGCCCGCTCCGGGGCCTGCCGACCCGCAGGAGGCCATGGAGTTCCTCGACGGCTTCTACCGGGAGAACCCGAAGCTGCAAGCCGGCCGGGACAAGCGCAGGCGCGCCGTCGCGGAGGAGATCGACCGCAACGGGACCTACTGGCACTCCGAACAGGAACTGGTCTGGGGGGCCAAGGCGGCCTGGCGCAACGCCTCCAAGTGCATCGGCCGCTTCTACTGGCAGGGACTGCACGTGCGCGACCAACGGCACGTCGGCAGCGCGGCCGGGATAGCGGCTGAGTGCTTCAACCACCTGCGCGAGACCTGGCGCGGCGGTCGGCTGCGCCCGATGCTCACGATCTTCGCCCCCGACGAGCCGGAGGGACCGTCGGCACGCATTCTCAACGATCAGTTGATCCGCTACGCCGGCTACCGGAACGCGGACTCCTCGCACGTGGGCGACGGTCAGCACCTCGAACTGACCCGGCTGGCCCAGTCCCTGGGCTGGGAGGGCAGCGGTGGGAGATTCGACGTGCTGCCGCTGCTGATCGAGACCCGCGAGGGCTTCAGCGCGCACGCCATTCCCGAGGACGCGATCCAGGAAGTGGACATCATCCACCCCGAGTTGCCGTGGTTCCCGGAACTGGGGCTGCGCTGGCACGCCGTCCCGTCACAGACCGACATGCGCCTGGACATCGGCAGCGTCTCCTACAGCGTGGCGCCCTTCAACGGCTGGTACCTGGAGACCGAGATCGCCGCCCGGAACCTGGTGGACCGGCACCGCTACGACGCCCTGCCGGAAATCGGCAGACGCATGGGCCTGGACATGTCGTCGGAGCGCACCCTCTGGCGGGATCGCGCGATGATCGAATTGAGCCGTGCCGTCCTTCACTCCTACGACTCGCGGGGAATCCACATCACGGACCACCACACCGAGTCGCAGCGCTTCCTGGAACACCTGGCACGCGAGGAGAACGCGGGGAGGATCTGCCCGGCGGACTGGAGCTGGATCGTTCCGCCGGTCTCCAGCGCCCTCACTCCCGTCTACCACCGCTACTACGACGAGGCGGACCTGCGGCCCTACTTCGTGCGGGATCCGGACTTCCAGGCGCGCCGCAGCTGACGGCGGGCGCGGCGGGCGACAGCCCGTCGGCGGGCCGGGCCCGTCCACGCCGAGCCCTCACAGACGCAGTTCCCTCATCGCGATCGTGACGTTGGAGGCGACCGGCGACCAGGTGTGGGCCGGCGGCAGCGGTTGCCGCAGGGCGTCGTCGGGCAGGCCGTGCGTATGCGCCGCCAGATGCACGGACAGCGCACCGGCCCCACGGAACCGCAGGCGCACCAGCAGTTCCTCCGGCGGCAGGTGGAAGCCGAATCCGGCCGTCCACCGCTCGCCCGCCCGCCCGCCGGACCGGCCGGACTCCGGCTGCGGGACCCGCAGGCCGTCCACCGCGATCTCGTCGAGTTCATGGTGCGCCGGATCGACGAGGAACCACAACCAGCTTGCCCCGCCCGGAACGCGGAGCCGTAGCGAAAGGGTGCGCACGCCCGCCGCCTCTGTCTCCTGCACCCGCTGCGCGTCGAGGGCGCAGCCGGGAACCACGGCAGCCGTCGATCCGAAGGGCCGGGCGGGCAGGGCGGTCACCGTGGGGACCCCGCCGGTCGGACCGTCCCGGGTGGTCCCGGTGCGCGCCCGTATCCACGGCGCGGGGGGATCGTCCCGCGTCATCCACCACGCGCGGTCCCGGTCCAGGTCGGTCACGTGCAGCAGGCTGACGTGCCGGGGACGGAGCGCGTCGGGCCGGTCGAGCCAGGCTCCCGTGCCGACGCACAGCAGCCCGGCGGCGGCGAGCGCCTGCGCCACCACGCCGTGCGGCAGGGGCAGGGCGACGCAGCCGATCGCCGCGGCTGGGAAGGCCGCGAGCGCCATGCTCAGGTGCATCCCCGCGATGCCGGTCGCGTTCGGCAGCAGCACCATGACCGGCGCGAACACAAGCACGGCCGCCGCCGCACCGGCGGCTGCCGCCGGCAGCCAGTCGGCCGCGCCGCCGGACGTCCAGTGGGAGGCCACGGGCGCGGTGGCCGCCAGCACGGCCGGGCCGATCAGGGCCGGCCAGGCGAAGAGATAGGAGGCGCCCGGCGCCGCGTAGGCGGTCACCGCGGCGCCGAGCGCCACACACCCGGACACCCCCAGCCAGACCGGGACCGGCCCGTACCGCGCGGCCAGCAGCGCGCACATGGCGCAGCCCGCGGCGCAGGTCAGCAGCAGCATGCCGAGCTTGTACCAGCCCGACCGGTGGCTGTCGCCGGCGAAGAAGCCCCGGATCTGTGGCCTGAGCCGGGCCAGCAGATGCCACCCGGCAATCCCGGACGCCGCCGCAGCCAGCGGGAGCGCCAAGGCGCCGAGCCCGCACAGGGCCACCGCGCCGACGCCGACCCGCAGCGCCGGCGTGCGTCCGGCCAGCACCAGGCAGACGGCGTACAGCGCGAGCGCCAGCACGGCCAGCGGCCTGGCAAGCCACTGCGGATAGCGCGCCAGGACGCCGGGGAGCGGGAAGTAGACCGCGCCGCCCGGCTTGACCCGCCGTTTCTCGGCGAGCAGTGCCCGCGTCGCGCCGAGCGTGGTCTCGCCGAGGTGCTGGAGGGTTGCCCTGGACAGGTTCGCCAGGTTGTCACCGGCCGTGTGGTAGTGGGCCGACCCGTTGATGAACGCCAGGTTCATCCCGGAGAAACCGGCCGCCAGCGACACGGTGAAGTCCGTCTGGTTGGGCAGTCGCCGGTAGACCTCCTCGGCGAGCGACGTCGCCACCGGCCTTGGGGTGCGGGCCAGCACGGATGCCATCCGCCGGCCTTCCGGACCGGTCTGGAACATCACCGCCGCTCCGGAGACGCCCCGGGCATCCAGGTTGAGCACCGCGGAGACACGCGGGTCGGCGGTCCAGCCCGGCGCCTCCGCACTGGCGCCGAGGAGTCCGGCCTCCTCCGCGTCGGTCAGCACCAGGGTCACTCGCCTCGGCTGCGGGCCCGAGCGGGTCAGCGCCCGTGCCACCTCCAGCAGAACCGCGACGGACGCGGCGTTGTCGCAGGCTCCCGGAGCGCCGGGAGCGGAGTCGTAGTGGGCCATCAGAACGATCCCGCCGTCCCCCGGGCCGTCCTCGACGACGCCCTCGGCCGGGGCGTACGGCAGCGGGCACACGATGTTCTCGACCCAGCCGAGGACGGGCGGCGCGGTCCGGGACTCCCGGGTGGCGAGCGTTCGCCGGACGGTGGGCTGGAGTCCGAGGTCGCGCAGGGTGCCGAGCAGGTAGTCGCGGACGGCGGCGTTGGCCGCGCTCCCGGCCGGGTGCGGGCCGGCGGCGATCACCCGCACGTGCTCCAGCGCGGTCCCGATCCGGAAGTCCCCGGGCGGGACGTCCCGAGCCGGGCCGGGGGCGGCCGGGCGGTGTCGCCGTGGCTGGATCCGGCTCGCCGAGAGGAGGGCGAGCGCAGCCAGCGCGAGCAGGACCGCCAGCGCCGCCCCGGCCGCGGTCACCGGAGCGGCGTGGCGTCGGCGGCGGGCACCGCGTCCGCGGCGACGGCGTCCGCCTCCGTGCCCTGCCCGGCGCCGCGCCGGGCGCCGAGCCCGAGGTAGCCCGCGGACACCGCGAACACGACGATCATCGCCAGCAGCAGCAGCCGGTAGTCGACATAAAGGACCAGCACCGCGCCGTAGCCCGTGGAGAGCATCTGCGGGGTGTTGGTCAGCGCGTCGAACGCCGCATAGGTACGGCCCAGCAGCCCGCTCGGGGTCCGGCGTTGCAGCAGGGTGGTGAAGCCGACGATCGCCCAGGGCAGGCCGAACCCCAGCAGCAGCACTCCGGCCAGCACACTGACCGTCGAGGGCGGTACCAGCAGGGCGCAGCCGGCCGCGAAGGCCCCGAGGGCCACGGCGGTGGTCCCGATCTCACCGAGCCTGCGCACCGCCCACGCCGCGAGCGGGCCGGAGACCACCGACCCGACGCCCTGAACGGTCATCAGCACACCGTAGAAGGCCGGGGAGCGGTGCAGGCCGCTGCCGATGACGGCGAAGAACAGGGAGTCGAAGAGCCCCCAGACGGCCATGGCCACCGAGATGGCCAGCAGCATCCTGCGCAGTTCGGCAGTACGCCACAGGTGCTGGAACCCGGCGGCGACCTCGATCCGCCAGCCAGGCGCCACCTCGCGCTGCGGGAGCTCCTCCCGCAGCCGCATCAGCAGCAGCGCCGCCGCCCCCAGGATGAACGTGGCGCAGTCGAACCAGACCACCGATCCAATGCCCCAGGCGGTGAGCATGCCCGCGCCGACCAGCGGCGCGATCAGCCGCAGGGCCTGCCGGCAGGTCTGCAGCAGCGCGTTGGCCTCCGGCAGCAGTTCGGGTGACAGCAGTGTGGGGATCAACGCGGCCTGTCCGGCGTCGAACAGGCTGTTCATCGCACCGTAAACGAACAGCACCGGGTACACGACCCACAGGTCGGATTTTCCGTGCACGCCGAGCAGGAACAGGATGTACACCGCACTGAACAGGTTGGCCGCGATGAGCAGCGGCCGACGTCGCACCCGGTCGACCAGGCTGCCCCACAGCGGTCCCAGCAGTGTACCCGCCATGAAGGCGAAGAAGACCAGCCCGGCCGCCCCATTGCTGCCGGTCAGCTCCTTCACCCAGATCCCGACCGCCAGCCACAGTGAGCTGTCGCCCAGAATGGAGAGAGCCTGACCTATGACGTAGAATAATGCATTTCTATTGGCTAGAACTTTGCGCACGCAAGCCGACCTTCCTTATCGCCTCTGTTTCGCCTGAAGTATGCCAGAGCAGGCCAACGTGCGACACCCGGTTCAATAGGCCGACTGCGGCCGAATCACCTCCGCCAGACCTGCCTCCAGGACTGCGAGCAGGTCCTCCGGTGCTTCCACGAAACGGTAGTGGCCGCCGCTCAGTTGATGGAACTCCACCTGGCCGCAGTCCTGCCAGCCCAGCATCTGCCCGGCGGCCACCTCTTCGTCCGCGTCCCAACTCAGCGCGGTGACCGGAACCGGCAGCGGCACCGGCTCGGCCGGCCGGTAGCGCCGGTTGGCGCCGATGTCCGAGAGCAGCGTGCCCATGGCCAGTTCGATCACGTCGGGCCGCGGCCTGCCGCCCATCTCGACGATCAAAGTGGCCAGTTCGTCGGCCAGTTCGGGCTCGCTCATGCTCAGGAACCTGCCGTGCGGCCCCTGGTGCGGGGCGACCTGCGAGGAGACGAAGAGCCGGGCCGGCAGCGGTAGGCCGGCCCGCAGCAGCTGCACCGAGGTCTCGTACCCGATCAGCGCGGACGCGCAGTGCCCGAAGAAGGCGAACGGGCGGTCGAGGTAGGGCAGCAGGTGCGGGATCAGCGCGGCTGCCAGGTCCTCGTAGCTGTCGAAGGCGGGCTCGGCCAACCGGTTCTCCCGCCCCGGGAGTTGGATCGGGCAGAACTCGATCGGGCCCTGGGTCCGCGGCCACTGCCGGTACATGCTGGCGCCGCAGCCCGAGTACGGGAGGCAGAAGACGTAGGCGTCGGCGTCGGGCCCCGGCTCGCGGGAGAGCCAGCGCGTCCTGATGGGGGGCCTCATGCCTCGACCCTCTCTTTCCCGGCCGAGCGCCCGGCCGCGTCGGGGCGCACCCGCATGCTCATCGGCAGGTGCTTCACCCCGGCGACGAAGTTCGACGTCAGGTGCTCCGGCTCGCCCTGTTGTTCGAAGTCGCAGTAGGTGCCCAGGAGTTCGGCGAAGAGGAGGTGCAGCGAGAGCCGGGCGACGGTGTGGCCGATGCAGTAGTGCGGGCCGATGCCGAAGGCCACGTGCCGGTTGGGACGGCGCGAGATGTCGAACTCGAAGGACCGGTCGAAGGCCTCCTCGTCCCGGTTGGCGGAGCCCAGCCAGACGACCACGGCGTCGCCGGAGCGGATCGCCCGTCCGCGGATCTCCACGTCGCGGACGGCGTACCGCATGAAGTGGTTGGCGGGCGACGCCCAGCGGAGCGCCTCCTCGGTGCCGGTGGCGAGGAACCGCCGGTCGGAGGCCCAGGTGCGGGCCAGCTCCGGGTCGGCGAGGATGCGGGACATCGCGGCGATCGGCACGAACGGCGTGGTGACATTGGCGCCCAGCAGCAGGCTGTAGCAGTTCGAGAGCACCTCGCCCAGGCTCAGCCGCGATCCCTCCACGTCCATCGTCAGCAGCGTGCTGATCAGGTCGTCGCCCGGCGCCGAGCGGCGCGCGGTGACCATGTCCTGGAAGTAGCTGAACAGTTCGCGGTGGGCGTTCTCCAGTGTGGCCTGCGGGCCCTGCGGCCCGACGTACTCCTGGTCGTCGTTGCACACCGCCGCCATGGTCAGGTAGGCGAGCCGGTCCCAGTCCCGCTCGGGCAGCGCCATCATCGTCCCGATCACCGCCATCGGGAGTTTGATCATCGCCTGGGCGAAGTCGAAGGTCTCACCGCCGGCGCCGGGCAGCAGGATCTTCGTGATCTGCCGCTCGATCCGGCCCCGGTACTGCTCCACGTTCTTGTTCGCCAGGACGCGCTGGAGCGGTTCGCGCATCCGGGTGTGGCGCGGCGGATCGGTGGCGGCCATCTGCTTGCCGCCCGCCGGGTCGTCCTTGCCGAGCAGATTGAGCAGGGTGCCGCGCTGCGAGGTGAAGACCGCGTGGTCGCGCAGCACGAAGTCGGCGTCATCGAACTTGGTGATGGACCAGAAGCCGGTCTCGCCGTCCCCCTGGTGCCAGCGGACCGGGTCGTGCTGCCGCATGTACCGCCAGATCGCGTGCGGGTCGCCGTCCCGTTGCAGCAGCGGATCGACGAGGTCTACGGCGTCGAGGTCCATCGTCGTCTCAGTGGTGGATGTCGACAGTCTCATGGGGCTGTTCCGCCTTCGTCGTGTGCGTTCCGGAGTCGGGGATCCGTGCTGCGATCTGTGCCGTGAGTTCCCGCACCGTCGGGTTGAGATAGAGCGTCCGCGCGGGGACGAGGACGCCGAAGTCACGCTGTACCGCGTCCAGCAGTTCGGCCGCGATCAGCGAGTGACCGCCCAGTTCGAAGAAGTCGTCGTCGACGGCGACCAGCGGAATGCCGAGGTACCGCGCCCACAGTCGGGAGAGCCGGGCTTGCAGCTCGGCGACGTCAGGGCCCGCGCCCTGGGCGGGCTCGGGCTCCGGCCCGGGCTCTGGCCCGGGCTCTGGCTCCGGCCCGGTTCCGGATCGGGGCGCGAGCCCGGCCAGCAGCCGCTCGCGGTCGATCTTGCCGGTCGGACCGAGCGGAAAGGCGTCGAGCAGGGTGACCGTGGCGGGCACCATGTGCGCGGGCAGCCGGGTCGCCATGTCCTGTCGCAGCCGGACCGCGGCCGTGGCGGCCCCGGCGGGGTCGGCCGAACCCGCGAGAGCCGAACCCGCGAGAGCCGGGACAGCGGGGGCCGGCACCACGAAGGCCGCGAGTTGCTTGTCGCCTCCGTTCTCGCCGTGCGCCAGTACCAGGGCCTCGCTGACCGCGCCGGTGGCGAGCAGGGCGGCCTCGATCTCGCCGGGCTCGACCCGGAAGCCGCGGATCTTCACCTGCCGGTCCACCCGGCCGAGGAACTCCAGCTCCCCGGCCGAGGTCCAGCGACCCAGGTCGCCGGTCGCGTACATCCGCTCGCCGGGTCGCGGGGAGTGCGGATCCGGGAGGAAGCGGGCCGCCGTCGCAGCCGGAGCCGCGAAGTAGCCGCGGGCCAGGCCCTCGCCGCAGGCGTGGATCTCCCCCACCTCCCCGGGCCCGCACAGGCTGAGGTCCGCACGCAGGAGTTGGACGCGGGTGCCGCTGATGGCGTGTCCGATGGGCAGGGCGCGGGTGTCGGCCGGCGGCTCCCGGGTCGTCCAACAGGCGGTGAAGGTGGTGTTCTCGGTCGGACCGTAGCCGTTGGTGAAGGCCAGGCCCGGGTGGGCCGCGAGCAGCCGTCTCACGTGCTCGGCGGAGACCACGTCGCCCCCCGCCAGCAGGTGCCGCACCGAGCCCAGCGCCGCCAGGTGCCGGTCCACGAACCGGCTGAACAGCCCCGCGGACAGCCACAGCACGGTGACCCGCTGACCGGTCAGGGTCGCCGCGAGCTCGTCCAGGTCGAGTGGTCCCGGCGGCATGACCACCAGCCGGCCCCCGGTGGTCAGCGGCGCCCAGATCTCCAGCGTCGAGGCGTCGAACGCCACCGGCGCCAGTTGCAGGAAGGCGTCCCCGGGACCGAAGGAGCACCAGTCTGGCTCACGTACCAACCGGACCACCGCCCGGTGCGGCACGCACACGCCCTTGGGCACTCCGGTGGAGCCCGAGGTGTAGCTGACGTAGGCGAGTTGGCCGGGGTGCACCAGGCTTGCCCCGGGGGCCGCCGGTCCGGCTCCGGCGCCGCAGTCCTCCATCGGGATCACCGCGTCGAAGCCGGTGAGCAGCGGTGAGCCGCCGCCCGGGGCGAAGGCCACCCGGCGCTGGACCCGCTGCACCATGGACTCGGCCCGTCCCGGCGGCAGTTCGGGATCGAGCGCCAGGTACGCGGCGGAGGCGTTGAGGATCCCCAGCAGCGCGACGACGAGACCGGCGGAGCGCTCGGCCACCACCGGTACCACGTCCTCAGGACGCACGCCGAGATCCCGCAGCCGGGCCGCGGTGCGGGCCGCCCGTTCGACCAGCTCGCGGTAGCTGATCTGCTCGTCGCCGCTGGTCACGGCGATGGCGTCCGGGGTCAGCGCGGCCTGCTCGGCCACCAGGTGGTGGATTGCGGTGGTCGGGCCTCCGGGGCCGGCGGCGGGCCGCCCGCTCCGGGAATGCGACGTTTCAGGCACTGTCGGACTCTCCTCCCGCGTGTCGCCACGCTCGCCCGGCTCGCGCCGGATCCGGCTGCGGGGCCGGTGATTCTGCGTCAGCCGCGCGGCCCGCGGCCGTCCCGTCGGGCATGAGCGCCGCGACCTCCTCCTCCGAAAGGGTGCTGATCCGCGCCAGGGCGGCGCGCAGATCGTCCGGTCGCGCCTGCGTCAGCTGCCGGTCGAGGACGAACTGTCCGAGGCCGGCCACGGTGGTGTGGCGCACCAGCAGGTCGCCGACGTCCAGCGTCACGTGGAAGCGTTCCCGGACCGCGGCGACGATCTGCAGGGCTAGCAGCGAGTGCCCTCCGAGTTCGTAGAAGTCGTCGTCGACGCCGACCGACTCCACGTCCAGGACCCGGGTGAAGATCGTGGCGAGCTCCTGCTCCACCGGGGTCGACGGGGCCGCGCCGCGCCGCGCCTCCCCCGGCTCGCGGAGCAGGTCGCGGACCGGGTCGGGGAGGTCGGCGTAGGAGACCTTGCCGTTGGCGCCGAGGGGGAGTTCCGGCAGGAGGACGAAGTCCGAGGGAACCATGTAGCGCGGCAACCGGGAGGCCAGGTGGGCACGGAGGTCGGCGGGCGTCGGCACGGGTTGGCGGCACACCAGGTAGGCCGCCAGGCCGGGACCGCCGCGCCCGTCGGGTGCCGCCCGGACGGCGGCGGCGACGACCGCCGGATGAACGGTCAGGGCGTGCTCCACGTCGCCCGGTTCGACCCGCTGGCCGCGGATCTTCAGCTGCCGGTCGGCGCGGCCCAGGTATTCGAGGTTCCCGTCCGGCCGCCAGCGGACGACGTCGCCGGTGCGGTAGATCCGGTCCCCGGTTCCGAAGGGGTTCGGCAGATACACCGCCGCCGTCGGGCCGGGGCGGCCCAGGTAGCCGATGGAGAGGCAGTCGCCCGCGAGGTACAGCTCGCCGGAGGCGCCCACCGGCACCGGTTCGAGCGCCTCGTCGAGGACGTAGGCGCGTACCCCGGGCAACGGGCGGCCGATCGGGACACGCGCTCCGCCGAAGCCGGGCTCCAGCTGGTGAGCGACGCAGATGATGGCCGTCTCGGCGGGACCGTAGTGGTTGTGCAGTCGGCACCGGGGAAACATCTGCTGGAACCTCACGGCCAGCCCGGCCGGCAGCACCTCGCCCAGGGTCACCACGTCGCGCAGGGTCGCCGCGCAGGTCGGGGCGCTGGGATCGGCCAGGAAGTGCCGCAGGACCGAGGGCACGAAGAGGCACACCCGCACCCGCTCCCTGGTGATCAGGTCGGCGAGGTAGCCGGGTTCGTAGAGCCGGGAGGTGCGCGGCAGCACCAGCCGCAGACCGCTCACCAGCGGCCAGAGCAACTCCCCCACGGAGACGTCGAAGCCGATCGGGGTGTTCTGCAGCAGCCCGTCCCCGGCCTCAGGCCCCAGCAGCCGGGTCAGCTGGGCCAGGTAGTTGGCGAGGCCCCGGTGGGTGTTGACCACGCCCTTGGGAGTCCCGGTGGAGCCGGAGGTGTAGATCACGTAGGCGGGGGCGCCTGCCGACGAAGTGGCCGGGAGCCGCTCGGGACGGCGCCGGGCGATGGCGTCGGCCTCCGCCTCCAGGTCGAGGACCGGAACCCCGGTGTGCGTCTCTCCCCCGTGCCAGAGCGGCGGGGCGTCCGCGGAGCCGAGGGTGGCGCTGGACGTCAGCACCAGTGCCGGGCGGGCGTCCTCGATCACGGCCGCCAGGCGCTCGGCGGGCAGCTGCGGGTCCAGCGGGAGGTAGGCCGCCCCCGCCTTGAGCACGGCGAGCAGGGCGACCGGCAGCGACAGCGAGCGCCGCAGATGGACGGCGACGACGGAGCCCGGCCGTACCCCCCGGTCACGCAGATGCCGGGCCAGGCGATCGGCCTCGGCGTCCAACTCACCGAAGGTGAGTGCGGAGCCGTCGAAGACCACCGCGGTGGCGTCCGGCGTGGCCGCGGCCCTGCGCTCGAACAGGGCGTCGACACAGCCGTCGAACACCGGCGGCTCGCTCGCGCCGCTGAGCTCGCCCAGGACCGACTCCCGCTCGGCGCCGTGCGCGGACGCCACCTCGGCCAGCCGTACTCCAGGGTCCGCCACCGCCGCCCGCAGCGTGCCGAGCAGGCTCGCGCGCAGGCCGCGGGCCGAGTCCTCGTCGAACAGCGCGGTGGCGTACGACAGATGACCGGTGAGGCCGTCGGCACTCTCGTTCAGGTGCACCGACAGGTCGCACATCGCCGCCGGTAGTGCGGACTCGAAGGGCTCGGCGATCAGACCCCGCTGGTTCCAGGGTTCCAGGCCGCGGC
>Ga0302314_10003644_pt1 | contig 28354 bp, 34 predicted proteins | sample III_Palsa_N2_3_FD_200533 | JGI IMG/M metagenome (GOLD analysis project Ga0302314, IMG submission 200533) | Peat permafrost microbial communities from Stordalen Mire near Abisko, Sweden - III_Palsa_N2_3 | ecosystem: Environmental > Terrestrial > Soil > Palsa > Peat permafrost | place: Sweden...
CAACGCAAGAAGAACGCACGGCCGCCTCGCTGGCCAAATTGATGGCCGCCGCCCGTCCGCTGTTCCGGACCCAGGGCTACGCCCAGACCTCGGTCGACGACATCACGCGCGCGGCGGCGCTGACCAAAGGCGCGTTCTATCACCATTTCACCGACAAGATGGCGATCTTCCACGCCGTGTTCGAGGAAGGCGAGCGGCAGCTGCAGGGCGATATCAAGGCCGCCTGCGCCGAGCTCGATCCCTGGAACATGCTGCGGTCCGGCTGCCTAGCCTTCCTCGACCTGACGCTCGAACCCGGCACGCAGCGGCTGCTGCTGCGCGAAGGTCCGTCGGTGCTGGGCTGGGACGCGTGGCGCAATGTCTGCACCCGCTATTCGCTGGGCATGATCTCCAGCGCGATCCGGGCCGCGATGAAGGCCGGCCAGATCCGCGAACGCCCGGCGGAGCCGGTGGCGGCCGCGATCTATGGCGCCTTGACCGAAACTGCCCGCTACATGGCACAGCTGGACGAGCCGGCGGCGGCCCTGCCGGCGGTCCGGGACGAGATCCTGCTGATGCTGGAGGCGCTGCGCGGGTAATGCCCGCGCAGCGTCACGATCAGGGCTTTCGCGCCGCGATACGGGCAGCCCGTTCTTCGGCAAAGGCCGCGGCCACGGCGGGCCGGGCCGCGACGCGCTCGAAATAACCGTCCAGCACCGGCCAGGGCTTCAGGTCGAATTCGACATAGCGCGCCCAGATCAGCGTGGTGAACAGGTAGCAATCGGCGACGGTGAAATAATCGCCCATCAGAAAGCCGCCGGGAGCGAGCACACGGGCGATATGGTCCAGGCGCGGCGGCAGCAGATGCTGGGCCAGGCGCCGCTGCACCGCGGCGCCGGCCGGATCGAAGCTCGGCCCATTGATCAGCAGCATCCCCAGCGGCTTATGGATCTCGCCGGCCAGAAAACTCAACCATTCCTGTAGCCGATAGCGCTCGAACGCAGCCGGTGGCGGCACCAGCTGTCGGCCCGGCACCTGGTCGCCGATATATTGCAGGCAGGCGCCGATCTCGGTCAGCACCGCCCGGTCGTCGAGCACCAGGGTCGGCACCAGGGCCTTGGGGTTCAAGCCTGCGAGATCGCTGCCGTCGCTCGTCCGCTTGGTGGCGAGATCGACCCAGACGATGTCGACCGGCACTTCCGCCTCGGCGAGCGCCAGGCGCACGGCAAAGGAACTGGAGAACGGACTGGCATAAAGCTTCATGGCGCCACCTCCGCCGTCGCTTGAACGGTCGGCGTTGCAGGCTGAGTGGCTTCGACGGCGGCGTCGCCGGCGGCAAACAGGGCGAGAACGAGCCATATCGCGATCATCTGGGCGCTCCTTGGGTCATGCCTTCGGATCGACAGACCCAAAGTACATACCATAAGTATCTATTATCATACCAAGAGTATGCAAGTGACTTCTTCCCCTTTTCGCCGGCCCGGGCGAGAAGGGGTGGGCGGACTGGGAGGGCGGGTTGGACGAATTGGAACGGGCGGATCTGCTCAAGGCCTGGGCTTTGGAAAATGCCGCCAATGCCGAAATCCTGCGCCGGCTGCCGACACTGGGCCTGTCCCAGGCCTATCTGGTCGCCGGCTGCCTCTATCAGGCGGTGTGGAACCGCCTTGCCGACCGCCCGGTCGCGGCCGACATCAAGGATTACGACGTCTTCTATTTCGACCCTGACACCAGCTGGGCCGCCGAGGACCAGGCGATCCGCCACGCCGCCGATCTGTTCGCCGACTTGGGTGTCACGGTCGAACTGAAGAACCAGGCGCGCGTCCATCTCTGGTACGCCGAACGCTTCGGCACCGGTTATCCCGAACTCACCTCGACCGAGGACGGCATCGGCCGCTACCTGGTCGCCTGCACCTGTGTCGGCATCCGCGCCGAAGATGGCGCGCTTTATGCGCCCTATGGGCTTGAGGAGCTGTGGGATGGGATCTTGCGCATGAACCCGGCCAACCCGCGGCCGGCGCTGTTCCGGGCCAAGGCGGAGAGCTATCGGGCGCGCTGGCCGTGGTTGCGGATCGTGGGCACCGAGTAGCGGCCAGACCCCCACCCAACCCTCCCCCGCAAACTGCAGGGGAGGGCTTTTTTCTTACCCTCTCCCGCCATTTGCGGGAGAGGGAGGGACCCGCGAAGCGGGAGGGTGAGGATCGTGCAGCCGTACTCGGTCTTCTTAAACAAAAAGGGCGGACCCGCAGGCCCGCCCTTTTCCTCAACTTAGGTCCGCAGCTTTTAGGAAGCTTCGGCCGAACGGCTGGCGCGCTTGCGCTCGTTCGGGTCCAGCAGCTTCTTGCGCAGGCGAATGCTCTTCGGCGTCACTTCGACCAGTTCCTCGTCCTGGATATAGGCGATGGCCTGCTCCAGCGTCATGACGCGGGGCGTGGTCAGGCGGATCGCCTCGTCCTTGGACGTGGTGCGGATGTTGGTCAGCTGCTTGGCCTTCAGCGCGTTCACTTCGAGATCGTTCTCGCGGTTATGCTCGCCGATGATCATGCCCTGATAGATCGCTGCACCCGGCACGATGAACATCGGGCCGCGGTCTTCCAGGTTCCACAGGGCATACGCAACGGCATTGCCGTCGCCGTTCGAGATCAGCACACCGACGCGGCGGCCTTCGATCGGGCCCTTGTAGGGCGCGTAGCCGTGGAAAAGGCGGCTCATCAGGCCGGTGCCGCGCGTGTCGGTCATAAACTCGCCCTGATAGCCGATCAGGCCGCGGGCGGGCGCCAGGAACGTGACGCGGGTCTTGCCGCCGCCGGATGGGCGCATGTCGACCAAATCGGCCTTGCGCAGGCTCATCTTTTCGACGACCACGCCCGAGTATTCCTCGTCGACGTCGATCTGGATTTCCTCGATCGGCTCCATGCGCTGGCCGTTCTCGGTCTTGTAGAGCACGCGCGGACGCGAGATCGACAGCTCGTAGCCTTCGCGGCGCATGTTCTCGATCAGCACGCCCAGCTGCAGCTCGCCGCGGCCGGCCACTTCGAGCGCGTCCTTGTCGGCGGTCTCGCGCACCATGATGGCGATGTTGCCTTCGGCTTCGCGCATCAGGCGCTCGGCGATCATGCGCGAGGTCACCTTGGTGCCTTCACGGCCGGCGAGCGGGCTGTCGTTGACCGAGAAGGTCATGGCCAGCGTCGGCGGATCGATTGGGGTCGAATGGATCGGCGTGGTGACTTCGGGCGCGCAGATCGTGTCGGCCACGGTCGTCTCGGTCAGGCCCGCGACCGCGATGATGTCGCCGGCCTCGGCGAACTCGACCGGCACGCGCTCCAACCCGCGGAACGACAGCAGCTTCGACAGGCGGCCGCTCTCGATGATCTTGCCGTCGCGGCCCATCGACTTCACCGGCATGTTGACGCGGGCGGTGCCGGTCAGGATGCGGCCGGTCAGGACGCGGCCCAGGTACGGGTCGGCCTCGAGCGTGGTCGCCAGCATGGCGAACGGCGCGTCCTTGTCGCCGACCGGCGGCTCGACATGCTTGACGATCAGCTCGAACAGCGGCGACAGATCCTCGCGCGGCGCATCCAGCGACACTGCGGCCCAGCCGTTGCGGCCCGACGCGAACAGGGTCGGGAAATCCAGCTGCTCGTCGGTGGCGTCCAGCACGGCGAACAGGTCGAACACTTCGTTGTGCACTTCCTGCACGCGGGCGTCGGGACGATCGACCTTGTTGATCAGCACGATCGGCTTCAGGCCCTGCTTCAGCGCCTTGCCGACGACGAACTTGGTCTGGGGCATCGGGCCCTCGGCCGCATCGACCAGCACGACGACGCCGTCGACCATGCTCAGGATACGCTCGACCTCGCCGCCGAAGTCGGCATGGCCCGGGGTGTCGACGATGTTGAGGCGCGTGTTCTTCCAGACGACCGACGTGCACTTGGCCAGGATGGTGATCCCGCGCTCGCGCTCGAGATCGTTCGAGTCCATGGCGCGCTCGGCCACCTGCTGGTTGGTGCGGAACGTGCCGCTCTGGCGCAGCAGCGCGTCGACCAGCGTGGTCTTGCCGTGGTCGACGTGGGCGATGATGGCGATATTACGGATGTCCATGGGGATCTCGGATCTCTACTCAGGCCTGGATTAGGGCCGCGAGCGGCGTCTCGGGGCGAGCGCCGTAGTGGCTGATGATTTCGGCGGCGGCGATGCTGCCGATCCGCCCGCATTCGGCGAGCGGCAGGTTGCGGGTCAGGCCGTAGAGGAAACCCGCGGCGTAAAGGTCGCCGGCGCCGGTCGTGTCGACGACACGGGCGACGGCGGCGGCCGGCACTTCGATGATCTGGTCGCGCGTGATCACGACGGAGCCCTCGGCCCCGCGCGTCACGGCGGCGAGCTCGGTCAGGCGGCGGACGGATGTTGCCGCCTTGTCGAAATCCTCGGTCTCGAACAGCGCGGTCAATTCCGCCTCGTTCGCGAACAGCACGTCGACATGGCCCTCGATGAAATCGAGGAAGGCCTGGCGATGGCGATGGACGCAGAAGCTGTCCGACAGCGACAGGGCCACCTTGCGACCGGCGGCATGGGCGATCTCGGCGGCCTTGCGAAACGCCTCCTGCGCCAGCGGCGGGTCATAGAGGTAGCCCTCCATGTAGGTCACCTGGGCGCTGGCGATGAAATCGGCATCGACATCGTCCGGACCCAGGCCGACGCAGGCGCCGAGGAACGTGTTCATGGTGCGCTGCGCGTCGGGCGTCACCAGGATCAGGCAGCGCGCGGTCGCGGGGCCGGCTTCGGCGGCGGGGGTCGGGAAGGCGACGCCGGCGGCGGTGATGTCGTGGCGATAGACCTTGCCCAGCATGTCGTTGCGGACCTTGCCGATATAGCCGGCCTTGCCGCCGAGCGAGGCGACGCCGGCGACGGTGTTGCCGGCCGAACCGCCCGACGCCTCGATGCCCGGGCCCATGGCGCCGTAGATCGCCTCGGCGCGCGGCTCGTCGATCAGCATCATGGCGCCCTTGTCCATCGCCTGGGCGGCGAGGAAGGCGTCATCGGATTGGCTGATGACGTCGACAATGGCATTGCCAATGCCGATGACGTCGAGCTTAGCGGTCGTCATGGGACAAACGTTTCCTAAAACGGGGGGCATATTTTGCGGCGCAGTATATGAATTTCCGTCTCGCTGGCAACCAACCCCTGCGCAGGGGTAGTATCTGCAAAACCGCGACGTCCCTATGCCCCGTCTTTCGTCGAGGTTCCACCTCCGATGCTCTCAGCTCTTTCGCGCGCGTTCGCGCAATTGCCCCGCCCGGAAATGCGCGGGCCGCTCATCCGTTCCGTCGCCTGGGCCTGCCTGGTATTTTTTCTGCTGTGGGCGGGATTGGCGGTCGGCATCCATTACGCGCTCGCCCGGGACGAGTACTGGATCGAACTTCTGGCCGGCATTCTCGGCAGCCTCGCCGCCCCCGCCCTCACCTGGTTGCTGTTCCCCAGCGTGGTGTTGATGATCCTCGGTTTTTACGCCGAGGCGATCATCCGCGCGGTCGAACAGCGTCATTATCCCAATCTTGCCACGCCGCCCAAATCCCGTCAGATGGCAAACCTGTGGAGCGGCATCCGGCTGGCGTTGATCGGCCTGGTGCTCAACATCGTGGCCCTGCCGCTTTACCTGCTGTTTCCAGGCTTGAATCTGGTTCTATTTCTCGGGCTGAACGGCTACCTTCTCGGGCGCGAGTATTTCGATGTCGTGGCGCTACGCAGGGTCGATTGGCGGACCGCGCAGCGGCTGTGGCGGGGCCATCGGCTGAGATTCATCCTGTCCGGTGTCGTCGTTGCGGGCCTGTTCGCTCTTCCGGTCGTCAATCTGGTGGCGCCGATCATCGGTCTCGCGGCTGCCGTCCATCTGGTCGAGCGGTTCCGGGGGCCCGATCCGGCCTGATTCGTTATCCAACAACGCTTTAGACAAATTTTGGGGATCGAATACATGTTCCGCCGCAAGAAACCCGAAGGCGAAGACGGGGCGCCCGATCCGGCGCTCGCGCCGGAAAATCTCGTGGCTCCGGCCGCCAAGGTCGGACCGCGGCCGGGCTTTCCGCCGGGCCCGTCGCAACTCGCCCAGCCGACCCTGCCCAATCGCGTGCCCACCATTCCTTTGCGCCCCGCCACACCCGAGGTAACCCGACCCATGGCCACCGAACTACCCCGCCGTCCCGCCGAGCCGATTCCGTCAGCACCGACCCCCGCGGTCCCGTCGTTCGGCAGTGCGCCGGTCGCCGCGGCGCCGAAGGTGGAGCCGAAGCGCGAGCCGGAACTGCGCCAGCTGCTCGTCGGCCGCGAGATCACGCTCTCGGGCGAGATCACGACCTGCGACCGTCTGCTGGTCGAAGGCAGCGTCGAGGCCAACCTGTCGAACTGCGCGGATATCGAGATCGCCACGACCGGCCTGTTCAAGGGCACGGCCTCGGTCGATCACGCCGAAATCCACGGCCGGTTCGAGGGCTCGCTGACCGTCAAGACGCGGCTCCTGATCAAGTCGACCGGCCGCGTGTCCGGTTCGATCCGCTACGGCCAACTGGAGGTCGAGTGCGGCGGCCAGATCTCCGGCGACATCCAGTCGACCGGCCTGGAGCCGGTCGCGGCCAAGCCGGCCCCGGTCGAGGTCGCACCGACCCCGGCACCGACCGGCGACCTGCCGCTCAACGATCTGAGCGCCACGCGGATCGTCTGATCCTGCACCCTCCCGGTCCCTGCTCCAGGGGTCGGGAGGGGCGCTTCGTTAGTCAATTTTAAAGACCTGTCGACTACCGTCCTGGGTTGTAATTTCAGGAGATCGATGTACGGGCTTTGATTCTCGTTGCAATGCGAGATCGGAATCCGGCAAGTATCGATCGGGGTGTTTTCGGGGGATTTATTTTGGGTGCCATGTCCGGCTCAGCCGCAGGCATCGTCGACGCGGGTTGCGGGGCCCGGCACGACGGGAAATTTCGCCTTCCGAAGCTGTTCGGCGGACCGGTTGCCGCGGCAATGCTGGCGGCGACGCTTGCCGCCTGCTCGACCGGTACGCTGCCGTCGGACACGCCCAGCCTGTCGCCGGCCGATGTCGCTTATCGCACGCCGGGCGCCGCCCGCCCGCATTTCTCCCTGACCGAAATGGCGTCGCTGACCCAGATGTCGGACAGCCAATTGACCCAGCGCCTGGGCGCGCCCGATTTCACCCGGCACGATGCCCCGGCGGAGATCTGGCAATACCGCAGTGCCTCCTGCGTGCTTGATGTGTTCCTCTATCCGGAAGACGGCGGCCTGAAGGTCGTCCATGCGACGACGCGCGACCGGGTCAAGCTCGGCACGCCCGACAACAGCTGCACGCCGTTCCCGGACCAGCGCTCCGCCTCAGCCGAGTAGCTCGGTCTTCGCCTTGTAGCGGCAGAATTGCTCGACCGGGCAGGTCGGGCATTCGGGCTTGCGCGCCTTGCAGACATAGCGTCCGTGCAGGATCAGCCAATGGTGCGCATGCAGCAGCCAATGGCGCGGCACGCGCTTCATCAGCCCATCCTCGACCGCGCGCGGGGTCTTGCCCGGCGCCAGGCCGGTGCGGTTGCCCAGGCGGAAGATATGGGTATCGACCGCCATGGTCGGTTCGCCGAACGCCACGTTCAGCACCACGTTCGCGGTCTTGCGGCCGACGCCGGGCAGCGCCTCCAGGGCGTCCCGCTCCCGCGGGACTTCGCCGCCATGGTTCGCGACCAGCATCTGCGACAGCTTCAACACGTTCTTGGCCTTGGTGTTGAACAGGCCGATGGTCTTGATGTGCTCGCGGATCGTCTCTTCGCCCAGTGCCGCCATGTCGGCGGCGTTGTCGGCGATCTCGAACAGGGCCTTGGTCGCCTTGTTGACGCCGACGTCGGTCGCCTGGGCCGACAGCACGACGGCGACCAGCAGGGTAAAGGGATTGGAATAGACCAGCTCGGTCTCGGGTTCCGGCATGCGCTCCGAGAGCGTTCGGAAAAAGCCGTCGATATCGGCTTTGGTCATCAGGGCTGAAGGCATGGGTCCCAGATTATAGGGCGGCGGAAGGTCGCGCTAGATGCGCTTTGTCGAGGTTGGCGACGGGACTATGGTTGCAGGGCCATGAGCGAAGCCGAGCCCATCCTGTATTACGAAACGGTGCTGCGGCCCCATCGCAGCCTGCCGCCGCGCGGCTTCTTCTTCCTGATGCTGGCGATCGCCGGGGTCAGCTTCGTCACCGGCGTCGGTTTCGTCCGCATGGGCGCCTGGCCGGTCACCGGCTTCTTCGGGCTCGACGTGCTGCTGCTGTATGGCGCGTTCCGCCTGTCCTACCGCAGCGGCCGGATGCGCGAGACGCTGCGGCTCGCCGGCGACGATCTGACGGTCGAGCGCGTCAGCGTGCGCGGCGAGGTTCGGGTCTGGCGCTTCCAGGCGTTCTGGCTGCGGCTGCTGCTGATCGAACAGGGGGCGGAGCGCAATCGGCTGCTGTTGCGCTCCCACGGCCGCGAACTCGCCATCGGCGGTTTTCTGACCGCGGACGAGCGCCGCAGCCTGGCGGCCGAGATCGATGCGGCGCTGCGGCGCTACCGCAATCCCAACACGTCCTTCATGCCGTAGAGCCCCGGCGCGCGGCCCTTGGCCCACAGCGCCGCGCGCACGGCGCCGCGCGCATAGATGCGCCGATCGGCTGCCTTGTGGGTCAGTTCGACCCGCTCGCCCAATCCGGCGAACATGACCGTATGGTCGCCGACGACATCGCCGCCGCGCAACGTGGCGAAGCCGATGGTGCCGCCTTCGCGCTTGCCGGTATGGCCGTCGCGGCTCTTGACCCAGACGTCTTCCAGCGCCACGCCGCGTCCGGCCGCGGCCGCCCGGCCCAGGCCCAGCGCCGTGCCCGACGGCGCATCGATCTTCATGCGGTGGTGCATCTCGACGATCTCGATGTCGTAGTCGGGGCCGAGCGTGGCCGCGACCTGTTCGACCAGGCCCATCAGCAGGTTGACGCCCAGGCTCATGTTCGGCGACCAGACGATCGGGGTGTGCCGGGCCGCGGCCTCGATCGCGCGGGTCTGGGCGGCATCGATGCCGGTGGTGCCGATGACCAGCACCTTGCCCTGGGCGGCGGCCAGCTCGGCATTGCGCACGGTCGCCTCGGGCACGGTGAAATCGATGATGGCGTCGGACGCGGCGACGAGCGCCGCCGGATCGGTGCCGGTCGCGATGCCCAAGGGAGCGAGACCGGCGAGCGTGCCCAGATCCTGCCCGGCCGTACGGCTCGATCCGCCGGCGACCACGGCACCTTCGGTGCCGGCGATTTCGGCGATCAGCATGCGCCCCATCCGTCCGCCGCAGCCGACGACGCCGATCCGGCACTCGTTCATCTGGTCGCTCCTCTTTGCGCAGTCCCAGGCTCATGTGTATGGTTGCCGCCGCCTCCAGAGCAAGATCCGATTCCCCATGTCCCTGTTTCGTGCCGTCGCGACCATCGGCGGCAATACCATGATCAGCCGGGTGCTCGGCCTGGTCCGCGACATGCTGACCGCCCAGGCGCTTGGCGCCGGGCCGCTGTCCGACGTGTTCGTGGTCGCCCAGCGCCTGCCCAACATGTTCCGCACGATCTTTGCCGAGGGCGCGTTCTCGACCGCCTTCGTGCCGCTGTTCGCCCATAAGATCGCCGACGAGGGCGAGGCCGGCGCCCAGGCCTATGCCGAGCGCGCCATGGCGGTGCTGCTGACGGGGCTGCTGGCGATCACGGTGCTGGCCGAGGCCTTCATGCCGCTCGTGATCCCGGTCATCGCCGCCGGCTTCACCGAGCGGCCCGAGCAGTTCGCGGCCGCAACCTCGCTGACGCGCGTTATGTTTCCCTACCTGCTGTTCATCTCGCTGGTCTCGCTCCAGGGCGGTATCCTGAATTCCTTGGGCAAGTTCGGCGCGGTCGCGTTCACGCCGGTGCTGCTCAACATCTTCATGATCGCGGCCGTGTTCTGGGGCCGGCACTACGGCCATGTGGTCGAAGCTTTGGCGTGGAGCGTCAGCATCGCCGGGCTGGCGCAGTTTGTGTGGCTCGCCATCTCTTGCGCGCGCGCCGGCATGGCGCTGAAGCTGCCGATGCCGCGGCTGACGCCCGACATCAAGCGCCTGCTGGCGCTGATGGGACCGGGCGTGTTCGGCGCCAGCGTCAATCAGATCAACCTGTTCGTCTCGACCAATGTCGCCTCGCTGCTGCCGGCGGGGTCGGTGACCTATCTCTATTATGCCGACCGGCTCAATCAGCTGCCGCTGGCCGTGGTCGGCATCGCCGTCGGTACCGCGATCCTGCCGACCCTGTCCCGGCAATTGCGCGGCGGCGATATCGTGGCCGCGACCGACACCCAGAACCGCGGGCTCGAATTCGCCTTTCTGTTCACCCTGCCGGCGGCGGCGGCGCTGGCGATCATCGCCCAGCCGATCCTGTCGGTGCTGCTGGTGCGCGGCACCTTCACCGAATATGCGGCGCACCAGACCGCGCTGGCGCTCACCGTCTATGCCTTCGGCCTGCCGGCCCTGGTCGCGGTCCGGGTGCTGGTGCCGGCGTTCTACGCGCGCCAGGACACGCGCACGCCGGTGCGCATCGCCGTCGCCTCGCTCGTGGTCAATCTGGTGCTGACCCTGGTGTTGAGCCGGTTTTTCGCCCATGTCGGCAATGCGCTGGCGACGACAACGGCCGGCTGGATCAGTGTCATCCTGCTGGGCCTGGCGCTGCGCCGGCGCGGGCATCTGACGCTGGATCGCCGGCTGCTCTCGACGGTACCGCGCCAGATCCTGGCCGCCGTCGCCATGGCCGGGTTGCTGCTGGCGGTCGATCGCGGGCTGGATCCGGCCCTGCACGACGGCGCCGGCTGGATGCGCTATCTGGCGCTGGCCGCGCTGATCGGCACCGGCCTGGCGGGCTATGCGCTGTTCGTGTTCCTGTTCGGTGCTGCGCAATGGCGCGATTTGAAAAGGCTGTTGAAACGCCAAACAGCTTGATCCTCTTGGATCAAGCCGCTTGACCCGACCCGGCCCACGGGCTAACCGAAACCTCCCCAATTCCTCGAACCGCTCGGTCTTCGTCTCATGAACCGCATTCTTTCAGGCATCCAGCCGTCCGGCCAATTCCACATCGGCAATTATCTGGGCGCGCTGAAGAACTGGGTGCGGCTGCAGGCCGAGTATGAGTGCCTGTTCTGCATCGTCGATCTGCACGCCATCACCGTGCCGCAGGACCCGGCGGCGCTGCGCCAGAGCACGCGCGAGGTGGCCGCCACCTACATCGCCGCCGGCATCGACGCCGACAAGACGACGATCTTCAACCAGTCGACCGTCTCGGCCCATGCCGAGCTCGGCTGGATCCTGACCTGCCTGACGCCGCTCGGCTGGTTGAACCGCATGACCCAGTTCAAGGACAAGGCCGGCAAGAACCGGGATTCGGTCGGGCTCGGGCTCTATTCCTATCCGGTGCTGATGGCGGCCGACATCCTGATCTACCAGGCGACCCATGTGCCGGTCGGCGAGGATCAAAAGCAGCATCTGGAGCTGGCGCGCGACCTGGCCGGCACGTTCAACCGGCAATTCGGCGCGGATTATTTTCCGCTGCCCGAGCCGCAGATCATGGGCCCGGCGACGCGCGTCATGAGCCTGCGCGACGGCACCAAGAAGATGTCGAAGTCGGACACGTCGGATTATTCGCGCATCAACATGACCGACGATGCCGACACGATTGCGCTCAAGATCCGCAAGGCCAAGACCGATCCGCTGCCGCTGCCGGATAGCGTCGAGGCGGCCAAGACGCGGCCCGAGGCGGAAAATCTGCTGAGCATCTATGCCGCCCTGACCGATACCGGCCTGGCCGAGACCGTGGCGCAGTTCGCCGGCCGCGAGTTCTCACGCTTCAAGGAGACGCTGGCCGAGGTCGCGGTCGCCAAGCTGGCGCCGATCGCCGATGCGCGGGCGCGGATATTGTCGGATGTAGCCTCGCTCGACGCCATCCTGCGGCGCGGGGCGGAGCGGGCCAATGCGATCGCTCAGCCGAACCTGGCGGCGATCAAGGACCTGGTCGGACTGCTGCGGCCGTAATCAGACGGCCGCAGCGTTCCATATTACTTGTTCTCGTCGGCCGATTTGGTGATGGCATGGCCGGTGGCGCTGATGTCCTCGCCGGCGCCGGCCGTCGTGTTGCAGGCGGCCAGGGTCGAGCCGAGCGAGCCCAGCAGAACCATCAACAGCAAAGCCTTGGTAGCGCGATCCATCAGGGTCGAGCGCATGTCGTGTCTCCTTGCGACGACCCTGGGGATCAGGGTCTCTCGTGGGACACAACCCGTCGGCACCCTTTCTCGTTCCGCGGGCACATCAGACCTAAAACATATAGTTTTGTATCAACACGATCTTGGAAGTCTGAATCTCGACAGCCCACTTCAAGTCGGTCGAACGGTTGACCGTTCGCCCGAAGTTTGAAGGAGACCGAAAATGAACAAGTCGATGATTGCCGGCCTTTGCGCCACCGCTGCCGTCTTGCTGAGCGGTGCCGCCTCGGCGGCGCCCACGCCGCATCCCCAGATTTTCAACCCGCAGCAGCTGCCGTCGTTCTATGTCTCGGCGGCGCAGGCTCAGGCCGCTTGCCCGACCGACCAGGTCGTCTGGGCGAACTGGGAGGCGCGTACGTCGCATCTGCCGAACGACAAGTATTATGGCCATACCAAGGTCGGCGCCTATGCCTGCGAGGCCGATGCCACGCGGTCCGGCTACAGCCTGTCGAACTGATCTGTCAGACGGCATGAAGCCGACACGGGAGCCCGATCGGGCGCTCGTGCCGGCTTCGCCGTGTTCAGGCGCCGAAGGATCGACGCTTCAATAGATCGAGAACGGGAAGTATTTCGCGTCGATCTTTTCGTAGGTGCCGTCCTTGCGGATCTCGGCCAGGGCCTTGTTGAAGGCATCCTTCAGCTTGACGTCGCCGGGGCGCACCGCGATGCCGGCGCCCTCGCCGAACCATTTCGGATCCTTGAGCTCGGGCCCGACAAACGCGAAATTCTCGCCTTCCGGCTTGGCGAGGAAGCCTTCGAGCAGCACGATCGAATCGGCCAACACCAGATCCAACCGACCGGCGGCCAGCTCCAGGTCGGCGTTTTCCTGATTGTCGAAGAGCTTGATCTCGGCGACGTCGGCGTAATTGTCTTGCAGGTACTGCGCGTGGATGGTCGATCGCTGGGCGCCGATCGTCTTGCCCTGCAATCCCGATTTCGAGATCGCGACAGGGGTGCCCTTCTTGGCCACGAAGCGCGCCGGGGTCTGATAATATTTATCGGTGAAGTCGACCTTCTTGCGCCGTTCGTCGGTGATCGACATCGACGCGATGATGGCGTCGTATTTCTTGGCCAGCAGGCCCGGGATGATGCCATCCCAATCCTGCGCCACGATGGTGCATTCCAAATGCGCGTGGTCGCACAACGCCCGGGCGATATCGATGTCGAAGCCCTGCAGCGTACCGTCGGGCGCTTTGAAATTGAACGGCGCATAGGCGCCCTCGGTCGCGATGCGGACCTTGTCCTGGGCCTCGGCCGGGGTCACGAGGCCAAGCGTCGCCGCGAGCAGTGCTGCCGAGGCGGCAAGGCGCACGGGACGAAGGAGCATGACCGGACCTCGGGATTGCGTGAAATCGCGAGATCGAGCGTCAGGGCAGGGGCCGATCCGCGTCAAGCCTTGCCTTGGCTCATCCGAAAAAGAACCACCGTCGGGCGGATGCGGACTGGGGGGTAAACAACGGCCCGACGGTGGTGGTCAGTCCGCGAGACCGAGCGAATAGAATCGGACCCGCGGCTGCTTTCTGCGTCGGCGCATCGGCGCCCGATCGAGCGTCGTGCCGAAAAGCTTATAGGCTTCCTGCCGGATCGCGTTCTCGCTCCGGCCAAGCTGTTGGGCGATTTCCTCGAGCGGCGTCTTGCCCCAGGCGTGACCCAGCAGGCGGCGTTCGGCATCCTGCCATTTCGGAAAGCGCGCCATGATCAGCGGATCGCGTACAGCGCCAGGCCGAGCGAAGCCAGGCCCAGCAGCATCGGCATGGCGCCGGCGAGATCGAGAGGAAGGATCGCGTCGAGGAGTGAGCGCATGTCCGGAGGCTCCCTGGTGGACGATGTTCTGCCCTGCAAGATCTAACGGCCTCCTGTACCGCCATGATTTCGTCGGACGGTCTGGTTTGTATCGAATGGTTTCATTCGGGCTCCTGGTCACCGGACGAAACCAAAAGGCGGCACCCGCAGTTCTCCCTTGCGAGGGTCCCGGCTTTGCCTGCTACGATTGCCGGACGAAGCGCCCGTCGACCGAGGGAGACGCCGCATGTTGTCGATCAGAACCGCCCGGGCGTCCGACGTTCGGGCGATTGCCCATGTCGATGTCGAGACCTGGCGCTCCACATATCCGGGCATGCTGCCCGACGATCTGCTGACCGCCCTCGACGAGCGGCAGCGGGCGCGGCAATGGTCGCGCTTCATCCAACACCGGCCCGACGACGTCGTGCTGGCCTATGACGAATGGGATCGGATCCAGGGTTTCGGCAGCTGCGGCGTGCAGCGCGAGACCCAGCTGCCCTATGCCGGCGAGATCTTCACGCTCTATGTCGGACCGGACCACCAGGGTCGGGGTATCGGCCGGCAACTGCTGCTGGCCCTGTTCCAGCGCATGCTGGCCGAGGGGCAGTCCTCGGCCATGCTCTGGGTGTTGGCGGCCAATCCGTCGCGCTATTTCTACGAGCGGCTGGGTGGTCGCCGCATCGCCGACCGCCAGTTGGACATGGGACGCTTCGGCGTGCCGGCGGTAGCCTATGGCTGGCCGGATCTGGTCGATGCGGTCCAGCGCAGCGGTCGGGCGCGCAGCAGAACCGAGTAGTGCCGCCGCTTTTTCCGCCCGGACGGTCGACGTGCCGCGGCTTCTCGGCCATGATCGGACCATGTCCTTGATGCCGCGGTTCAAGATCGGCCGTCATCGGCGGCCGATTACACCGCTCGACCCCAGTCAAATGGCCGGCCCACTCCTGGTTGTCGCTCCGCATCCGGACGACGAAAGCCTCGGCGCTGCCGGGCTGATCGCGCTGATGCACCGGGCCGGACAGGATGTCCACGTGGTCGTGGTCAGCGACGGCGGCGCCTCCCACCCGAACTCACGCCGCTTCACCCGCGCCGGCATGGCCGAACAGCGGGCGTTCGAGGCGCGCGTGGCGCTCGAAGTGCTGGGCGTCGAGGCGTCGAGGCTCGATCTCTGGAATGTCGCCGACGGCGGCGTGCCGGACCAGGGCCACCCGGATTTCGATCGGCTGGTCACCCGGGCCGCCGTCTTGCTGTCGGAAATGCGGCCGGGCACCTTGGCGCTGCCCTGGCGTGCCGATCCCCATGCCGACCATATCGCCACCTCTGCCATCTGGCGCGCGGCGCTCGAGCGCTGGGGCGGACGCCCGCGCCTGCTGGAATATCCGATCTGGTTCGATCTGGTGCCGGATCTGGGTGAACGCCCGCCGGTGGAGGCCTTCCGGGTGCTGCAGCTCGACATCTGGGCGGTGCTGGCGGTCAAGCGACGGGCGATCGAGGCCCATGCCAGCCAGATCGGCCTGCTGATCGATGACGATCCCGACGCCTTCCGCTTCGGCCAGGAATTTCGCGACCGGTTCGAATCCGGCCACGAGACCTTCTTCGAGTGGCTTAGTTAAGCTGATCCAGCGCCTTCTGCACCTGGGTCGCCGACGGCGATCCGGCCGGTAGTTGCGCCAGCAGCGTGCGAAAATGCTCCGCCGCCTCGGTCTTGTCGCCATTGGCTGCGGCGGCCAGGCCCAGCTGCCACAGCGCATCCGGCTGCTTCGGATCGCGCTGCAGCACCTGGCGATAGGCGGCTTGCGCCTTCTGCCCCTCGCCCAGTACGACATAGGCGCGCGCCAGGCGCTGCCAGCCCGGCAGATCGTCCGGATTGGCGTCGAGCCGTGCCGCCAGCCCTTCGACCATGCCGCGGATCGCCTGGCCCTGCTCGCTCGGCGGTAGCTTGGCGATCTGCGCCGCGGCCGGATCGGCCGGCACGACGCCGGGCGGCTCGACCGGGCCGCCGGCCAGACGCCGTTCCGCCTCCTGGCGCAAGTCGACGACAGTGCCGAGCCAGGGCGCCGTCGCCGGCGCATCCGCTTCCAGCGCCTTCCAGCCCGCGATGGCATCGGCCAGCTGCCCCTTCTGGGCGGCGCCCAAGGCCAGGTAATAGCGCGCCTTCACCCGATTTTTATCGGCCGCGACGGCGCGGGTGAACAGGTCGGTCGCAGGTTCGGTGACCTGGCCGCCGGCGGCGCCCACCACCAGCTCGCCATAGGCTTCGAGCACGTCGGGCCGGTCGTGCGACAAGGTCAGCGCCTGGGTATAGGCGGCCTTGCCGTCGTCCCAGGCGCCGAGCGTCGCATCGGTGCGGCCCAGCAACAGCCAGCCTTCGAGGCTGGTGGGATCCGCCTGGAGCCGGGCTTCGAGCGCCACTTTCACCTTGGCCGGATCGAGCGAGCCGTCGTCGGCCAGCAGCGGCCGTTCGGCACTGCGGGCGCTCAGTGGCTGGTCCGGCAGATCCGGTTCGCCCAGGTCCAGATACAGGCCGACGGCCGCGATCGGCACCAGGATCATGGTGATGGTGGCGGCAACCCGTGCCGGACGCGGCGGCGGGGCCGCGTCGCCGGGCGTCACCGCCAGCAGGCGCCGTTCGATCTCGATCCGCGCGGCCGCGGCCTCGGGGGCCGAAATCGCCCCGCGCGCCTCATCGCGCACCAGCTCGTCCAGCTGATCGCGATAGACCGCCAGATCATAGGCGGCGCGGTCGGCCGCCGGCGCTCCGACCCGCAGCAGCGGACGCAGCAGTGCTGCCAGCACGGCGGCGGTCATCAGGGCCAGCACGACCCACAGCCAGATCATTCGTCGGCGCCCGCCATCAGCAGATCCAGCCGCGCCCGTTCTTCGGGCGAAAGCGGTATCGGCGTGGCCGGCACTGCGCGGCGGCGGACGACCAGCACGCCGATGCCGACCGCCAGCACGGCCGCCGGGCCGAACCACAGCACCCAGGTCGCGGGATCGACCGGCGGCTTCAGCAACACATAGTCGCCATAGCGCGCCTGGAGAAACGCCAGCACCTGGGCGTCGCTGTCGCCGGCGGTCAGCCGTTCGCGCACCAGCACGCGCAGGTCATGGGCGAGGTCGGCATTGGAATCGTCGATCGACTGGTTCTGGCAGACCAGGCAGCGCAGCGACTTGCCGAGCGTGCGCGCCCGCGCCTCCAAGACCGGATCGGCCAGCCGTTCACTGGGATCGACCGCCCCGGCGGGTCCCGTCAGCACCAGTGCCAGCAGCAGTCCCAGGAGCGCCCGTCGGATCACGGATGCTCCAGCGCCGCCAGCCGGGGCAGGATTTCGGTCTTCATCACATCGTCGGTCAGCGAGCCGGCATAGCGGAAGCGGATACGGCCCTCCTTGTCGACGATATAGGTCTCCGGCACGCCATAGACGCCGAAATCGATCGCCGTGCGGCCGTCCAGGTCCAGCCCGACCTTCTGGTACGGGTCGCCCAGATCGCCCAGGAAATGCTGGGCATTCTCCAGCTTGTCCTTGTAGGCGATGCCGACCAGCGGGATGCCCGAGGCGGCGATGCCGTTCAAGGTGCCGTGCTCGACCCTGCAGGGCGCGCACCAGGAGGCGAAGAAATTCACCAGCATCGGCTTGCCGCCCAGGTCGGCGCGCGTCAGGCCCGGCTTGTCCGTCATGACCGGACCCAGGTCGAAGGCCGGCGCCGGCTTGTCGATCATCGCCGATTTCAGCACGGTCGGATCATGGCCCAGGCCCAGCGCGAAGGTGATCGCCAGCGCCACGAACGCCAGGACCGGCAGCAGGAACAGCAGGCGTCGGCCGAGGGGGGTCTTGTTTTCAGGCGGCAAGTTCAGCCTCCGCGCGTTTCAACCGTTTGACCGGCGCCCCGATCCTGAGGCGCCGATCGCTCAGCGACAGCACGCCGCCCAGCACCATGATCAGCGCCCCGAACCAGACCCATGGCACCAGGGGATTGTAATAGATCCGGAAGATCCAGCCGCCGTCCGGCTGCGGATCACCCAGCACGACATAGCGGTCGCTCAGGCCGTCGGTATGGATCGCGACGTCGGTCGTGGTCATGCGCTGCAGCGGATAGGTGAGGCGCGCCGGATGGACCGTCGCGATCGGGTCGCCGTCATGGCTGATCGTCACCGTCGCCTGTTCGGCGGCATAGTTCGGACCTGGCCGGGGTTCGACCCGCTCGAAGCGATAGAGATCGCCGGCGAGCGTGACGCTGTCGCCAGGATGCAGGGTCTGGATCGCTTCCTGCTGCCAGCCGCTGGCGATGGTAATGCCGGCGATGGTCACGGCCAAGCCGGCATGGGCGGTGCTCATGCCCCAGGCGGCGCGGGTGGTGTGGACGACGCGGTTGCGCACCACCTGCCACGGCGCCTGGAACAGGCGGATGCGCTGGGCCACGTCCGTCAAGGCCCCGACCAGCAGCCAGGCGGCGAGACCCAGGCCCAGCGGCGCCACGGCCTCATGGCCCTTGGTGACGATGATCATGATGACGGCGACCGCGAGCGCGACACCAAAGGCGAGCCGGAGCCGCATCAGCACGCCCTGAAGATCGGCGCGCTTCCAGGTCATCAGCGGTCCGGCCGCCATGACCAGCACCAGCGGCACCATCAGCGGCACGAAGGTCGCGTTGTAATAGGGCGTCCCGACCGAGACCTTGTCGCCGCCGATCACGTCCAGGAACAAGGGATAGAGCGTGCCCAGGAACACGGTCAGGGCGGCGGTTGCCAGCAGCAGGTTGTTCAGCACCAGGGCCGACTCGCGGCTGATCGGCGCGAAGGTCCCGGTCGAGCGCAGATGGGGTGCCCTGAGCGCGAACAGCACCAGCGAGCCGCCGATCGCGATCACCAGTAGGCCCAGGATGAAGGCGCCGCGCGCCGGATCGACCGCGAAGGCATGAACCGAGGACAGCACGCCCGAGCGCACCAGGAAGGTGCCGAGCAGCGACAGCGAGAAGGTCACCAGTGCCAGGAAGATGGTCCAGCCTTTGAGCGTGTCGCGCTTCTCGACCACGATCGCCGAATGCAGCAGCGCCGTGCCCGACAGCCAGGGCATGAAGGACGCGTTCTCGACCGGATCCCAGGCCCACCAGCCGCCCCAGCCCAGCTCATAATAGGCCCACCAGCTGCCGAGGCAGATGCCGAGCGTCAGCGCGCACCAGGCGACCAAGGTCCAGGGCCGGACCCAGCGCGCCCAGGCCGGATCGACCCGGCCCTCAATCAGGGCGGCGACCGCGAAGCTGAACGCCATGGAGAAGCCGACATAGCCCAGATAGAGGAACGGCGGATGGAACGCCAGGCCCGGGTCCTGCAGGATCGGGTTCAGCCCCTGGCCGTCGGGCGGCACCGGCAACACGCGCAGGAACGGGTTCGACGTGAACAGGATAAAGGTCAGAAAACCGACGCCGATCATGCCATGGACCGACAGCACGCGGGCCTTCAGCGCCGGCGGCAGGTTGCGGCCGAAGGCGGCGACGGCGGCGCCATAGAGCGTCAGGATCAGGGCCCAGAGCAGCATCGAGCCCTCGTGGTTGCCCCAGACGCCGGTGATCTTATAGAGCAGCGGCTTCAGCGAATGGCTGTTCTCGACCACGTTCTTCAGCGAGAAATCCGAGGTCACATAGGCGTGGGTCAGCGCCGCGAAGGCCACCGCCACCGCGCCGAACTGCAGCAGGGCCGCCGGCACCGCCACATCCATCATCGGCCGGGCGCCCCGCTGGGCGCCGATCATCGGCAGGGTGGATTGTACGATCGCGACCAGCAGCGCCAGGATCAGGGCGAAATGGCCCAGTTCCGCAATCACGGTTTCGCGCTCGCCGAGGCTCCGGGCGCGTCGGCAGCACCAGGTGCGGCCGCCTGTTGATCGGGACGCCATTCGCCGGATTTCTTCAGCGCGTCGGCGACTTCGGGCGGCATGTATTTCTCGTCGTGCTTGGCCAGCAGCGTGGCGGCATCGAAGCTGCCGTCCGCCGTCATCTTGCCCTCCGCCACGACGCCCTGGCCCTCGCGGAACAAGGCCGGCGCCACGCCCAGGTAGCTGACGGCCAGGTCGGTCTTGCCGTCGGTCACCTTGAAATTGAAGCGCTTGCCGCCCTCGGTCGTGACCAGGCTGCCGTTCTCGACCAGCCCGCCGATGCGCAGGCGTTTGGTCGTGCCCGGATGCTTCTGCACCAGGTCGGTCGGGCTGTAGAAGAACACGAGATTGTCGTCGAACGCGTTCAGCACCAGGAACGTGGCGATGCCCAGGCAGCTCATGCCGGCAAGCACGAAGATCAAACGGCGGCGTTTACGGGTCATGCATCCTCTCCGCGACGCGTAGCCGTCATTTCGGCCAGCCGTCGCTGCGCCATGCGATACCGCCGGATCGTGCCGCCCGCCAGGAGGCCGAGTGCCGCAGCGGCAATTCCGTAGGCCGGCCAGACGAAGCCGGCGTAACCGCCCATCTGGACCCAGGTCGAAAAGCTCATCAGCCGAGCGCCCCGCTGGCGGCGGCATCCAGCACGCGGATCTTACGCTCGATCAGGGCAGCGCGCATACGCAGCACCAGCAGCGTTACGAACAGCAGGGTGAAGGCCACGGCCATCACCAGCAGCGGCCACAGGATCGACGGATCGATGGTCGGCCCGCCCATGCGCAGCACGCTCGCCGGCTGGTGCAGCGTGTTCCACCATTCGACCGAGAATTTGATGATCGGCACATTGACGAAGCCGACCAAGGCCAGGATCGCGGCGGCGCGCCGGCCGCGGGTCGGGTCGTCGAACGCGTTCAACAGCGCCATATAGCCGAGGTAGAGAAAGAACAGTACCAAAACCGAGGTCATGCGCGCATCCCAGGCCCACCAGGTGCCCCACATCGGCTGACCCCAGAGCGAGCCGGAGACCAGGCACAGGCCGGTGAAGACCGCGCCCAGCGGCGCCGTCTCCTCGGCCGCGATTTCGGCCAGCGGATGGCGCCAGATCAGCGCCGCGGCACTGGCGAGCGCCAGACTGGTATAGGCGCACATCGCCATCCAGGCGGCCGGCACATGCACGAACATGATGCGGACGCTCTCGCCCTGCTGATAATCCGGCGGCGCCAGGAACGACATCACCAGGCCCGCCACCAGGAACAGCACGGTGACGGTGGCGAGCCACGGCAGCACGATCTGGCTGACGCGCATGAAGCGGGCGGGATTGGCGAACCGATGCATCGAACCTCTCACCCCATCAATCGAGCGCCTGGCGCAGCGCCGCCGCCGCCGCCCAAGGACATAGCGGCAGGGCCAGCGCCAATAGCGCGCCCAATACCATGAATTGGGTCGAACCGTCGCCTGTCGCGGCGGGATCGGCCGCGGCCACGCCGAATATCAATAGCGGAATTTCCAGCGGCAAGACCAGCAGCGAGACCAGCACCGCCGCCCGGCGCGCGCCCAAGGTCAGGGCAGCGCCCACGGCGCCCAGCAGGCTCAAGGTCGGGGTGCCCAGCGCCAGCGCCGCCACCAGCCGCGGCAGGCCGGCGGTATCGAATTGCAGCATCGAGGCGACGATCGGTGCGGCGATCAGCAGCGGCAAGCCGCTGACCAGCCAATGGCCGAGCGCCTTGGCCAGCACGACCAGCTCCAGCGGCAGCGGCGATAGCGCCATCAGGTCGAGCGAGCCATCCTCCCAATCGCCCTGGAACAACCGATCCAAGGCCAGCAGCGAGGCCAAGAGCGCCATCACCCAGACGATGCCGACCGCATCGCGCGCCAGCGCCTCGGGCTCGGGCCCGAGCCCGAACGGGAACAGCAGGGCCGCCAGCACGAAGAAGATCACGGCCATGGCCCCATCGCCGCCCTGGCGGAACGCCAGGCGCAGGTCGCGCAGCAGCAGCGCCTTGAAACTCACCATTCCGCAGTGACCAAGATTTTGACCGGCGGGAAATCCGCCAGCGACAGCGAGTTGGCGCCAGCCAACGGCAGCGGCTGGTGGGTCGACAGCACGACGATGCCGCCGCCGGCGCGATGGCGTTCGATCAGGCTGGCGACCAGGCCCAGCGCCTCGTCGTCGAGCCCGACCGTGGGTTCGTCCAGCAGCCACAGCGGCGCTTGCCACGCGACCAATCGCGACAGCGCCAGCCGGCGCCGCTGCCCGGACGACAGGAAGCGGCAGGGCGTCTTGGCTTTCTGGCCGAGGCCGAGCGCGGCCAGCGGTTCGGCCGGATCGCGGAGCGGCCGTTCGGCCAGCGCCGCCCAGAAACGCAGCGTCTCGGTTACGGTCAGCGCCGGCTTCAGCGCCTCCTGGTGGCCGACGTAATGGATCTGCGCCCGATAGACTTCCAGATCGTCATGGAGCGGCTTGCCATCCCAGCGGATCGCGCCGGCGGTCGGCCGGCCGAATCCCGCGACCAGCCGCAGCAGGCTCGATTTGCCGCTGCCGTTCGGTCCGGTCAGCACCAGCGCCGCCCCGGGCTCGAGCGCGAAGCCGAGCCCGCTGAACAACGGCCGCTCGCCCCGCGCCGCGGCCAGGCCCTCGGCCGTCAGTCGCATGGGAGGCTATCGAGGTGCATGGAGTCCGCGTCAAGAAGAAAGGGCGAAACTCATAGCATCGGCCGGGCGGTTTGTCGTCAGGCGGCGTGTCCCGGAGATTTATGATTTTGCCTTCGCCACGGTCACATCCTGCGCCGCCAGCATCGGGCCCGGGCGCTCCGGCTGGACGAACAGGATGGCGCCCTCGGCGTCCACGTCCGGGAGGGCGAATTCAGTGGCCGTGCCGGTCCAGTCGCCGAGCCGTACCAGCGAGCGGACGACCTGATATTCGGTCAGGGTCCGACCGCCGTTCTCGCCGCGGCCGACCGGGGTGATGTGGCTGCGGTCGTAGCCGGCGAGCCAGACGGTGGCGCGCGCGGCGTCGCCCGACCCCAGGCGCACGATGCGCCGGCCCGCGGCATCGGTCGTGGTTTCGATCGCGGGCCCGCTCGCGGCGCGGCGGCGGGCGCCGGCGATCAGCGCGTCGACCCCGGCCCGGTCCGATCCGACCGCGTCCTCGGCGCCGTCGACGACCAGCTGCGGCGTATAGATCGAGTGCTTGCCCAGGCGCTGGGCATAGTCGTTCTGCCGGGCGGTCCAGAGCTTGCTGGAATAGGGATCGCTCCAGCCGAGCCCGTTCCAGTAATCGACATGGAAGGCCAGCGCCAGCACGCCCGGCCGGCGCGCCAGCTCGCCCAGCAGCGCATCGGCCGGCGGGCAGGAGTTGCAGCCTTGCGAGGTGAACAGCTCGAGCAGCACCGGGCGCTCGGCGGCGCGGGCGGCAGGGGCGGCGGAACCGGCGAGGACGAAACCGGCGGCGGACAGGGCGAGGCGGCGGATGAGGCTCATGATGCCCAGGATTAGGCGCCGGAACCGCACCGTCCGCTATTCAACTCGCCTCACGTTCCGGTGAGAGCGCGAGCCCTGAGCCAGTCGCTCGCCTGGGCGCGGCCCTGATCGCGCAGCGCCTCCAGGAAATTCCAGTCGAGGTCGAGCGCGCCGCCCGGCGGCAGCTTGTCCGGTTCGATCACCAATCGATGCAGCCGGAACCGGCCGGCGGCGGCCTCGGGCTCCAGGCTGGCCCATTCCTCCAGGAGCGGCCGGTTGAAGATGACCTGGTTCAGGCGCTGGTTGATATCCCGTGTGTTCTTCGGCTGGCCCTCGTATTTGATCGGGTTCAGCTGCACCACCAGCAAGTCGTCGGGCGGCGTGCCCGCGACCAGGGCGCGCAGCGGGGGGTTGGAGGAATAGCCGCCGTCCCAATAGCCCTCGCCTTCGATTTCGACCGCCTGATGCATCGCCGGCAGGCAGGCCGAGGCCAGGATCGCGTCGAGCGTGATCTCGCCGCGCCGGAACAGCCGGGCGCCGCCGTCGCTGATCCGGGTCGCGGCGATGATCAATTCCGGCGCCTTGGCGCTCGCTAGCGCAGTGAAATCGACTTCCTGGGCCAGAATCTCGCGTAAAGGGTTCAAGTCGAGCGGATTGAGCTGATAGGGAGAGAACAGCCGCGCGGTGACGTCGAGCGCCATGGCGCCGGCCGCCTGACCGAATGCCGGCATCCAGACCGGCCGGCCCTTTTCCGCGAGCCGCCGCCACAGCCGGTCGAGCGCCGCCTTGGCACCCTCGGGACCGCCGCGCACCCAGTGGCTGACCAGCACGGCGCCATTGACCGCGCCGGCGCTGGCGCCGCTGACGGCACTCAGCGGCAGGTCGGGATCTTCCAGCAGCCGATCCAGCACGCCCCAGGTAAAGGCACCGAGCGCGCCGCCGCCCTGCAGGCCCAGCGCCAGACGGCCGCTGGGGATGATTTTCCGTGGCGCCGGTGCCGGCGGCCGGATCCATCGGCCGAGCTGATCGATCCAGGCCGCTTGCCGCGCCATCAGTGCGACATCAGGACGGGCAGGGTCATATGGTCCAGGATCGCGCGTGTGACGCCGCCCATGATCAGCTCCCGCAATCGGTTATGGCCATAGGCACCCATGATCAGCAGATCCGATGACAGGTCGGCTGCCAGCGACAGCAGCACGTCGGGCACGGCGATGGCGCCGCCACCGCTGTCGTGGCGGACCTCGACGGTCAGCCCGTGGCGCGTCAGATGGGCACCGAGTGCGGCCGCGCCCTGCGCGGCGGTGCCGCCGCCCTGCAGGCGGTCGCCGATGGTGACGATCGTGACCTGCTGGGCCCGGCGCAGCAGCGGCAGCGCGTCGTTCACCGCCCGCGCCGCCTCGCGCCCGCCGTCCCAGGCGACCAGTACGCGTCGGCCGAGTGTGGGCCAATGGCCGGCATAGGGCAGGATCAGGCACGGCCGCCCGGCCGACAGCGGCACATGTTCGGCGATGCCCGGCGCTGGCCCGAACGCGTTTGCCGCAGGCTCGCTCTGGCCCAGCACGATCAGGTCGGAGGTGCGGCCATGCAGCGCCACGGTCCGGTCAGCAAGGCCGCTGGTCTCGCGCCATTCATGGGTCAGGGCCCGGCCGGCGATCTGGCGCTCGAAACACTCGCGCGCCCGCACCCGCTCGCTCTCGGCCCGGTCGGTGGCGTAGCGAATCACCATTTCGGTGGCATAGCCCTCGATCCAGGGCAGATCCTCGGCCGCAGAGGTCACATGCAGCCCGACCAGATGGCCTTCGGCCGCCTCGGCCAAAATCGCCGCCGCCTCGACCCGCCGCTCGGCCGCCTTGCCGCCGTCGACATGCACCAGAATGTCTTTGAGCATGGTTCGGTCCTCCCAGGAGAGACGTCACGATACCGATGCCCCAGGATACGCCCCAGCGCCGCAGGTCCAAAACCAAAACGGCCGGAGCGTCTTACGGCTTCAGCCAATCAGAGTCCGGCCGCGGGCCAGCGCCGCGCCGAATGCTTATGCTGCCGATGCGGTCGGATAGTCTTTGATCAGCACATCTGCCGGCAGTTCGAGGAGCGGAGCGAGCGCTCGGATCATCGGCAGGGTCAACGGACGCTTCCGGCTCAAAATCTCGGATACGCGTCCTCGGCCGCCGATCGCAGGCTCCAGGTCGCGACGCTGGAGGCCCTTCTGTTCCATCATGAACTGAATCGCCGCGATCGGATCAGGCGCCTCCACGGGATAGCGAGCGGCCTCATAGGCCTCGACCAAGGTCGCAAGCACGTCGAGACGGTCGCCTTCAGGCGTGCCGGCTTCCGCCGCCATCAGCAACGACGCTTCGGCCAGCGCGGCCTGGTAATCGTTATCGGTTCGGATCGGGCGAATCTCCATGATGTTTCCGCTCCTATATCGTCTGCGCATCGATTTGGTCGTACTGCCGGTGCGTGCCGACGAACCGGATATAGACCACGGAATGGCTATAGTTGATCTGCGTGACCAGGCGGTATTTATTGCCGCCGATGTCGAAAATTATCCTGCTGCCCTTGAGGATATCGGCGCTGTTGAAAGTCGCTTTGACTTCCGGCGGATTCTGCCATTTCGCTGCCTTCGCGACCTTGACCCAGGTCCGCAGCGGCTGCTCCGCATCGCGGTACGCCGGCTGCTCCCAGAAGAGCTTCAACGTGCTGACCGCGATGATCCTCATGCCGAGATGCTACATCGCTCCCGCCATGGGATCAAGCAAATGTTCCCGTAGCGGGAGCGGCCTGAATGAATCCACCTCGCCTCAAGGCTTCGGCCATTGCGCGTCCAGCCGCCAGCCGGCTTTGCCGAGGAATAGAGTTTCAAATTCCCACTCGCAAAAACGGCCGGGGCGTCGCCACCCCGGCCGTTCCGTCAACTCATGAAAGCCGCAGACTGGATCAGGCGGCGTCCTTCATCATGTTGCGCAGCACGTAGTGCAGGATACCGCCATGGCGGTAGTACTCGACCTCGTCGAGCGTATCGATCCGGCATTTCAGCGTGATGTCGGTCTTGCTGCCGTCGGCGCGGGTGATCGAGCAGGCGATGTCCATGCCCGGCTTGATGCCCGCTTCGACGCCCGTGATGTCGACCGTCTCGGTGCCGTCCAGCTTCAGGGACTGGCGGGTCAGGCCATCCTTGAACACCAGCGGCAGGATGCCCATGCCGACCAGGTTCGAGCGATGGATACGCTCGAAGCTCTCGGCGATGACCGCCTTGACGCCCAGCAGGCGCGTGCCCTTGGCCGCCCAGTCGCGCGACGAGCCGGTGCCGTATTCCTTGCCGGCGAAGATGACCAGCGGCGTACCGGCCTTCTGGTATTCCATCGCGGCGTCGTAGATCGCCTCGACCTTGCCGTTGCGCTTGGTCACGCCGCCTTCGACGCCCGGGACCATCTCGTTCTTGATGCGGGTGTTGGCGAAAGTGCCGCGCATCATGACTTCATGGTTGCCGCGGCGCGAGCCGTAGCTGTTGAAGTCGGCCGGACGTACCTGGTAGCTCAGCAGGTACTGACCCGCCGGGCCATCCTTCTTGATCGAACCGGCCGGCGAGATATGGTCGGTCGTGATCGAGTCGCCCAGGATCGCCAGCAGCTTGGCGCCCTTGATGTCGGTGACCGGCGCCGGCTCCTTCGGCATATTCTCGAAGAACGGCGGATGGGCGATATAGGTCGAACCCTCGACCCATTTGTAGGTCTTGCCCTCGGTCGTCTGGATCTGCTGCCAGGCTTCCGGACCCTTGAACACGTCGGCGTAGCGGGTCTTGAACATCTTGGCGGTCAGGTTCTTGGTGACCGTCTCGGTGATCTCCTCGTTCGACGGCCAGATGTCCTTGAGATAGACCGGCTTGCCGTCCGAGCCGTTGCCCAGCGGCTCCTTGGTCAGGTCGATGTTCATCGAGCCGGCCAGCGCATAGGCCACGACCAGCGGCGGCGAGGCCAGGTAGTTGGCGCGGATATGCGGGCTGATGCGGCCTTCGAAATTGCGGTTGCCCGACAGCACGGCCGCCACGGTCAGCTCGCCGTCCTCGATCGCCTTGGTGATCGGGTCGCTGAGCGGGCCTGAATTGCCGATGCAGGTCGTGCAGCCGTAGCCGACCAGGTTGAAGCCGAGCTTGTCCAGCTCCTTGTCCAGGCCCGACTGGGCCAGGTACTCGGTCACGACCTGGCTGCCGGGGGCGAGCGAGGTCTTGACCCAGGGCTTGACCGTCAGGCCCTTGGCGACCGCGTTGCGGGCGACCAGGCCCGCCGCCAGCATGACCGACGGGTTCGACGTGTTGGTGCAGCTGGTGATCGCCGCCAGCACGACATTGCCGTGGCCCAGCTCGTAGTTGGTGCCCTCGACCTTGATCGATTTGGCCAGCACGGCCGGGTCTTCGCTGTTGGCGAGCTTCGGCAGCTCGACTTTGAACGAGGAGGCGGCCGACGACAGCAGCACCTTGTCCTGCGGGCGGCGCGGGCCGGCCAGCGACGGCTCGACCGTGGTCAGATCCAGCTCCAGCGTGTCGGTGAACACCGGGTCCGGGGTCGTCTCGTCGCGCCAGAAGCCTTGGGCCTTGGCATAGGCCTCGACCAAGGCCACACGATCGGGCTCGCGACCGGAGAAACCGAGGTAGCGGATGGTTTCCTTGTCGATCGGGAAGAAGCCGCAGGTGGCGCCATATTCCGGCGCCATGTTGCCGATGGTGGCACGGTCGGCGATCGAGAGGGCGGCCAGGCCCGGCCCGAAGAATTCGACGAACCGGCCGACCACGCCCTTCTTGCGCAGCATCTGGGTGACGGTCAGCACCAGGTCGGTCGCGGTGGCGCCTTCCTTGAGCTTGCCGATCAGCTTGAAGCCGACGACCTCGGGCAGCACCATCGAGATCGGCTGGCCCAGCATGGCCGCCTCGGCCTCGATGCCGCCGACGCCCCAGCCCAG
>Ga0302314_10003645_pt1 | contig 28354 bp, 15 predicted proteins | sample III_Palsa_N2_3_FD_200533 | JGI IMG/M metagenome (GOLD analysis project Ga0302314, IMG submission 200533) | Peat permafrost microbial communities from Stordalen Mire near Abisko, Sweden - III_Palsa_N2_3 | ecosystem: Environmental > Terrestrial > Soil > Palsa > Peat permafrost | place: Sweden...
CCGGGGGGGCGGGGGGTTTTTGGCCCCATTCGCCCCCTGTTTGGGGGGGTGGGGCCCGGGGGGGGTTGGGGGCGGTGGGCGGCTTCGGCTAGGGCGGAGGACCAGGTGCGGGGGACGACGTCTACCAGGGCGTAGCCACCGCCGCCTAGCAGCAGCCAGCGGCTATTGGCGTGTTGGTGGGCCAGGTCGTGCAGGGCCGCGATGGCGGCGCATTGGGCGTCTAGGGAAAGCTCTAGGTGCGCTAGCGGGTCTAGAGCGTGGCTGTCGCAGCCCAGCTGGGTGACCAGGATCTCCGGTTGGAAGGCCTTGATCAGGGGCGGGACTACTGCGTCGAAGGCGCGTAGCCAGCCGGCGTCGCCGGTGTACGGCGGGAGCGCCACGTTCACGCTCATGCCCTCAGCACCCTTGGCCCCGCTCTCGTCCGGCCGCCCGGTGCCCGGGAACAGCGACGCGGGGCCCTCGTGCAGGCTGATCGTCAGCACCCTGGGATCGTCGTAGAAGGCCGCCTGCACGCCGTCGCCGTGGTGCACGTCCACGTCCACGTACGCCACCCGCTCGGCGCCGAGTTCGAGCAAGCGCGCGATGGCGATCGCCGCGTCGTTGTAGACGCAGAACCCTGAGGCGCGGGCGCGCATCGCGTGGTGCAGGCCGCCCGCCATGTTCGCCGCGTGCTCCGCCTCGCCGCCCCACACCGCCTCGGCCGCGCGCACGCTGGCCCCCGCGATCAGCGCCGAGGACTCGTGCAGTCCGGGCACTACGGGGTTGTCCGGGGAGTCGAAGCCGTGCCGCCGCAGGAACGCGGGGTCGGCTTCCAATGCTGAGCGGACTACGGCGATGTACGCGGGATCGTGGACCAGCTCCAGCAACGCGTCGGTGGCCGGGGGGAAATCCACCAGTTGGACGTCTGGGGCGTCGAATACGCCTAGGTCGCGGGCTAGGGCCATCGTCAGCTCGACGCGGACCGGTGCGAGTGGGTGGTCGGGACCGAGATCGTAGCTCAGCAGCGACTCGTCCCAGGGCACTAGCAGTCGGGGCCTGGTAGGGCTCATATGGCCACTATCGCACGTCGGCGGCGTACGGCCGGGGGTGCGACTGCTACTCCACCGGCGCCCGGCGGAGCCTGCGGAGGTAGGGGTTCCGGCTCTCGGCGGGCGCGAGCAGCGTGGCGGCCTCGCCTCGGCGCACGCCCTCGTCGTCGAACTCGACTGTGAGCCAGAAGGAGCTGACCTCGGGGCACGCGTCGACCAGCGCGGCGGCGCGGCGGAACAGGTCGGCGAGCGCGGGGGCGGGGGTTCCGGCCACCCGGGCGGCTACGCTCTCGGCGACGCGCGAGTCGACCGGTGCGAGCATCGTCACCGGCTGCCGCCCGAGGTCGGACAGGCCGAACAGGACCGGCCCGAAGATCTTGTCCTGCCACGCGGTCACGGTCGCGCCGTGCGCGTCCGGACCGAGCCGCGCGGACTCGATGCCGAGCGCGCTGAGCAGGGCGTCGTTCTCGGACGGGTGCAGTTCGCGGCCGTCCGGGTCGTGCTTGAGGCAGGCGTCGACGAGGCCTCGCAGGGTGGGCAGGTCGACGCCCGCGGGATATTCGACGCGGGTCGGGGACAGCCGCCTGACCCGTCCGGCGCGGCGTGCGGCGGTGAGCGCGTCGACCGCGGCAGCGGCGTCGTTGTAGCAGGGGAGCCCGTGTTCCTGTCCGGCGCCGTGCCGTCGCACGGCCACCGACTCGGGCTGCTCGGCGAGGACCGCGAGGACCGGCACACCCGGCGGAACTGCGTCCACCGCCGCGTCGAGGGCCAGCGGTCCCGGGGCGGTGGGTGCGAGGGCGAGCAGGACGGCTTCGGGAGGATCGGCCTGTGCGTGGCCCGCGTGGTCCGCGGCGAAGGCGGCGGCGATCTCGGACGCGAGTCTCGCCGCGTCGGCCGCCGGGGTCGCGTCGACCGCGCAGGTGACTTCGAACTCTGCCTTGATGCACGCCTGGACGGCCAGGCTGACCATACCGCGCGTGTTGCCGACCACGGCGACGCGGCGCCCCCTCGGCAGCGGCTGGTGCGCGACGAGGGCGGCGGCGTCCACCAGCGCGCCGAGCGAGGGCACCGCGATGATCCCGGCCTGGGCGTAGAGCGCGGTGCGGGCCTGGCTCGGCGACTGCTCGGGATCGACGGCGAGCAGCGGGATCAGCCGGGACAGGCGCCGCGCGGTGTGCGCGAACTTGCGCGGGTTGCCGAAGGACTCGACGTGCAGCAGGCCGAGCTTCGTGTCAGTGTCCTGCTCCCAGTGCAGCAGCAGGTCGTTCGCGCTCACGTCGTACTTCTCGCCGACGGCCGCGAAGGTGCTCACCCCGACGCCGAGCCGGTCCAGGTGGCTGAGCAGCGCGAGGCCGATCCCGCCGGACTGCACGGCCACGCCCGCGGGGCCCGGATCCGGCGGGGTCGCGGACAGCAGGGCGCTGAATCCCTCGGACCCGTGCGGCGCGGCCACGCCGAGGCTGCCCGGGCCGACGAGCCGCATCCCGGCCGCCCGGCACACCTTCAGCAGATCAAGGCCCTGTTCCCGGTCGAAGCCGGTCGCCGTCACGATCAGCGCCCTGACGCCGCGCTCGGCGCAGCGGCGGGCGGCGGCCACGGTCCGATGCGGGGGCGAGGTGATGATGGCCAGCTCGGGACGCGCGTCCTGCGGCAGCTCCTCCCCCACGACTCCGCCGTGGTGCACGGGCCCTGAGAAGGCGGACAGCTCGGCGAGCAGACGCTGCGTGGCCGGGTCCGCGAGGTTGCCGATCACCGCGATCGAGCCGGGCGCGAGCAGGCTGCGCAGGCTCGCCTCGTCGGCCACGCCCTCGCGCTTCGCCGAGGCCTCGAGCAGCGCGGCGCGGCCGGCCGAGTCCAGGTCGAGGTCGATCGTCAAGGTGCAGACGCCGCCGTCCCAGGCGCGCTCGACCGGCACACCGAGGGAGACGAAGACGCCGAGCATGTCGCGGTTGTCGCCCTGGGTCACGGCCAGCAGCCGGCGGATCTGGGCCCGCTCGGCGGCGATCATCAGGTGCTCGGCCAGCAGCGTCGCGATGCCGCGGCCCTGCAGCGCGTCGGAGACGGCGAAGGCGATCTCGGCCTCGCCGTCCGCCCGCCCAACGCGGTACCACTCGGCGAGCCCGACGACCTCGCCGTCGAGGATCGCCAGCAGGCCGCCGTGCGTCGCCGGGCCATGCTCCGGCTGCGGTCCGCAGACCAGGTCGGCGAGCAGCGTGCCCGGGTCGCTCGGCGCGCCGAAGAAGCGGCGGTAGAGGCTGTCCGGGCCCAGCGTGGCGGCGAAGTCGTGCACCGCCAGCCAGTCGGCCGTGGTCGCCGAGCGCAGCCGGACGGCGCGTCCGTCGGTCAGCAGCGCGTACGCGTCAGCCCGGTCGATCGTCGTCACGCAGCCAGTATTACATCACTCTCAGTGATCACGACGGAGCGGGCCGCCGGAGCCGGGGGCGCCGGCCGGGCGGTCCGGGTCCACGCCGAGGGCCTGCGCGGCGGCGACCGCGAGCTGCTGGCCGCGCACCGTGGACAGGATGCATTCGGCCGACGCGCCGACCGTGCCGAGCGCGCCCACCGAGGGGAAGAGCAGTTCGTCGGCCCGGCCCGCGTCGTCGCCGATGACGATGACGCGCGCGCCGCGGGCCGTGAGCCGCGCCCCGAGCGAACGCACGGCCGTGTGCCCGCGCCCGGCGAGCAGGACGACGGCGGTGTCCGCGTCGAAGCCGCCCATCGGCCCCGAGCAGAAGCCCTCGATCGAGAAGCCCTCGACGGTCAGGCCCGCCGTCTCGCGCAGCATCCGCGCCGTCTCCAGCGCGGCCGGGTGGTGGTGCCCCTGGCCGACGACGGCGATGCGGCGCGCGGGCACGAGCCGGACGGCCGCGGCGTCCGCCGGGCCGCGGTCGGACAGGAGGTCGGCGACGGTCCCGGCGAGGGCCGACGCGCGGGCCGGGTCGGCGACCCGCTCGGCCGCGGACCTGGGAGCCTGGCTGTCGGGCAGTCCGTCTACCAGTGCCAAGACCACGAGCATCATGCCGGTGACCGACTTCGTCGCGGAGGCCGACAGCTCGAGTCCGGCGGCGACGTCCACCGGCAGCGTGGCGATGTGGGCCAGCGGCGAGCGGGCGTCGTTGGTCACGGCGACCACGGGCGAATCGGTGTTCAGCGCCCGGTGCGCGAGTTCGAGCACCCGGTCGTCGTCGCCGGCCGGGGAGATCGCGATGACCAGCCGCCGGTCCAGGCCCGGCGCCGGCACGCCGCAGCGCAGGGCCGCCGCGTGCCGGCCGAGCAGCGCGACCGGCCGGCTGCGCTCGGGCGCGAGGAAGACCACGTCCCGGAAGCCCCCGTACTCCGCCGCCAGCGCGCCGACCCGCCCGGCGAGGTGCTCCACGTGCCGGGCGAGCCGGGCCAGCACGTCCGGCTGCTCGTGCATCTCGCCGCGCACGTGCCGGCAGGCGAGGATGCGGCGCGACTCGGCCGAGGCCGTGACGTGAGAAGACATTCCCATTCCCCTTTCCGCGCGCCCGGGGTCGGGGCGGCGCCCGGAAGGCCGATGCCCTGCCTGGTTCACCGGTGATCATGAGCAGGGCCGATCGGCTGTCCCCTCTCAGCCGTGCGAGTGACCCGGCGGCGGGGCGGAGCAGTATGGGGCATCATCGTTGCGAAAGCCGAGGAGGCACTGTGAAGCTGACCAAGCAAGGCCACTCCTGCATCCGCCTGGACAAAGACGGCCGCACGCTCGTCATCGACCCGGGCGGCGCCGGGTTCACCGAGGCCGGGGCGACCGACGGCGCGGCGGCCGTGCTGATCACCCACGAGCACCCGGACCACTTCGACGGGGGCCGCGTCCGCGCCGCGCTGGACGCCGACCCGGCCCTCGAGGTCTGGACCCTGGCGTCCGTGGCCGGGCAGCTGTCCACGGCGTACCCCGGCCGGGTGCACACGGTCGGCCACGGCGACACGTTCACCGCGGCCGGCTTCGAGGTCCAGGCGCACGGCGAGCTGCACGCCGTCATCCACCCCGACATTCCGCGCATCACGAACGTCGGCTATCTGGTGGACGGCGCGCTGTTCCACCCCGGCGACGCCCTGACCGTTCCGGACCAGCCGGTCGAGACCCTGATGCTGCCGATCAACGCGCCGTGGAGCAAGGCCGCCGAGATCGCCGACTATGTCCGCGAGGTGCGTCCCGCCCGCGTCTTCGACATCCACGACGCCCTGCTCAACGAGACCGGCCTCGGCCTCTACGGCCGCGTCGTCGGCGACCTCATCCCGGCCGAGCGCCGCCACCTGGCCACCGGCGACGGCGCGGAGCTCGGCTAGCCGCGATCCTGCTGCCGCTCAGCCGCCGACGTATGCCGCGAGGTGCTCGCCGGTGAGGGTGGAGCGGGCGGCGACGAGGTCGGCCGGCGTGCCCTCGAAGACGATCCGGCCGCCATCGTGACCGGCGCCCGGGCCGAGGTCGATGATCCAGTCGGCGTGCGCCATGACCGCCTGGTGGTGCTCGACGACGATGACCGACTTGCCGGAGTCGACGAGCCGGTCCAGCAGGCCGAGCAGCTGCTGGACGTCGGCCAGGTGCAGGCCGCTGGTCGGCTCGTCGAGCACGTAGATGCCGCCCTTCTCGGCCATATGGGTGGCCAGCTTGAGCCGCTGCCGCTCGCCGCCGGACAGCGTGGTCAGCGGCTGGCCGATCGTCAGATAGCCGAGGCCGACGTCGGCCAGCCGGCGCAGGATCGCGTGCGCGGCCGGGGTACGGGCCTCGCCCTGGTCGAAGAACTCCTCGGCCTCGGCGACCGGCATCGCGAGCACCTCGCTGATGTCCCGGCCGTCGACCTTGTAATCGAGCACCGACGCGTCGTACCGCTTGCCCTCGCACTCCTCGCAGGTGCTGGCGACGCCGGCCATCATCGCCAGGTCGGTGTAGATGACGCCGACGCCGTTGCAGGCCGGGCAGGCGCCCTCGGAGTTGGCGCTGAACAACGCCGGCTTCACGTCGTTGACCTTGGCGAACGTCTTGCGGATCGGGTCGAGCAGATCGGTGTACGTGGCCGGATTGCTCCGCCGCGAGCCGCGGATCGGGCTCTGGTCGACCGAGACCACGCCCTCGCTCGCCGGGGTCGAACCGTGCACCAGCGAACTCTTGCCGGAGCCGGCCACGCCCGTGACGACGACGAGCACGCCGAGCGGGATGTCGACGTCGACGTTCCGCAGGTTGTGCGTCGCGGCGCCGCGAATCTTGAGCGCGCCGCCGGCGGTGCGCACCTTCTCCTTGAGCGAGGCACGGTCGTCGAAGTGGCGGCCGGTGACGGTGCCGCTGGTCCGCAGCTCGTCGATCGTGCCCTCGAAGCAGACCGTGCCGCCGTTGGTTCCGGCGCCCGGGCCGAGGTCCACGACGTGGTCCGCGATCACGATCGTCTCCGGCTTGTGCTCCACGACGAGCACCGTGTTGCCCTTGTCGCGCAGCCGCAGCAGCAGGTCGTTCATCCGCTGGATGTCGTGCGGGTGCAGGCCCACGGTCGGCTCGTCGAAGACGTAGGTGATGTCGGTGAGCGCGGAGCCGAGCTGCCGGACCATCTTGACGCGCTGCGCCTCGCCGCCCGAGAGCGTGCCCGACGGCCGGTCGAGCGAGAGGTAGCCGAGCCCGATCTCCGCGAACGAATCCAGGGACTGCCCCAGCGTGGCGAGCAGCGGCGCGACCGAGGGCTCGGCGAGGGCGCGGACCCATTCGGCCAGGTCGGTGATCTGCATCGCGCAGGCGTCGGCGATGTTGATCCCCTTGATCTTCGAGGACCTGGCCTCCGCGGCGAGCCGCGTACCCTCGCACTCCGGGCAGGTGGTGAAGGTCGCGACCCGGTCCACGAACGCCCGGATGTGCGGCTGCAGCGCGTCCCGGTCCTTGGAGAGCATGGACTTCTGGATGCGCGGGACCAGACCCTCGTAGGTCATGTTGATGCCCGCGATCTTCATCCTGGTCGGCTCGCGGTAAAGGAAGTCCTCCAGCTCCTTCTTGGTGAACTTGCCGATCGGCTTGTCCGCGGGATAGAAGCCCGACTCGGCGTAGAGCCGCGAATTCCAGCCGCCGCCGGTGTAGCCGGGGACGGTGATGGCGCCCTCGGCGAGCGACTTGGACTCGTCGTAGAGCCGGGTGAGGTCGAGGTCGGAGACCGTGCCGCGGCCCTCGCAGCGCGGGCACATGCCGCCGGTCCGGTTGAACGTCGCCTTCACGGTCTTGCGATTGCCGCGCTCGACCGTGATCGCGCCGCTGGCCCGGACCGACGGGACGTTGAACGAGTACGCGTTCGGCGAACCGATATGCGGCTTGCCGAGCCTGCTGAACAGGATGCGCAGCATCGCGTTCGCGTCGGTGGCGGTGCCGACGGTCGAGCGCGGATCGGCCCCCATCCGCTGCTGGTCGACGAGGATCGCGGTCGTCAGGCCCTCGAGCACGTCGACCTCGGGCCGGGCGAGCGACGGCATGAAGCCCTGCACGAAGGCGCTGTACGTCTCGTTGATCAGCCGCTGCGACTCCGCCGCGATCGTGCCGAACACGAGTGAGCTCTTGCCCGAGCCGGACACGCCGGTGAACACCGTCAGCCGCCGCTTCGGGATCTCGACGCTGACGTCCTTGAGGTTGTTCACCCGCGCCCCGTGCACGCGGATCACGCCGAGGCCGTCGGCGGCGTGCGGCGCGGAAGTGCCCTTGCTCATCCTGTCTCCTTCGTCGCTGAACCGACCGGCGTCGAGGACGAGGATATGTCCGGACCGTCGCTCCCCGCCGGGCGGTTCAGCCGCTCGTGTCGCGGCTCAGCCGGCTTCGTTGATGCGGACGAGGTTGCCCGCGGGATCCCGGAACGCGCAGTCCCGCACCCCGTACGGCTGCTCGGTCGGCTCCTGCGCCACCTCGGCCCCGGCCGCCCTCACCTTCGCGAAGACGCCGTCGAGGTCGGCCGCGCCCAGCGTGACCCGCGCGTACGTCCCCTTCGCCATCATCTCGGCGACCGTGCGCCGCTCGTCCTCGGTGAACCCGGGCCCGGGCGTCGGCGGCTCGAGCACGATCGACACGCCCGGCTGCCCGACCGGCCCGACCGTGATCCAGCGCATCGCCCCGCCCCCGACGTCGTTGCGCACCTCGAAGCCGAGCATGTCGCGGTAGAAGGCCAGGGAGGCGTCCGGATCGGTGTGCGGAAGGAAGGTGTGGTGAATGCTGATGTCCATGGCTAGGACGCTAGCCGCGGGCCGGTTCGCGGCGCTTCTCCGATCCTGATCGGTTCGGCTGTCAGACCGTAGCGGCGAGCCGAGCGCCGCCGGATTAGCACTCGATGACGTTGACGGCGAGGCCTCCTCGGGCGGTCTCCTTGTACTTGACCTTCATGTCGGCGCCGGTCTCCTTCATGGTCTTGATGACCTTGTCGAGGGAGACGTGGTGCCGGCCGTCGCCGCGCAGCGCCATCCGAGCGGCGGTCACCGCCTTCACCGCGGCCATCCCGTTGCGCTCGATGCACGGGATCTGCACCAGCCCACCGACCGGGTCGCAGGTCAGCCCGAGATTGTGCTCCATCCCGATCTCCGCCGCGTTCTCCACCTGCTCCGGGCTCGCACCCAGCACCTCGGCCAGCGCCCCGGCGGCCATGGAGCACGCCGAGCCGACCTCGCCCTGGCAGCCCACCTCGGCGCCGGAGATGCTGGCGTTCTCCTTGTAAAGCATGCCGATCGCGCCCGCCGCGAGCAGGAAGCGGACGATGCCGTCTTCGTCCGCGCCGTTGATGAAGGTGGCGTAGTAGTGCAGCGTCGCCGGGATGATGCCGGCGGCGCCGTTGGTCGGGGCAGTCACCACCCGCCCGCCCGCAGCGTTCTCCTCGTTCACCGCCATCGCATACAGCGTGACCCACTCCATCGCGTTCGCCGGGTTCACGCCCTCGGCCCGCAACGCACGCGCCGCCATCGCCGCACGTCGACGCACCTTCAGCCCGCCCGGCAGGATGCCCTCGCGGGACAGCCCCCGCTCCACGCACTCGCGCATGACGCGCCAGATCTCCAGCAACCCGGCCCGCACCTCGTCCTCGGTACGCCAGGCCTTCTCGTTCTCCAGCATCAGGGCACTGATCGACAGCCCGGTCTCAGTCGTGAGCCGCAGCAACTCCTCGCCAGTCCGAAACGGGTAGCGCAGCTCCGTGTCATCCGGCACGATCCGGTCGGCCCCGATCGCGTCCTCATCCACCACGAACCCGCCGCCGACCGAGTAGTACGTCTTCTCCAGCAGTGGACGCCCGTCGGAATCGTAGGCGCACAGCGTCATGCCGTTCGCGTGGTACGGCAGGGACCTGCGACGATGCAGGATCAGGTCGTCGGGCTCGTGGAACGCGATCACATGCGCGTCGCCCAGCTCCCGCCCCAGCAGCCGCAGTCGACCCATCTCCCGCACAGCGGCCACCGACGCGTCCGCCGCGTCGACATCCACCGACGCCGGCGCCTCCCCCTGCAACCCAAGGATCACCGCCTTCGGCGTCCCATGCCCGTGCCCGGTCGCCCCCAGCGATCCGAAGAGCTCGGCCCGCACCCGGGCCGTCTGCGCCAGCAAGCCCTCCGACTTCAGCCGCCCCGCAAACATCCGCGCTGCCCGCATCGGCCCGACCGTATGGCTGCTCGACGGGCCTATGCCGATCGAGAACAGGTCGAACACGCTGATCGCCATTGATCACTCCATTGCAGGTCACGGGCGGGTCGTCAGGCAAAGGCTCATGATAACAAGGCATTCGGGGCGGGCGGGTCGGGTCATCCCGAAGCCGGGGGCGCAGAAGGAGCGCACGACAGGTAGCGTACGAGCGCGGCCGGGTGCCACACGCGTGCGTTGAACAGCGCCGCAGGATCCGGCGAGCCACGGCCACCGCCGGGTGCATACTGGGTGGGCGCAAGAGCGACCGCGAACCAAAGCGGATGCGCCGCGTGCAACTCGGTCCTGCCGGATCCGGCAGGATCTGATACAGCATCGGAAGCTCCGAAAGGACTAGACGTTCTAGGTCTTTCGAGCCAGACCGTCCGGGCGTGGAGAAACCCCGAACGACTGATAATCCACAAAGGCAGCTAGCGCCTATACTGAGCGAACTCTAATATCGAGGGCTGGCAGCCGGGTCAGGTCACATTGGGTGCCCTGTCTGCAGCACGCCCTGAAGGAGTCTGATCATGGACGAAATCCAGGAAACCGCGGTCACGTCCACGGACGTCGATGCCGCCACCGACACCCGCCCCATCTCGGAAAACCTCGTGGGCAAGGGCGCTCGCACCGTGCTCGAGAGCCTGAAGCACGTGCTACCCGCCGAGGGGGCCGGTCGAGTACCGGTCGCCGCATTCGGGTCCTCCATCTAAGCGGCCCGTGCTTTCCCGCCCCGACAACGGATAGCGGTTGTCCTTATGAGTCACGGCCCTGTGCCGTTCCGGCAGTTCGTGCTCAAAGTGCACAGCCGTTGCGATCTCGCGTGTAGTCACTGCTACATGTATGAGCACGCTGATCAGTCCTGGCGCGGCCGTCCCAAGGAGCTGAATGCCAAGACGGCCGCCCAGATCTCTCGCCGCGTGGCGGAACACGCCGCCGCACACCGGCTGCCTCAGGTCAGCATCGTGCTGCACGGCGGCGAACCCCTGCTGCTCGGACCACGCCGAATGCGCGGACTCCTCGCCGAACTGCGGACGACGATCTCCCCGGCGACCGGGCTCGACCTGCGTATCCAGACCAATGCGGTGCAGCTGACCGAACGCTTTCTCGACCTTTTCGCCGAGTACGATGTCAAGGTCGGCGTCTCGCTCGACGGCGACAGGACGTCGAACGACAAACACCGTCTCCACCGCACCGGCCGCAGCAGCTACGACCAGGTCACAGCCGCGCTGTGCCGCCTGCGCAGACCCGAGTACCGGCATCTGTACTCCGGGTTACTCTGTACGATCGACATCTCCAACGACCCGATCGCCGTATACCGCGCCCTGGCCGATCAGCAACCCCCGCGGATGGACCTTCTGCTGCCGCATGCGACCTGGGAGCATCAGCCCGCCGGCCTGGCCCGCGCCCGAGATCCGCAGCGGCCGACCGAAGGCGGTGGCGAGTACGCGCGCTGGCTCGACGCGATCTTCGACGCATGGGACGCCGATGGACGCCCCATGCCGATCCGCATGTTCGAGTCCGTAATCAGAGCGCACCACGGCATGCCGAGCACCACGGAGTTGCTGGGTCTCGCGCCCGCTGATCTCCTCGTGATCGAGACGGACGGAACACTCGAGCAGGTCGACTCGCTCAAGACCGCCTACGAGGGCGCCCCCGCGACAGGGCTCGATGTCTGGAGGAACTCGTTCGACGACGCGGCCGCGGTGCCCGGCATCGCGGCGCGCCAGCAAAAGATCGACGGCGTCAGCGCCGTCTGCCGCGAGTGCGAACTGGTGCACGTGTGCGGCGGCGGGCACTATCCGCACCGGTACCGACCGGGACACGGTTTCGACAATCCTTCCGTATACTGCGCCGATCTCAAGGAAATGATCACGCACGTACTGGATACCGAGGACCCGGACGGCCGGGGTGTCGTCGCGCCCGATGGCGGGCGGGCCGAGACCAGGCCGCGCGAGCCGATCCCAGATCACGACGACGAAGACGGCGACCTTGGCCTCCGGGCCGAAGAATTCGCCGGACTCGCCGCCGGGTACGGCTCGCCCACGGCGATCCGCGTCCTGGCCCGCAGGCAGGCGGCGCTGCGGCGCGACCTGCTGGCCCTGATCGCACAACGCGGTCCGCGGCGGGACGAGCGCTTCGCGCGGGCCTGCGATCTGCTCGACGTGCTTTCCGAGCGGTCGCCGGAGGCGGTGACCGCCGTGCTCACCCACCCGTACACCCGGGTCTGGGCGGTGGAACTCCTCGCGAGCCTCGACAGGAATGACGCGGCCGCACCCGACCTGCTCCACATCGAGGCCCTGGCGGCCGGCGCCGCCGTGCTCGCGGGCCTCGGCGAGCGCGTCCCGGTGCCGGTCCGCGACGGGGTCGCTCCGCTACCCGGCCTGGGGGCGCTGACCGCGGGAAACAGGGACGTCGCCTGGTGCGAGACCGGCTCGATCGACGAACTCGAGCTTGTTCATCCGCTGCGCCTCGTGGACGCGGCGGGCCTGCCGATCACGATCGAGGATACCGATCCGTACCGCGGCTGCCACGGTCAGCCAACCGACCGGCTCGACCCCGAGGAGGCGGAACGCTGGAATCGCCTGCTTCCCGCGGCGATCGAGTTCGTGGACGAACACCTGTCCGAATTCGCCGTCGGCCTGCGGGCGGGGTTGAGGACCGTGATGCCGATGTCCGCCCCCGAGAAGGGCCTCCTGCGCAGCGCGACAGCCAGGGACGCCTTCGGCGCGATCGGGCTCGCGCTGCCGAACGACCCGGCCCTGCTGGCCCTGTTGCTCGTGCACGAGTTCCAGCACATCAAGCTCGGTGCGCTGCTCGATATCGCAGCGCTCTACGACGAAGCCGATACGGAGGCGCGCTACTACACTCCGTGGCGACCGGATCCGCGCCCACTCGAAGCGCTTCTGCAGGGTACGTACGCGCACGTAGCCGTCACCGCGTTCTGGCGGGTGCACGGCACCCGGTCCACCGGCGCGGAACGCGAGAAGGCACAGATGCGGTTCGCCCGCTGGCGGGCCGCCACAGCTGAATCGATCGACCGGCTTCTCGCCTCCGGGTCTCTCACCGGACTCGGGCGGCGGGTGGCCGAGGCGATGGGCCGCACGGTCGGCCCCTGGCTCGACGAGCCGGTCAGCCGACACGCTCAGCGGGAGGCGCTGCGTTCCGCCGCGCAGCACCGGGCCGGCTTCGAGGAGCGGCTCCACACCCGAGACCCGAGCTGACCAGGACCTGCGCGGCCGACACCCAGACGAGGGATTGTCGGCCGACGGCCTGGCTCTTAGAGTGGGCAGCAGGGCTCGGAAGGGGAGGGAAGCCCATGACGAGCGGGCGCGAGTCCACCGCCGAGACCTCACCGTATTTCTTCCTCAGCCATGCCGGAGGCCGGGGGCTCACGCCCCCTCCGGGGCTGCGCCGCAACCGGTTCGTCCAGCGGTTCCAGCGGGACCTCGGGGAGCAGGTCCTGCTCGCGGCGCACATCGGCGGCGGCCGCACCGCCGGGTCTGGCGGACCGGCGGTCGATGCGGACGATCAAGAATCCGAGCGCGTCTTCCGGGAACTGGCCCGATGCCGTACCTTCGTCGCTCTCTACAGCGAGGAGTACTTCTCCGACCGGCACTGCGGCAGGCAGTGGCAGGCTTTCGCCGAACGCCTCGATGTCGACGAGATCCTGCGCGGTCGACGCGCCGAGGCGGTGATCCCGGTGCTCTGGCAGCCGGTGCCGGAGGACGCGATGCCCCGGTGCGCCCGGGCGCTGCGCCCCGCCACGGCCGGCCTCGGACCCGCGTACCTGCGCCACGGCCTGGTCTACCTCCTGCGGCACCTGACCGAGTACCGCGCCGAATACGACAGCGCCGTGACAGCACTGGCCCGGCGCATCGTGCAGGCGGCCGAGCACGCCTCTCCGGCGCCGACCCGGCCCCGGGACCACCGCACCGTCTCGGACGCGTTCCACCGGCCCGGCGACCCGGCGAGCCGCCGTCCGCGGGTCAGGATCGTCGTGGCGGCGCCCTGCAGACCGCAACTGCCGGCGGGCGCGGAGCCGGAGATGTACGGAACCGGGGCGCTCGACTGGAAACCGTACGCACCCGAATACTCCGGGGAGATCGCCCGGGCCGCCGAGCGACTGGCCGAGTCCATGGACTTCGAAGCGGTCGTGGAGAGCGCGGAGGACGGCCCGGAGTTCGAGGCTGACGCACCGGCCAGCGCGCCCGTGCTGCTGATCATCGACCCTTGGGCCGCGCAAGTGCCCTCACTGCGGCGGATACTGCGCAGCTTCGACGAAGACTCCCCCGGCGCGCCGTGGGTACGGCCGGTGGTGGCCTGGAACCGGGGGCACCCCGCGAACCGGGCCCACGAGCGGGAACTGGAGACGCGCATCCATGCCGTCCTCGAGCGCTGCCGCCGCCGGCGGCCCGACACACCGAAAGCGCTCGACGGTCTCGAGACGGCCCGGGAGTTCATCAGGGAGCTGCCTTCTGTGATCCGCGAGGCAGAGCGGTTCTTCCTCGCCGAGGTCGGCCGACGGCTCTCCGCGCGGCCGAACCCGCCGACGTCCGCGCCGCGGCCCCGCTTCCACGGGCCGATTCCCGGCCTCGGCGGCGAAACCATCGCCGACCCCACGAACGCAGAGGCCGAGCGTTGACCGGACGCGAAGGGAGGATAGTCACCTTCTACTCGTACAAGGGCGGCACCGGCCGCACCATGGTCCTGGCGAATCTCGCGTGGATCCTGGCCGGGGGCGGCAAGCGGGTGCTGGCCGTCGACTGGGACCTGGAGTCGCCCGGCCTGCACCGGTTCCTGCACCCCTTCCTCGACCTGGAGCTCGTCGCCGACACTCCCGGGGTGATCGACCTCATCCGGGGCTTCCAGTGGGCGGCGGCCCGGGCCCGGCCGGAGAGGTCCGCGGACTGGTACCGCGAGCACGCGGACCTGTCCCGGAACACGGTCTCGGTGAACTGGGGCTTCCCGAACGGCGGTGTGCTGCACTTCATGCCCGCCGGACGGCAGAACCAGGACTATTCGGCCACCTTGTCCTCCTTGAACTGGGACGAGTTCTACCAGGCGTTCGACGGCGGCCGGTTCTTCGATGCCGTGCGCGAGTCGTTCCGGCGGGACTACGACTATGTGCTGATCGACAGCCGGACCGGGCTGAGCGACATCGCCCAGATCTGCACGCTGCAACTGCCGGACGTCCTCGTCGCCCTCTTCACCCTCAGCGATCAAGGCATCGACGGGGTGTCCAGTGTGGTCCAGCAGGTCGGAGAGCAGTTCGGGCGGCGCGGGATAAGGATCCTGCCGGTACCCGCGCGGGTCGACGAGGCCGAGAAGGACAAGGCGGACAACGGTCGGCTGCACGCGCGCGGCCGGTTCCCGGATCTCCCCCGGGGAATGGACGACGCGCGGCGGTCCCGGTACTGGGGTGACGTGGAGATCCCGTACCGGCCGTTCTACGCCTACGAGGAGATCCTCGCGGTGTTCGGCGACCGCGCGGACGCCGGCCCCTCCAGCCTCCGTGCCGCTATGGAACGGCTGGCCCGATACGTCTGCGACGATCCGTCGATCTCGGCCCCGCCGATCGACGAGCCGGAACGCGCGCGGCTGGTCGCCGCGTTCACCCGACAGCGGCCGACGCACCCCGGGGACGTGCTGCTTTTCCACGTCGCGGAGAACCATGGGTGGGCAGACTGGATCGCCCAGACGCTCGAACGGCACGGGGTCCACGTGCTGCGGCACGATGTCGATTCCGCCATGCAGAACGCCGAGGTCGCGCGGGCGATCGCGCACAACCGGATCCTGGCCGTCATCTCCCCCGCCTTCACGCGCTCCCGCCAGGCGACGGCCTTCGTCCGGCGGGTGGCCGACACGGACCCGTCAGCGGACCGCGGCCGGCTCACCGCCGTGTTCGTCGCCGAGCCGCGCGCCGTGGAACCCTTCGCCGCGTTCGACGGGGTCGACCTCACCCGGCTCGACGAACCCGCGGCGACCCGCGCTCTCCTCGGTGCCCTGGGACTCGGCGCCGCGGCGCCGCGCAGAGCGGACGCGGATACCCACCGCTTCCCGGGCTCCGTTCCGCGAATATGGAACGTCGGCCCGCGCAATGCCGCGTTCACCGGCCGTGGTCCGGTGCTCGACGGCCTGCGCGACCAGCTGGCCTCTCGCGGGTCCGCGGTGGTGCTGCCGGTCGCTGTGCACGGCCTCGGGGGCGTCGGCAAAACGCAGTTGGCCCTCGAATACGCGCACCGTTTCAAAGCGGACTACGACCTCGTGTGGTGGATAGACGCCGAGGTGCCCGGATTCATCGACGCGTCCCTGGCCGAACTCGCCGAACGGCTCGGGGCGACAGTCGGCGCGAGCCTTCCGGAGGCGGCTCGGGAAGCTCTGGAAACCCTGCGGCTCGGCCGCATGCCCTACCAACGCTGGCTCCTGATCTACGACAACGCCCGCGATCCCGGGGAGTTGGCCGGATACCTCCCCTCCGGAACGGGCCATGTGCTGATCACCTCGCGCAACCAGACCTGGTCCGAGGTGGCCGAGGCCCTCGAGGTGGATGTGTTCACCCGGGAGGAGAGCATCGAGCACCTGGTCAAGAGGCTGCCCTCGCTCTCGGCCGAGGACACCGGGCGGTTGGCCGACCGGCTGGACAACCTGCCGCTCGCGATCGAGGTCGCGGCCGCGTGGCTGGCCGAGACCGGCACCCCCATCGGGGCATACCTCGAAGAACTCGATGGCGGCAGTACCAGCCTGCTCTCGCTCAATCAGCCGACCGGATACTCGCGCACCCTGGAAGGGACCTGGCAGATCTCCCTGGACCGGCTGGCCGAGCGCTCGCGGCCTGGCGTACGGATGCTGGAGCTGTGCGCGTTCATGGCGCCGTCTATCTCGGTGGATCTGATCTACGGGCAACGGACCATGGACGCGCTGGCGCCCTTCGACCCGGCGTTGCGGGTACCCGGCATGCTGGGCCGCGTCACCCAGGAGATCACCCGGCTCGCGCTCGCGCGGATCGACCGGCAGCACGGCGAGCTCCAGATCCACCGGCTCATGCAGGACTTCCTGCGCAACCGGCTGAGCACGCGGGAGCAGCAGGACCGGCTTCGGCTCGTACACGAGATCCTGACCGAAGCGCGTCCGAGCCTGGGTGGGGCCGACGACCCGCGCAACTGGCCCCAGTACTCGCGGATCTGGCCGCATCTGGAACCGTCGCGCGCCATCGAGTGCGACGAGGACCCGATGCGCACGCTGCTGATCGACCGGGTGCGGTTCCTCTGGAAGCGCGACCAGCACACGCAGGCGCTGGAACTGGGGCGCCGACTCGACGACCGGTGGTCGGCGGCCCTCGCCGACGGCGGGCCCGATGACGAGGGCGGCAGGACCCTGCTGCGGCAGTTGCTCCTGCTGCGCTTCCAGTTGGGCAACGTCTACCGTTCGCAGGGCGAGTTCGACAAGGCCCGCACGCTCAACGAACAGGTGCTGGCTGCCCAGCGGGAGGCACTGGGCGAGGATGATCTCCATACACTGATGACGGCCGCGGGCCTGGCGGGGGATCTGCGCGGGCTGGGCGAGTACCGCGCGGCCCTGGAGATGGACAAGCGGACCAGCAGCCGGTTCAAGCTGCTCTTCGGCGAGGACCACGAGCGCTCCCTGTTCGCGGCGAGCAACCAGGCGGTCTCGCACCGCCTCAACGGAGAGGTCGCCGCGGCGCTGGCGGTAGACGCGGAAACACTGGAGCGCCGGCGCCAGGTCCTCGGCCCGAAGCACCCGCACACGCTGCAGTCGCAGCTGGCCCTGGCTCAGGACCACCTCGACCTCGGCGACTACCGGCAGGCGACGCCGATGCTGGAGACCGCCTACCGCGACTACGTCGAGGTGCTCGGGCCGAACTCGATCGACACCCTGCGCACCGCCACCGCTCTGGCCATCGCCTTGCGCTGCACCGGCGATCACCCGCACGCCAAGGCGCTGACCGAGGAGACCGCGGCCCGCTTCGCGGACGGTTACGCGGCGTCGAATCCCGACGCGTTGGCCTGCCGCCTCAACGTGGCCGCCGATCTGGCCGCGACCGGGGAGTTCGAACCGGCCCTGACCGCGTCGCGGGACGCGCTCGGCCGCTACGCGTTCCGGCACGGCTCCGACCACCCGTTCACGAATGTCGCCAGGAACAACCACGGCTGCTACCTGCTTCGGGCCGGACACGCCGAGGAGGCGCTGGAGCAGTTGCGCACGGCGCACGGCAATCTGTCGGCGGTCCTGGGTACGGCGAATCCGTTCACCCAGGGGGCCGGGATCAACCTGGCCAACGCCCTCGCCGTGGCCGGGCTTCTCGAGGCGGCCGTGGAACTCAACCGGTCCACGCAGCGGCAGCTCGTCGAACGCGCCGGGTCGACTCACCCGATGACCCTCGTATGCTCGGCCAACCTGTCACTCGACCTCGGGGCGATCGGCCGCGCGGAGCAGGCGCACTCGCTTCGGCAGCGCACCTTGGCCCAACTGGCAGAAACGCTCGGGGAAGACCACCCGACCGTCGCGGCGGCGAAGGCCGGGCTGCGGCTCGACCAGGAGTTGGTGCCGCAGCCCACCTGAGCGCCCGCCACCCGGTCAGGTCTCCTCGGTCAGCCACTTCAGCACGCTCGGCAGCACCTCGACGGCGCTGAAGTGAGCGCTGCCCTCGACCAGGCGCAGTTCGGCCTGCGGGATCTCCATGGCGAGCCAGCGGGAGTGATCGACCGGCGAGAAGATGTCCTCGGTGCCGTGCCACAGCAACACCGGCACGGTGATCCGCGCCGGGTCGAAGCCCCAGGGATTCACGATCGCGATGTTGTCGTCGATCCACCCGTCCACGGACCAGCGCAGCCCCTCGGAGAAGTTCTCACTGAACAACTCCCTGATGCCGAAGTCGGAGACCACCTTCTTGTCGGCCCTGGGCAGACCGGGATGCTCGTACGGCACGAACGTGTCAGGGTCGGCGCGGCTGCGGTTCATCTCCTCGGCCACGTAAGCCGTGTACGGGCCGAGTCCGCGCTCAGCCATCCGGTACCAGTCGACATTGCGCGCGGACATGTCGCGATACCACTGTTCACCCATCAGGGCCCTGGGGGCGACCGCGACGAGCGCCGCGGCCCGGGTGACCCGCTCCGGCAGCAGGGCCGCGCAGGCCAGGGCGTGCGGTGCGCCGCCGGACCGCCCCGCGACCGCGAACAGCTCTATGCCCAGCTCGTTCGCCAGGTCCTCCATGTCCGCGGCGGCATCGGCGATACACCGGCCGGTCTGCCGTTCGGAATCGCCGTAGCCGGGCCGGTCGTAGGCGATGACCCGCACCCCGGCCAGATGCAGCCGCGACGTGCGCGGGTGCGGGCTGAGCCGACTGCCGGGCGAGCCATGCATCAGGATGACCGGAGCTCCGTCCGGATCACCGAACTCCTCGTAGCACAGGCGGCGGCCGTCCCGCATGCGCATGGTCTTCGCGGCTGTCGTCTGGTCCACCCCTCAACGTCCGAGACTGCGCGGACAACCGTTTCAGGGTACTGGGAAAGTCGCAGCTGAGCCGAGGCGCGCGACTGAGGTTTCGCGCCGCCTCCGCACGGGAACGCGCTAAAGCACTCCCGCCAGCCGCAGATCCAGCGCCGTGTGCCGCTTGCCGGAGCCGGGGGTGCGGACGGCCTGGGCCAGGGCCTTCTCCGAGCCGACGAGGACTACCAGCTTCTTGGCGCGGGTGATGCCGGTGTAGATCAGGTTGCGCTGGAGCATCATCCAGGCGCTGGTGGTGACCGGCATGACGACGACGGGGTACTCAGAGCCCTGCGAACGATGCACGGTCACGGCGTAGGCGTGCTGGAGTTCGTCCAGTTCGGAGAAGTCGTAGGGGATCAGTTCGTCCTCGTCGGTGCGGACGGTGAGCTTCTGCTCCTCGGAGTCGATCGCGCTGACCACTCCTCCGGTGCCGTTGAAGATGCCGTTCCTGCCCTTGTCGTAGTTGTTCCTGATCTGCGTCACCTTGTCGCCGACGCGGTACGTCCGGCCGCCGAATCTGCGCTCGGGGGCGCCGTCGCGGTGCGGGGTGAGTTCCTGCTGCAGCAGCAGGTTGAGGTTGCCGGCGCCGGCGGGGCCGCGGTGCATGGGGGTCAGGACCTGGATGTCGCGCCTCGGGTCGTAGCCGAAGCGCTTCGGGATGCGGTGGACGGCCAGGTCGACGACGAGCTGGGCCGCCGGTTCCGCCTCGTCCTGCAGGAACAGGTGGAAGTCCTCGAACTCGCGCAGCTTCGGCGGCTTGCCGAGGTTGATCCGGTGCGCGTTGACCACGACGCCCGACTCCTGGGCCTGCCGGAAGACCTGGGTCAGCCGCACCCGCGGCACCGGCTCGGCGTTCAGCAGGTCCCTGAGAACCTCGCCCGCGCCGACACTCGGCAGCTGGTCCACATCGCCCACCAGCAGCAGGTGCGTGCCCTGCCCCACCGCCTTGGCCAGCTTGTTCGCCAGCAGCACGTCGAGCATCGAGGCCTCGTCGACGACCACCAGGTCGGCGGGCAGCGGACGGTCCCGGTCGAAGGCCGCGTCGCCGCCGGGCTTGAGCTCGAGGAGGCGGTGGACGGTCGCGGCCTCGGCGCCGGTGAGCTCCGCCAGGCGCTTGGCGGCGCGGCCGGTGGGCGCGGCGAGGACGACCTTGGCGCCCTTCGCCTTCGCCAGTTCCACCACCGACCGCACGGTGAACGACTTGCCGCAGCCGGGGCCGCCGGTGAGCACCGCGACCTTCTGCGTCAGCGCGAGCCTGACCGCCTGCTCCTGCTCCGGCGCGAGTTCGCTGCCGGTGCGCTCCCGCAACCAGCTGAGCGCCTTGGTCCAGTCGACGTTCTGGAAGGCGGAGAGCCGGTCCTCCCGCGTGTTCAGGAGGTCGAGCAGCTGCCGGCTCAGCGCCGACTCCGCGCGGTGGAAGGGGACGAGGTAGAGCGCGTCCGTCTGCGCGAACTCGCCGGGCAGGATCTCGCGGACCGCGCCCTCGGCCTCGACCAGTTCCTCCAGGCACTTGGCGCACAGCTCCTCGCCGACCTGGAGGATCTTCACCGCCTCGGCGAGCAGCTTCTCCCGCGGCAGGAAGCAGTTGCCCGCGTCCGTCGCCTGGGACAGCGCGTACTGCAGCCCGGCCTTGACCCGCTCCGGCGAGTCGTGCGGGATGCCGACGGCCACGGCGATGGCGTCAGCGGTCTTGAAGCCGATGCCCCACACATCGCTCGCCAGCTTGTACGGCTCGGTCTTCACTATCTCGATCGCGTTGTCGCCGTACTCCTTGTAGATGCGCACGGAGATGGACGTGGTCACGCCGACCGACTGCAGGAAGACCATCACCTCCTTGATCGCCTTCTGCTCGATCCACGCGGCGGCGATCAGCTTGGTGCGCTTGGGGCCGAGCGTGGGCACCTCGATCAGCCGGTCCGGCGCGTTCTCGATCACCTCGAGCGTCTCGACGCCGAAGTGGTCGACGATCTTCTCCGCGGTCTTCGGGCCGATGCCCTTGATCAGGCCGGAGCCCAGGTAGCGCTGGATGCCCTGGACCGTGGCGGGCAGCACGGTGGTGTAGTTCTCGACGTGGAACTGCCGGCCGTACTGCGGGTGCGAGCCCCAGCGGCCGCGCATCCGCAGCGACTCGCCGGGCTGCGCGCCGAAGAGCGCGCCGACGACGGTCAGCAGGTCCGCGCCGCGCCCGGTGTCCACCCGCGCGACGGTGTAGCCGTTGTCCTCGTTCGCGTAGGTGATCCGTTCGAGGACGGCTTCGAGCACGGCCAGCCCGAGGCCGGGAACGAATTCCTCGTCCCCGGCCTGCGCGCTGTTGTTCTTGTCGACCACGGTCTAAATCTAGCGTCGCGGTACGACGCCGGTGAGTCAGACGTCAGTTGGACAGGTCGACGGTCGCCGTGCCGTCGCTGTTGAAGACGATCGTGCCGGAACTGTCCTCGAGGTTCGTGGTCTGATTACTGAACGTCTGATCGTTCCCGCTGTAGTCGGTGTAGTCGCCGCTCTCGCTCGCCACGCTGCCACTCGCCGTCAGGTCGAAGCTGCCGTCGCCGCTCTCGTCGGTCGGGTCCACCTGCACGGTGCCGACGGTAGTGATTGCCCAGGTAACGTTGTTGCATGTGAAGTAGTCGTACGTATCGTCCATCCCGCACACGCTGTAGCCCGTGTCGGCCTGGCTCGCGCACTGGTTGAGGGCGGTGCTGTACGCGGCCTGCGCGGCACTCTGGCCAGCCGCCGAAAGGGTCGGCTCCGGCAGCGTGACCTGGGTGAGCGAGGCCACGGTCATGTCCGGGGAACCGCTGGAGCCGCCCGCCGACTGGTCGGTGGGGTAGGCGACGGTGCTCGCCGAGGAGAAGTCGGGCGAGCTCGGATCGGACACGACGTGCGCGCCGGGGAAGACGTCGACCGGGCTCGACGCGTCGAAGGACACGCCGTCCACGGTGGCGGTGCTCGACCAACCGCCGCTGACCGACAGCTCCTGGTAGGGGTCGATCAGCGACCATTTCGAGGTCGTCGAGTCCTGCTCAGCAACGTACGTGTCGGTGAGCGTGGAGCCGTGCACCACGTACTTGACCACGACGTATGTGAAGTTGGTGCCGGTGGTGCCCTCCGTCGCGAAGCCGCTCGACGCCGCGCTGCTGACGGGGGTGGACGAGACGATGGTGAAATCGCTCGGCCGGTCCGCCGCGTTCGCCAGCGTCGCCGCGTCGACGACCGGGGTGGCCTGGTACGGGCCGGCGGCCAGAGCTGCAGCGCCGGACGCGTCGCCCGCCTCGAGGTCCTGGAAGTAGCTGGCGGCGACGGCTTCGGGGCCGGAGAGCGACTTGCCGACGAAGAGGTGGTAGCCGACCGCGCCGCAGACCGCGAGTACGAGGACGACGACGAGCGGGATGACGAACTTCGGCCGCGGGCCGGATGTCTGATGCGGACCCTGATAGAGGTTCGGATCGGAGATCGACGGCGAATTCTGCAGCGCCAGCGACACCCCCATGTACGACAGCAGGAACCACAGGGCCGTCAGCCCGATCGCCCCCAGCAGGCTCGGGCCGAAGGCCTCGGTGACGCTGAGGCTGTCCACGCTCGTGCCGGTGCCGCCCATCCCGACACCGACGGACAGCGAGAGCGCGCCGAGCAACGTGACGACGAGCGCCGTGACGATGCCGAGCAGCACCGAGCGCCACGCGCCGTCGGGCGTGTAGTCCGCGCGGTTGACCGCGAACCGGCCGCCGCGTCCGCCGCGCTTGGCGAGAACGGCCGGGGCCAGGGTGCCGATGAGCACGGCGAGCAGCAGCAGCCACACTCCCGACGGCCGGTCGCCGCCGAACAGGCCCACGCTGGCCCCGGTGTTCGTCGGGGCGCCGCCGCCGCCGCTCGTGTCGGTGGCCGCGATGCCGCTGAAGAGCGCGCCGAGCCCGGTGACGCTCGCGTACAGCGTCACGCCGAAGCCCATGAACGTGCCGTAGACGGCGAAGTTCGGCAGCAGGAAGAGCCCGGCGAGCAGCGCCGCGACACCGCCGTGCGAGAGTTCGTGCTGTGCGATGACCTCGTACGCGAGGTAGACCCAGATCCCGACCGCGACGAGCGTGCCGATGACGCGCATCTGCAGCCAGGCCACGCGGAGTGAAGGCGTCCAGCGGGCGAGCTGCGTACGCAGGCGCATCGCGTGCGGGTCGGCGGACATCAGATGGATCCACACGCCGAGCCGGGCCAGCAGCGCGAGCGCGAAGACCAGCAGCAGCGGGCCGAGGAGGACGAGCGGCGCGTCGATGCCGAGGCTGCCGCTCGCCCCCTGCAGGCCATCGGTGTTCCCGGTCGAGCCGTTGAGGTAGCCCGTGGCGCCGAACGGGTCCGAGCGCCGGGTGACGAGGGCGAGGATCAGCAGCGCTACCGAGACGGCGACCGCGGGCAGCGCGGCGCGGGCCACGACCTGTCCGAGGCTGGAGCTCGGCGCCTCGCGCTCGCGTTGCCGGGCGAAGCGGTAGCTGAGCAGGAGCACGATGATCGTCAGCAGCCAGACTGTCAGCCGCAGGCTGAGCGACATCGCGAAGCTCAGATCGCCGCTCGCCAGGCCGGACGTGCCGCTGCCGAGGTTCATCGATTCGGAAATCGTGCCGGACAGCGGCGCGCCGAGGCTGCTCGCGGTCAGCCAGAGCGCAGTCGAGAAGTAGTCGCCGAAACCCACGTGGACGTTGCTGCCGTTGAATCCGACGAGTACCACGAGCACGATGGCGATGAGCGCCATCACGAACGCGGCGGCCAGCGCGAGCAGGCCGTCCCGGGCCGCGGGCAGCAGTTCGGCCGCGTTCAGCAGCGCCGGGCCGGACCGGCCGGGGACTCCGGCGTACGCGCCGCCGGGGGCGGGGTAGGCACCCGGCGGCGGATACATGCCGGACTGGGGTGGAATGCCGCCCGGCGGCGGGAAGTTCAGCTGCTGGGTCGCGCTCTCCTCGCGATCCTCCGATGGAACACCGTTGTCTGCCATGGTTGATCCCCCTCCGCGTTCTAGAAATTACCCTCCGCGTTCTAACGTAAGACCGCGTGACCCAGGTCACAGCGATGTTTCTCGCACCGTTACCGTTCCGTATACGGAGAGCGTTTCGGCAGGCTCAGCAGAACCAGCGCTGCGGCCAGCAGGCCAAGCCCGACCCACGCTGCAGCGCCCAGCCGCTCGCCGTGGGCGAAGACGCCGAGCAGCGTGCCGACCGCGCCCTCGGCGAGCGTGACGGTGGTCGCCGTCGCAGCGCTGGTATATCTCAGGGCACTGCCGAACATCGTGTAGCAGAGGTAGTTCGTGACGCAGCCGAAGAACAGCACGACCGCGACGCCGCGCACGCTCACCAGTCCGTGCGCGCCGACCAGCGCGAGCACCGGGATGCTCCACAGCGCGCTCGCGCCGAACATCGTGCCGTACACGTCCTTCGAGGGCTTGCCCTGCCCGATCAGCCGCGCCGCGACCGAGGACACGGTGGCGTACGCCAGGCCGGGGATCAGTGCCAGGACCACGCCCAGCATGCTCACGCCGCGCACCCCGGCGTCGCCCGCGATCATCAGGACCGTGCCCGCGACGGCGATCGGCGCGCATCGCAGCCAACGCCGCGTAAGCCGCCGCCGCTCGACGAAGCGCGAGATGAGGCCGGTGAACAGGGGCGCGCTGCCGAGCGTGATCGCGGTGGCCAGCGCGACGCCGAGGTGGCGCACGGCGGGGAAGAACGCGAGCGGGTAGGCCAGCAGCCCGAAGGAGCCGATGAGCAGCAGCAGCCGGTCGAGGCCGCGCGCACGGCGCAGCAGGGTTCTGGCTCCGGGGCGGACGGCGAGCATCAGCGTGCCGGCGAGGAGCATGCCGCCCGCGCCGACGGATTCGGGGGACGCGGCGGCGGGGGCGTAGACGGAGACCAGGCCGACGGTGCCCCAGAGCACCGAGCAGACCAGGACGGGCAGGATGCCGCGCCGGAACTCCGCGTTCGGGAGCAGGGCAGGGCGGGATGCTTCGACTTCAACAGCCATGGAAAGAGCGCACCTTAGGAAGAGATCTTTTCAAGGAGGTCTTCTGGGCGCGCGGCACCGTCGGCGGACGGCTAAACGGATCCGCCCGGCTGTACTACTCCATGACTTCTAGGAGTCCTCGCGCCCGTCAGGCGCGCGGGGGCGGCAACTGCCGGAAACCGGTGCGATGCATACCCCCGAGTGTAGCCCGGTCCGCGACCGCTCGGAGGGCAAGGTCACGGAGCCGTCACGCGCTTAGGAAACGATCCGGAAACATCGATCCCGAATCGCGGGACGGCCCTTGACGCCCTGTTGCCTTCGGGTGAACTCTGTACCACGGTTCCGGTCAACGTCGACCGGAACCTTTCACCGTCTAAGGGCCGAATTCAGCCCGTGATGCCGAAACCGGAGAAGTCGACCAGACCGTCGCTGCCCGTGCTGTGGCTCAGCATGAACAGTCCGGCGTCCTGCGTCGCGTTCTGGCCGGGCACGGTGGCCGTGCCGACTTCGGTCCAGGTCGAGTCGTCGGTGGAGTAATAGCCGGTGTACGTGCCGCCGGCGGCGATGACGAGCCGCAGGTAGACCGGGACGGTGTCCGCGATCGTGCCGTTGGCCGGGGTCACGCTGTTGATGCTGGTGCCGCCGTTGCCGTCCCATTCCAGCTGGACGCCGCCGGACGGCGACTCGTAGAGGATCACGCCCTCGGTCCCGGTGCCCGAGGCCGTCATGTCGTTGCGCACGATGATCCCGGCCTTCGCGTAGCCGGTCATGCCGGACTGCGCGGTCACCTCGGTCTGGATGGTGGATCCGGCCGCGACCGACGCGGGCTGGTAGATCGTGCTGTACGCGTCGGCGTCGGTCCACAGGTCCGTGCCCGCGCCCTCGATCGCGTAGTCCGAGCCGGACTGGCCATACGCCACCGGTCCGTCCGTAGCCGAGGAGTAAGTGATATTCGGCGCGGAGACCGGCTCGGCCAAAGTCGTATCAGCACTCGTGGATGCTCGTTGGGCACGGCCGGACCACGAGTACGCGACCCGGGCCGTGACCGGTTCGGAGGCCAGCGGCGAACTCGAGCTCCCCGGCGTCACCTGGTAGCTGACGACGCCGGTCTGTCCGGTCTCGACCTGGATGAATCCGGTCGGCGAGGTGGCCTTGGCGCTCCACCCGGCCGGCAGGACGAGCGACGTCCTGACGTCGCGCACGCTCTGCGCCCCGTAGTTCGTGAACGAGACGGACGCGGCGAACGCCTGGCCGGACTGAACCGACGCGGGAAGGCTCACCGAGGAGACCGTCTCCGGCGCGGCGCTCGCCGCGCCCGCGCGGGTCACCTTGTACAGCGCGACGCCGTGCGCGGGGACGGAGGCCGCGATCGTGCCGGCCGTCTCCACGCTCTTTCCGGTCCAGAGCTCGTCGAGCTTATAAGTGCCCGCACTCAATGCCAGGGCGCTGACGTTCGCCGAGACGGTCTCGGTCGAACCCGAGGTGTTGAAGAGCCCGACGACGACGTCTCCGGCCTTCTCCGTCTTGGCGAAGATCTGCGCGGTGGACGTGTCCGAGATGCGCGAGGCGTCGATGGCGTCCTGGTCGACGGCCAGCACCGCCTTGTTCCTGAGATAGGACAGGTCGGTCGGATCCAGATGGGTGAGGTCGGTGCCGAGGATGAACGGCGAGGAACCCAGCGCCCACAGGCTCAGCTGCGTCTGCCGCTCGTCGGGGGTCAGTCCGTCGTTCGAGCCGTTGCCCACCTCGATCGAGTCGTAGTCGTTGAACGCGCCCGGCTCACCGTAGGGCTGCCACGCGGCGACCTGGTCGAAGCGGCTGGAGACGTTGCTCCAGTCGGTGAGCGGATAGCTGCTGCCGCCGGTGCCGCAGTAGCACTCGACGTCGCCGCCGGTGCGCCAGCCGTTGGAGTACTGCTCCCAGGTGGCGGCGCTGCCGATGGCCAGGTTGTTGGACAGCTCCAGGTGGATCGGGCGGCCGGTCTGCTCCAGCGCCTGCGACCAGGCCTCGACGTCGCCGACGTCCCCGGTGCCCACGCCGTCGAGCTTGAGGTAGTCGATGCCCCAGGAGGCCATCTCGTCGGCCCAGGAGTCGATGAACTGCTGCGCGCCGGGCTTGGTGTAATCAATGCCCTGCATGCCGCCGCAGTTGTAGTTGGCCTCGCCCTTGCCGTCGGCGATCTCGTCGGCGGTGTACGAGGTGCCCTCGATCGGGGTGTTCTGGGCCACGGCCTGGTCGGAGATGCCGGGAGTGACGTAGAGCCCGAACTTCAGGCCCAGCTTGTGCACGGCGGTCGCGGTGACCGCGATCCCGTTCTCCCCGGTACTGGAAGGGGGGAACTTCGTCGGGTCGGTGACCCAGCGTCCGTATTCGTCGACATTCGGGCCCTGACTACCAGGGCACTGATACCAGAAGTCGTCCACGTTCACGTACTGATAGCCGACGGCCGCGAGGCCGCTGGTCTTCATCGCCTTGGCCTGCGCCTCGATCACGGCCGCGGTGGGATCGTGCCGGACGAAGCTCCAACTGCTCCAGCCGAGCGCGGGGGTGAGCCCCACGCCGTTGTCCTCGGCCTGCGCGCCCGCCGCCCCGGGGCCGGCCACGGCGAGGCCGACCAGCGGGAGGGCGAGGGCGAGGGAAAGAAGTGCTCGAAGAATCCTCTTCATGGTGGGTCCACTTCCTTGTGAGACCTGGTGAAGCCGTGCGGGTGCTGGGAATCGAAGGGAATCCGATCACAAACCAACGGACGTTGCACCGCACCCGCCGTCAGATAATGTTGGATCCCGTTATCCGCGGGGGAGGCTAGGACCGCACGACCAACCCGTCAAGGTACAGCACTGACTCAGGTTGCGGTTTGACCACGAGACCTTGACAAGGTTGTTATGCCGCGATTGGCTGCCAGGGATCGCTGTTGGATCACGTTCGATAACCACTGCAAACCGTTCGGACTTGTCGGGCAGGTCCGGGCCCCCGGCCAGCGCGCAACCACCACACCCACCACATCGCACGCCGGGACTCCATCACGCAACGACGCACCTTGGAGGCAGTTCATGACTTCGCATGACGCAGTCTCATCCACTGGCCGCGCGTTCGGCCGACGTTCATTGATCAAGGGAGCGCTGGCGGCAGCCGGGGTCGCAGCCCTGCCATCCACTCTTGCTGGTTGCGCGAATTCGTCGTCTGGTGGCGGGAGTGAGGA